>Ga0070686_100000307_pt1 | contig 32340 bp, 58 predicted proteins | sample KBSS23LmetaG_FD_65654 | JGI IMG/M metagenome (GOLD analysis project Ga0070686, IMG submission 65654) | Switchgrass rhizosphere microbial communities from Kellogg Biological Station, Michigan, USA - KBS S2-3L metaG | ecosystem: Host-associated > Plants > Roots > Rhizosphere ... | reverse complement strand
GTTGAGCGCGGGGAACGCTTGGAAGACGCGGTGCTCCCAAGCGTAGAGCGCGGAACGCTGCGAATCGCGGCTCACTTTCCGCTCTCCTTTGCCGGAGACGTTACGATTATGGTTGCTGAGCGTTGAGCCCTTGCGGGCCTACCGTAGACAATCCTACCCTTAGCGAAGCTCTCGGCTTCGACCCGCGTTAGGAACCTCTGCCGACGAACGCCTTCGCCCTTGCGGCTCCATTTTTCGTCGTAGAAGTCAACATACCAAGGATGGGTCATTACCATCTGCGCCGCCCGTTGTCGAGCAAGCTCAGCGAGTTTGGCGTTGGCAGCGAGAGTATCTTTGTTCATCGCGAGTCCTTTGCGGTCGAGAGAACCGCGTTCAGCTCGGTCGCGCTTACCGACTGATACGTGTAGTTCGGGTTTCCCCGCATGAAGCGATTGTAGGCCCGGCCGGTAGAGGTTCCGTGATTCGCGATGTCCCCGACGCGGCCGGCGGCGAGGAGACCAGGGAGCCAGCTCGGGATCTGGCGGGCACCATCGGAGTAGAGAAGCGCACGACCCGCGGCAAGATGGAACGCGAGGAAGCGTCGACCGTCGCGCCCGACGATGTAGGAGACGCGCTCGATCCACGTGGAGTCGGGGGAGAAACTGGAGAGACGAGTGTCGCGGATCGCGAGAGAGGAGACATCGACACAAGGAGCAGTGTGTGACAGGGTGTGTACTACGGGGCTCGTGGCAGGGATCGGGGTTGGGGTTGCGGTCTGGGGGGTTGCGGTTTGCGTTTGCATCGGGTGTCCCCTCTCTCGACAGAGGGAAGAGTACTACAGGCTGGGCACGATGTCAACAGCGAAAGTAAGGCGTAAATTTCCTGCTCTCTCGCTGCCGGCTAATCTGGCCTGACTCTTGCATCGATCTGTCTACTGACGGCGCGCTGATTCACGCGAGCCGCACACGCATCACACCATCTAGCGCTAGAAGGAGATCTCCGCCATGTCTGACGCCCCGAAGCACACCGCGACTCCCGACGCCCCCGGCGCCAACGCCAAGACCCAGGAGAAGATGAACGACGTGAAGGTCGCCGACACGCACATCGCTCCGGCGGGTGCTGGGAAGGCGGTCGCCCCGACCTCGCAGAGCGTCGGGAACCAGGTGAAGGGGACGACCCCCGCGAGCCGGACTCCGCCCGCGGGTAGCGAGAACAACTAGTAGATGGGCGCGATCCCGAGAGCGGGCGGTCTGTGGAGTCAGAGAAGACCGCCCGCTCCCTCTCCCCTTCCTCCTCCGCTTTCCCCGTCAGATCCTCCTAAATCACCATGAACGGATAGGGTCCAATCCCGGACGCGCAATGCCGTTTGCCGCAGACAGAGCAGCTCTTGTGCATTTTTCACCTTTGTAGCACCAAGCTCCCGACGCGGCATCCCGATGAAGACAGCGTGCGTATGGATTGTGTGGATATCGCGGGTCCATCCCTGCGCCGTTGCATCGCTCGCAGCCGCCTAGAGAGATAGTCGCGAATCCCTTGCAGCTCGCACAGTCATCGAAGGTGGCAGTAGGCACGAAGTACGGATGCCCGGGGTTGGAGCGTTCGTCTACGATGGACCCTTGTTGATCGGACAGCTCGACGGTGTATCGTGATGGCGTCTGCGGACTCTCGGGGATCTCAAGCTGCCAGTGAGGAGCGACGTGTGCCTCGATCTCGCGAAGAATCGAGAGAGTGACGAACGCCGCGATCCACGAGTGCGGAGGATCATCCGAGATCGCGATGTGCGCGAGAGGTTCGGTGGCGAGCCCCGGGATCGAGTTGATGAGCGCGCAGGAGCCCGACCACGGCCCGCGAACCGAGAACGACTCGCCGGAGATCAAGGTGCCGGAGAAGACGGCGCCGCCGAACCCCGCTTCGTCGTGCGGGTTGTGGACGAAAAAGTTGGCGAACCCCTCGTGTTCGCGGAAATAGAGAACAGAAGAGTGTGGGCCGGAACCGCGTGGGATCGCGGTATACGGATGCGATGCGGGGATCTGGGGGCAGCGATCCACGGTGGCGTAGGGCTCGAAGGCGGTCGGTCGGCGCTTGCCCTCGGGGGTTGCTTCGCCGCGTGTGGCATAGAACTTGACGGATAGGATTTCCATAGCGATGTCCAATCTAGAGAAACAGGTGGACAACGTACCCGATGCCGAGCGAGAGCAATGGCCGGATGACTGCAAGCGCGAAGTGATAGCCGATGCCCTTCTCCACCTCGCTGTCGGACTGCGTCGGCTGTGGATGCATCGCGCCGAGAACGATTGCGATGCCGATCGCTTGCGGGATCGAGAGCGGAGAGGTATGGAACGTGGTCGCGATGAACCAGAACCAGAGACGGCAGAGAACCCAGCCGTTGAGGATCGTGGTGAGGACAGCGAGCGAGATGATGCCGAGAGCTTTCATGAGCGATTCGGTCCTTTCGGTTATGCAGTTTCTGGTACGGGCATGGTTGGCGTTTTCCACTCGATCCCGAGCTGACGGAGATGCGCCATTGTCTGCTTGACGGCCTTCCGTCGTGCAGGGACCGTGAGCGCGGACTGCGCAGCGCAGGATACGACTTGGAGCTCGACATCGGAGCGGAGTCGGGCGGCCAGCTCGGGGTCTGCGGCCATTCGTGTGGTGAGCGCGAGAACGCACGCTTCCCATTCGTGAGCGAGAGCTGGTCCGGCGTCGGTCGAGCACAGTCTGCGCCACGTGTCGTCAGCGGCACGCTTTAGGTCGCGCGCCGTCTCCCGCGCGGTCTCTAGATCACGAGTCAAGCGTTGATAGTCGTTGTGCTCGATGTAGCGCTGCGCGGTGAGCGCGAGGTACGCGGCGAACTCGGAGTCGGGATCGGTCGGGATCGCGAGCGCGGTCCGACGATCAGTCGAGGCCCGGTAGCCTGCGAAGCTGTCGACGCCCGAGTAGGCTTCGAAGATCGAGGCAGAGATCACGAGCGGGGACCAGAGACCGACTTCGGGGAAGTCGGTACTCGCGCCGTACGTCCGGCGCTGCTCGATGAGGTAGGGGCCGAAGTCCTCCTCGCGGATCGGGACGTCGTCCTCGGCCCGGCGCGTGTGTACCTCGTACTGCCAGCCGTCGCCGAAGGTTCGCCGGAGCGTGTCAAGGTCGTCGGGGGAGAGATCGGGGAGACGCGCGCAGCGGATGCGGTACTCCGTGCGGGTAACAGTGTCGGTCGACGGAGAGAGGTGGTCGTGGTAGGCGATGACGGGGACGGCAGAGAGGGTTTGCATGGCGAGATGGAGAGTACTACAGACGCGGCGGGTTGTCAATAGCGGGGAGTGGGATCTTGGTCGAGCTTGGCTCTTGACTTCTGCCCGCCAGCCGTAGTACGCTCTTCGTCCATGGCTACCAGACACCGTTACCCGCGTCGATTCCGTGAGCGGTATGCGCTGAATGTCGAGCTGCGGTTCCTGCGAGTCGCGCGGAGTATGAGCGAGTTCGGTGAGACTGCTGCCTGCACCGCCCGCGTCGCGAGAGAGCTGTGTGCCGCGATCGAGCGCGAGAGTCGATCAGCAGACTATCCGCGCTGGAAAGGAGCTGCGGATGATCTACCTAGAGCGTACGCACTGCCCGCATCCGTGGTGTACGCCCGGACTCAATCTCATGTACGGCAATGGACATGGCCGGCGGATCTCCGGCTGCGAGGGCGTACGGCTGTCAAGTGCTCGGATGTCGCATCGAGGCTTGCCCGCGGATCTGCGTCATGCACTGCAAGAGGTCGTTGCGGCGCTGATTGTAGGTGGGCAGGTGTCGCGGGAGGAGGGAGAGCGGTTCTTGGACGAGGTATATGCGAATAATGTCTTGGCGCTAAGGAGTTGCGAGGGAGCGGCCAATGTGGATCTCGGTTGACGGCGATCCGGTTCATCTCAACTGCCGCGAGCCGCTCACCCCCGAGGAGACGGAAGCGCTCGTGGAGGTGATTCGTGCAGCAAGAGCGGAGATGGCTAAGCGTCCGCCGCCGCCCTACGTCGAGCAGGCGCGGGAGTTGCGCGAGAGATTGGACGCGGAGGGTATGTCGATTGCCGAGGCGTGGCGGAGATGGCCGCAGTGCGGTGGGATCGGAAAGTGGTCGCGGATGCTCGCGGGAGTGGACGATCCGGGGCCGGCGCTCGCAGAGATCGCAGCGCTCAGGGAGATAACTCAAGCGCATCTCGGTTCGGACTCAGATTGAGAGCCGAAAGAAAGTTTGAGCGCGGTTCGCCCTCGCGGCTATACTCCTGCCCATGCCGACTACCGCGAAGACCGCCCCGATCCCCACCCCGAGCCCGCTTGACGACACTGCATCGTCGATACCCTCTCAGTCCCAACCGGAGCCCTTGTTGCCCTCGTCGCCCGTGCCGCCCTCGTCGCTCTTTCTCGTACCCGCCCCGGGCTCGAACGCTTGGGGCGCGCGTCATGACGTGATCCCGTGCGAGACCAACCCACAGACCGGGGCGCTGAGCCGTCAGCGAGAAGCGTTCCACGCGCGCGCCACGATGACGGTCGGCGCGGAGGGGACAGAGCGCAGGCACGTGTGCGAGCCGTGTCAGAAGCGCTGGCATCGATTCAATAAGATCGAGCGTGGGGTGACGTGGATGAAGGTTCGAGGGAAGGCGGCGGCGAGCGCGAGTGTGGCCGCATTGACCGAGGCGCCCATGAAGGAAGGAGAGTCCGAGTGAGTCGAACGAAGGCGCAGAACGCTGCAAATGCTGCTGAGGAGATCGCGGTCCTCACGCTCGCGGACATAGACGACGCCGAGGAACGGGAGTTGCTTGAATCGCTGTGCATTGCGTACCGCGAGGAGTCGGATCGTGAGAGAAGCGCGAAGGCTTCAAAGGACACGCTCTTGAAAGAGATCGGACCGCTCGCGGAACGGATAGGCGTGGCGCGCGGGAAAGCGAAGCTCGCAGGCGAAGGCTGGCAGCTCGTACAGCGAGCGTCGAGCCGGAGCGCGATTGATCCGAAACGGCTCCTCGCGAAGGGGGTATCGGCGGACGTGATCGTGTATGCGACGGTCAAGAAGGAGACGCCGTACTATACAGTGCTTGCGGTGGCCGAGTTCGACATGGAGACGTGAGCAGGGAAGAGGAGCGGCTCGCTATTGCGATTACCGGAGGTCGTAAGCACCGAGTCTCGCCCGACGAGCTGAGTGCGTTCCTGGACATCGTGCATGAATTGATGGAGGCGACGGGGATCACGGACTACGCGGAGATCGCGCTCGCGCATGGCGGGGCAGCCGGAGTCGATCGGTACATCGCGGGGATCGCGAGACAGTGTGGGATGGTGCCGGTCTCGTATCGACCAGACACCGCGCTTGATGGGCCATATCCGGGTGCGCCGAAGGTAAGAAACGGACGTATGCTGAATGACGCGCAGCCGGTGGCGTTGATCGCGTTTCCGGGCGAGACAGGGACTGCGGACTGTGTGCGGCGAGCAATAGCGAAAGGGATCGAGGTACGATATGCCTGTGTTTCATGATCAGGACGGCGTTAGAGATAGTCGTGGCGGCGGAAGCGAGTCTCAAGTCCGCGAATGGCTCGACGCGGACGGGTGCTTTCGCTTCGGCAAGCACGAGGGTGCGAGACTGGAAGACATTGCCGAGGACGACCCGAACTACCTGGAGTGGGTTGTCGAGAGCGCGGAGTCGATCAGCGAGGAGGAGCGGGGGATCGTGCGAGGTGCGGTGGAGTTCGCGGAGAGTCGGCATGGGAGTCGGAGACGGAGATGAATAGAGCAGGCGGTGCTGCCAAGCGATTTTGGCTCCGGCTGTGGACGATCGGTGACCCTCTTTTCTGGCAGATCTTCGGCTGCTTTGTTGCGTACGTTGCGTACGCGTTCACTAGGCTCTTGTCCGGCTAGGGACCATTACTCAATGGATAGACGGTCGTTTCTCAAGAGTCTAGGCGGTCTGGCCGGTGCTATCGTCGGCGGTAGATTAGTCGCCGATATTCCCGTCGCCCCGGCAGTCGAGGCCACGGTACCGACAACCCCGCTGCTCTCGGCCAATGAGATCCGAAAGTCGGTATACAAACTGCCACCGGTAGATTGGATCTTCTCGGGATGGGGCGGACCCACAAGCGAAGCCGACAAAGCGAGAGAGGAATTCTTCGGATACGACGACGACGATGACTACTAATCGCTTGGCTTATTGTACGCGGAGAGCCAAGTGCCTAGAGTGATTCTATCTCGAAGACTCCCGGACCAACCCATGCGCCATCGATATCACTGGTCGTATCGCGGCAAACTCTGGCGACATGCATTCTGTGATGGGGCTATGCTTATCTCGGCCAAGGGAAAAGGGTTTCGGCCTACTTCCGGAGGCGCTGTTTTAGATTTAGCGCAGTGCTGCCCCGATTGCCGCAAGAAGGGCAACTAGCCTGAGCCTTTCCCCTGCCGATCTCGGGCTTCCCGAGAAGTTCGACCGATTCCGCCGCGATCAACTCGAAACCGCGATCCACGTCGCGGGGAGCGAGTACCGTTTCAGTACTCTCGCAATCCCTCCAGGCGGGGGCAAGTCGGCCTTGTACCACACGGTCTTCGCGCTCCTCGGCAGCGGGCACCCGTCATTCCGTATGGCAGTCCTCGTCGCGGATCGCTCTCTCCAAGCGCAGTTGTACGCGGACTTCTCACCGATGGGGATGAGAGATATCCGCGGGCATCGGCACTACGCATGCGCGGTACTGGCCGCCGAGCAGAGAGAGCGGCGCAATCGCGAGCGCGGGCCAGTCGTGCGAGACACGAGTTACGCATTTCTCGGCGCGGAACCGGATGACGAGGTGGACTGCGCGAAGTGTACTGAGGCTCAACTTCGCGGATTGAAGGACGGTTGTCCCGACCCGATCCTCCTGCCGTACGCCGGGATGCCGAGGAGTACGGCGGAGGGGCTCTGTGTCCACGAGCTGAAGCTCGCAGAGGCCGCGAGTGCGTCCATCGTCGTCACGAACTACTCGAAGTGGTTTACCTCGGCGGATCGGCTCGGGGACTTCGATCTACTCGTAGTAGACGAAGCGCATTCGGTCGTTGATAAGCTGGTGGAGGCGGTTGCGGTCAAGGTAAATTGGCGAGGGTTAGGTGAGTTACTGCGGCGAGATGTGCAGCGGGTCGAAGCGGGGAACGAGATCGGCGCGTGGGTGAAGTGGGCTAGGAGCTGGGCGATACCTGCGGCAAGGACAGTGCGAGCGAGTCTTCTCCCAGATCGCGAAAACGGCGGTAGCGGTAGTGGCGGCCGAGCCAGCATGCATCCTGAGCGGCGGAAGAGATTGTCCCGCGTCGAGCGGCTGATCGCGGGGCTCTCGCGATTGATCGAGGGGGCATCACGCGCGGTCTGGGTCGTCGCGGAGGAAACGTATTTCGGTGCGACGTTGTCGCCAGTGTTCGCCGCGCCGTACGCCGAAGAGTGGCTGTTCAAGGGGATCGACAAAGTGATTCTCTCCTCGGCAACCCCTCCCGATGCCGAGGAGCTGGGGATCGATCCTGCTACCCTGGAGACTGTCGAGCTGGATTCGATCTTCTCGCTGCGCAGGCGGCCGTTCATCTTTCTATCGCAGTCCCCGTACATGCGCTGGGATACATCGAGCGCCGAGAAGACCATGCAGGTGGCGCTCATGGATCAGTGTCTCGAAGCGGGGAGGCTGGATCGGAAGGGGATCTATCACACGCACTCGTATGATCGGGCGCGGGATATTTTCGCGCGGAGTAGATACGCGCGGTACATGACGCTGGACCGCGAGACGTACGAGGCCGCGCCCGCCGACCGCCCGTGCTACTGGCTGACCCCGATCGCGGAAGAGGGGGTGGATCTCCCGGGCGATGCATGTCGATTCGCGTTCATCCCTAAGATCCCGTTCCTGCGGACGGTGGACAGCCCTGTGCAGTCGGCGAGAGCGGCGGCGGACCCGGGGGATCGGAAAGCGCTCATCCCGGGGTACGTAGATCGGATTGCTGCGCGAAAGGTCGAGCAGGAGTATGGTAGGGTCATGCGATTCGAAGGGGATTGGGGCGAAGCGATTGTGTTTGATGGGAACTGGAAGCGACTGTGGAAGATGCAGAAGGAACCGCGCAGAGGGTGGAGCGAGGCGGATAAGGCGAGGGCGAGATTGTTTCATCGTTGGTTCGAAAAGGCGTGGAGGACGGAATGGGGAACGATACCGAAAGCGATAAAGTTCTAGCCCTCCGATTGTTCGCCCAACTAGTCGATCTTCTCGGAAACTCACAATGCCCCTGCAATCGACTGCTGACCAGTCCCTGTGCTCGATGTCGAGTGTCTATTAGGCAGGCGCAGGAACTGGTTGCCGAAGTCGCCCAAAAAAGATTGATCGAAAGTTTTTCCATTCCCTTGCCAAATCCGAATTAAGCTCACTCCCGCGAACCATCACCCTCTCTCGGGGTCTAAAGGAGGCCCTACAACCATGGCAATCCAAGGTCTACAGGTAGGTCGAATCATTCACTTCGTGCAGCCAAGTAACGAAATCCACGTCGCCGGCATCATCACCAGCGTGAGTGACGAGGAGAAGATCACGATTACGTTGTTCGGCGTCAATCACACGCAGACTGGATTGGTCGCGGAACACGATCCGGACGGTGCGCGTGGAACATGGCATTGGCCTGAGCGAGTGTAGGCGACCGAGAGATTTCTCTATCCACGCTGTTTTTTTCCTTTTCGTTCGGCCCACTTCGCTTAGACTCATTTCGCGAACCATCATCTCACCCGGGGTCGAAAGGAGGCCCCATTCATCACCATGGCAAACCCACGTAACCAACAGACCCCAAGCTTCACCCCCCCGCCTTCCCGCGTCTCATTCGCCAGTGAGGACCGCGTCGCGGGCGGCGGTGGCCTTCCCGGCGCAGGAGACGGGTTCTCCGGCGCCCCCGACAGCGCTCTCTGGACTCCTTACGACTACGGCGATGCGCACGCCGTCGCTCCGTGGGACAAGCAGGAGCGCGAGAAGGGTTTCAGTGTCGTTCTCGAATTCCATCACCCGACCGGTGGCGGTGCGAGCGGCGAGGAAGAGTTCTACGATCGTCTCGGAGTGTCTTCCGGCGGCAAGCGCGATCGGAGCGTCACTGTTCTCGGGAGTCTCGCGCAGTTCTGGCCGAGCAACGACCCCGAGAAGTACACGTGGATTCCGCCGCGCAAGTCGAACGGGGATTGGGACTTCGACGGCATGGATGGTGATGAGGACGCGATGCGAGCGGCTGCGGGAAGGTACCTGCTGCCGGCACCGCTGCCGAACGGCGAGCATCAAAATCCGAGCCCGAGTGTGCTGAACTCGTGTGACGCGGCGCTCTGGATGGATGCCTTCGAAAGAGCCGGATTCCCCAAGGAGATCGTCAACGCGGCGATGATCAACTCGTGTGACGCGCTCATCTTCGCGGGCGGCTCGGAGGATTGTCCTCATCCCTGGTCCGCGGCATGGGGACGGATTGCGAAGACCGAGCTGAAGCGGCTGAGCGGTATCGAAGGGAAGAAGCCGAAGACCGGTAGCGAGCTGGCCAAAGGGCAGGCGAAGGACGAGAAGGACATGCTCGTGCCATTGTCCGTCACGATGGAGACGGGCAGCGGGAGCGGGAAGAGCAAGGGGAGCGGTGCCGCCGGTACGAAACCCAAGAGTGCGGGCTCGACCGCAGCGCAGACGGCGGCCCCGGCGGCTGGTGCGGGCAGTGGTAGCGGCGGCGGTGACGAGTTCGACCCCAACGACGAGGACAGTCTCCAGACCCTCCACGGTCATGTCATCGAGTGGGTGTCGGAGCCCAAGAACCCGAAGGCTCGCGCGCTCATGGCGGTCAAGATCGCTCGTGAGCACTACAAAGGCAATCAGCAGCCGGTGACGCAGTGGTTGAACAACCCCGAGAACTTGGCAACGATCCCCGGGATCGAGGTTGCCGGGGCGAACGTCAAGCTGAGCGAGTAAGGGCGCGCGATGCTCTGATCTCTTCTAGCGATCGAGGGAATCGACCTTCGATCGCAACCTAGAGGGCAGAGACCGATATGTACATGATCACTAATCATCCGAGGGTGTATGTGGATGCCGGGAAGTGGTACTTCTGGCACGAGGACAGCGTGTCACACGAAGGCCCGTTCGAGACCGACTGGCAAGCGTCGCACGCGGCGTATGCATACGATCTGGCACGCGAGACCGACAAGGGGCGCAAGATGTTGGAATCGACGTTCGGGGCCGAGTTGGTTCCTGGTGCGCTGAACTCCATCGCGGAGATGTGCCGTGCGTTGAACGATCAATGGTGGCGGGACCCGGATACGCTATCGCCGCTACCGAGTCGGAACCGTGGGGAACTCATCGCGCTTATGCATTCCGAGCTGTCCGAAGCGCTGGAGGGGATGCGGAAGAATCGCGACGACGAGCACCTTCCGCATCGAAAGTCCGAAGAGGTCGAGCTGGCGGATGCGCTCATCCGGATCTTCGATTACGCTGGTGGGCATGGGCTGGATCTCGGTGGAGCGCTCGTGGAGAAGTGTCGGTATAACCTTGCGCGCGCAGACCACAAGCCGGAGAATCGCAAGACTGGTGGCGATGGGAAGCGGTTCTAGATGCGAGTTCTAGACGATATTCAAGCTGCGCAAGAGCTGGCACGTGCTCTCGGGAAGCCGATCCTGCTGCTGAGCGGGCTTGATTGGTTCGGCATATCCCTAGACGAACTGCCCGCAGCGGAGGGCGCGACTTGGAAAGAGACGGGCGGTCCGTTATTCGTCGACGCTGAGGGCACTGAACGGCTACTGGCGGCACCGTACTTCGGAACGCAATTCCCTGGAGCTACTGCTGAGGCGTTGCCGATCCCCGACACGTACGACTGTCTGATCGTGTGCGAGGATCGCGCGGAGATGGAGCGGCTGTACGATCTCACGTACGGGGACGACGGGATGACGAAGCGAGGGATCGCTGCGAGAGGAATCGCGGGTTATCCCGAGTATCGTGGCCCCCATCGGGTATACGCGCTTACGATCAACGAGCGTGGTGAGCTTATGAGCGAGAACACATAAATAGTGGCGGCTACTGATTCTGCCCGCGCAATGCGGCTTCGGATCTGGGCGGCGGTTCTCACAGCTTCCGAAACCGAGATCCACGAGGGCATGAGCTTCTACCACGGCGCGCATGGGCTGTGCAGAGCATTTGCTAAGATCTACGGTTCGACCGCGAGGCACGCCGCTGGTATCTACGCCGCACTCTCTCCGATGAACGGTTGGGAAACGAATGTGGGCAATATGCTGGATGTGCTGCGGGACGGAGACGCGGCGCGGGTGAACACGAGCGAGACGAACCGTCTCAAGGCCGTTCGGATCGCACATGGCGAAGAACCGCTCGACGTCCTGCGAGGAAATAAGGTGCGAGCCTTCTTCCGTGGCATCGCGGACCCCGAGGACCGCGAGCCAATCCCTGTCGATCGGCATCTGATCTGCCTTGCGCTTGGAAATAAGCTCGGAAAGAACGAGCTGTCACGGGCCGTGAGCGATAGGCGGTTGTACGGGAAGATCGAGGAGGTGTACGCGGCTCTCGGTCGTCGCGAGGGGATCGGGAATCGTCTCGCCTCGATCGCGTGGTTCGTACAACGCCGGGTTGAGCGGGGAAAGCACGGACAGATCGCGCTCGCTAGCGATATCATCGAGAGTCGGGCTTACTGCTGTGGGGTGCCGAGCTGGGGACATGGCAAGCTCGCCTATCGCTGCCCGAAGTGCGAGAAGACTCGGCGACGACAGCCGAACTACACACCGCGGCGAGAGGAGTTTCGAGTAAGTGACATCCTGCTCGATGATCCGAAGGCGGTCATTGCGCCTGATTCGAAGATCTTCCCTGTCGGTCGTAAGCTGCGCCCAGCGATCACCCTCCCACTCGGATCGGCATATGCCAACTCCGCGAGATGGCAGTATCTCGCACGTTTGGTAGTCATGCTCGCGACCGGGGAGCGCCTGCATCGCGACGAGCACGTGCATCACACGAACGGGAATGTCATGGATTGTCGTCGTGAGAATCTGGAGGTGTGGCTGGCGGAGGCACATGGGCGGCTCCATGCGAGGAGCCAGTTGCTGTATATGGTGCGAGATCGGGTGAGCGGGCAGTGGCAGAGAAGCGAAGTCCCCGGGTACGCGGAGCAGTATGCGGTGCAGTTGAGCGCGGCGCAGGAGTTTGCGTTGGATAATCCGGACGTACCGTTCTAAGATGCCACGGATAAGGGGGGGGGGATTGATGATGGATAGCGCTCATCCGAACTTAGCTTACGATGCGAATGTAGACGAGAAGCCCTATCGGCTGGGAAAGGGTAAGAGACTCCGGTCCTCTATCCCGCACGTCTATCTCGCGAGTCCGTACGCCCATGCGGACCGAGCTGCCATGCAGTCGCGCTACGAGGCCGTAGTCGATGCTGCCGGCATCTTCATGACCCAAGGCATTCCGGTCTACTCGCCGATCGTACATAACCATCCGATCGCAGTGGAAACCGTCCTTCCGCGGGATTGGGACTTCTGGGCGAAGATGGATCTACCGATCCTCTCGGTCTGCTCGGCGCTGCTGGATGGCTGGGAGAGAAGCGTCGGGGTTGCCGCGGAGATCAAATTCGCGGAGGAGCACGGGATTCCTGTGCGATATGTGCGATATGGTCAGAGCGATGGCGAGGAGAAATGCTCTCTCGTGTTCGATAGTACGATGACCGTTCCGGAGTTACAGGGAAGAACATAAGTATGGCAGTTATGATCGAGGGAGATCGAAACGAGATCAACTACTACAAGGACAAGCGCGACGCGGAGAGGTGGCGTAAACTCCTTGCCCTTGTTGGCACTCCCCAGGATGGGAGTGACACGGTGGTCTTGCTCTCTTGGGACGACGCCACGATGACCCCGGTCATCAAGGTTGGAAAGCAAGAGCATTTCGCGGAACGTGGCTCATTCGAACGGGTTATCGACGGCATCGAATGGCCGTCTCGCTAAGGGAAGGTGAGGACGATGGTAGAAAACGATCCTTACAACCCGGAGACGCGGGCCGAGGTTGATCGTTTAGCCGCCCTTGACGATGAGGATCTGGTTGTAGAGATCTATCGTCTTAGAGAGGCGACCGAGCTATGGACTAAGGTTTATGCGGAAGGCCCTGCCCGTTCGGTCTCGCAAGTGGATCTCCTCTTGGCCGAGGTCTTGGATCGCTGGACCAAGGGCTGGATGGAAGATTCCGAGGTAGAATGAGCATCCGCATTCTCTCTCGCTCGCTCCCGGATCTCCTGCCGATGCGCGGGCGATCTCTCGGCGTGCACGTCTCGACCGTGATCTCCGATCTCTGCGTGCGGCTCGGAATGTACGCGGCGAGCGATCCCGACTCCTTCCCGGTGACTCGCACTCAACTCGGAAGCGCGCTGGAGGACTCAATCGCCACTCGCTTCGCCGCCGACAGCCCGGGAACCTATGTCCGTGCGAGTGAGCTAGTCCGCGAGGGGTTATACGTGACACCGGATTTCTGGATCGTGGATGATCCGCGGACAGTGCCGGGGGGTCCGCTCTATGATCCGCGCGTCCACCCGCTGATCACCCGGGAGTGCAAGCTTACCTGGATGAGTGCCAAGCTGATCGAAGGGGTCGAGACCAGGGAGGGTGCGAGCGCAGAAGAGGATGCCGCTGCCGAGGGGGAGAGGTTCTGGCGGTACTGGCGGCAGCTCGAAGCGCAGTGCTGGGCGCTGTATCCAGAGCCGTGGCAGACCGTCATCGGGCAACTGACCGTGGTGTTCGCGATGGGGGACTATAAGGGCGGAGATATTCCCGGCGTAACGTGGGAACGGACGTATAGTTACGAGCAGTTGATGGGGACGGGGAGAATGCTGGTAGGACATGCGGCGCAGATGAGACGGGAAAGGTATGACTTCGGCGATACACAGGAGACAGCCTGAATGGCAAACGATCTAGCACTTTCAGACGACAGGCTTGATGAGCTGAAGTTCTCGACTCTACGCGCCGCGAACGTTACCCGCTGCGAGAGAATCTTTCATTCGCTTGGCAATTGGTCTGTCGCCGAGTGGGCTGTCGCGATGGCGGGTGAGTGCGGCGAGGTGTGCAATGCCGTCAAGAAATTCCGGCGACTATCGGACAGCACGAACACCGCGAAGGACCCACAGACCGCGAGCGAGGCCATCGACGATATCGCCGAGGAGCTAGCGGATACCGTGATCTATGCGGATCTGCTCGCGGCGAGGCTAGGGATCGATCTCGGAAAAGCGGTCCGAGAGAAGTTCGATGCGGTCTCGGCGCTGAGAAAGTACGCTGGCAGACTGGGAACGGAGGATTGATGGCAGCGACGACAGGAAAAGGTTCAAGCTCTAATTCGGTAGGCCGTCCGCTCTGGAGCGATGCGCCCACCGTCTTCACGCCCCGATCAGCGGTCGTAGAGATCTACGGGCCGTCGAATACCGGTCGCACAACCCTCGCGCTCTCCGCGCCACCGCCGATTCTCTACATCTATTTCTACGAGAAAGCCGAGGGGATCATTGAGCCTTTCGCACGTGAAAAGCAGATCTCCTGGTACCGAGCGGGAGGAGTGTTCCGCGGCGAGTCCGACGAGATCCAGCGAGCGGCATGGCGGAAGATGGAGGAGTTTGAGCGGTGCTATTACGAGGGGCTGGGGGAGCGGTCGCCGTTCCGATCGATCGTCGTCGATACACACGTGGAGGCGTGGGAGCTGGAACGGCTCGCGGAGTTCGGCGCCGCTAAGCCGGGTAAGGGTCGGGTCGATCAGATGTGGGGCGGGGTCAACGCGAGATGGTCGGGGCTCCTGAACGCGGCGAGAGAGCGGAGCGATGTAAACGTGATCTGGATCGGCCAAGTCGAGGACGAGTGGAAGAAGGACGCGAAGGGGTTCGATCAGAAAACCGGTAAGCAGGTGAAGATCAGTAGTAGCGCAGGGCGGAAGGTGTACCTGAAGTGCGACGTCTCCCTGCGGACGGATAACGGCGCGGACGGGCAGAGCTTTACCGCGACCATCGAGAAGGCATGGGGGAATAACGATCTCATGTTTGAGGAATTGCAGGTCGAGCGGGAAGGCGGGCTACCGTTTATCCTGAGTCTGATTACCGGTACGGAGCAGAGCGAATGGGAGAGCTAGACGGCAGTTCATCCGTTGTCGCCCCTTGGTCTGACTTCGCGGGGAATCAGATTCGCGTGGGCGATCTCCTACTACATCCGACCGGTGAGTGCGGCGAGGTTATCTTCGATAGCTCTAAGCCGACGCCTGAAGAGCAGTGGCGTGTCGATTACGGTGATGGTTTTCTCTCACTTCTATGTTTGCAGATCGGCGAGAAAGGGCAGGCGCGCGTTTGCCCTCGGTCCTGATCGACCCCGCATCCGGCAGTAAGGAACTCCTCAAGTACCCCCCGCTCAACAATCCCGAGTTCGCTGAACCATGTTCGTTGGCTTTCAGTCGGGAGACTGGCGGCGATGCTGATAGCCCCGCCGAGACCTCCTCGGCCGCCGATGTCTGTATCCTCGGGTGCGGACCGGGGAACTCCTCGCGCATGATCGGGATCGAGGTCAAGTCGATCGCGGAACTGTGCCAAGCGCTCGACACGGGCCGCCTACAGCACTCCCAGCTCCCGACGATGCGCGGGGTGTATGACGTGTGCTATCTGGTGTACTACGGGGTGTACCGGCGAGGAGAGAAGCGGCCGATCCGCTTTGCCACTTCGACGATGTTCCAACGACCGGGCAAGGGTACCGGCACTGAGGGGATGGATGACTCCCTGGAAGTCTACGTTGAGTCTAAGAAGACTCCCGGCCGCTGGTACTGGCGGGAGCTGACTCTCGGCCCGTCACGTGTCGTTCGCTGGTCGTATCTAGAGCGTGCGAAGCACTCGATCCGGGAGTTGGGCATTCGCATCGAGCACTTGCCGGATCTCGCGAGCGTCGCGTACTGGATCGGGGAGCTAGCGGTGTGGGCGGGGAAGCCGTATGAGGAGCACGGGTTGTTCCGGGGGTTCGATAAGAGCGATGAACTGCCGGTACGCTTGGGGGTCGACCGGCACACCCAGTACCTCGCCGAGATCGCGCATCGCCTGCCGGGCGGGCGCGGTGGGATGGGGTACGCGAGAAGTATGGCCGCTGCGATGCGGTTCGGCAGCGTGGAGGCGATGGTCAACGCATCCGCCGAGGAGTGGGCGAGCGTGGAGGTGCCGGATGTCAAGGGAGGGAGGCGAAGGAAGTTGGGAGCGATCGGCGCCTCGATCTACGCGAAGCTGCGGGAAAAGCGTTAGGTATTGACACCATCGCCGCGAGTGTGGTACGCTTCGCGAGTAGTGATGAGGGGGGATGGCTCACTCTGCCGCCCCGGACCCGACAGGAGACTTTCCGATGCCTGAGACGCCCGAGACGCCCAACCCAATGCTAGACGAGTCCTCGATCTCGATCCCTGACGGCCTTCCGCCGCTTGAAGGCAAGCTCTCTCGCGCGGCAAGGGTACTGCTCGCGATGGACATGCGAGCGAGACTGATCGCCGAGAAGCCGGATGTGCGGCTTCGAATGGAGACAACCTATTTCCGATGTGCGCAGGGCCAGCGTCTGAAGACCGGCACCTTCGACTCCTCAAAGATCCCGACGAAGACGTGTGAGGTCTGTGCGAGAGGGGCGCTCTTCTTGGCTTCGGTTGATCGATACAACGAGTGCCGGATCGAGGCCGTTCCAACGGAGTGGGCGTCCTCTACCGTAGTTGAGATACAGGACTTGGTCGAGCGTCGATCACTTGAAGATTTCGGAGACTCTCAAACCGGGGAAATCGAGGACGCGTTCGAGGATCGCGACACCAGCTCGGCGAAACGCACGATGCTCGCGATCTGCGAGAACCTGATCGCGAATCACGGCGAGTTCATCCCCGATCAGCACGGGGTGTTCCTCGCGGCGCAGAGGGCCAAGCGTCGCCCGCAGCGTCCAGCTAAGGTCGCGGACGAGATTGCCGCGAGGGTCGGAGGGATTGAATGAGCGCCGACACGCCAAGCATTACCGAGGATCTCGTTCGTGTGCTCCGCATCGTGGAGTACACCGGCTCGCGCTCGGTGGTCGAGGAGTGTATGGCACGATCCATCCATGGGGAGAAACGGCTGCTGAGCGGGCTGGTGATCCGCGCGGCGACGATCGGGGAATACCCGGAGATTCTGACTCGCTCGGCAGCAAAGGAACCTGGTCGTCGCGAAGGTCACTTCCTGATTATCGGCAAGCTCACCGGCAAGGCGATCGGCTGTCTGTCGAACCCGACGCTTGACGACATGGCGCATGCTCAGCAGGAGGACCCGGGGGCTACGCTACGCGAAGTAGACGCGGAAGCCTGCGAGGTCTGCCGGAGCTTTGAGGCTCCAGGGCCGGAGGCGGGCAACAAGATCAAAGTGACAGGGGACAAAGATTGAGGCCGCCTATCTCTACTCTCTCAAAAAATCCGATCGTGAGTCTGACGCTTCGCGGTTCAGACGATAGCCCTCCGCGCCTGCCGCCGCAGATGCAGATCGTCGGTGAGCCCCCGAGCGCGAGTGGCGGCGGCGATACCTCTTCCGGCAGCCTGTCTCTCTCGACCCGCGATCTCGTAGTCCGGCTGTACTTCGAAGAGCGGCTATCGTTCCCCGAGATCGCGCGACGGCTAGGGGTGACTCGTGCTTGGGTCTACGCGATCGCCGCGGACGAGCAGTTGCGGCGGGGCAAGAGCAGCGAGGGCGAGGGCGGGGACGCGGATGGCAGTAGCGCACCCCGTGGCTGTCTGGTCTGCGGGACGATCCCGACGCCTCCAGCCCGTCTCCGCGCGAACGGGCTCTGCACGAGGCACGCGTACCGCTTGGAGAAGTACGGCGACCCGGAGGCGGAGCTTCCTAGTGATCGGCCATCGGTCTGTGAGTCGTGCGGGGTACAGTGCGGGAAGCGGGGTGCGGGAGCGAAGAGAGCCGGTGAGACACAGGACGGCGACGGAGATAGCACCATAGTCCGCTCCGGTCGAATCATCGGTGCGGACGGCGTGTACCGCTGTCAGCGATGCGCGTGGCGAGAGGATAAGGGGTTCCGCGCGCGACACCGCGAGTCGGCAAGAAAGTGGAAGGTACGAGCGCGGGGACTGCGGATCTTACGAGACACCGAGGAGGCAATGTTCGAGAAATGGCAGGATGGCCAAATCTCTCACGAGGAGTACGATGATATCTGCGAGGTGATTGATGCGGCGAAGAGTCGTTTGCAGGAGAGAGGGGGTAAGCAGACATGAGATATCTGTACGTGGCACCGCTACGCGTCTGGCGTTGGATGCTGAGCTTCGAGTACCCGAGTAAGCGCGTTGGCATTTTCCGCAATCTCCCACACGTCAAACCAGGGCGCTGGGGTGTGTACATTCTCGGTCTGGAGATCGGTAGTCGCAATCCGCAGGATCGAGTAGGGGTTTGGCTCAAAGCGCACGGGCTGTGGCCATGGTAGAGGGAGAGTCAAGATGAGAGTTCTATCGGAGAGACAAAGAGAGGTTCTCGCCGCGGTTCGCGCGGAGTATCAAACCCCTATGCAAATGGGCGGTACCGATGGCTCTGATCACAGCCGAGTGCTGGCGAGTCTTGTGAAACTCGGACTCGTGGAACGGCATAAGCGCCATGCGATCTGGTGCTGGCACGGAACGCTCCATAACGGGAAGGTTCTTAGCTCGTGCTGTTGCCGCGGTAGTTGCGTCTACCGACTGCCCGTGTCCACGACCGCCAAGGGCATCTGCACATGAGCCACGATAATCCCAGTGCCGACCCTCAAGGAGCATATGTTACTGCTCTCGTAGCATGGCGCAGAGAGTACGTCCATGCCGCGCTCGACCGCAATCGCTGGAACGTCTCGGCAGCCGCGCGAGAGGTGGGAATCTCACGGGTCGGGTTATCGAAGATGATCACCCGGTTCGGGATCAGGAGACCCTTTCGCTGTCCGCTGTGTGGGAGCTGACATGTGGCGATTCGTACGCTGCGGAATGCCTACCTGGATATGGCTGTTGAAGGTCGGGAAGCGGTGGCAGGAGTTCGGGCCGCACGACGTACAGAGATATGAGCAATGAAACCGACACCGAACGTTGCGCTTCGACCCGGCGACTATGTTCTCGCGACGAAGTACCACGACGGAGATCCCGCAGATCCGTTTGTCGTTGGGTTCTTCGCAGGCATGCTCCCTAAAATCGGAGGAGACAGATACTTAGTCAACGACGCTTCGGGGAATCCGTTTCGGGCAAACGGCTTTCGCAGGGCTCGGCGGATCTCGGCGCGGCGCGGCGCATGGCTAGTGGCGCGGATGGCGGAGATAGAGAGGCTAGCGTACTCTGGGTGTAGGCGGTCGGTCTGGGGCTGGGCTCGCATTCCAATGCGAGAAAACGAGAACGACTACAGTGTGCCCACATTGTTGTCTGCGATAGACCGTCATCTTCTACCGCTAGCGAAACGCCTTTATCGCCTTTATTGCCAACAGACCAAGATTTACCACTCTGACGACCACATCAAAGTTCTCTGGACCGAGCCAGGCACAGCGATCCTGTGGCTGGAGCGTGCTCGCGAGATGGCGGAGATTTTCCAAGACCTCGGATGGCGTTGTCCCTCCGTACGCGGAGATCTGTGCTCGTAGTCCCAGGCCACGGTCCTATCCCCTCCACGGTAATGATCGTCGGCGAAGCCCCGGGCCGCATCGAGGCCGAGGTCGGCAAACCCTTCCAAGGCCGCTCGGGCGAAGAACAGTCGGCGATCCTCCGCCGCCACTCTCTCTTCGTGCGGACGATGTATCTGACGAATGTCTGCAAGGAGTATCTCCCCGGCGACCCCGACCCGACTGTGGCGCAGATCGCGTACTGGACGCCAAGGCTGCTAGCGGAGATCGAAGCGTGCAGACCGCGCCTAATCATTGCGGTGGGGAGGTTCGCTGCGAGATGGTTTCTCGGGGATGAGGCCGACATGCAGACCGTGCATGGAATGCCGTATAGGACCGGCGCATTCGATGCGTCGCGCGCGGGCAGAGCACCTGAAGGGTGTACGGTCGTCCCCGTCTATCACCCCGCGTTCGGACTACGCGAACCTGCGATGCGCGGCTTGGTCCACTACGACTACGGGCGGGCAGCGGCGGTGCTGGAAGCGATCCGCGCGGGGAGACCCATCGCGTACGTGCATGACGCGCTCGAAGGACAAGAGATCTACCTGGACGTCTCGGGGACCGAACTCCGCTCGCTGCTGACTGCGGATGATGGGATCGTCTCGCTCGACACGGAAGGCACTCCTGGGGATGAGTGGAGCTTACAGGTGACGGACCGCGAGGGGTACGGGTACCTCCTGCGGACAGAACGCGAGGATTTCCATATCGGCGTCTCGCATCTACAGCGGCTTGCGGATAAAGGTGTGTCGTTCGGCGGCCACTTCCTGTACATGTACGACTACGAGATGTGCGGCGGGCGACCGGAGGAGCATGCGGCGGCGAGCGCGAAGGGGGGGCTGCCGCACGGATCGCGGCCGGTCGGCATGGGTCTGAACCTCTACCCGACGATGAACGGCTGGGATACGAGCTACATGGCCTATCTACTGGTGTTCGAGCCGCAGGGACTCAAGCCCCTCGCCCGCCGTCGCTGCGGTATGCAGATGGTCTCTCACGAGGAGACGGTGGGTGCGCTGGGGATCAGACTACAGCTCGACTATCTTCGGCAGGTCATCGAGACCGCAGGTACCTGGCCGAAGCAGGACCCGCGGGTCGTCTACGAAAACGACGGCACCGTGAAGGCGTACACTCCGCAGCGAATCGCGGTCACCGCAGCGAATATCTTGCGAGATGTGGAGAGCGGGAAGATCAATAATAAGGGCGAGCTGACTGATCCTTGGAAGCGCTGGCGAGATACAGACCGAGTGCAGCGGCGGATGGTTGAGAGAGCGGGGATAGGGCCGATGCCGCAGGGGAGCATGCGGGAGCTGGCGAAGGTTGATTTAGATAAAGCTTTAGCTTACTCTGTAAAAGACTGCGACGCTCCGCTCCGGCTCGCTCCCGGGCTCATGGCCGATCTAGAGAGGATCGCATAGTGATGCTTGGGAAAGTCGATCATTTGCTCCTCACACTCGGGCGCCGTATCGGTCGCGCTTGGGTGTTCATGACGGGAACCGGAACACGATCCGCGGCAAGATCATGCATGTTCATCGCAGCGTGCCTGGTCGCTGTGGTGCTGGCAAGGGATAGCGATATACGTCCCGTCCGCGTGAGACGGATTGCTTCCGATGCGATTTGGCTTCTCTGCGTATTGACGGCGTTCGTCGAATTGCGGGAAGCTGATCGGCTCAGTTCGGTATGCACCACTTGGATGCATGACTTCCCGGCGAGGCCGCTCTTCTCGCTGCTGTTCCTTTTTGCGGGACTGCTCGGAGTGCGTGAAGGGAACTGGTTCGTGACGACCTCGGATCTCTTGACCGTGCTTGCAGCGTATTTACTGGTGGCGAGGTTAGACCCGGAGCCGCTAGGTCGAACAGAGACCGCAGACGGGACTGTCTAAAGAACAATGGCGGATCTTGATCTGTGAGCCGTCCGATCAAACGTTCGAACCGAAAAGGAGCGAGAGCACATGAGCGATGCGACGGAAGGAGCGGGATACCCGTCCGGTCTTCAAGGGCTCACGCCGTACCACGTGCGGCTGTCGATCACCTATGACTATCTAGTGCTCGCGGGGACGTATACGGATGCGTGTTCGACCGAGACCGCGAAAGAGACGTTGAGGTGTGAGGAGCCGGATATCTCGCACGAGGGTACGTGGCGGATCACGGCGAATGAAACCGATCTTAGGGTTCTCCCAGCGGGTTGGGATGAGGGTAGCCTTCTCTACGGGCCGCTGGAGAATGTCTCGGTGCGAGAGGTACGCAATGCCATCGCCGAGAGAGAGTCCGCGTCGCTTGTGGTCGACGCGCGAGTGTACGACCGTCGCATGGATCTCTTCGGACGGATCGAAACGATCAGTGAGGCTTCGGACCCAGACAGCCATCGATCCCGCGCGAGACGATGGGCGAAGGTCAAGTACGAGTACCCGATGAGCCCGGATGCCGCGCCGAGAGAGGTGAGGCTCGGAGAGCTGATCGCGGCCGATAAGGTCGAGAGAGGATAGGTGCGCACGGCGTGGAACACCCAGAAACTCACCTCGTGACTCTAGAGAACGGTCCTCGTCCCGCGGGACGACCAGATCGATGCTTTTATTGTCATCGAGTGCTAGGCGAACCGCACGCCGAGGACTGCGCATGTCGGAGTCGTACCGTCGTCGTTCGAGCGATCATCGAGTACACGGTCAGCGTGCCAGCTGATCAGACCCCGGAGAGCATCGGATTCTGTCGGAATGAATCGAGTTGGTGTGCCTCGAATCTGCTTGACGAGATCGACGCGATCGATTCGGTCAAGGGGAATTGTCTCCGCCAGTTCACGCGCTTCGAGTACGTGCGAGAGGCGAGCACCGAGGACGAGGAGGCGTCGTTCGGCGCGGCTGGGAGATTAGAGCCACCAGAGATTGATGAAGAGGAAATATCGCTCTGAGCGCGCTTGCCGATCTCGCCCGCCGCTCCGCCCAGGTGCTCCCGATCTTCGCCGAGATGCAGGCGAATGGGATGCCTGCGAGCAGATCTCACTTCCTCGCGCTCCAGTCGGAACTCACCGACACGATGCGCGGTCTCCAGTCGACCATCTCCAGAGAATACTGCGGTGGGGCACCATTCAATCCTAAGTCGGATGATCAAACCCGAACGCTCATGGCGAGGCTCGGGATACGTGGCTCTTTGCGAACCGACAGTGGGCAAGTCTCGACCTCCGCTAAGTCGATCGGTGGGCTGCGCAAGACCAATCGCGCCATCGAACTGATCTTCGATTATCGCGAGACCGAGCACACGCGAGGGTTCTGCGATAAGGTACTCGACTATCTCCCCGGGGTCGAGGACGAGCCGGAGGGGGATATCTTCCCGGTGCGGTGCAGGTTGATGCCGACGCGGATTCCCACGCGCCGTCTCGCCGCCAAGGACCCGAATATGTTGGCGATGCCTACCCGGACCGCGCTCGGTCGGCGGATCAGGGACGGGTTCCTACTGCCGCCGGATAGCGGGCTGACGTTCGGCGCCTGGGATCTCTCGCAGATCGAGTGGCGGGTGCTCGCGCACCTGAGCCAAGACCCGGTAGCGCTCAGGTTCTTCCGCGAGGATCTCGACATTCATTATGAGACCGCTGCGATGGCGTTCCGGGTCCCGATCGTGGAGAGCTCGGACCCCAAGGTCCGCTACCAGCATGTTAAAAAAGAGTACCGAACCGCCGCGAAGACCGTCAACTACGGCATCGTCTACGGGCAACAAGCGCAGGGTCTATCGACCACGCTCAAAAAAGAGGGGCTGCTGGGTTGGGGCGACAAGGAATGCCAGGAGCTGCTGGACACGATTCTCGGCGACGGCCGACGCAAGAAGGGGATCTACGAGGGGATCGCTGAGTACATCCGCCGCGTGCACCGCGAGACCGTCCGCACCGGGTACGCGGAGACCGCGCTCGGCATGCGGCGGTATCTCCCCGCGATCTGGGCGAGCGAGAGGAAGCTCGTGGCAGAGGCGGGGAGACAGGCGGTCTCGCATCGGGTCTCAGGCACCGCGCAGGACATGCTGCAAACCTCGATGGCTTGGCTGAACGGTGAGATCCGTACGCTCAAGGGGACGTGGCCCGAGGTGCTGTGGCGATTGCAGATCCACGACGAACTCCTACTGAGCTTCCCGAGCGAGCTATGGGAAGTGCTGGACGAGCTGATGATCGAGGGGCTGACACGGCATTGCGGTGTAGAGTTGTCAGTACCGGTGCTCGCTGACGGGCACTGCGCGAGCCGCTGGGGGGATCTGAAGTGAGCCATATGCCGAGACTGCGAGTGTTCCACGCCAGCTACGGTTGCGAAACCGGGTGCTGCGGTCATGTTGTGGAGCTTGACGGTAAGCGAGTAGGAGACTTTCATTTCTCCCATCCTTACGGCGAAGAGCGCCGTGCGTTCGCCGAAGAGCTGGCTCGCGAGGCACTGGAGAAATACGCTCCGGCTTGTCTCCCGACAATTGATTGGTCGAGCCTTGATTGGAGTGAGGTGTTTGATGATTGATGGCAATCGTCGTGCGCCGGTTCAAACACACCGTGGCAGTATCGTCCGAATCCTGTTCTGGGCCAACGTCCGCGCTGCGATCTGGAGCCCGTTCCGTGCGATCAGGGGACTGTTCCGCCCAGTCTACCCATGCTGCGGGGCGAGGCGGGACGGCGGGCATAAGTTCGGCTGCCCAGAGCATGGTGCAAAGCAGCTCCGGTTCAGCACGGAGTTCAAGGAGTTCAAGCGAGGTGATCGATGGCCAAACGGCAAGTAATCAGAGTCGGTGACCGTGTCCGGATCAAGACGCAGCGCTTCATCGAGAGAGTCGGCTACGCACTCGTGTTCACCGAGCTGATGCCGGAGTTCCAAGCTCACCCGAGACTGTTTGAGGCGATGGAGATTCTCGGGATCAAGCCGGCGGATGTATCGCCCAGGCAACCCGCAGACCCCGCGATCGAGGCGGAGTTCGGTCCCGATCCTCGTCGCGAGTCTCGATGGGCGCGCGAGTTCATCGTCGGTTGCGCAAAGGCCGCGGTGCGAGTGCGGAAGTGGGGAGGGCCGGAACGCTCACTGCATTATGCAGCGGTGGACGAATCGACGCCAGCGATTGGGGCTGTTACGCGCGTGACCGGCAAGCGGACCGCGATGACCGGTATCTACTACCCGCCTTCAGGGGGCTATGTCTGCGGATACTACGGCGATGAGTACGACTACGAGCCGGGCGGTCTCAGCGAGGCACGGGTCCACGTGATCTTGGAGACTGGGCTCGGGGACATCGAGCAGTGCGACGTCGAGCTAGTCCGCGAGGACGAGGTTGCCGAGGAGTCCGCGAGGCTTCAATTTAAACCCCACCGCCGCTCTTGACTCTCCGTGCCGTTCCGTAGTACTCTCCGCTCATGCGTATCTACCTCGTCGGCGGCGCTGTCCGCGATCAACTCCTTGGCCGTACCCCGAAAGACCTCGACTATGTCGTAGTCGGCGCAACCCCCGGAGACATGCTCGCTGCCGGGTTCCGCGCGATCGACGCCGAGTTCCCCATCTTCGTGGACGCCGCGCGGAACGAGTACGCGCTGGCGAGGAGAGAGAGGAAGTCCGGCCCGGGGCATCGGGGGTTCGCGGTCGAGTTCGATCCGAGCGTGACGCTGGAAGAGGATTTGGGGCGACGGGATCTGACGGTGAACGCGATGGCGAGAGATATCGAGAGCGGGGAGGTGATCGATCCTTATTGGGGGCAAGCGGATCTCGCTGCGAGACGCCTCCGACATGTCTCGGCCGAAGCATTCGTCGAAGACCCGCTGCGGGTATTGAGAGTGGCACGATTCGCAGCGCAGATGCCGATGTTCACGGTCGAGACCGGCACCATGACTCTCATGCAACGTATGGCGCAGGACGGGTGTCTCGCAGAACTCACCCCAGAGCGGGTGTTCGGTGAGGTCGAGCGTGCGATCCTCGCGGAGAGGCCATCACGATTCTTCGGGAACCTGCATCTCTGGCCGAGTCTTACTACGCCGTTGCGCGTAGTGCTGCCAGAGATCGCCACGATCTGGGGCGTACCCGAGCCGCCGCAGCATCATCCCGAGCAGACTGCCTGGTGGCACACGATGCTCGTGATGAACTGGCTCGCGGACCTACGCCTCTCCTGCGCTGCGCCGTATGACGAGCCCGGGACCGATACCACGGTTCTCTGGGCTGGTCTCTGTCACGATCTGGGAAAGGCACTGACGCCTGCCGAATCTCTCCCGCAGCACCCGGGTCACGAAGCCGAGAGCGCGCGGATCGCGAAGGACTTGCTGACCCGGCTGCGAGCCCCGCGCGCCCTGATCGAGGCGGTCGTAGCACTATCCGCCGAGCACATGCGAGGGAAGCGCTGGCGCGAGATGCGAGCGGGGAGAGTTCTGCGGATGCTGCGGGAGCTAGGCGCGCTCCGAGAGCCGAAGAGATTGCCGCAGTTCCTATTGCTACTGGAGGCCGATCTGCGGGGAAGAGGGAACGCGAATGAGCCCGGGCGGAGAGCAGAAATCGATGCCGAGGTCCGCGAGACCGGAGAGTTCTATCGAGCCTCGCTGAAGGCTGCGCTGAGCGTACGCGGGGCAGATGTGCTCGCAGATCCAGCGTTCACGGGGAAGGCTCCGGGCGTTTGGGTCGGACAGGTTGTAGTGCAGCGGCAAGTCGCGGCAATCCGAGCGGCGACAAAGGGCATGACCGGGAAGAGGAAGGGAGAATCGACCAATGAGCAGTAAGGTTCAATACCTCGCAGAGAAAGGTCTCGTGCGGCCTCCAGGATTTCTTCCAAGCAATACGCATCTTGAAGTTCTCATGGGCTCGCAGGCATATGGTACCGCGCAGGAAGAGTCCGATTTCGATATCTACGGGTTCTGTATTCCTCCGAAAGCTCTCCTATTCCCCCATCAGGTAGCAGGTGAGATCGAAGGGTTTTCGACGAAGGGGCCGCGCTTCGAGGTCTGGGTGCAGCATCATATCCACGATGCGGATGCGCTCGGCGGCAAAGGGCGTGAGTACGACTTCCAGATCTTCTCAATCGTCAAGTGGTTCGCGCTCACGATGTCCTGCAACCCGAATATGGTGGACGCGCTCTATACTCCAGCTAACTGCGTGCTGCACTGTACCTTGCTCGGACAAAGAGTGAGGGAGAAGCGACGGTTGTTCCTGCACAAGGGATGCTTTCACAAGTTCAAGGGGTACGCACATTCTCAGTTAGGTAAGATGCGCGGGGATCGTGAGCGACCGGAGGGAAAGCGCAAGGACATCGTTGACGAGTACGGGTACGATGTGAAGTTCGCGATGCACGTGGTCCGTCTGCTCGCGGAGTGCGAAGAGATTTTGGAAAGTGGCGATCTAACGCTTGGTAGAAACCGCGAGATACTCAAAGAGATCCGGCGAGGCGAGTGGACCGAGGAACAGGTGAGGCAATACTTCGCGGACAAAGAGCGCGGACTGGAAAAGCTATATCAGAAATCAACACTGCCATATGGACCGGATGAGACCGCGATCCGAGCACTTCTCATGGAGTGTCTGGAGGAGCATTTCGGGAGTCTCTCGGCGATAGTGCCGAGCGGCGGTGATCGAGCCTCGATGGCATTGCGAGAGATCGCGGCGATCGTGGATCGGAATCGAGAAGCGCTCTAGGTAGTAATGGCTCGCCGGCTCATCTCGCGGGTATTTCACCCTTCCCATCTATACGGGATCTCGTCTTTCGGCAGTGACCAGTACGCACCTGGAGCCTCTGCGAGAAGCACGTCTAGGACGTCTATGCCCCGCGTAGCTGAGTCGACCACGAGTCGCCAGTAGATCGGCCGTACCTCCAGGAGACATGGGATTAGCACGTGCGCAGCGAACGGCGTCGAGACGGAGAAGGTTCGGATCGCACGCTCACGGGATAAACGATCATGGCGATCACTCATAGCTTCTCTACCGCTTTCTCCACAAGCCGGACCACGTCTACGTAGTTAGGCTCCGCGGTCTCGTGGACGATCTCTCTCGGTGCGATCTCTGTGTCTCGGTTCGGGATGATCCATGTCCCTAGCCGATCAAATCGCGAGCACGACACATATGTATCCCGCACTTCCGTGATCGTAAGCAGCTCCGCGCACTTCTTCCCATGCATCTCGCGCGGCGAGAGCTTTGACTGCGCCACTGCGAGGATCGCGTTTCGATGCGCATCGCGAACCCGCCAAAGGAAGTAATTCGTGACCTCGGCAGGGGGAAGACTGAATGTCCGGGAGTCAAAGGTCGCCGGGTAACGAAGTACGGACCCTAAACCTTGATCGTAGGCTGCGCAGTTGAATCTCGCCGTCATCTCAGCGGCAGAGAGCGAGACAACCTTTTGCAGATCGTAGCCGAGCCACGGCTGCGTCTCCAGTCGATCAGTATCGAGGAGCAGAAAGCTTGCTTCGTCGGACTGCACATAGGCGAGCCTGCACCCTTGAATTGAGCCGAGAAGCGCAGTGGCAGCGCTCACCATTGCCAAGGTTATGCGGGAGTCGAATGGTCGTCCGAGACCTCGCGTCCAAGTATGGAATGCTCGCCCGTCGACACGGATGATGACGGGAAGCCGACGGATAAGAGCTATGGAGGTTGTAACAGATTCGTACCGCTTCATTCGGACTGCAAGCGGATCAGCCTTAGGCGCCGACATAGAATACCCCTTCCTCCTCGATAAGCGTCTCGACCCATCGGAACCAATCAATCGTCTCCTTCGCGTCCTCGATGTACCGATCGTAGTCCTGTGCGAGCTTAGGGTTGAGCGCGACAGCCCTGAACCTCTCTTCTTGATAGACCGCGATCTGTTCGTGCGCGGCGTCGAGCCATTCGGCGATCATCTCGGGAGAGACAGGCGTACCCCACTTCGACGCGAGGGTGTCACGGAGCCGATCAGCGGTACCCCGCTTATTCGTGCGAGAGATGCTCTCGGTACTGAACCGCTCCGGGATCGCGACGAACAAATCCGGCTCCTCACGCCGCACGGTGCCGGGGATGTCCTGTGAGAGATCGTACTCGATGGCGGTTTCCAGGACGTCGCGATGCGAGACGCCGAGAAGCGAGATGAGAGAGGGAGATAGCTCAATCGCGGTGCCGCTGGAGTAGCTTCCACGATAGATTTTCGCAAGGGATTCTGTACCCTTGGGGTTTCGTATCATAACGGTCGCCTGGCGTCGCGAGGGGGTGAAATCAATTAGCCGGAACGTCTCCTGCGCACGGTATCTCTCGTAGAGATAGGTGCTGTCGGGACGTAGCTCGTCCCATGCGCGTTTCGGGCAGTCATCGAGTTCCGCACGGAGAGAGCGAGCCATCTCGTTCGCAGGCACGCGGTGATAGGCGCGGGTGAGGATCGCTTCAGTGTACTGCTCGGGGGTTAGTACGCTCCTCATCGGGGGCTCCTTGTGCCTTGTGGCCCATCCGGGCGCTCATCCGAATCTCCCTTGGGGGCGGGTGCGATTAGTGCCTTAGAGATCGTATTCGCGTCCCATCCGTCCGCGTGAAGCAGAACGAACTGTTCGGCCTTCGGAACCGAGATGATGTACCCGTGCTCTCGGCTAGTGTACCGGCATCCAAGCCCGTCGTGAAGTAGCCGCTCGGTACGTCCCTTGTACCCGTCGCCGCGTGGAGTGCAGTGGATGATGAGATAGCGTCGAGCGTAGCGCGCGCGAGAGATCCGATACGCAGGGTGTACGAGGTCTGCCTCAGTCAGTACGCCGCGCGACAGGAGATAGGTGATCGGATCGAGACGCGGGTCCGCGCTCACGTGGCCTTTCCAGCGGACGGCGACCGCGTGAGAGGCGCGAGCTGTGCGCTCTTCAGGGGTGAGTGCAGCGGTTGCGGCGGCGGATGCGCGGGTAGCGAGCGCGGACCGCTCCTCGGGGGTGAGAGTGGACATGCGACGTCGTCCGAGCGCGACCGCATGAGGGTTCTTCTTCGGTCTTTCGTTCTTCACCTACAGCTCCCTTCGCTCGCGACTATGGTCTTCAATTGCTCGTGGAACGAAACAAGGTCTGGGTTGGTCTGCCACCAGTCGATCGACACCTCTTCCAGTCTGTGAGCTGCGCTCTTTGCGTTCTTCAGGGTAGGGAACGTTCCGAATCGTAGGCCAGAGGGGAGATGCGTAAGCACGTTCCACTTACCGATACCCCAAGGCCCGTTCACGATGCCTGGTACTGGAGCGGATTCGACACCCGAGGACTCCAGATAGCTGAAGTAGCCACGACGCCAGACGGGCTTGCGGATCTTGCGCACACGGCCAGTAGGACCGATCTCGTAATGCGCGTTGTCGGCAGGGTCAACGGGGATTCGTGCGTCGTCGCTCATTCTGGGTTCCCCCTGATAGTCGGCATGGTCCAGCCGGTATTCTCCGCGAGGAGCGCGCGTCGTGCGGACTCCAAGAGCGGGCGATTGATCTCAAAGAACTCGTCCAATAGGCTCGCGAGGCTTTGGCAGGCTGCATTGCGGGGGTAGTCGAGATGCACTCCTCGGGTCTCGGCCATCTGGAGGAAATCCTCGATCGCTGCTCGCTCGCCGGACTGCGCGGCCCACTTGTCGAGTTCTGCGGCTTCCTCAGTCAACATATATAGTCTCCAAGGTCTCCCAATCGACGGTATTGTCTTCACGCACCACCCATTCGAGACGTTGTAGCTCCACGGCCGGGCACCCGAAGAAGTCTTCGGGAATCATCGTCCCAGCAAAGCGTACAGCGGCCTCACGAGTGCTACGGGTATAGAGTCGTACGCGCGTCTCGTCTGGGCCAGGCTCGTCACCTTCGAAGCTCGGTCTCCATGTCTTCGGCAAATAGTGAACGGAGATCAGATAGCGTTCGTCGCCGACCGAACCCCAACCACCATCGAGAATATGAGCCATAAGAATCACCTTTTCTTTCCTTCCGCATATCCGTCTACCATCTCGAAGCCCCAGCTCGCGAAGTCCCGGGCCATCATGCGTACGGTCTCCGCGTCTCCGATTTCGACGAGCAGACGGATCGCGTACCGATAGGATCGCGGGTTCAAGTCGAACGTGACGGCGGATCGCTCCTCGGGAGTGCGGCCACGGGTGAGAGTCTCGCTGCTCATTCCCAGCCTCCGAATGCCCCACCGGTCGCACGGACGAGACCGAGATCACGCATCGCTTGGTCCCGCTCACGACGGTTCCGGTTCCGACGCTGACGGGAAGCCTCGCAGCGGATCGGCTTCGCCTCGTGCTCGGGGAGCGGGAGGCAGGCAGTGCGGGTCTCTGCGGGCTTTGCGCCGTCGAGAACTGGACGGACCTCGCCGTTCGCTTCGATCTGGTATCTCGCGCCGTCGACGTAGGTGACGCGGCAGGGGATGTAGTGGAGCGGCGGGGTGGGCTTGCGGGTCGTCGGGGTCATGGTGGTCATTGGGCTTTGTCTCCTCTGTGCTCTCGATCTACCGTCATACTATCAAGCGGCTGTAAGTATGTCAATAGGGAAAGTAGGGCGTAAACTTTCGCTCGCTACCCGTGCGCCCGAGATACAAGAGACTGAGCCGCTTGGCGGTCCTCGGCCTGCAAGTGCGCGGCGATTCGGGTTAGCCAGTGCCGACCGTGCTCGCAGGGGAAACACCCGGGCTCAGGGTCGTCGCGAAGCGAGAAGACGATCCGCATCGCGTCATGGAGAGCGTTCGCGGGCCATGCGTTGGTCGCGAGGAGGTAGGCGTTGAGCGCGACGGCTCGCGTACGCGCGGAAGTCATAGAATCCTCCCCGCCTTGCAAAGCGCGGCCTCAACCGCCCGCGCAATATCGTGGAAGTTGCAGTCACAGACCCCGCGTCCCTCGGTTCGGTTGACAGGGAGCAGAGCTACGCCAAAGGGGCAAAGATGGGTCGCGAGGATGTCCCGCGCGCCCGCCAAGGCGTCGGCAAGCTCTGGAGCGGCAGCGATCAACATAGCGTCCGCACGGCCGGTCCGGGCGTCGTCAAGGTTCTCGTCCGTAACCGTAGCGACGGAGCAAAGGCCCTTGCCCTCGATGATGTGTAGGGGATCGTCGCAGTCCACAATCCAGGGTCCGGGAGTGTTCATAGTCCGCTCGATTTCCGAATCGCGGCCACGACCCCCTTCGGCAGACTGTCAGCGGACTCGCGGTCAAACAGAGCATCGTTCACCGAGCAGACGAACTGCGCGGGACGATACCCGTGGGCTACCGAGTCCCCCCAAGCCGCGCGGTATACCCCTCGCAGTGAGATGTAGTACTCGCGCTCGGTTGCGGGGTCGAACGAGATGTGCCCGACAGAGCGTGCGGCAGGCGCGGCGGGCGAGGAGAGCGGGGCCGACTCGGGGATCGTGATGTCTGCGAGTGCCAGCTCCTCGCGACCGAGAGCGGCGGTCTCGTCGGAATCGGCGGCGGAGAGCTGGGTGAAGGCGGACAACGATGCGGTGGCGGGGTTCGGGGTCTCGGTTGTCATCGGCTCGATCTCCTCTTCGATGTCTGGATACTATCAAGCGGTAGCGAGGATGTCAAGCCCCCAAGACGGGCGAAGTGAAGCGTAAGTCTGCCTTCCTTCCCCCGTGCCCCTAGACTTGCCCCTAGACTCCCCACTGAGAAGGGTACGGCCCGCTCCAATACGGCTCGCCCTCCAAGAGCTTGACCCGCTCGCCCGCTGGCCCCGTAGCGTAGCCGAACCAGATCTGACAGCCCATCCGCCGGTACTCGCTCTCGGCCTGCCCTGCCTCTTCTCGGCATGCTTCGAGCGAGGAGAGCGTGCGGGGCTGTTCGGAGTCGCGGCTCGTTAGGGTCCCGCGATGAATGCCGAGGAAGAGCGTCCACG
>Ga0070686_100000303_pt1 | contig 32746 bp, 28 predicted proteins | sample KBSS23LmetaG_FD_65654 | JGI IMG/M metagenome (GOLD analysis project Ga0070686, IMG submission 65654) | Switchgrass rhizosphere microbial communities from Kellogg Biological Station, Michigan, USA - KBS S2-3L metaG | ecosystem: Host-associated > Plants > Roots > Rhizosphere ... | reverse complement strand
GAGCCGCGACGGCCAATATATCGCCGCGCGCAAGCATTTCACGACCCAGCGCTCGCTCGGCACCGGCGAGATCTGGCTCTATCATGTCAGCGGCGTCGGCGACGGCGTGCCCCTGGTCGAGCGTCCCAACCCGCAATTCCAGAAGGAACTGGGCGAGCCCGCTTTCTCGGCCGACGGCCGCGCGATCTTCTTCAGCCGCAACACCACCCCCGGCAACACCTTCGAATATGCACAGGATTCGAACCGCGAGGTGTTCGCGATCGAGCGCTACGACATGGCGACGGGCGAACGCACCCAGATCGCCGGCGGCCCCGGCGGCGCGGTCCGCCCGACCCCCTCGCCGGACGGCAACTGGCTCGCCTACGTCCATCGCACCGGCGGCCATTCCCACCTCTTCGTCAGGAATCTGCGCTCGGGCGAGGAAAGGCAGGTCTATGCCGATCTCGACCAGGATCTGCAGGAGACCTGGGCGGTGCACGGCGTCTATCCCGACATGGGCTGGACGCCCGACAGCAACAGCATCGTCTTCTGGGCGGGCGGCAAGATCCGGCGGGTCAATCGCGACGGCTCGGCCGCCGCCGAAATCCCCTTCCAAGTCAGCGACACCCGAATCGTCATCGATCCGCCGCACCCGACGATTGCGGTCGCGCCGCCGACCATCACCACCCGCATGCCGCGCTTCTCCAGCCTCTCGCCGGACGGCGGCCGGGTCGTGTTCGAGAGCCTCGGGCGGCTCTACATACGCGACGTGGCCGGCGGCGGCGCGCCGCGTCCGCTGACCGCGCAGGACGGCGATTTCCAGCTCTTCCCGACCTGGTCGCGCGACGGCCGCACCATCGCCTTCGTCTCGTGGAACGACCAGAGGCTCGGCGAAATCCGCACCATCTCGCCCGACGACGGCAATTTGCGCACGGTGACGCAGCAGCCCGGCCATTACCGCCGGCCGCGCTTCTCGCCCGACGGCGCCACCATCGTCTACGAAGCGAGCGGCAGCCAGGGCCTGACCTCGAACCGCTGGTCGGGCGAGACCGGGATCTTCCGCGTGGCGGCCGCGGGCGGCCCTTCGACCCGCATCCTCGGCGACGGCTCCAACCCGCAATTCGGCGCCGACCCGACGCGCGTCTTCGTCGAGGTGACCGAGGAGCAGAAGAACAAGCTGATCAGCGTCGACCTCAATGGCGGCAATCGGCGGGTCCACGCCCAGGGCGAGATGGTCACCGAATATGAGCTTTCGCCCGACGGCCGCACCCTCTTGTATCGCGAGAATTACAATCTGTTCGCGACGCCCTTCTACGGCGGCGTCCACCCGCTCGACGTCAGCGCGCGCGCCACCGGCCTTCCCGTCACCCGTGTCACCACCAATGGCGGCACCTATCCGAGCTGGTCGACCAACGGCCGCGTCGCCTGGAGCCTCGGCCCGACCCTCTACACCGCCGGCGTTTCGGACCTGGTCCGCAGCGCGCCGGGCGGCGCCGCATATGCGCCGCCCGCCACGGGCACCTCGCTCTCAATCACCGTGCCCGCCGACGTCCCGACGGGCCTGACCGCCCTGGTCGGCGCTCGCATCGTCACCATGTCCAACGCCGAAGGCGGAATCATCGATGACGGAATCATCCTGATCGACGGCAACCGCATCCGCGCGGTCGGGCCCCGCGCCTCGGTGACGATCCCGGCCGGCACGCGCACGGTCGACGTCGCCGGCAAGACCATCATCCCGGGCCTGATCGACGGCCACGCCCACGGCCCGCAAGGCGAGGACGATCTGATCCCGCAGCAGAACTGGTCGGCTTTGTCGCACCTCGCCATGGGCATCACCACCGTCAACGATCCCTCGAGCACGTCCAGCGAGATCTTCCCGGCGGCCGAGATGCAGCGCGCCGGCCTTTTGCTCGCGCCGCGCACCTTCTCCTCGGGCGAGATCGTCTACGGCGCACGCCAGGCGAGCCGCTACGCCCTGATCGATTCCTACGACGACGCGCTAGCGCACGTCCGCCGCCTGGTCGCGCAGGGCGCCCATGTGATCAAGAATTACAACCAGCCGCGCCGCAACCAGCGCCAGCAGGTCGCCGCCGCGGCGCGGGCCGAGAACATCATCGTCGTGCCCGAGGGCGGCTCGCTGTTCCAGATGGACATCACCCTCATCCAGGACGGCAATTCGACGCTCGAGCACAATATCCCGCAGCGGCGTTTCTACGAGGACGTGCTCAGCCTCTGGTCGCAGACGAGCGTCGGCAACAACCCGACCCTGCTCGTCACCTATGGCGGGCTCGCGGGCGATCCCTATTGGACCCAGGCGACCCAGGTCTGGAACCATCCCTTGCTCACCCGCCACACGCCGCCGGCCGAGCTCGCGGCGCGGGTGCGCGCGGTGACCGCGCCGGCCGACCAATATGTCGACCAGTACAGCGCCGCCGAATCCCACCAGCTCAGCCAGCGCGGTGTCGCGATCTCGATCGGCGGCCACGGCCAGCAGCCGGGGATCGGCGACCATTGGGAGCTGTGGAGCCATGTCCGCGGCGGCGCCACGCCGATCGAGGCACTGCGCCACGGCACGATCGATCCGGCGCGCATGTACGGCTTCACCGACATCGGCTCGCTCGAGCCGGGCAAGCTCGCCGATCTCGTCATCCTCGACGCCGATCCGACCCAGGACATCCGCAACAGCGACCATATCCACCAGGTCATGCTGAACGGCCGGCTCTACGACGCCGCCACATTGAACGAGACCGTCACCGGCAACCGCCACCGCCAGCCCTATTTCTGGGAGCAGGAAGGCGGCGCCGGCTCGCCCACGGTCACGACGGGGCACGAGGAGGATTAGGAATCCTGCTTCCCGGGCCGATTCATGGTCACCACTTGGTAAACCTTTCCGCGTAGAAAACACGGTATCCGGGAAGGGGAATAAGGATGGCGGCGGCGCATGCGCGCAGGCTTTGCGGGGAGATGATCGAACGCGCCGAGAGGCGCGCCGTCGACCAGCGCTCCGAGGCGCGCCACGAGAATCTGGTCGATTGCAGCACGCTCTTCTTCCGGGGCGGCGTCCACCTCGTGCCCGTGGTCAACATCTCGACCCGGGGCGCGATGATCGTCTGCAGCCTCGAGCCGCGGATCGGCGAGAGCGTGATCATCCGCTTCGAAGGCTGCAGCCCGATCTATGCCGCGGTGAAATGGGTCCGGAACGACCGCGTCGGCCTGTCCTTCGGGACCGAACTCGTGATCGGCTGATCGCGAGCGGACGATTGCCTGAAATACCCGCATGTTAGCAGTAGCAATTCGGTAAGGCTTCTCTGTCAGCTTCCGCTTCGGGAGGCAGACATCATGGCGACTCAGGCCCGGCACGTCGATCCGCGATCGGAACCGCGCTACCAGGGGCTGGTCGAATCCGCCGTGCTCACCTTCCGCGGCGCCGAATATCCGGTGCCCGTGATCGACATCTCCTCCCGCGGCACCCAGATCGAAAGCGACATCCTGCCGCGGCTCGGCGAGAGCGTCCTGATCCGCTTCGAGGGCTGCAGCCCGATCTACGCCTTCGTCCGCTGGAACCGCGAGGGGCGCCTCGGCCTCAATTTCGGCTGCGAGCTGATTCTCGGCCTGACCCAGTAGGCGCTTCCACGGCCTCCGCGCCTTAGAACGCGCGCCACCCCCCGCGGGACATGATCCATCGACCGGATCATGCCCCGTTCATTCCTGTTGGCCACATTTTCCGAGTCGTCAGGCTTTCCGGCTGGCTTGAAAATGCTCTAGGACCGCGCGGGGGCCGCGACAGAAGGAAGTTTCATGCGTCTCACCCAAGCCCTTCTCGGCCTAGCCGCCGCGAGCCTCGCCGCCATCGCCGCCGCCCAGGACGCGCAGGCCCCGCCGCCGGCCCAGCCCCCCGCGCAGCCGGCACCGCCGCCCCAGCGCGGCCTCTCCGGGCTCGAGGACACGGTCAACCAACTCCAGGACACGCCGGCCACAGCCGCCGAACCCCCCGCCGTGCCGGCGCCGGTGCTGGCGCCGGCCGAAACCGCGCCCCCGCCCGCGCCCCCGGCCCGGCCGCGCACCATCGTGCCGCGCGCGCAGCAGGCCGAGCAGGACCGTGCCGCGTTCGAGGCGGCGGCGCAGCGCGGGCGGCTGCTCGGTGCGATCGCACGCGCCGGCCAGATCGGCACCCAGGATATGCTCGCCCACGTCTCCGATCCCAATGCCGCCGGCATTTCCGGCTGGATCGCGGTGCCCGAGGGCAATGCGGTCACCGTCATCTTCTACGCCGCGGCCGCGAACGGGGCGCCGCCCGCCTCCATCTACCGGGTCAGCATCGTCGGCGGCCGGGTGACCGGGCGCCAGACCTTCCTGACCGGCACCCGCCCCCCGCTCGGGCCGCACGAGGCACGCATGGCCGCCGCCCGCGCCGCCACCGACGCGCTCGACCATCATCCCTGCGGCGGCGAGGATTTCAACGTCTTCGTGGTGCCGCCGGCCGCGCCCAACGCTCCGATCGACGTCTATCAGCTGAGCCCGCAGACCCAGCGCGGCCATTTCCCGCTGGGCGGCCATTTCAAGTCGACGATCGCGCCCGACGGCAGCGTCGCCGCCTCCGCCGCTTTGGCCGCGACCTGCGGCGACCTCGCCGTGCCGGAAGTCGCCGCCGGCCAGGAGGCGCATCCGCTGCCCGTGACCGATCCGGCCGATCCGCTCCCGACCGAGCTCCACGTCTTCCTCTCGATCTGGACCAACCATCCGCTGGTCGTCGCCACCGGCGAGCCGCGCCGCCTGTTCGCGGTGACGGGCGAGGGAATCAGGCCGGTTCAGCAATAGCAGCCGCCCGGAAGGGCATGGCCGGCCGCTCTGGAATTTCGCAAGAACGATCAAGCGGTTCGTCGAAAAGGGGCTTGCGCGAATCACTTTCTGCCGGAACGGCTGCAGCGGGGACACGATTGGGAGCGGCCCGGCGCCTGCACGCCCGGCCGCTTGGGAGGATTCTTGCAATGAAGAGCTTGCGATTCGCGCTGATTCCGGCGCTCCTGCTCGTTGGCACGGTGCCGATCCTGGCGCAGTCGTCGGCGCGGACCAAGGCCGGCGCCCGCGCGGCCCATGCGGCTCAGCCCGCGCGCCCGTCCGCGGCCTCGCGCTACGGCGCTTTCGGCATCGACCTCGCCGCGCGCGATCCGGCCTTCAAGCCGGGCGACGATTTCTTCCGCTACGCCAATAATGGCTGGTTCACCCGCAATCCGATCCCGGCGGACCGCACCGCCTGGGGCGTCGGCACCGTGCTCAGCGAGGATGTCGAGCAGCAGCTGCGCGACATCGTCGCCGACGCCAATCGCGGCTCCGATCCGGCGAGCCAGCGTATCTCCGCGCTTTATGCGAGCTGGATGGACGAGGCCGGTATCGAGGCGCGCGGCGCGGCGGCGCTGCGCCCCTATCTCGACCGCATCGCCGCGGCCCAGAGCCGCGACGACCTGATCCGACTCTTCGCCGAGCCTGGCTTCCCTGCGCCGATCGGCGTCGGGATCACCCCGAATCCGGCGGATCCCACCCATTATGTGGTGGGCGCGAACCAGGGCGGCCTCGGCATGCCCAACCGCAATTACTATCTCCAGGAGGGCGCCCAGTTCGACGCCTATCGGGCCGCCTACCGCAATTATGTGACGACCATGCTGCGGCTCGCCGGCATCGCCGACCCCGAAGCGAAGGCCGACTCGATCATCGCGCTCGAGCGCCGCATCGCCGAGGCGCATTGGGCGCCCGAGCGGAGCCGCGACGTCTCCCAGTCGATCAACCCGATGACGCCCGCCGAGCTCGCCGCGCTCGCGCCGCAGTTCAACTGGCCTTTGCTTCTCTCCAGCCAGGGCTTCGGCAACGTCCCCACGATCATCGTCCGCCAGACCACCGCGATCCAGGCCGAGGGACAGCTCTTCGAATCGCTGCCGCTGCAGACCTGGAAGGACTGGATGACCTTCCACTTCATCCGCACCTACGCCCAGTTCCTGCCGCGCGCCTTCGATGAGGCCAATTTCGAATTCTACTCGCACACCCTGACCGGCGTCGAGCGGCAGCGCGACCGCTGGAAGCGCGGCCTCGCTATCCTCGACGCCGCGCTCGGCGAGGATGTCGGCCGGATCTACATCCAGCGCCATTTCCCCGAGACCAGCCGGCGCCAGGTGACCGAGCTGGTCGGCGACCTGCGCGCCGCTCTGGCGGACCGCCTCCGCCAGAATCCGTGGATGGACGAGGCGACGCGGACGGCCGCGCTCGCCAAGCTCGACGCCTTCGATCCGCGGGTCGGCAATCCGGTCCACTGGATCGACTATTCGTCCTATCGCGCCGATCCCCACGATCTGCTCGGCAATGCGGTCCGCGCCGCGCAATTCCAGCAGCGGCTGCAATTGTCGCGCCTGGCCAATCCGGTCGATCGGACGCTGTGGGCGATGACGCCGCAGACGATCAACGCCTATTACAGCCCGCTCACCAACCAGATCACCTTCCCGGCCGCGATCCTGCAGCCGCCTTATTTCAACCCGCATGCCGATGCGGCGGTCAATTACGGCGCGATCGGCGCGGTGATCGGCCACGAGATCGGCCACGGCTTCGACGACCAGGGCAGCCGCTTCGATCCGCACGGCCGGCTGCACAATTGGTGGTCGGCCGAATCGAACACGCGCTTCCGCGCGCTCACCCAGCGGCTCGGTGCCCAGTACAATGCGTTCGAGACGGCCGGCCAGCACGTCAACGGCGCGCTCACCATGGGCGAGAATATCGGCGATCTCGGCGGCATCGAAATGGCCTATGCCGCCTATCAGCGCTACCAGGCGCGCCACGGCCGCGCGCCGGTGATCGGCGGGCTGACCGGGGACCAGCGCTTCTTCCTCGCTTACGCCCAGGCCTGGCGGACCAACATCCGCGAGGGCGCGCTGCGCCAGCAGGTGCTGACCAACCCGCACAGCCCGGCCGAATTCCGGGTGAACGGCGTCGTGCGCAACGTCGACGCCTGGTACCGGGCGTTCAACGTCCAGCCGGGCGACCGGCTCTATCTGCCGCCCGACCAGCGCGTCCACATCTGGTAAGACCAGTGAGCCAGGGCGGAAGGGGCTTTGCGACGGGGCCCCTTCCCGCCTCCCCCAGCTTCAACGATCCAAGGATTATCGACATGAAGACCCGTCTGTTCCCGCTCGCCACCGCTTTTCTTCTCGCCGGCACCGCGCCGCTTGCCGCGCAGCCGGCCACACCCGCCGCCAACGGCGCCGGCGCCGCCGCCGGCCATCCCCAATATGGCGATTTCGGGATCGACCTGGCCGGGCGCGACCTTTCGGTCCGGCCGGGCGACGATTTCTGGAATTATGCCAACCAGAGCTACATGCGCGCCCATCCGATCCCGGCCGACCGCAATTCCTACGGGCTCGGCGACGTCCTTGCCGAGCAGATCGAGCTGCAGCTGAAGGACATCGTCGAGCATCCGGGCGCCGATCCCGCGTCGCGCCAGGTCGCCGATTTCTATGCGAGCTGGATGGACGAGGCGGGGATCGAGGCGCGCGGCACCGCGCCGCTCAGGCCCTATCTCGACCGCATCGCCGCGGTGCACGACAAGGCCGGGCTGATCGCCCTGTTCGCCGCGCCCGGCTTCGCCTCGCCGATCAATCTCGGCATCCAGCCCGATCCGGCCGACCCGACCCATTATGCCCCGACCGCCAACCAGGGCGGGCTCGGCATGCCCGGGCGCGATTATTATCTGCGCGAGGGCGCCGATTACGACCGCTACCGCGCCGCCTACCGCGCCTATCTGATCAACCTCCAGACCCTCGCCGGGATGAGCGACGCCGAGGCGCGGGCCGACCGCGTGATCGCGCTCGAGCATCGCCTCGCCGAAACGCAGTGGGCGCCCGAGCGCCAGCGCGACGTCACCCAGGTGATCAACCCGATGAATCGGGCCCAGCTCGCGACCTTCACCCCGCAGCTGGATTGGGGCGCCTTCCTCGCCGGCGCGGGCCTCGGCGACCAGCAGAAGGTCGTGGTCGGCGAGACCACGGCGATCCAGGCCGCGGCGGCGATGGTCGACGAGGTGCCGCTCGACACCTGGAAGGATTATCTTACCCTCCATTTCATCGACAGCTACGCCCAGTTCCTGCCCCATGCCTTCGATCAGGCGCGGTTCGATTTCCGCAGCCACACCCTGCGCGGCACCGAAAGCCAGAAGGCGCGCTGGAAGCGCGGCCTCGACCAGGTCAACAACGCGCTCGGCGAGGCGGTCGGACGGCTCTATGTCGAGCGCCACTTCCCGGCCGAGAGCCGCCGCCAGATGACCGAGCTGGTCGGCAATCTGCGCGCCGCCCTCGGCGAGCGGCTCCGGAGCAACCAGTGGATGGACGCGGCGACGCGGACGCAGGCTCTGGCCAAGCTCGACGCCTTCGATCCGCGGCTCGGCAGCCCGGTCCGCTTCATCGATTATTCGCCGATCCGCGTCGACCGAAACGACATTCTCGGCAACGCCTTCCGTGCGAACGCGTTCGCCTGGACCCTCCAGGTCTCGCGCATGGCCCGCCCGGTCGACCGCAGCCTGTGGGATATGAACCCGCAGGAGATCAACGCCTATTACAACCCGCTGATGAACCAGATCACCTTCCCCGCCGCCATCCTGCAGCCGCCTTATTTCGATCCCAATGCGGACCCGGCGGTGAATTACGGCGCGATCGGCGCGGTGATCGGCCATGAGATCGGCCACGGCTTCGACGACCAGGGCCGCCATTTCGACGCCCAGGGCCGGCTTCGCGACTGGTGGTCGTCCGAAGCGAGCCAGCGCTTCACCGAGCGCACCCATGCGCTCGGCGCGCAGTACAATGCATTCGAGCCGCTGCCCGGCCTGCACGTCAACGGCGAGCTCACCATGGGCGAGAATATCGGCGATCTCGGCGGCCTCGAAATGGCCTATGCCGCCTATCACCGCTACACCGCCCAGCATGGCGAGCCGCCGGTGATCAACGGCCTGACCGGGGACCAGCGCTTCTTCCTCGCTTATGCCCAGGCCTGGCGGGATTATTGGCGCGAGGGCCTGCTGCGGCAGGTCGTGCTGACCAACCCCCACCCGCCGAGCATGTACCGGGTCAACGGCGTCGTCCGCAACGTCGACGCCTGGTACCGCGCCTTCAACATCCAGCCCGGCGACCGCCTCTATTTGCCGCCCGAGCAGAGGGTGCATATTTGGTAAGCCGGCAGCCGCCCCGCGCGTAAGGCCTAAGCCTTACGTCGCGGAGCAGGCCCGGCCGGCCGACGGGTCGGGCTGCGGCCCGAACCCGATCGACGTCACGAGAATTGAGCAGGCCGCCATGCCCCCCGGGCATGGCTGCTGATGTCCGGGGGACATCAGCACCTGCTCAATGGTCCCGTGGCGGAGCCGCTCACTCAGCAAAAAGTTCGCTTCGCTCACACTCCTCCACCACCCTTCGGGCGGTCCCCCCTCCCCTGCAAAGGCAGGGGAGGATCCGGGCTCACCCCTCCGGGTGCCTCAGCAGCTCGGACAGGGTCCAGCCATCGTCGCCGTGGCCGGTGCCGTTGACGGCGTCGTCGAGATACCAGCGGGCGCCGATGCGCACGAACAGGAAGCGGCTCGAATCGGCGCGGCCGCTGTTGGTCCAGCGCGCGGTGACGGTGCGCGCGTTGGGGCCGGTATCTGCCGCGGTCACCGAGACGCCCGACAGCTCCCAATCCTGGGCGTTGATCCACCAGTCGAAATCGATCGAGCCGACCTCGTCATCGTGCCGGCGCTGCCACCTCTCATAGGCCGCGAACAAGGCGGCGAGGCGCGGCGAATAGGCCCAGACGGGATCCGGCGGGACGTGATCGGTGCCGCTGCGATAGCCCGCATAGCGCTGCGCGACGAACGCCCTTGGATCATCGACCCCGCGAACGTGCGCCGCGCGGTGCGCCGGCACGGCCGCGACCGCGGCCGCGGCCGCCAGGTTGAGCGCGGCCGCCGCGGCCGCCAGTGCCAGGAACCTCTTGCCCATGCTCGTCCCTCCCCCGCTCGGGCGCACTCAGCACCCCGGCGCGGGCAAAAGCAAGCGGGCGCGCGGGCTCAGGCGGAGGGGCTTTCCTCTTCCTCGAAGGTCACCGCGACGTCGGCATTGGCCGACAGCCGGACCTTGTCGCCCTCGACATCGGCGACGAGGCCGAGCGAGATGTAATGATGATGGCCCTCGTGGCTGCCGGCGCCGCTGTCGGCCTTGGTGAGCTTGATCCGGTCGCCGTCGACCTTGTCGACGGTGCCGACATGCACGCCGTCGGCGCCGATCACCTCCATATGCTCGCGAATATCTTCCCTGCCGGCCATGGTTGGTCTCCTCTTGGACTATACCGTTTCAACCGCCCGGGCGACCGGCTGTTCCGCCGCCAGGGCGAGATAGGCGTGGAGCGACGCCACCACCTGGGCGCCGTCGCCGACCGCCGCCGCGACGCGCTTCACCGATCCGGCGCGCACGTCGCCCACGGCGAACACGCCGCGCCGGCTGGTCTCGAGCGGGAGCCGTTCGTCGCCCGCGTCGGCGCCGGTGCAGACGAAGCCGCGCCCATCCAGCGCGAGGCCCGAGGCGGCGAGCCAGTCCGTATTGGGTTCGGCGCCGATGAACGAGAAGAGCTGGCCGACTTGGCGGCGCGTCTCGGCGCCCGAGGCGAGATCCCGCCATCGGATCGCGGACAATTGCCGGTCCGCGCCCTCCAGCGCCGAAATCTCGGCGCCGGTCACCACCTCGACATTGGGAAGCTGCGCGATCCGCTCGACCAGATAAGCGGACATGGTGAGGCTGAGCGGCTTGCGCACGATCAGGGTGACGTGCCGCGCCTGCGAGGCGACGAACACCAAAGCCTGGCCGGCGGAATTGCCGCCCCCGACCAGGGCAACGTCCTCGCCGGCGCAAAGCTGGCCTTCCAGCGGCGAGGCCCAATAATGGACCGAGGCGCCTTCATAATCCTCGAGCCCCGGCACGCCGAGCCGGCGATAGCGGGCGCCGGTGGCGATCACCGCGGCGCGGGCCCGGACGCGCTCGCCATTGGCGAGCGTGAGCCGGAGCGGGTCGTTGCCGCATTCGAGCTTCACCGCCTCGTCCGGGATCGCCATCTCGACCCCGAACTTCTGCGCCTGGCTGTAGGCGCGGCCCATCAGCGCCATGCCCGAAATGCCGGTCGGGAAGCCGAGATAATTCTCGATCCGGCTCGATGCGCCCGCCTGGCCGCCGAACGAGCGGCAATCGAGCGCCAGCACCGAAAGGCCCTCCGAGCCGGCATAGACCGCGGTGGCGAGGCCCGACGGGCCGGCGCCGATCACGACCAGGTCGAAAATCCGGTCGGGGTCGATCGGCCCGACCAGGCCGATGCAGCGGGCGAGGCTGTTCTCGTCGGGATTGCGCAGCAGCTGCCCGCCCGGGCAGAGGACGATCGGCAATTCCTCCTCGGCGACCTCGAACCTCTCGACCAGTATCTGCGCGCAGCCGTCGCTCCCGGGGTTCAACACTTGATAGGGATGGCCGTTGCGGCGGAGGAAGTTGACCAGCCTCAGCACGTCCGGCTGCTCGTCATGGCCGACGATCACCGGCCCGCCGCCGCCGCTCTCGATCAGGCCAACGCGGCGCAGGATCAGCGCCCGCATGATCCGCTCGCCGAGCTCGGCCTCGGCGACCAGCAGGGCGCGCAGCCGCTCGGGCGGGATCGTCACCGCTTCGACGTCGCTGAGCGCCTCGGCCTCGACCAGGGAGGGGCGGCCCGACAATTGGGCGAGCTCCCCCATGAACGAACCCTTCCCGTGGGTGACGATCGGGCTGGGCGCGCCGCCTTGGCGCTGGCGGACCTCGGCCTCGCCGCTGAGGATGAGGGTGAGGCCGAGGCCGCGCTCGCCGGGCCGGGCCAGCATCTCCCCCTTGCGGTAGTGATGCGGCGTGCCGAACCGCCGCAGCCGCGCGATCTCGGCGTCGGTCAGCGTCGGGAACATCTGCGCCCCGCGCGTCGCGATGATCGTCTGGGTCGGATCGTCCATGTCAGGGTCTCAGCTCCCGCTTACGCCCACCCCCGCGGCCGGCGCAAGCCGCCCAGCCCTTCAAGAGGCGATCGACCCTGCAAAGCCGCGCTCAGGCGTCGCGTTGCTGGCGCGCCTCATAAGCCTGTTTCGTCGGCAGCGCATCGAAGGGCGGCTGATATCCCCGCGCCTCGTAAAGCGCTTTCGAGATGGGGATGGCCTCCCTGTCCTCGTAGCTGACCTGCACCCAATGGCCGTCACGCCAAAGTCCGGTGCCCATGCCCCTCCCCCGAGCTGGTGACCGGGCCCGATCATAGCCTGGTCGCGGGAGGGCCTCAACGGGGCGGCGCGCCCGTTCAGAAGGTCGGGACGATGCGCAGCTGGGGCAGGGGCTTGGGCGCCTTGGATGCGAGCTTGGTCTTCGCGGCCTTCCAGTCATTGCCCTGCCGGATCATCGCCGCGAGCCGTGCCGCTGCCTCCTCCTGCTGCGCTCTGGTGAACTTGTAGGAGGGCGCCGCCGGCACGCCGTCCCGGGCGCTGTTCCAGGCGTCCGAATAGGACGGCGAGGGCGGCGCATCGGCGCTGCCCGCAAGGCCGATGGTGAAACCCTCGACCGAGGCGGCGACGTTGCGCCAGCGGATCCACCAATGGTTGTTGAAGTCGAACGCGTCGCGCAGCTTCCGGCCCGCCTCCCCGCCCTTGGCCGCGATCGCGTCGAGCACGGGCTGGGGCATGTCGAGATTGAAGCCGCCCTGATCCGCGCCGAGCGGGACATGGACGATGCGGTCGCGATGGCCGGGCGCGCGCGACTGGAGCAGGTCGCGCCAATTCTGCATGGTGCCGACGATCGCGAACAGCAGGCGCGCCACCGCGCCGAGCCCGGTCTTCGCGTCGATCGGCTGGTAACGCGGCCGCCACCCCTCCTGATTGCCTCTCGGCAGGAAGACTTCGGGCGGCGTGCCGCCGGGCGCGGTCTCGGGATAGACGAGGTCGATGGCGAAGGTCGGCCAGCGCGGCAGCGCCGCATCGAACAGGTGGATCGGGAAATTGCTGCTGATCCCGCCGTCCGAGAACCAGCAGCGGCGGAAGTGCGAAGGCACGCCATGCGCCCGGTCATCGCCGCCCGCGGCGAGCTGCTCGGCCTGGCGGAGCGGCGAGGTGCGCGTGGCCGGGTCGGCCGGGTCGCCCGCCTCCGCCTTGCCCGCCCAGATTCCCTCGTGGAGCGGGATCGCGCTGATCAGGATCGGAAAGCTGAGGCTCATCCGGGTCGCGACCAGCACCGGCAGGCGGCCGCCCGCCGGCAGCCGGTGATAGAGATGGCCGCCGCATTGGACCGGCGCCTCGTCCTCGGCGGCCATCCAGTCGACGACCTTCCTCGGAAACAGCCGGTCGAGCTCGTCGCGCCGGAACCAGAAGCGGCCGTCGAGGAAGGGTAAGCTGCGCGGCTCGTGATGCGAGACGCCGGTGGTGATCATCCTGAGGTCGATCGCCTGCTTGCCGGGCTCCTCCGGATAGAGCGGGGCTGAGAGCAGGTCCTCGAACAGCAAAGGCCGGCCAGTCTGGCCCGACAATGTCTGGAGGACCTGGTGGACCCATTCCATCAGCGCGATGCCCTTGCCCTGGCTGATCCCCGGGCAGAGGCCGAAGCTGGTGTCACGCACCGCGTCTCCGGTCCGCAGCAGAGCGCGGATCGAGCCCGCGGCGAGCGCGCAGAGCAAGGCGGGAAAGGCGGCGGCGAGCAGTCCGCGCGCCCCGCCGGCAAGCCAGGCGATCGCGGCGAAGGCGGCGAGGAAGGCCAAAGTCCAGACCGGCGCGAGGCGCAGGATAGCCCGGACGATGGCGAAGGCTGTTCCGACAAGGCCGGGCCTGGAGATGATTCGCACGGCGAGGGCGAATATCGCACGCGCGCGCGGCGCCGGCTGGAACAGGGAGAAGATGAAGCCCTTGCGCTTGAGCTGCTCGGCCACCTTGGCGAGACCCTCGAGGCCGACCCCCTGCGCGCCGGTGGCGAGCGAAGCCGGCGCGAGCGCCTTGCGCCTTTCCCCGAGCGCGGCCGCGGCGACGGCCGCCGCGGCGATCGCGCCGACCGAGGTGCCGCCGATATTCTTGAACCGGTAGCGCTTCGCCAGCTCCAGCACTGCGGCGGGATAGACGATCCCGCTGGTCAGCCCGCCCTTCATCACCAGATCGCAATATTCGCCCGCCTGCTCCGCCATCTTCATTCATCCTGTTGGGGAGCATGACTGTAACAGAGGATCGGCTGCCGGTCTTCCGACAGAAGGACCCTCTCGCTTTTTTGGAACGGGAGGGGCCCGCAGCTCGAGAGCCTCGGGAGGGGGGAAGGCGACCGCCCGCTATTCTGATCCGACGGCCGCCATGCTAAGCCGCCCGGAGCAATTGGGGGGCGGTCCATGGACAAGGTGCGCGCGATCGGCTGGGTCTATTTCGCCGGCTTCGTCGTCGTGGTGGCGATCGGCCATGTGCCGGCGTTCAACGACGCGAACGGCAATCTCTTCGGGCTGTTCCGGCTCGATCTCTACGACGACAGCCTTCATCTCGCCTCGGGCCTCTGGGCCGCGGGCGCCGCCTGGTGGTCGCGGGGCGCCGCGCGCGCCTATTTCCGCATCTTCGGGCCGCTCTATTTTCTCGACGGCGTGATGGGTCTCTTCCTCGGCCAGGGCTATCTCGATCTCGGCATCTTCATCATAGGCCCGCTCGACCTGCCGCTGACCACGCGCTTCTTCGCCAATTTGCCACATCTCGTCATCGGCGGAGTCGCGGCCTGGGTCGGCTATCGGCTCGCCCGCGAGACCCGGCCCGGCGCCGCGTGAGGAAGCGCTGGAAGATCCTGCTCGGCCTCGGCGCCGCCGCCTTCGTCGCCGCGCTGACCCCGATCCTCTATGTCGAGACCCAATGCCGCGCGCCCTTGCCCGGCTTCGCTGCCGGCGCCGCCTTCCGCTCGCGCCTGCCGGACGCGGCCGGACGGCGAGCGGAGGCGCAGACCTGGCTCACCTATCCCGAATGGTCGATCGTCTATTCGGCCGAGACCTATGGCCGCTATCTTTCGGCGGGCAATCCGCCGAGCGGCTTCGGTCATTGGCGGCAGATCGCGGGCTTCTGGTCGGGCCTCTGCGCGGTCAACCGGGCGGCCGCGGCCGAGGGCGGCTCGGGCGATTACAAGGTCATGCTCTACACGATCGGGCTCAGCTTCTCGGCCGAGATGATGGTGAAGGGCTTCTACGAGAACAGTATCGGACGCCTGTTCGAATGGATCGGCGGCCATCGAAGCCAGGACGATTCCTATAACGCCTTCGTCTGGCGGAGCTACGTCGCCTTCATGCACGAGACGCCCTGGTACCGTTTCCCGTTCGGCCGCGTCCTCTCGGGCGAGTGGCGCACCGCCTCGGCGGGCGCGCCGGTCCGCCACTGGGAGCGGCGCTTCGCGCTCAGCCTCGAATATGGGGTGAAGGCCCTCTATGCGGGCCTGATCGGCTGGGCCTCGGGCGCGACCCTGGGCCGAGACGAGCCCAGTCTGCGCTTCGTCGCCCGCGCCGAGCCCGATGCGATCGCCGCGATCGACCCGCAGCTGCGCCCGGTCGCAAGGCTCGGGGACGGCCTGGTCGCGGTCGAGGCACCGCGTTACGCCCGCTTCAGCACCCTCCTCCAGCGCCTCTCGGCGACCCCGGTCGAGATCGTCGAGATCGCCGGAAACGACGATATCTTCGTCACCCTGCTGGTCCCGGCCAGCGCCCATGGTCCGGCCGGCGCCTTCACCCTGTTCGAAATCCCGCTCGAAGACCGGCCGGGCTGGCGCCGGCTCGGCCTCTCGGTGAAGGTCGACCGGCTGCTCGCGCTGCTGCGCGCGGCCCGCACCGCCGGCGCCGAGCTCGAACATGTCTACGACTATTAGGCGGGTCGGGCGCGGCCTGCTCACCGCCGCGGTCGCGCTCGCCGCCTGGTTGGCGATCCTCGTCGCCATGCCCTTCCTCGGCCCCTCCGGCCGTCAGGTTGCCGTGGTCGGCGACCCCGCTCGCGCCGTCCGGATCGTCGCCGAGGCCGGCGGTTCGGTGGTCGAGGTGCGGCGCGGCGCCGTCCTCGCTTATGCGAGTCCGGCCGCGCTCTACCGCGCGGGCGCCTGGCTGGTGATCGAGGGACGGATCGCCGCGGGCTGCTTCCCGCGAAGGGATTCCTAGCTGGTTGAATCAACCGGCGACTCGGAAATCCCGGCAATCAAAAAACCTCAGGCGGGCGCCGCGAAGGCGGGAGCGTAGCGCGCGTACCAGCTGTTGCTGAACAGGCCTTGCGGATCCCATTGCCGCTTGGCCGCGAAGAAGGCGCGGATCTCGGGATAGGAACGTTCGAGCTGCGCCGGCGTGTAGGCGAGCTGGTAGGGCAGGAAGAAGCGGCCGCTATGGCGCGCGGTGAGGTCGATGAGGTCGCCGGTCAGCCGCGCCATCCGCGCATTGCCCTCGGCGTCGGTGCTCTGGTTGAGATAGAGCACGACCGAGAAAGCGGGGCCGCCCGGCGCGTAGCTCAGGGCATTATGCTCGGCGTCGACCGCGCGGATCGAGGCGTTGACCAGATTGGCGTCCTCGGCCCGGAACAGCGCGCGCAAATCGTCGATGAATGGCACGATCCGGTCGCGCGGGATGAAATATTCGTGGAGGATATCGGTCTCGTCCGGCAGGTCGTTGCGCAGATAGGCGACGCTGTCGTGCATCGGGTCGTTGCGGGTGACCAGGCAGGCCTCGCCGTCGCCCATCGCCTGCGCGCGCGTCACCGTGCAGGTCTCGAAGCGGTGCTCCAGATTCTTCTCGGACCACCATTTGAGCGAGCGCCACAGGCTGCCGCGCTTGGAAAGGTTGATGGTCAGCCGCCGCATCCGGGTGGCGCCGACGTCGGCGAGCGGCGGGCGCTCGATGCCGCGATCGTCGACCCGCCGGTAGGAATAGACCAAGGCTTCCTCGAGCAACGAGCCGGGCGCGGTGGAGAGATGGGCATAAGTGAGCCCGATCGCGGGATCGGCGGCGATCCGGGCGAAGGTGGCGGGAAATTCGTCGTAGCGGATCAGCGCGCGCTCGGAGGCGTAGATGTCGTTCGGCACCACGTCGAGCTCGGCCGAGAGGATCACGCCGAACAGGCCGTAGCCGCCGACGACATGGGCGAAGAGCTCGGGCTCCGCCTCGCGCGACGCGGTCACCACCCGGCCGTCCGCGAGCATGATCCGGAGGCTGCGGATCGAGCCCATCACCGCGCCGGAGCGATGGTCCATGCCGTGGGCGTTGACCGAGATCGATCCGCCCACGGTGAAGATGTCGGTCGACTGCATCGCCTTGACCGCGAAGCGCGGATGGATCGCATTCTGGATGTCGTGCCAGGTCGCGCCCGCGCCGACCGTGACGGTTTGGCGCACGGGATCGAGCCTGATCGCGTTCATCCCGCGCATGTCGAGCATGAGCCCGCCCGGCGCGAACGCCTGGCCGCCCATCGAATGCTTCACCCCCGCCGCGGACACAATGAGCCCGCGCGCCCGCGCATAGGAAAGCGCCGCGGCGACGTCGGCCGCGCCGCGCACCGCGACCACGCCCGCGACCGCGGTCCGGCTGAGGCAGGAGGCGTCGTTGACCGTGCCGCCGCGCTGCGACCAGTTCGGCTCCGGGACGGGCGCCGCCGCGGGGACCGGCAGCAGCCGGGCCGGCGGCGCCGGCGGAAGCACGCTCCCGCAATCCTTGGGCCCCGAAGGATCGGCCGCGAGCGGCGCGACATAAGCGCCGGCGCCGAGCGCGGCGAGGGCGATCACCGAGGCGGTGATCAACAGCTTCCGGCGCTTCATCTCGCCTCCCCGATCGCCGCGTCGAGCGCGGCCAGAAATCCCGCTTCGTCCTCGATATGCGGGATATGGCCGACCCCGGACAACCGGGCAAAGCCGCGTGCGCGCATCAGCCGCGCCAGCGACTCGCCCTGCGCGATCGGCGTGACGCTGTCGGCCTCGCCCCAGATCAGCGAGACCGGCACCGCGATCCGCGCCAGGTTCGCGCTCCGCCGGCTCATGCTTCCATCGTCCGGGGTCATCAGAGCCGGCAGCCAGGCGGCATAAGCCGCGGTCGTGCCCTGGCGGCGCATCGGCTGCCGGATGGTCTCGATCCACGGCGCCGCCGCTTCCCTGCGCGCGAGCAGGGAGCGGAAAAGCCATCCGGTCAGCATCGGATTGGTCAGGCTCGCCGAGACGACCGGCTGCGCGATCCAGCTTTGGCCAAGCGCCCAGCCGCCGAGGCCGCCGTCCTGCGGCGCCGGATCGAGCGCGCCGAGCGCGGCATCGACCAGCACCAGCGCGCGCACCCGCGCCGGATCGCGCAGCGCAAGCTCGACCACGGCGCCGGCGCCGAAGCTGTGCCCGACCACGATCGCCGGCCGCCCGGCCGTCCCCCCGAGCACCGCCGAGAGCCGCGCCGCCTGGCTCGCCCGGTCGTAGCGCGCCGCCTCGTCATGCTCCGAATAGCCGAAGGGCGGCAGGTCGACCGCGATCACCCGCCAGCCGCGCGCCGCGAGATGGGCGCTGACGCCCCGCCAGAAGCCGCTCCATCCCGCCGTGCCGTGCACCAGCAGGATCGGCGGCCCGTCCGCCGGCCCTGCAAGCTGCACCGCGACCCCGCCGAGCGGCGTCGCCACCATCCGGCTCTCCGCCGGCAAGGCCGTTTCGGTCTCCCTGAGCACCGCCGCTATCCGGAAGCCCGCCAGCGCCAGCACCAGCAGGGCGAGCAGGACGCCGATGGACTTCAGCGAGAGGCGGAGGATGCGCCGGATCATCGCCCTGCTTCGCCCGAACCGACGGCGAAGTCGAGCCGCAACGAAAGCGCTTGATCGCCGCGGCGGGCCGGGGGACGATGGGCGCCGACCATCAGGGGAATGACATGCGCGCCATCGCCGCCTCAGCCGCCCTCCTCCTCGCCGCCTCGGCCGTGGCCCAGCCCGGCGGCTGGCGGCCCCAGCCGATCCACGGCGCGACCGAGCCCGCCGACGTGATCGCCCACAGCAGCGCCGCGGACTGGCGGCCGGTCGATCCCGAGAATCTCCTGGTCATCGATCTCGCTGACGGGGGCCGCGTGATCATCGAGCTCGCGCCGGCCTTCGCCCCGGTCCATGTCGCCAATATCCGCCGCTTCGCCCGCGCGGGCTGGTGGAACAACGCCACCATCTACCGGGTGCAGGACAATTATGTCGCCCAATGGGGCAATGGCGATGCGCAGGTGGCCTTGCCCGCGGGCGTGGTCGCCCAGCCGCCCGCCGAATATGAGCGGACGATGCGGGGCCTGGGCTTCCGGCCGCTCGGCTATCCCGACAGCTACGCGCCGCGCGTCGGCCATGTCGACGGCTGGCCGGTCGCCTGGGATCCGCGCCGGAACATGGCCTGGCTCACCCATTGCTATGCCAGCGTCGGGGTCGGGCGCGATCTCGCCCCGAGCACGGGCACGGGCGGCGAGCTCTATGCCGATATCGGCCACGCGCCCCGCCACCTCGACCGCAACATCGCCAATGTCGGCCGCGTGGTCGAGGGCATCGCCCTGCTCTCCGCCCGCCCGCGCGGGACCGGGCAGCTCGGCTTCTACCAGGCCGACCGCGGCGAGACCCCGATCCCGATCCGCGCCGCCCGCCTCGCCGCCGACATGCCCGAGGCCGAACGCCCGCGCTTCGAGGTGATGCGCACCGACACCGCCACCTTCTCCGCCTATGTCCGCGGCCGCGCCAATCGCGGCGGAAGCTTCTTCCAGGTGCCCGCCGGCGGGGTCGACATCTGCAACGTCAACGTCCCGGTGCGGCGGCGGACCGGGGGTTAGAGCATGCGGTGATCGGCTGAATCGGCCAGCAACCGAAACACGGCAAACTCCAGCGCCCTCGCGCGCGCGCGCGATCCGCAAGCGTCAAGTTTGTCAACTTTGCAGCATCCGAGCCAAGCCTGCCTGGGCTTGCCGCCGGGCGGCACGCGGGCCCGGAACTCTCGCGTCACAATGAGATAGAGCCAGGCTCGCGGCGCGAAAGGCCGAAGCGCCGCGACGATCCTTCCCCGCGTGCAGGGAGGGGAGCTTGCGGGACTCAAAGGCGCCCAAGTCGGCATCTGCCGCGGACGCAATTCGAATCATTCATTACGGTCACCCTAGCCCAGGCGAGTCGGGTTGTCAAGAAAAATCATGCGCTTTATCGGAATATTCACATCCATGGCATTTCAGCTGCGACCCCGGACCGCCGTAAGCTCGCGTGGCGCCCAAACGGCACGCATCCGATCAGCCCTCCGCAGTCAGGCGGCTCTGCTCTTGAGGGACTAAAGAGGCTGAAATGCCGATTCGGCTCAGCGCAGCAGCATGCGATCGCCGCTGATCTGGACGGTGCCGACGCGGCTGAGGAAGCTTTGGCCGAGCAGCGAGATGGGGAGCTCGCGGGCCACGGCGCCGGGCACGTCGCGTGCCTCGAGCGGGCCGGCGGCGATCCGGTCGATCGTCACCGGGATGATCTCGACATTGCCGCCCGCGCCCTGCGCGAGCGCGCGCTCCGAGGGCAAGGCGATGCCGGCGCGCTGGGCGTCGGCGGCGGTCAGCGCGACCATCGAGGCGCCGGTGTCGACGAGGAAGTGGATCTGCGCGCCGTTGACCTGCGCGTCGAGATAGAAATGGCCGTCCGGCGCGCGCGTCAGCTCGCGGCTGGCGAAGCCATTGCCGGCCGCCATGCTGGCGGATTGGGCCGGGCCGCTCGCGGCCGGCTTGCCCGCCACGGCCTGCTCCGGCGCCGGGGGCCCGGCCTTGAAGCTCGGCGCGATTATGGCGAAGCCGATCAGGCCGACGCCGAGCCAGACGATGTTCCCGCCCGTGGACATGAGCGGAAATTAGGGCTTGGCGACAAAGAACGGGTTAACGCGCACAAAAGCGCCCGCCGAGACCTGAGGGCTTCGACGGGCGCCGGTGCGCCTCTCCCGGCTCAGAGCACTTCGAGCGCAGGCGGGGCGGGAGGCTGCCGCTTGGCCGCGGCAGCTTGTCGGATCAGGCGGCGTTCTGGTGTCCCGGATCGGGGATGAAGGCACGGCGCACGGTGCGCACGATCTGCCCGCCGGCCACCAATGGCGCGCTTTCCAGTGGAAGCGCCGTCCCGCAGAACGCGCATTCGGCGAGGATGCGGCCGACATACCAATGGGTGCGCCCGCAGCCGGGGCAATGGTTGGTTTCGTCGTCGCGATAGAAGATATGATAGCCGCGCTGGGCCGCCGGAGGAATGAGGCTGCCACCGCGGGCCTCGAGCACGTTCGCCGTCGCCATTACTGGGCTCCTTTTCAAGCCGAACCTGAGCCCACAACGCCGTTGTGGCGCGGGAAGTTGCATGGAAATCAACGCGAACGTCTCGCGCAGGGAAAAGGCGGCCGCACCTGTGGCACGGCCGCCTCACCTCATTCAGCACCCTTCATGACCGATGGGCGACGGAGGCGGGCGGGCCTCAGGCCGCGGCTCGGATCTGTCTCTGGCAGAGGCCGAGGAGCTCGGCCGATGGCATCGGCTTGCCGATATGCCAGCCCTGGCCGGTGTCGCAGCCCATCTCGGCGAGGCGGGCGAGGCAGGTCGCATCCTCGATTCCCTCCGCGACCACCTTCATGCCGAGCTCATGCGCCAGCGCGATGGTCGAGCGGACCATGATCGCCTCGCGCTCGTTGTAGGCGAGACCGGTGACGAAGCTCTTGTCGATCTTGAGCTCGGTCGCCGGCAGCGTCTGCAGGTAGGCGAGCGACGACTGGCCGGTGCCGTAATCGTCGATCGAGATGGCGACGCCGAGCGCGCGCCAGCTCTCCAGGGCCGCGATCGCCTCGCCGCTGTCCCTCATCGCCGCGGATTCGGTGACCTCCAAAGTCACGCAGGAGGCGGGGATCCTGGCCGCCGCGATCTCCTGCTCGAGCATCGCCGCGAATTCGGAATCGCGCAGCAAGGTCGCGGAGATGTTGACCGCGACGCCGAGCTCCAGCCCCTGCGCGCGCCACCCCGCCGCGTCCGTGAGCGCAGTGCGAAGCACGTGCAGAGTAAGGTCGCGCGCCCGGCCCTGGGCCTCGATCACCGGAATGAAGCGGTCGGGCGGGATCGGCCCGCGCTCGGGATGGTTCCAGCGGACCAGAGCCTCGGCGCCCGCGATCCGGCCCGATCCGATATCGAGTTTGGGCTGATAGGCGTTCCAGATCTGGCCGGCGGCGATCGCCGCGTCGAGCTCGGCGCACAAGGAGAGATGCCAGTCCGTCTCCTCGCCCGCGGCGAACCGCTCCCAGCGCGCGCCGCGGGCGGCGGCGCGCTCGGCGGCGAGGGCGGCGTCGGCGATCTGCTGGCGCGCGCCGGCCGCGACCGGATCGGCGACTCCGAAGCTGAGAGCCACGTCGATCGGCCGTCCGCAATCGACCGGCGTGCGCATCAGCGCCGCCAGCCCCTCGATCCTTTCCTCCAGGCTGGCCGCGCCGTCCCCGGGCTCGATCCAGGCGAGATGCGCCTCGTCGATCCGGTAGATGATGCGGTCGTGGCCGAAGCCGAGCCGGTCGGCGACGCGGTGGATGAGGTTGGTCGTCGCCGCCGGGCCGATGCCGGCGGCGATCGCGGCGAAGCGCTCGATCCGGGCGACCACGATCGGCGTCGCGATATCCGAAGCCGCGAGGAAGAGCGCCAGCCCGTTGGGCAGGCCGGTGGCGGCGTCGGCATGCGCGCGCTGGCGGATGCGATGGAAGGTATGGAGGGCGAGCGCCGCGACCAGCCCCGCGCCGAGCGCCGACAGCGCGGGCAGGAGCGGAAAGCTGAGCGCCCCGAATTGCTCGCCGGCCAGCGGCATGGCGAGAACCGCGAGCGTGCCGAGCGCGAAGAGCGCGGCGCGCAGCAGCCGCCGCTCCCCCCACAGGGCGGCGCCGAGGACGAGGAAGGCGAGCAGCAGCGGCCACAGCGCGCTCGCCGAAGCGGGCGGCGGCCCCGCGAGCAGGGTCTCGGCGCCGAGCGCCTGGATGACCACGCCCGGGATGACGCCATGGCTCGGCACCGCATAGCGGTCGCCGATCTCGACCGCCGTCGCGCCGACGATGATTCTCTTGTCCCGAAGCGCGGCGGCCGGCGTGCGGCCGGTGACCACGTCGACGAAGCTGAAGCGGGGGATGCTTGCCGGGTCGATCGCATAGTCGATCGCGAACGAGCCGTCGCTGGCGGCGTCGCGCTCGGCGGTGAGGGCCGCCAGCGAGGGCCGCGGCACCCCGCCGATCACGAGGCCGAGCGGCATCTGCCGGACCTGGCCGTCCGGATCGGGGATGACGTTGACCGCGGCCAGGAAGGCATGGTCGTGAAGCTCGGGGATCGGCACGTTCTCGACCATCTCGTCGCTGTCCGCGGCGATCTGCTGGCGCAAAGCGGCGAGCATGACCCCGCCGTCGGCACGGGCCAGGGCCGCGGCGAAGGCCGCGTCGTCGACCGGATTGGACTGGGAGGAGAAATCGACGTCGAAGCCGATGGAATGGGCGCCGGCCTGGTGCAGCCGGTCGACCAGGGCCGCGTGATAGCGGCGCGGCCAGGGCCAGGTGGCGAGCTCGCGCAGCGAACGGGAATCGATCTCGACGATCGCGACCTGGCCGCTCGCCGGATGGGCGCGGATCTGGTCGCGCGCGCCGCGCAGCATCTGCTCGACGCTCTCCGCGCCGCCCGCGCTTAGCGCGAGCAGGCCCGCGAGCATTGCAATCGCGAAGGCGACCGCGCGCCGCCGTCCGAGCAGGCGATCGGGCAAGGCGGCGGTCATGCGGGTCCCGGCCGGGTCAGACGGGGCGGGGAATCAGGAACGCGGCCGGCGGGGCGGGTTGACGCCGAGGCAGAGCAGGTCGCCGGCGACGCAGACGTTCACCCCGCCACTGCCGTGGTCGTCGCCCCCATTGCCGGAATCGCCGGACCCGCCGTCATGCCCGCTGCCGCTGCCCGAATTGTCGCCGCCGTCATTGCCGCTGCCCGAATTTCCGCTGCCATTGCCGCTATTGTCGCTGCCGCTGCCGGAATTGCCGCTTCCGGAGTTGCCGCCTCCGCTATTGTCGCTGCCGCTGCCCGCGTTTCCACTGCCGCTGCCGCTCGTGCCGCCGCCAGCATTGCCGCTGCCGCTCCCCGCACTGCCGCCGCCGCTCCCGCCGCTATTGTTGTTGCCGCTGCCGCTATTGGCATTGCCGCCGCCGGTCGCATTGCCGTTGCCGTTGTTGCCGCTGCCCGCATTGCCCTGGCCGTTCGAGCCATGGTCGCTGCCGGCGCCGGCACCGTCGCGGCCGCCGCGATTGTCGGTGCGGGCGGTGGAGTCGAGCGCGGCGAAGGCGCGGTCCGCGCCGAGATTGCCTGAAATCAGGCCGCCGGTCGCGTCGGCAAGCGAAACCGGGCCTTCCGAAATCGTCGTGGAGACCGCGACTTGGGTCTCGGCCGGCCCGTCATAGCGACCCGCCTCGGCGGCGGGGACGGTGGCCACGCCCGCCATCGGGCTGCCGTTCGATCGGATGTCGCGGCTGGTTTCGCCCTGGACATGAAGGAGCTGAAGGTCGGAAGCGGTGATCGTCGCGACCATGCCCGGGCGAATCATGTCCGCCGCGCCGCCGTCGACGGTCGAGACCTGGACCGCGCCTTCGGTGACCTGGACCGAGGCCCCGCGCGCGCCGACGGTGACGGTGAACACCGTCCCCTTCACCACGGCCGCGAGATAGGGGGTCCGCACGCCGAAATGGGGCACCGCCTGGTGCTGGATACGGAACATCGCCGTGCCCGCCTCGCTGATCATCTGGAAGAGGCCGTTGCCGCCTTCCTGCTGGGGGGTCGGCACGCGCACCCGGCTCGCCGGCGAGACCACGACATAATCGCGTGCGCGGACCAGCACGGCGCGCGCGCCGGGCGCCGTCGCGACGACCGCGCCGACCGGAACCACGGCGCCCCGCGCGGCCGGATGGGCCCGGCCGTTCTCGACGATGCGGACGTCCCCGCTCATCTCGCTGATCCGCCAGGCCGGCGCCTGGGCGAGCGCGGAGGTGGCGAAAAGCAGCGCGATCGGTGCGGCGAAATAGGTGCGCATTGTTCAGGTCCCCCGGGAGGATCGAACGCCCCGCATACAGTCACCGGTTTGAAATCCGGTCAAAAGGCACGGTTAACCACGTCCTAATGCGCTGAATGGTCAAAGAAATATTTACCATCGCCGGATAGGCCGGGCCGCGCATGACGGCGAGCGCATCTTCTCCGCGACGCGGCTTTCGAAGCGCGCTGCTTGCCGGCGCGGCCCTGCTCGCGCCGGCCGTGGCCCGCGCCGCCGGCCACGCCGACCTCCAGCCGCCCGTCGACCGCGCCGATCCGTCGGTGGTCGGGCGCCAGCTCGGCGACGAGGAGCGCCGGGCGCCGGCGCCGACGACCGCTCTGCCCATCGCGACCGCGCAGGGCGAGAGTGCTGCGCCCGAGGGGCCGCCGATCGTCGCCGGGGCGATCCGGGTCGACGGCGCCACTGCCTTGCCTCCGTCCACCTTCGCCGCCGCGATCGAACCCTATCTCGGCCGTCCGCTCGGCGGCGAGGATCTGCGCGCGCTGGCCCGCGACGTCGCCGGGGCCGCGCGCCGCGCCGGCTTCGCGCTCGCCACTGCCTGGGTTCCCCAGCAGGATCTGGTCGCGGGCGTGCTCCACGTCACGCTCGACGAAGGGCGGATCGACGCGGTCGAGGCGGAAGGGCCGGGCCGCGAGGAGATCGAGCGCCGCCTCGCGCCGCTCGCCACCGGCCGGCCGGTCCGCACCGAGCAGCTCGAGCGCGCGCTGCTCCTCGCCGGCGACGTTCCCGGGACCTCGCTCGGGCAGGCCCGGCTCGTGCGCCGCAACGGCCGCAACATCCTCGTCGTCCGGGCCGGCTTCGACCGCGTCCAGGGCCGCGCGACGATCGACAATTCGGGCTCGGGGACCGCTGGTCCGGTGCGCGGGCGCGTCGCCGTCGACATCAACTCCGTGCTCACCCGCGGCGACCGCCTGTCGCTCGGCGCCATGGTGACGCCGCTCCAGCCGCGCGAGTTCCAGCTCGCCGAGGCTGCCTATCGCGTGCCGGTCGGCCATGCCGGCACCGAAATCGGGGTGTCGGGCTATGTCGGCCACAGCCGCGCCGGGGGAAGCCTTCGCGACGCGGACCTGGGCGGAGTCAGCAGTCAGGCCGAAGCCTCGGTCTCCCATCCCCTCGTGCGCGCACGCGCCGGCAGCGTCTGGGCGAGCGTCTCGCTCGGGGTGCGGGATGCGCACCTCGACCGGGCGGGCGTGCGCGTCCGCGACGACCGCATCGTCACCGCGAGCGCCGGGCTCTTCGCCAACGGCCTCGTCGGCGGCGGCCGCCTCCGGGTCCGGCTCGGCTACGTCCAGGGACTGGACTGGCTGCGCGCGACCATGGCGGGCGACCCGCTCGCCTCGCGCGCCGACGGCAGCGGCCGCTTCTCGGCCGGCCGCGCCTGGATGCAATATGATCGCAGCCTCGGCCATGGTTTCAGCCTCCAGCTCGCCGGCCAGGCGCAGATCGCCTCTCGGCCCTTGCTCGCCAGTGAGGAGATCGGGCTCGGCGGGCGCCAGTTCCTGCGCGCCTTCGATTATTGGGAGGTGTCGGGCGACGAGGGTGCCGCCGCGTCCGCCGAGCTGCGCTACGATATCGCCGGCGGCCTGCCGCGCCCGCTCCGCCGCCTGCAGCTCTATCTCTATGCCGATGCCGGCCGCGCGACCAATTTGCGCGGCGGCCTCGGCGGCGGCAGTCTCGCCTCGGCCGGCGGCGGCGCCCGCGCCTGGTTCGCCAAGGATTTCGATGCCAGCCTCGAGCTCGGCGTGCCGCTGACCGACAGCCCCTTCGATCCCGACCCCGATCCCCGCGTCTCCTTCAGCCTCGGCCGCCGGTTCTGAACCCGGGCCCAAAGGGCTCATTTCGACTATCTTCGAATAGTCATTGACAGGCAGGGCCCATGGCGTCATTTCGAGTCGCATCGAAATGAGGAGAATCGGGTGAAAGCCGGCACCGCCATTGCCGCGCTCGGCGCGCTTGCGCAGGAGCATCGCCTGGCCCTGTTCCGCCTGCTCGTCCAGGCCGGCGACCAGGGCATGCCGGCCGGCGCGATCGCGGACGCGCTGGGCGTGCCCAATTCGTCCCTGTCCTTCCATCTCGGCCAGTTGCGCCGCGCCGGCCTTGTCCTGCAGGAGCGGCGGCACCGCTCGCTCATCTATCGCGCAAACTATCCGGCCACGAACGCGCTGGTCGCCTATCTCATGGAGAATTGCTGCGGCGGCGCCGCCTGCGCCGGCGCGACCGCCTGCGAACCTCCCGCCGGGGAAAGGAAAACCGCATGAAGCGCCTGCACGTCCATGTCGGGGTCGATGATCTCGGCCGGTCGATCCGTTTCTATTCGGCCCTGTTCGCGGCCGAGCCGGTGACGGTGAAGCCCGATTATGCGAAGTGGATGCTGGACGATCCGCGCGTGAACTTCGCGATCTCGGCCGGCAGGGACGAGTCGAAGGGTGTCCGGCATCTCGGCGTCCAGGCCGAAAGCATGGACGAGCTGTCCGAGGTCTATGGCCGGCTCAAGGCCGCCGAAGGTCCCGTGCTCGAGGAAGGGCGGACCACCTGCTGCTACGCCAGGTCCGAGAAGAGCTGGATCGCCGATCCGGACGGCGTGACCTGGGAAGCCTTCTACACCGACGGCGAGGCCACGACCTACGGCGACAGCCCCGCGCTCGGGACGCTGGCCGCCTCTATCGGCGAGGCTGGATGCTGCCTGCCCAAAGCGGCGCAGACGGCGTGAGCAGGACCCGAAACGTCCTCTTCCTTTGCACCGGCAACTCCGCCCGCTCGATCCTCGCGGAAGCGATATTGAACGGGGAGGGCGCGGGCCGCTTCCGCGCCTGGTCGGCGGGCAGCTTCCCGAAGGGCATGGTGCATCCCGCGGCGTTCGCCCTCCTTCAGGAGCTGGGCTATCCCACCGCGGGGCTGCGCTCCAAATCCTGGGATGAATTCGCGCGCGCCGATGCGCCGCAGCTCGATTTCATCTTCACCGTCTGCGACAATGCCGCGGGCGAGCCGTGCCCGATCTGGCCGGGCAGGCCGGTGACCGCGCATTGGGGCATCGAGGACCCCGCCGATGTCGAGGGTGAAGGCCAGCGCGCCGCCTTCCTCGAGGCTTACCAGCGCCTGCGGCGGCGCATCGAGCGCCTCCTCGCGCTGCCTCTCGACGGTCTGGACGAGGCGGCGCAGGCGGAGCGGCTGCGCGGGATCGGGGCGATGGAGGAGGCAGGTTTTGGCACCTGATCGCGCGCTGGTGAGGCTGGATGCAGGCCAGATCGGCGAAATGCGGCTGGCGCTGCGCAGCGCGAACCTGCCCGCGGAGGATTTGCGGGACGAAGCCATATTTTTCTTTCGTCTCGACGACGCGGCCGGCCCCCTCGGTTGGGCCGCGGTGGAGCCTCATGGCCGCGACGGCCTGCTCCGGTCGGTCCTTGTCGCCGGCCACGGACGCGGTCGGGGCGTCGGTACGGACCTCGTATCGCGGGTGATGCGCGCGGCCGCCGATGAAGGGGTGGAGCGCCTCTGGCTGCTCACCGAGACGGCAGCGCCCTTCTTCGCCCGGCTCGGCTTCGCGCTCTCCGAACGCGATGATGCGCCGCCGGCCATCCGGCAGGCCTCCGAGTTCAGGCATGTCTGCCCCGCGTCGGCGGATTGCATGGCACAGGACCTCGGATGAGCCCGCCGCCACTGACCCGCCGGCTGGCGGCCGAAGGTATCGGATCCTTCTTCCTGTTCGCGACCGTCATCGGCTCCGGGATCATGGCCGAGCACCTGTCGCGCGGGAACGACGCCGTCGCCTTGCTCGGCAACACATTGGCGACGGCGGCGATGCTCTTCGTCCTGATCACCATATTGGGCCCGATTTCCGGCGCGCACATGAACCCCGCCGTCAGCCTCGTCGCCGCATCCCGGCGCGAGCTGAAGTGGGGCGACGCCGCCTTCTATATCGTCGCCCAACTTGCCTTCGGGATTCTCGGCGCCTGGGCGGCGCACCTCATGTTCGACCTGCCCACGCTCCAGCTTTCGGTGAAGGCGCGGACCGGCCTCGGCCAATGGGCGGGCGAGGCGATCGCGACCTTCGGGCTGATCCTCACCATCCTCGGCTCGGTGCGCTTCCGGCCGCTCTGGACGCCGGCGACGGTCGCTCTCTACATCACAGCGGCCTATTGGTTCACCTCGTCGACCAGCTTCGCCAATCCCGCCATCACCATCGCGCGCAGCCTCTCCGACACCTTCGCCGGCATCGCCCCGCATGACGTGCCCTTGTTCGTCGTCGCCCAGCTTGCCGGCGCCGCGCTGGCCGCCCTGACCACCCGCTGGCTGTTCGACGGCCATAGGGATGAGACGCGCCTGCCGTCCGGCGAGGAAGGGTCTCACTCGAAATAAGAAGCGGCCCGTTCAGGCCTCCCAATCGGGCCTACCGAGCGGCGCTGCTCTCTCTTCACGCCCGCCTGTCGGGGCATTGGTCAGCCGGGTGATCTGCGCGAAGCCGCCTTACCCGATCGGAACCGGAACCTCCGGTTCGGGCGCAGGCTCGGGCGGCGCGTTGCGGCTGAGATAGTCCCGCACGTCCTCCCAGCCCGGCTGGGCCAGCAGGTCGGGATGATCGCGCGCTGCCTTGCGCATCGCCTGGTCCAGCGCCAGCGCGTTGGGGGTGTCGGGCGCGGCGGGCTCGACCTCGCCTGCTTCCATATCCGAAGCGCTGGTCACCGCCGACAGCATTCGGGCGAACATCGCACGACCGACCGCCATCAGCGCGGCGCCCATCTGAAGCCAAGGCGTGGGTGCGGCATCGGCGCGCGGGGCCTGGAGCAAGGCATGGGCGATGCGTCCGAGCGATGGCGCGCGCCGAGCGACGTCGACCGAATAGCCGGTGCCATCGCCAAAGCGGTCGTCCAGCAGCTGGAGGATCGAGGTGTGATCGAGCGGTTCGCTGAACACCTGCCCGGCCTCGACATGGGGCGAGATCAGCAGCGCTGGCACGCGCACGCCCGTGGTCTCGAACCAGGTCCCGCCGGCCATCGTCCGGATCGGCAGCGGCGGCATGTGGTCGAAGAAGCCGCCATGCTCGTCATAGGTGACGATCAGCAAAGTCCTGGCCCAGCGTTCGGGATTGCTGATCAGGATTTGGTAGAGGTCCATCAACAGCGCCTGGCCGGGGCCGACTCCCGTCGGCGGATGATCGTCGTTCGGATCCTTGTGGGGCCCGTCGCCATATTCGGGCTCGACGAAGATCACCCCCGGCGCGGCATTCTTCTTCGCCCAGTCCTTGCGCAGCCTTTTGTAGCGGCGGAACCGGCCTCCGCCGACGACGCCGCTCAAGGTCAGGGAGGTCACGATCTCCGGCAGCCAGCTCAACATCAAGGTGAAGAACGGAAAGAAGCCCCCGGACTGATAGACCCGCCATTTGACCCCCCGCTCGGTCAGCCAGTCATAAGCGAGCACGTGCTCCGGTATGGGGAAGTTGCTGTTGTCGACGAGCTTGCTCTCGCCCGCCATCGCCATCAGCCGGTTGGCCTGGGTGCCGAGCGGCAGAGGGGCGAACCAATGATCGCAAACGCAGAAGTTGCGGGCGAAGAAATCGAACGTCGGGACATCGCGCCCGCCATAATAGCCCATGACCGCGCCATAAGCGCTCGGTGCCGGCGGGTGCTTCACGCCGAACCTGACGTAGCTTTCCACGAATCCGCCCATTTGCGACGGGCCCGGACCTTGGGGCGGCGTACCGATCTGCATCGCGATCGGCGCGCTCGAATGGGCGGGATCCTCGACGCGGTCGTTCACCGGCAGCGGGGCGACGGTGTAATATTGGCCGTTATGGCCGTTCGCTAGAGACGCCTGCCAGGCCGGGTCCGATTTCAGGCCCTCGACTGCCATGGGATTGGGTGTCCCGTTGAGGCTTAGATAGCCGAGCATATGATCGAACGACCGATTCTCCATCATAGCGATGACGATCGTGTCGATGTCCTTCAGGCCCATCCTTCCCTCCCGCGAAGCCATTAGACCTTTTTACTTTCCGGGCACCCGCGATATCCTTATCGATTATTTCGATCGCCTTGGCGAGTCCGCGGGGGGTGCCCCGTGGATTCGGGCGCAGGGCGTCTTTACCGAAACTTTGTCAATTTATCCGACACTGCGCATCATGTCGGAGATGCTTACACCCCCCTCTGCTCGGCTGGAGAGGAAAGACCGATTTGGAGATCGGCCTTTCCGCTCCAAATATTTGTTGCCGCATCGTTATTGCGGAAAACCGGTCCCCGCTTTTCCGCACGATGCTGGCCGGCCGATCGCATGATCCGGCTGTTCAAACATTATGTGCCCTATCCGGTGCTGCTGCTCGGGCTGATCGACTTCGTCCTGCTGCTGGTCGCGGCGCAGGCGGGGTGGGCGCTCCGACTCTGGCAGATGAGCGGCGCATTCGACGCCGACGCGGCGCGGCTGCCCAACATGTTCGCCTTCGCGCTGTCGGTGCAGATCGCGATGGTCGCGGTCGGCGTCTACGGGATGCAGGCGATCCGCTCGGTGCGCTTCGCGGTGGCGCGGCTGATGGTCGCGGTGATGCTCGGCATCATCCTCCTCTCCCTGGTCTTCTTCGTCGCCCCGCCGGTCAGCTTCTGGCGCTCGAGCCTGCTCTACGCGATGTGGCTCGGCCTGCTCGCGATGACCCTGGTGCGCGTCCTCGCGCGCGATCTGCTCGGCGGCGAACGGTTCAAGCGCCGGGTGATGGTGCTCGGCGCTGGGCCGCGCGCGGCGCGGATCGAGGCGCTCGCCCGATCGAACGGCGCCGGCTTCGCGGTGGTGGGCTTCGTCGGCATGAACGACGGTGCGGTCGCGGTCGCTTCGGCGGTCAACCGCGACGCCATTCCGAGCCTTCCCGACCATCTGCTCCGCCTCGGCGCGGGCGAGGTCGTGCTCGCGCTCGAGGAGCGGCGCAACGCTTTGCCGCTGAACGATCTGCTCAAGATCAAGACCACCGGCGTCCTGGTCCACGATTTCTCCTCCTTCCTCGAGCGCGAGACGGGACGGGTCGACCTCGACAGCCTCAATCCCTCCTGGCTGATCTTCTCGGACGGCTTTTCCGCGGGGCAGCGCCTCTCGCGCTTCGCCAAGAGGCTGTTCGACATCGCCGCCAGCCTGATGCTGCTGCTCCTGACCCTGCCGCTGATCGCGCTGACCGCGCTCGCGATCATGGTCGAGAGCAAGGGCCCCGCCTTCTACCGCCAGCGCCGGGTCGGGCTCTACGGCCAGCCCTTCGACGTCGTCAAATTGCGCTCGATGCGGACCGACGCCGAGATCGGCGGGATCGCGGTCTGGGCCCAGAAGGACGATCCGCGCGTGACCCGGATCGGGCGGATCATCCGCAAGCTCCGCATCGACGAGCTGCCCCAGGCCTGGTCGGTGCTGAAGGGCGAGATGAGCTTCGTCGGCCCCCGCCCCGAGCGGCCGCAATTCGTCGCCGACCTCGAGCAGCGCCTGCCTTATTATGCCGAGCGCCACGTCGTGAAGCCGGGCATCACCGGCTGGGCCCAGATCAACTATCCCTATGGCGCGAGCATCGAGGATGCGCGCGAGAAGCTCGAGTTCGACCTCTATTATGCCAAGAACTACTCGCCCTTCCTCGATCTCCTGATCCTGCTGCAGACGGCGCGGGTGGTGCTCTGGCCGGAGGGCGCGCGATGACCGCGTTCGTCGCCCTCTGGA
>Ga0070686_100000302_pt1 | contig 32898 bp, 32 predicted proteins | sample KBSS23LmetaG_FD_65654 | JGI IMG/M metagenome (GOLD analysis project Ga0070686, IMG submission 65654) | Switchgrass rhizosphere microbial communities from Kellogg Biological Station, Michigan, USA - KBS S2-3L metaG | ecosystem: Host-associated > Plants > Roots > Rhizosphere ... | reverse complement strand
AAGCCGAAACATTCCGAGACGATGCCCTGGCCGGCGAAGGCCGCGTCGCCATGGAGCAGGACGGGCAGCACCTCGTTGCCGTCGGAATCGCCGCACAGCACCTGCTGGGCGCGGGCCTTGCCGAGCACGACCGGATCGACCGCCTCGAGATGGCTGGGATTAGGGACGAGCGTGAGGTGGACCCTGATGCCGTCGAACTCGCGGTCCGACGAGGTGCCGAGATGATATTTGACGTCGCCCGAGCCGCCGACATCCTCGGGGTTCGCGGAGCCGCCGGCGAACTCGCTGAAGATCGCGCGATAAGGCTTGGCCATGACGTTGGCGAGGACGTTGAGGCGGCCGCGATGCGACATGCCCAGCACCATCGTCCTCACCCCATAGGCGCCGCCATATTTGATCACCGCCTCCAGCGCCGGGATCATCGATTCCCCGCCGTCGAGGCCGAAGCGCTTGGTGCCGACATATTTGCGGGCGAGGAACTTCTCCCACTGCTCCGCCTGGACGACCTTGGTGAGGATCGACTTCTTGCCCTCGGGGGTGAAGACGATCTCGGCGTCCTTGCCCTCCATCCTCTCCTGGAGGAAGCGGCGCTCGCCGAGATCGTTGATGTACATATATTCGAGGCCGACCTTGCCGCAATAGTTGCGCCGGAGGATCTCGACGATCTCGCGCGCCGTCGCCTTCTGGAGGCCGAGCGCGCCGCCGATATAGACGGGCCGGTCGAGCGCATCGCCGGTGAAGCCGTGGAATTCCGGAGTCAGGTCGGCAGGCATGTCGCGCTTGAGCAGGCCGAGCGGATCGAGATCGGCGGCGAGATGGCCGCGCACGCGATAGGTGCGGATCAGCATCATCGCGCCGACCGAATCCCTTGCGGCCTGATCGATCTCGGCGGTGGACGCGCCCGACGCGGCGGCCGCGTCCCTGGCCTTGGCCGCGATCGTCTCGATCTGCGCCTGGGTCGGATCGAGGCCGATATTGAGATCGTCGAGCAGGGTGACGGGCCAGTTCGGCCGGGCCCAGCTCGGGCCCTGCTCGCGCTCGCTGTCCGGGTAAAGATCCACTTCGCTTCGCCTTCCGTCGTCCGGGTCCGTTACAAGTAACGGCCGCCCGGCGCGAGCATCTAATCCCTCAACCGGCCAAAAGAGCCGCGAGGGTCGTGCCGAGCTCAGATGGGCTTTCGGAGACGCGGATTCCAGCCGCCTCCATCGCCGCGATCTTGCTCTCGGCGCCGCCTTCGCCGCCCGAGACGATCGCGCCGGCATGGCCCATGCGCCGGCCGGGCGGGGCGGTGCGGCCGGCGATGAAGCCGACCACGGGCTTGGAGCGACCCTTCTTCGCCTCGTCGGCAAGGAAGCGCGCGGCATCCTCCTCGGCGGAGCCGCCGATCTCGCCGATCATGATGATCGACTGGGTCTCCTCGTCCGCGAGGAACAGCTCGAGCACGTCGATGAAATTGGTGCCGTTGACCGGATCGCCGCCGATCCCGACCGCGGTGGTCTGGCCGAGCCCGACATTGGAAGTCTGGAACACCGCCTCGTAGGTGAGCGTGCCCGAGCGGCTGACGATGCCGACCGAGCCCTTCTTGAAGATCGAGCCCGGCATGATCCCGATCTTGCATTCGCCCGGGGTCAGCACGCCTGGGCAATTGGGCCCGATCAATCGCGACTTCGAGCCGGCCAGCGCGCGCTTGACGCGCACCATGTCGAGCACCGGGATGCCCTCGGTGATGGCCACGATCAGCGGCACTTCGGCGTCGATCGCCTCGAGGATGGAATCGGCGGCGAACGGCGGCGGCACGTAGATCACGCTCGCCGTCGCCCCGGTCGCCGCCACCGCCTCGGCGACGGTGTCGAACACGGGCAGGCCGATATGGGTCTGCCCGCCTTTGCCCGGCGTGACGCCGCCGACCATCTTGGTTCCGTAAGCGAGCGCCTGCTCGGTGTGGAAGGTGCCGGTCTCCCCGGTCATCCCCTGGGTGATGACACGAGTCTCTGAGTTCACGAGGATGCTCATTCGCCGCTGTGTATCCTTAACCGTCACCCCAGCGAAGGCCAGGGTCCAGACCTAAAGCAAGGACTCGAACAGGTCGTTCCAGTCCGGATTCATCTCTTCAATCACGCGCAGCTTCCACAGCCGCCCTTACTCTGTGCCCGTCTGGACCCCGGCCTCGCCGGGGTGACGAAAAGCCTCAAGCCAGCGAACCATCGATCGCCTTGCAGGCCACGAGCAGCTCCTTCACCGCGTCGACCGAGACCTGGAAATTGGCCTTGGCCTCGGCGTTGAGCTCGATCTCGACGATCTTCTCTACGCCGCCCGCCCCGATCACGCAGGGGACGCCGACATAGAGGTCGTCGACGCCGTACTGGCCGCTCAGGTGGACGGCGCAGGGCAGCAGGCGCTTCTTGTCCTTGAGATAGGCCTCGGCCATCTCGATGCCGCTGGTCGCGGGCGCGTAATAAGCCGAGCCGGTGCCGAGCAAGGCGACGATCTCGCCGCCGCCGCCGCGCGTGCGCTTGACGATCGCATCGATCTTCTCCTGCGTCGACCAGCCCATCTTGACGAGGTCGGGGATCGGGATGCCGGCGACGGTCGAATATTCGACGATCGGCACCATCGTGTCGCCATGGCCGCCGAGCACGAAGGCGGTGACGTCCTGGACCGAGACTCCGAACTCCTCGGCGAGGAAGGTGCGGAAGCGGGCGCTGTCGAGCACGCCCGCCATCCCGACCACCATATGATGCGGCAGGCCCGAAAATTCGCGCAGCGCCCAGACCATCGCGTCGAGGGGGTTGGTGATGCAGATCACGAACGCGTCGGGGGCGTTGTTCCTGATGCCCTCGCCGACCGCCTTCATCACCTTGAGGTTGATGCCGAGCAGGTCGTCCCGGCTCATCCCCGGCTTGCGGGCGACGCCGGCGGTGACGATGATGACGTCGGCGCCCTTGATGTCGGCATAATCGTTCGAGCCCTTGAGCTTCGCGTCGGAGCCGTCGATCGGGCCGCATTGGGAGAGGTCGAGCGCCTTGCCCTGCGGCACGCCCTCGACCACGTCGAACAGGACGACGTCGCCCAGCTCCTTTGCCGCCGCGAGATGGGCGAGCGTGCCCCCGATATTGCCGGCGCCGATGAGCGCGATCTTGTTGCGAGCCACGAAGCCCTCCCGACCAGGATCAGTTCAAACGAAGGGGCCGCAGGACGCGGCCGGACGGCGCCCGCTTAGACGCCTCGCAAGGCCGGGGCAACCGCCCAACCGCCTCCCCTCCCTGATTTCAGGGAGGGGAATGAGGGGTGGGTGCGCGCGTCCGCGCGCCCAATGACTCTTCTTCGATAGAAGCGAAACGGCGGCATCGAGCCGCCGTTTCGCTAAACCCACCCCCACCCCTCCCTGTCAGGGGCGGGGGAGCTCTTAGGAGGGCGGGACGCCGCCTTGCTCGACATAGCGGCGCTCGCCGGTCGCCGGGTTGAACCAGACCGTGACCGGCCGTCCCGATTCCTCGTCGAGGAAGCGCTCTGCGGTCGCCTGCCAGCGTCCGCCCTCGCCGTGGACGGTGCCGCCGCGATAGTAGAATCGCTCCCAGAGCGTGCCGAGCACGAGCAGGCCGGCAAAGACGAGCGCCGGCCAGGCGGCCGGCTGGATGACGACCATGGCCATGGCGCAGAGCAGGACGATGAAGGCGAAGGCCTGGATGAAGGTGCGAAGCATGTCAGGCCTCCGGCTCGATCACGGCCGCTGTGCCGTAGGCGACGACCTCGTTCATGGTCTGGCCGATGTCGCCCGAATCGAAGCGCATCATCACCACCGCATTGCCGCCCATCGCCACGGCATTGGCGATGAGCCGGTCGAGCGCCTGGCGCCGCGTGTCCTCGACCAGCCGCGTATATTCGGTGATCTCGCCGCCGACGATCGAGCGCAGGCTCGCGGCGATGTTGCCGCCGAGCCCGCGGCTCCGGACGACGACGCCGAAACATTGGCCCAGCACCCGCACGACCTTGTGGCCGGGCACGTTCTCTGTGGTGCACACGATCATCGCGCGGATCCTCCCTGCGCGGCGGCCGCGCGGCGGCGATAATAATCGGCGAGCACCGAGAAAGCGAGCTTGCGCCGCCCGGTCTCGTCGATCAGGCCCTTGCGGTTCCAGCCCTGCTGGAAGAGCGGGTTCTGCCGCCGCGGCGAGCGGAAATCCTTGAGGATCCAGGGCGCCGTCCCCCTGAGGAAGGGAATGCGGTCCGCCATGGCGAGCGTCGCCCGGTAGAATTCGGCCTGATATTCCTCCGAGAATTTTCGCGGGCTCGCTGACGGATCGTGGAAGCCCGCGAGCGCCTCCGCGCCGAACTCCGAGAAGATGAGCGGCTTGTGCCGGTCCGAGCGCCAGGCGATTGTCGGCACGTCGGCGAGCCGGTCGCCCCCGTACCAGCCATTATAGGTGTTGACCGCCATCACATCGAGGTCGGCGGCGAGCGGATCGTCGATGGTCTGGACATTGCCCTCGCGCCGGGCGAGCAAAGCGGCGGTAACGAGACGGCTGTCGTCGAGCGCCCGCACGTCGCGGACCAGGGCGCGCAGGAAGGCGAGCCGCGCCTCGCCTTGCGGGGTCTCGTTGCCGACGCTCCACAGGATGATTGAGGCGCGGTTGCGGTCGCGGGCGATATTCTCGGCGAGCATGCGCCGGGCGAGGACGAGCGTCTCGGGCCGCGCGAAATCGACCCGCCAATAGACCGGGATCTCGCTCCACACGAGCAAGCCCAACTCGTCGGCCATGCGGGTCATCACCTCGCTGTGCGGATAATGGGCGAGGCGCACGAAATTGGCGTGCAGCTCGTCCCGGGCCTCGCTCAGCAAAGCGCGGGCATTGGCGGGGGTGATGATCCGGCTCGGGTTGGTGCCCAATTCCTCCTCGTGCAGGCAGATGCCGCGCAGGAAGATCGACCGGCCGTTGAGGATGATGTCCTCGCCGCGCACCTCGATCGTGCGCAGGCCGACGCGGTCGGGCAGCGCGTCCTCCCCGGCGACGAAGCGGACCTCGTAGAGCGTGGGGCTTTCGGGCGACCAGCGCCTCAGGCCGCGCGGCGCGGGGATCGTCGCGGTCCAGCTGCCGTCGGCCCCGGTGATACCGGTCATCGTGAGACGGAGGGCGGGAATCTCGACCCGCACGGGACGCCCCGCCGCCTCGGGCCCGTCGAGCCGCAATGTCGCGGCGATGCGGCCGTCGCGCGTGAGCCGGAGCCAGGCGTCGTCGACATAGGTGCGCGGCGTCTGGATCAGCAGGACGGCGCGGGTGATGCCGCCATAGGTCTCCCAGTCGGTCACCGTCGGCGGCACCGTCTGGGCGCTGCGCTCGGCGTCGGCGCCGACCGTGATCCTGTTCTCGCCGTCGCGCAGGACGTCCGTCACCTCGAAGGCGAAGGGGGTGGAGCCGCCCTCGTGGCGCCCGACGAAGCGGCCGTTGAGATAGACGTAGGCGACATAGTCGACCGCGCCGAAGCGCAGGAAGGCGCGCCCGCCGGGCCGGCGCTGCACCGTGAAGGCGCGCTGATACCAGACCAGCTTGTCGTAATAGCGCATGGCCGGATCGTGGGCGATCCAGGAGGAGGGGAGGGTCACCGTCGGCGAGCGGCGCATGTCATATTCGAACAAAGCGAACGGATTCTGCCGCGCGACCTCCTCCGGGTCGCGCTCGTCCCAGCGGCGATGGCCCTCGCCCGCGGGCTCGCCGTGAAAGCCGCCCAGCCCGTCGCGATAGGGGTCGACCGACCAGGTCCAGGGACCGGAGAGATCGAGCGAGTCCCGCATGTCGGCGCCGGAGAGGATCGGATGCGGCAGCAAGGGCGCATCCTGCGCCGTGGCCGCGGCCGGCAGCAGCAGGGCAGCGAACATTGAACCGAGCCAGGCCAGCCACCGTCCCATCGCGCGCTCCCCTTTGGGCTATCGATAGGGGGAAAGCGTCGGGCTTTGAAGCGTCAGGGCGAGCGACGCAGCCGGTGGCGGGCGAAGTCGCGGCGGCTGCCGTCGGCCATGGCCACGGAATCGCTGACCTCGAGCGTGCCGTCCTCGGTCAGGCGATAGACGGTGCGGCCGCGCTCGGTCTCCGCCGAGCCCCAGTCGGCGGTCAGCACCCGGCCGTCGAGCTGCGCCTCGATCGGGAAGACGGTCCCGCGATTGTCGAACCACGTCGCCCGCCAGTGCGCCTCGCCGTCGGGCCGATAGAAGGCGCGGCCCTCGAAGCCGCCCGCGCGATAGCTGAGCTCGAGGAAGCGCCCGCCCAGCGCGGGCCGGATGTCCAGCACCGCCTCGCTGGCATTGCCGAACATCGTCCCGGGCCCGCGCCAGCTCCCGGTCAGCCAGGAGAGGGCCGCCACGTCCTGCGCCGCCGCCGGCAAGGCGGCGACCAGGAGCAGGGCGGCGAGGAGCCTAGCGGCCCGTATCATGGTCGTGCTCGAGCACCTGGTAGAACATCAGGGCATTGTCGTCGGGATCGTAGAAGGTGAGCAGACGGACCATGTCCGGGATGTCGCGGATCGGGCCGTCCCGGCGCACCCCCTTGCCGTCGAGCTCGGCCTTGGCCGCCTCGATGTCGGTGACTCCGAAGGTGAGGGTGGCGCCGCCCTTGCCGCCGGCCTCCTCGACTTCGGAGAGGCCGAGATTGACCCGCGCGACGCCCGTCTTGAGCTCGCACCAGGCGATCTGCTCGAGCCGGTAGAGCAATTCGAAGCCGAGCACGTCCTGATACCAGGCGATGCTCCGGTCGAGGCTGGTCACGCCGCACGAGCAGGTCAGCCCGCCGTCATAGTCGATCGCCATCTTCATCCCTCCCGAATCACCTAGGTCCTATTTTTATATCGCATATACTTTTTGTCGGTGGTAGCAAGGGTCATGATCGCGGATGCGGACCTTCGCAGGCTGACGGCGGGCCGATGGCTGGTGCCCTTGATGGCGCATGTCGGCGCGGAGCAGGGTTCCCGCTTCGCGGTGATGCGCGCGCGGATCGGCCTGTCGCGGAGCGCGCTGGCGGCGAGCCTGACCCAGCTTCAGGAGGCCGGCTGGCTGCGCCGCAATCCGGGCCACGGCCATCCGCTCCGGCCCGAATATGTCTTGACCGCCGCCGGCGAGCCCGTGGCCGCCTTCTGCATGAAGGTGATGGCCCAGCGCGACCGGCTCGGCCTGGAGCCGAGCCAGATGCCGCGCTGGTCGCTGCCTTTGATCTCGACGCTCGGCCGCGACCGGGCGCGCTTCTCCGCGCTGCGCCTCTCGCTCGCGCCGGTGACGCCGCGCGCATTGTCCCTGACGCTGAAGCAGATGCTCACCACCGATCTGGTCGAGCGCGCGCTCGAGGACGAGTTCCCGCCCGTTGCGATCTACGGCCTCACCGGCCGCGGTCTCCGCCTCGCCGAGGCGATGGCCTGACTCGGCGACCGGCCGGGATGGCCGGATCGGGCGGGGCTTGCGCGAATCGGCGAAAGGGAGAAGTTTCCTGGGTCTCCGCCCGCGCTGGGCGAAGCGAAGGGGGACGATCATGAAGACAATCGCGATCTGCCTGGGCTGCACGCTCGCCCTGGCCGGCTGCTCGATGGCGAGCGACGAGGACAGGATGGAGAACGCCATCCGCGCCGAGCTGTCGAAGAACGGGACCGTCAACCAGGTCGAGATGACCCGGCAGGGCGACAATATGGTCGGCTTCGCCGAGGTCCGGGGCAATGACGGCAGCGAGGGCCGGATGACCTGCACCGCGACGCCCGACACCACCAAGGCGGGCTCCTACAATTGGCGCTGCCTGCCTGCGATCGACCAGCGCATGGTCGACAATATGAAGACCACAATCAGGCAGTCGCTCTCCCAGCAGGGCGAGGTCAGGGAGCTCGAGCTGAGCCGGCAGGACGACATGCGCATGACCGGCCACGCTTTGGTCCGGGTCGCCGACGGCGGCGAGGTGCGGGCGGAATGCACCGTCACCCGCGAGAACGAGGCAAGCAACCATTTCAACTGGCGCTGCGAGCCCGCGGGTTCGCAGAGCGCCGCCCCGGCCGAAGCGGACAGCGGCGGGAAGTAGAAGGCGCCTCCTACCGGCCGCGATCCCCGGCTTTACCGGGCGCGGCGCCTCGCGCGCGGCGGCGAGCTGCCGGCAAGGGTGCGGATGATGTCGGTCCAGTGATCGACGTCCTCGTAGAAGGCGCGGACCGGCAGGCGCTCGTCGCGGCCGTGGGCGCGCTCGTCCGCCGGGATCACCGCCCAGGCGCCGTCGACCCCGTAGACCGGCACGCCGCGGGCGCGGAAATAGAGGCCGTCGGTCGCTCCCGTGCTCATGTCGGGGGTGATCGCGGCGCCCGGATGGCGGGCGCGGACGGCCGCGGTATAGGCGCCGACCACGTCCTGGCGCAGCGGCGAGGCGTCGGTCGGGTGGGCGGGCTCGATCGGCTCGACCGCGACATGGTCGGGCGCGGCGATGCCGCGCAGGATGGCGAGCACGCTGGCCGGATCGGTGCCGGGGAACATCCGGCAATTGACCGTGGCGCGGGCGAGCTGGGGCAGCGCATTGTCGGCATGGCCGCCCTGGAGCCTGGTCGCGACACAGCGCGTGCGGGTCAGGCCGACCTCCGTGTCGGAAGCCTCGATGAAGTCGGCCGCCTGGGCGTCATTCTCGTTGGCCAGCCAGCGGTTGATCGCGGCGGCGAGCTCGGGGCTCGCGGTCTCGGTGCGGTGGCGGAAATAGGCGCGGGTGGTCTCGTTGAGATGCGGCTCGAAGCGGTAATGTTCGAGCCGGTCGAGCGTGTGGGCGAGCGAATAGATCGCATTGTCCGGGCGCGGGCGCGAGCTGTGGCCGCCCGGATTGGTCGCGGTGAAAGTGAAGCTCTGGTAGATCTTCTCGGCGGTCTGGATGCCGAAGCCGAGCAGCCGCCCGTCGGCGAGGAAGGCGCCGCCGCCGGCATCGGCGTTCAGCCCGAAATCGATCGTCGAGGCGTCCAGCCATTCGTTGGCGGCATGGGAGGCGCCGTCGCCGCCCGTCTCCTCGTCGCCGGTGAACAGGACGATGATGTCGCGATCGGGCTGGAAGCCCTCGGCGCGCAGGCGCAGCAGGGCGGTGGTCACGGCGGTGACGCCGTGCTTCATGTCGATCGTGCCGCGGCCGTAGAAATAGCCGTCCGTCTCGCCGAGGGTGAAGGGATCGCGCGACCAATCCTCGCGGCGCGCCTCGACCACGTCCATATGGCCCATCAGCAGCATCGCCTTGCGGCCCGACGGATGCGCCGCGGGCCAGCGCAGGATCAGCGCCGCCGTATGGTCGTCGGGAAGATTCACGTCATAGGGATGGATGGTGACGTCGGTGAAGCCGCCGGCACGGAACTGCTCCTGCAGATAGGCGGCCAGCTCGGGCACCCGCCCGCGGCCCTGGACGGTCGGGACCCCGATGGCGTGCGCGTAGATTTCCCGCGCCTTGGCATGCCAGCGATCGGTCGGCGGGGCATAAGGCGCGGCGGCGGGGGTCTGCGCCACAGCGACGGCGGCGGTGGAGAGCAAGGCGGCGGCGATCAGGGCAAGGCGCATGAAGGGACTCCTCGGAAGCGCGCGGAGATTTGGCGCAAATGCGGGTGCGGTCAAGCGGGGCTGGGGGAAGGAGGACAGAAGGAAGAAAACAAGACCCTCATCCCAACCTTCTCCCGCAAGCGGGAGAAGGGGCCCGCCGCCGCGTGTCTCCCTTTCTTACCCTCTCCCGCTTGCGGGAGAGGGCAGGGTGAGGGTCTTCTTCTTGTTCCAAGTCTCCCTCACCGCTCCCCATGCCCCTCGGCCAGATATTCCGTGCTCTGCATTTCGATGAGGCGCGAGGCGGTGCGCTCGAACTCGAAGGCGCCGTCGCCCGCGACATAGAGATCCTGGGGCTCGGCATCGGCGGCGGCGAGCAGCTTCACCTTATGCTCGTAGAGCGCGTCGATCAGGGTGACGAAGCGCGCAGCCTCGTTGCGGTTCTCGGGGCCCATGAGCGGAATGCCGACCATGATCACCGTATGATAGCGGCGCGCTACGCTGAGATAGTCCGAGGCGCCGCGCGCCTCGCCGCACAGCCGCTTGAACGAGAAGACCGCGACCCCCTTGAGGCTCTTGGGCACGTGCAGGATGCGGCCGCCGCCGAGCTGGATGTCCTCGGTCGGCACCTTGGCCCGGTCCTCGACCGGATAGTCGGTGAGCCGGAAGAAGGCCTCCGAAAGCGCCTTGCTCGCCGCCGGACCGTTGGGCACGTACCAGGTCGGCATCCCGCCGAGCCGGTGGAGCCGGTAGTCGGTCGGCCCGTTCAGCGGCACCACCTCCAGCCTCTCCTCGATGAGGTCGATGAAGGGGAGGAAGAGCTCGCGGTTGAGACCGTTGAGGTAGAGGTCGCGCGGCGGCCGGTTCGAGGTCGTGATGACCGTGACCCCTTCGTCCAGCAAATGCGAGAACAGGCGCGAGAGGATCATCGCGTCGGCGCTGTTGTTGATCACCATCTCGTCGAAGCAGAGCAGTTTCGCGTCCTCGGCGATCGCCTGCGCGACCGGCGGGATCGGATCGCCTTCCTCCTTCGCGCGCTCGGCGCGGAGCCGCGCGTGCACTTCGAGCATGAATTCGTGGAAATGGACGCGGCGCCTGGGTGCGTAGGCGATGGTCTCATAAGCGAGGTCCATCAGCATCGACTTGCCGCGCCCGACCCCGCCCCACAGATAGACGCCGCCGGGCGGCTGCGCGCCGAGGCCGGCGAGGCGCCAGAGGATGCTCCCCTTGCGGGGGAGCTCCGCGAGCTGGGCGGCGAGCCTGTCGAGCGCCGCAACCGCGCGCTCCTGGTCCGGATCGGGCTGGAGCTCGCCCGCGGCGACCAGGGCCCGGTAGCGCTCGGCGACGGCCGTCATTGCTTGCGTGTGGATTTGCGCAAGGTGCCGGAGAAAGCCGCGACGATCTCCTCCTCCTGGACCACGCGGCCCTGGAGGAAGGCGAGGTTCCTGGTCTCGCGGAGCAATTCGACCTGGGCGTCGAGCGGAACGCCGATCCTGCCGCGGCCGAGGAAATGGACGTGGCAATCGAGCGTGACGGCGCGGATGATGTCGGCGCCGGCGAGGCGGCCGCCGGCGAAGAAGGCCATGTCGATGAAGGTCAGGATCGCCCCGCCATGGACCATGTCGCCGAGATTGGCATGGCGCGGCTCCGGGAACATCCGGCAGGAGGCGCGGCCCGGCCCCTCGGCGCGGACCAGCAATTTGCCGATCACGCCGTTGAAGCGGTCCTCGTGCGCCGTCATGTCCCAGCTCCACCAGCCGGGATGATCGGGGTCGGGCGCGTGGCGGATCAGAGGGTGGACGTCCATCCGGGTGCAGTGGCGGGAATGCGGCAGGCTTTCAAGCTTGCCGGCGCGGCGCCTTCAATCGTCGGTGCGAAGGGCGCAGCGATGCCCCCGCACGATTTTCCTTCACCCCCGCTTGAGCGGCAATCGTCACGGAGGTGACGATTCCTCATTTGGGCAATTTCCCGCCGCTCCCGATAGTGACATGACCAGCTTCCTGCATCGGCAAGGAGGGCATGGATGAACGCCTGGATCTATCTCGGCCTGGCGGCGGCGTTCGAGGTCATGTTCGCGATGAGCATGAAATTCTCGGACGGCTTCTCCAAGCCCGTGCCGTCGACGCTCACGGTGGTCGGGGCCGTGGGGGGCTTCATCTTCCTCACGGTCGCGATGAAGACGCTGCCCGTGAGCGTTGCCTATCCGATCTGGACGGCCATCGGCATCCTGGGCACGGTTGCCCTCGGATTCATCCTCCTCGGCGAAAGCCTCACTTTGCTCAAGCTCTGCTCGGTGGGTTTGATCGTCGTGGGGATCGTCGGGCTGCGCGCTTCGCTGTGAGCATGGCTCAACGCTGCGGCGGAGCAATGCCGGCCGGGGAGCCGTCGGGCGCGTGGCGGATCAGCGGGTGGATGTCTATCGCAGCACAGTGCCGCTAAAGCCCCTCCCTTGAAAGGGAGGGGAAACGGTTACGCCACCCGCTCCAGCTCCATCTTCTTGGTCTCGGCGATCGCCTTGGCGGGGTTGAGGCCCTTGGGGCAGGCGTTTGCGCAGTTCATGATCGTGTGGCAGCGATAGAGCTTGAAGGCGTCGTCGAGCTGCGCGAGCCGTTCGTCCGCGGCCTCGTCGCGGCTGTCCGCGAGCCAGCGATACGCCTGGAGCAGGATCGCCGGGCCGAGGAACTTTTCGCTGTTCCACCAATAAGAGGGGCAGGAGGTCGAGCAGCAGGCGCAGAGGATGCACTCGTAGAGGCCGTCCAGCTTTGCCCGGTCTTCGGGCGACTGCAGCCGCTCGCCCGAGGGCGGCGCGCTCTTCGTCTTCAGCCAAGGCTGGATCGAGGCATATTGGGCGTAGAAATGGGTGAAGTCGGGGACGAGGTCCTTGATCACGTCCATGTGCGGGAGCGGCGTGATCCGCACGTCGCCCTTGAGGTCCTCGATCGCGGTGGTGCAGGCGAGGCCGTTGCGGCCGCCCATGTTCATCGCGCAGGAGCCGCAAATCCCCTCCCGGCAGGAGCGGCGGAAGGTGAGGCTCGGGTCCTGCTCGGACTTTATCTTGATGAGCGCGTCGAGGACCATCGGGCCGCAGCTGTCGAGATCGACCTCGAAGCTGTCGTAGCGGGGATTTTGGCCGGCCTCGGGATCGTAGCGGTAGATCCTGAAGCGCCGGGTCCGCTTCGCGTCGGCCGCGGCCGGATGGGCCTTGCCCTTCCCGATCCTGCTGTTCTTCGGAAGCCTGAATTCCGCCATCTGCCCGTCCTTCAGCCGCCCCGATAGCGGCTCGCGCCCGGTGGCTCAATGCTGGTGGCGAGATCGCATTCGAGCGGGCGCGCGCAACCGCATTGCGCGGCGACGTGGAGCAGGGACCGAAGGTGGTCGAGCGCTTCGATCCTTCGGTCGAGGTCGGCGATGGTGCGAACCAGGGTTTCGTCGAGCGCGTCCCGTGACCGCGCGGCGGCGAGCAAAGCGCGTATCTCGCGGATCGAGAGACCGGCGCGGCGCGAGCCGGCGATGATCGAAAGGCGCCTGACGATCGAAGGATCGTAGCAGCGCCGGCCGCCGCGGCGCGGAGACCGGGGCAGCAGGTCGCGGCGCTCGTAATAGCGGATCGCGGACGGGCGCAGGCCCGTGCGCCGCGCGGCTTCGCCGATCGATATGTCGCCCATTTCGCAGCCCCTTGACTTCAACCAAGGTTCAACCGGTATCGACTCGCGGCCTCAACATGGAGGACCCGCATGCCCATCATTTTCAAGACCCTGCCGCTTATCGTGCGCATCGCCACCCTGGCCACATTTTTCAACTCCTGGGTGCTGATCGAGGAACTGATCATCGATCGGCAGGGGCTCGACCGCTTCCTGCCGTTCTACCGATATGGAGCGCTGTGCCTCTGGGACCTTGCGGTCGCCGTCCTGCTCGTCCTCGCCTGGTGGCGGCTGCACAAATGACCGCCGTCCCGCTGCTCAGGCCGCGCGCTTTTCCATGAGCAAAGCGGCGATCCGGTAGGTGCGCTCATTGTCGACGTCGATCGCATGGGCGCCGTCGGCGAGCACGAGGGCCGAGGCCTTCAGGCCGAAGCGGCGGCCGAGCCGCTTCATCGCGCGGTCGAGCGAGACCAGGCCGTAGCGGATCAGGAGCAGGTTGAAGAAGCCGAAGGCGCGCGCGAGCCGCATCGGGTTCTTGGCGAACTGGCCGCCCTCGCGGAAGGTCTCGGCCATGGCGAGGCCGCGCCGGGAGAGGCCGTAGAGGTTGCAGTTCGAATATTCGCCGTCGCGGAAGCGGTAGAAGCGGCGCTGGCCCTGCGGGTGGGCGGAGAGCACGGCCTCCTTGCGGGTGAGGGCGAGCACGCCGTCGTCGCCGCCGGCCAGCCGCGCCGCGACCTGGCGCACCGCCGCCGGGGTCAGGAGGACGTTGTCGGCGGTGGTGATCACGAACGGACCTTCCAGCCCCTCGGCCGCCGCATAGACGCTGTCCGGGAGGGTGCGGGCGGCGGCGGTGAAGCGGACCGGCAGGCCCGAGGCGTCGGCGAGCGGCTGCAGCAGGGCCTCGGCGCCCGCCTCGACCGAGATGCCGACGCTCCCGATCCCCTCGACCTCGGCGAGCGCAGCGAGGACGTGGGCGAGCAGGGGCCTGCCGCCGATCGGCACCAGGCATTTGTGGGTGACGCCCGCCTCTGCGGCGAGCGGATCGAGCCGGCCGTCGCGCTGGGCGGCGAGGACGATGACGTCGACGGATTCAGCCATCGAGAAGGCCGTGGCGCCGGAGGCCCTCGTGGAGGATGGTCTCGATCAGCTCCGCCTGGCTGAGGCCCGCGCGCACCGCGGAGCGGCCGAACACCTTCTCCGACCAGAGATTGGCCTGGAGGTTGACCTCGAGGAAGTTGCAGGTGCCGGTCTCGAGGTCGAGCCGGAACTCGTAGCGGCCATAATCGAACGGCCGGAACTCCTCGGCGATGGTCCGGGTCATCTCGGCGATCCGCGGCTCCCACTCGGGGTCGTCGAACGGGACCAGCTGATATTTGTGGCCGCGCTCGACCAGGTCGCGCTTCTCGTAATAGGTGCGCAAATGGGTGGGATCGGCCTGCTCGAACAGCATCATCGGCATCACCACCGGCTCGCCGTCGATCGTGATCACCGGCACCTCGACGTCGGAGCCGTTGAGGAAAGGCTCGACGATCGCGTCATGGCCCTGGCTGTGGATGTCGGCGACCGCCGCCTCGACCCCGGCCCAGTCACGCGCGTCCTGGACGCCCCAGCTCGCCGAGGAGGCGTTGGGCTTGATCACGATCCGGGTCCCTTCGGGGCAGCGCGCCTGCTCGACCGGCGCGCCGCGGCGGTAGATCGTCCAGGGCGCGGTCGGGATGCCGCGCGCCGCCGCGCAGAGCTTGGAGAGATGCTTGTCGTCGGCGAGGCCGCGCAGGATCGGGCTCGCGCCGAGATAGGGCAGGCCGAGCCGCGTGCAGAGCAGAGGCAGCATCATCTCGCTGTTGAGGAAGCCGCCGCGGTTCAGCAAAGGGAAGACGAAGTCCGCGTCCGGCCGTTCGAACAGATCGTCATAATGATCGGCCAGGATGAGGTTCAGCCCGAGCGACTGCAGCACCTCGCGCGTCTCGACATGGTAGAGCGCGTGATTGCCGTCCTCGGGATGCAGGCCGCCGCCCCATTTCGCATGCTTGGCGATGAACAGGATGCGAAGCCGCTCTTTGGTTCGCGCGGGGATGGAGCGCGGTTCGATGTTCATGCCCACTGGGAATTGCGACCTTTTTGATACAAGAAAAACGCCGCGCGGCCCTGTTCCCACATCGTGCCGGCTCGTATGGGGCGCGCGTTAGTCGCCCGAAGAGGCCTGTGCAAGATCGATGACTCCCCAAGCAGAGAATGAGCCGGCGGCGCTGATGACCACGGGCGGCGACGGCCGGATCAGGCTCGACCCGCAAACCGGCCTCAACCTCTATCACAGCGCGCCGCGCCCGCGCGACCTGCTCGCTTATGCCTCTTCCACCGCCAACGACATCTCGTCGGCCGCCTATGCGGCGGCGGAGCGCGTGCTGGACGAGCTCGGCCCCGCGCCCGCGCCCGGCACCTATCGCGGCCGGCTCGAGGCGCTGCGCGGCCGGATCCGCGCCGCTTATGCGCTGGCGCCGGACGTCTCGATCGTGTTCGCGCCCTCGGGCACCGACCTCGAATATGTCGCTCTGGCCTGCATGACGGGGCGCGGCGCCGCGGGGACCAATGCGGTCCTGCTCGGCGCCGACGAGGTGGGCAGCGGCTGCATCAGGAGCGCGCACGGCCTCTATTTCGCCGACGAGACCGCGCTCGGCGTCGCGGTGACCCCGGGCGAGCCGGTACCGGGCCTCGGCGGCGCGACGGTCGACCTGGTCGACGTCCCGGTGCGGTGCGAGGACGGCAAGGTCCGCCCGTCGGACGAGATCGCGGAGCTTATGCTGACCTCGATCCGGGTGGCCCGCGCCGCCGGCCGGCACAGCCTCGTCCACGTCGTCCACGGCTCCAAGACGGGGCTGATCCTGCCCGCGCTCGAGGACGTCGAGCGGCTGGCGGCCGAGGGCGCCGCGCTTGTGGTCGACGCCTGCCAGGCCCGGATCACCAGCGCGGCCGTCGCCGATTATCTGGATCGCGGCGCGATCGTCTTCGTCACCGGCTCCAAGTTCATGGGCGGGCCGCCGTTCAGCGGCTTCGCCCTCGTCCCGCCCGAAATCGCCGCGGCCTCGCCGCCGCTGCCCGAAGGCTTCGCCACCATCTTCCTCCGCGCCGAATGGCCGGAGAACTGGCCGGGCGCGGAGGCGCTGCCCGACCGGGTCAATCCCGGCCTGCTGCTGAGGCTCGAAGCCTCGGTCTTCGAGCTCGAGCGCTTCCAGCACCTGCCGGCGGGGACGGTCGAGCGGGTCATCCTCGCCTTCCATGCCGCGATCCGCGCCGAGATCGTCGGGAAGATCCCCGCCCGCCGGGTCGCGCCCTATCCGCCCGGCCATATCGAGGATGCCGACAGCCACCCGATCGAGATGCGCACCCTCTCGACCCTCGACCTTTCCGCGCTGAAGCCAGGCGGGGCGACCTTTGCGGACGCGCAGGCCTGGCACAAGGCGATGGCGCTCGCCGGCGTGCGCGTCGGCCAGCCCGTCAAATGCGTGCGGCTGGCGGACGGCGGGTGGGGCGCGTCGCTCCGCATCGGGCTTTCCATGCCGCAGGTGGTGGGCGCGGCAGGGCTTTCGGATGAGGCGATGCAAGCCCGCTTTGCCGCCGACATGGCGGCGATCCGCGAGGCGCTGCTCGAGGCCGCAGCCTAGAGCCCGCAGCCGAAAACAAGGAGTCATCCCGGACTTGCCTGCCCCGGCGAAGGCCGGGGATCCGGGATCCATGAACTCGGAGCAAGAATGCTAGCGATGGCGCTGGTGCTTTTTCGGGAAGGACGGTGTTCATGGGTCCCGGCCTTCGCCGGGATGACTCTGAAAGAAGAGCCGAATCCCGACAAGTCTAAGGCCGAGTGTTGAGTAGGGGACCCTAGGCGGCCGGCGCCTCGGCCGGTTCGCCCCCGCCCCAGTTCAAATTGCGGGTCGCGTACATCACCGCGGCGAGGGCGAGGAAGAGCAGCAGGGAGCCGATCAGCAGCGAGTAGGCCTCGAGGCTGAGCAGCACGTAGAGCACGCCGTAGAGGGCGGCCAGCAGCACGCCGATGAACCCGGCGCGGCGCCAGCTCTTCAGCACCGCCGCCGAATAGGCGGTGTTGAGGAGGGTGATCGCGGCGGCCGCAAGCGCATAGGCCGGGGGGAAGCCGATGATCTCAGCCAGAGCGAGCAGCAGGACGAAAAACAGGATCAGGCTCACGCCGACGAGGAGATATTCGACCGGCGAGACCCGGACGCCGCCGATGATGTCGAACATCAGGAAGGCGAGGAAGGTGAAGCCGATGAACAGGAAGCCGTATTTCGACGCGCGGTTGACCTGGTCGTAGAGGTCGACCGTCTGCAGCAGGCTGATCTGGACAGGGCTCGTCGCGACGCCGGCGTTCCGGGCTCCGCGGGCGGCCGCATCCGCGGCCCGCGTCGCCTCGTCCGCGGTACGCGCGATATCCGCCACGGCCGGCCCATCTTGGTCGACCGCGGCAAGGGGCTGGCCGAGCGCAAGATTGCCGACCCGGTAGGTCGCGTCGAAGCCCTGGGCGTCGACCCGGCGGTCGACCGGGAGGAAGCTTCCCTGGAAGGACGGGCTCGGCCAGGGCGCCTGCACGTGCCAGCGCGTGTCGCCGGCGCGCGGCGCCAGGCCCAAAGATCCGGTGCCGCGGAAGGCGTAGCGATAGTCGATCCGGATCGGCCGCCCGGCGAGCGGACCGGCGTCGATCCAGGCGAAGAAGCCGGGCGCACCCTCGGCGCCGCCCGGCTGGAGCCGGAGGGCCTGGCCGTCGACGGTGACGCCCGGATTGGCCCCGAGCCCGCGCGGGTCGGAGAGGCCGAAGCGCAGTTCGGCGCGGCTCAAATCCATCTGCCCGACATCGAGCCCGAGGCGGGAGAGGTCGGCCGGCATGACGAACCGGGCTTGGCCGGACGTCTCCGCCCCATAGACCACGACCTCGTAGATCGAGCGGCGGCGCAGCTCCGGGCGGACCCGCGTGGCGATGTCCGAGGCTTCGGGCGACAGGGTCAGCTTCCGCCAGACCTCGTGGGTCCGGGTGACCTCATGTCCGTTCTCGGTCACCGTTTCGACCGCGTTGGTTCGATAGGGGATGACGAGCAGCGGGCCGCTCATCACCTGGGGCCCGCTCCAGCCTTCGGTGATCGTGGCGGCCGCATATTCCGACTGAAGCTGGCGATCGTAGACGATGAACCAGGTCATGAAGAGCGGAACCGAGAGCAGGAAGGCGATGAGGATGGCGAGGCCGAGCTTCATGCCCGGGGATCGTTCCGCGGCTCCGTCGGACATGGCTCTCTCCTGCTGCTTGCTTGCCGTAGACATGCGCATCGCGGCCGATCGCCATGACGCGGTCCGGCTTGTCACACGGCCGCTTGCAGCCTTGATGGCCTGGATAAGGAGAATTGGTGCAGAGCCGGTGCCGGAACGGCCGATCGCGGCAGCCGGCCTTCTACGGAACCGTGCGTTTGCCCGAATCGTCATGCGAGCGGAGCGAAGCAATCCAGCATAGCTTCGAAGGCCCGCTGGATTGCTTCGTCGCTACGCTCCTCGCAATGACGATAACTTCGGCGGGAGGCGGCCCGCCCTACGCGTGCAGCGGGCGGCAATAATGCTGCCGCTCCTCCGGCGAGGCGCGCAGCCGGCTGTCGATATAATAGCCGACCATCTCGTCGATCATGCGCTCGCGGCCCGGACGCATGAAGGTGGCGGCGTCGCGGCGCCAGCCGGCGATGCAATCGGCGCGCGGCCGCTCCGAGGCGCCGCAATCGAGCAGATTGCCGAAGGCGGTGCGCCAGACCAGGAACTGGTCGCGGGTCATCGGATCGCCATGGCCCGGGATCAGGGTGGTGAAGGGCGTCGCCGCCAGCACGTCGAGCGCGCGCCGCCAGCCTTCGGCGCAGGCCGTGTCCATGAACGGCACCTCGGTCACGACCAGGTCGCCAGCGATCAGCAGGTGGGCCCTCGGATCGTAGAGCCAGACGTCGCCCTCGGTCGCGGCGAAGGGGGCGAGATTCACTTGCAGGCGGCGGCCCGCGATATTCTGCACGGCCGAGCGCGTCACCGGCCGGGTGGGGCGAAGCATGTCGCTATGGTCCATCACCGCCAGGAAGCGGCGGACCTCGCCCTGCTGCGCCTCCGGGATCTGGCCGGCGGCGAGCCGGCGCTCGACGCCCTCCCGGCTCGTTCGAAGGAAGGTCGCCAGCGCGCCGTCGACCGCGTTCGAGGCGTAGATCTGCACCTGCGGGAAGGCGGCGCGGACGAGGCCGTTGCCGCTGCTATGATCGAGATGCCAGTGCGTGTTGAACACGGCGACGATCGGCCGGCCGCGCTCGCGCGCATAATCGATCAGCCGCTGCGTATGCTCGGGGTGGCGGCCGGTATCGACCAGGATCAGGCCCTGCGGCGCATCGAGGAAGATGGAATTGCCGTCCGGGCTGGAGCTCGGCCCGAACTGGCCGGGGATGAGGTGGTAGGCGGGCGGCGCGGGCGCGCGTGCGGCGGTCGCCATGGAGGCGAAGCCGAGCAGGATCAGGAACAGGAGCTTCTTCACGCGCGCCTCCGCATTTGGTTCGAAGCGAACCTAGCCGGGCCGGGTCCGGCATGAGGCGCTTTTCGGCGGAGCGGCGATTGGCTTCGATGAAGGAAGCGCGCTAGGTTGCGGCGATGCGGACGGCGATGCGCCTTGCCCTCGGATTTGCGCTGTTCCTGCCTTCATGCGCCGCGTCGAGCCAGCCGCTGCCGCCCGATGCGCTCGTGCTGCCCGGAAGCGCCGCCGCGCGCCTGCTCCGGCAATGCTCGCGCCAGACCCCCGTGCCGGGGGAGGCGACGTGGACGCCCGGTTCCGAAGAGATTGCACGGCTGGAATCCGCGCTGGCCGAAGCGATCGCTCCGCGCGCGGAAATCCGCAGATCGCACTATTCTTCCGATCCCGACTGGGCCCGGGTTCCGGAGGGTTGGCGGCGCCAATATGTCGGCATCGTCCGCGGCGGTCGTAGCTTCATCTACGGCAATTTCTTTCCGCGGCGGGAGGGCGAGTTCGCCCTTGGCGAACCGTCCTGGCCGGACCTGGAGCCCAGGATCATCTGCGACGGCGGCGCGATCTTCTTCGGGGTCGAATATGATGTCGAAGCCGGCCGGTTCACCCAGATCGCCTTCAACGGAGAGATCTGACCGCCGCTAATGCCGCAGCGCCGCCTGGGAGGTCTCCAGCGCGGGACGGCCGACGGGCTGGGTCGCGGCCGGGGGAATGCGGCGTTCGAGCGGGGTCAGCCAGCGTCCGGCATTGGCGCCCATTCCCAGTTGCGGATGGGAGGGCTGGACCCGCATCTGCATCTCCCAGCTCGAGATCAACTGGTTGGCCTCGGCATAGGCGTCGGCGATCGGCTGGGGCTTGCGCAGCGCATGGTTGATCATCGCGTCGCCGAAGAAGGTCCAGTCGTTCTCGGCGGCGCAGCCGAAGGAGGTGCGGTCGAAGGCGGCGGCGGTGACGATCGCGGTCGTCTCGGTCTGCAGCCTCGGCGCGAACACGCCCGAATAGCAGGCGCTGAGGATCAGCAGCCGGTTGCGCAGCCCGAGTCCGTCGAGCATCGCGGCGAGCCGGTTGGGCGAGATCAGCCCGTAGCCATTGTCGCCGTCATTATAATAGAGGCCGACCGGCGCGCCGTGGCTGGTGGTGAACAGGACCAAAGCGTCTTCTTGCTCGTCCATCAGCTCGGCGATGCGGGCGAGGACGATGGCCAGGCTCTCTGGCGTGCCGCGGGGCAGGGCGCTCGGGCCGGAGCCGTCCGAGCCGGCGAGCACGATGGTGCGCCCGGCCGCGCCGTAGCGACGGGCGAGCACGTCGCCCGCAACCCGCGCCTCGCGGCCGAACACGGCGTCGCTGTCGAGCGCGATCGAGACGACATAGGCGTCGACCGTGCCGCGTCGCTGCGGCAGCAAGGCGCGGAGCGCGCGGTCGAGCTTGCGATGCTCCTCGAGCTCGGCCGCCGGCGCGCGGTTGCGCTCGATCTGGGTCCCGGCATCGGCGCGCTCGAGCACGTCCATCGGCGAGCCGATGCCGATCATCGGCGGCGGCTGGGTATGGCGGGGCGGCTGGTAGGTCTGCGAGGACGCGGCGGCGGAGAGCGCGAGCGCCGCGATCAAGCCGAGCCAGGTCCGCATCCTCTACGCCCCCAATTGCCCGCCCAATCTCGCGCGCTTCAGGCCCGAGTCAAGACGATGGAGGAGAGGGTAGTGGGTCACTCTAGCGTGACGCCATCATGCCTTGGGCTATGGCACGGGCGTATTCTTCATCGGAGTAGCCGGGGCATCTTGCACGCAATTCTGTGGCGGCCTCGGAGTCGCCAACGCGGTTCATCGCCTCGTGCCAGCGGGGATCGTCGCGCATCTCCAGGCAAAGGTCATAGGCTGCGGCGGCGAGACGGTCCTGTCTATCTTCGGCTTCCTCCATCGCAATATCAGTAATCAGCTTCGCGAGCTGGTTCGGATCGCGCATGACGCTTGGCCTCAGCCATTGATGAGCGTCCTTTTGAAATCGGCCAGAGGGATCGAGCCTTCTATTCCTGGACCAGAGACCCAAACAACTCCAATGCCGCTCGACAGTTTCTGCTCGCCCCAAGCGATAACTGATGCAGGATCCTCGGCAAGATGCCGGGTGACATGTCCAGCGTCATTCCATTTGACCTCGTAAACCAATTTTGGCCTCCTGCTTCCCGCCAAGCATGTTGCAGGCGCGAACCGAACGGGACAGTTAGTCAATCCGAGTTGTTTTCAAACTGACCACTACCGGGGGGAGCGCAGACGGGGTCGCGGCACCGCTCAATAACCTTGCTCCTGCCGGCTCGCCCGCCAGCGGCCGAAGGCGAAGCCGACGAAGAACAGGCCCAGGAAGCCGACCAGGTTCATCGCGAATTCGATCGGCAGGCCCAGCCGGTAGGGCGAGGGCATCAGCCAGGCGAGCACCGCGGAGATCGCGGCGAGGATCACGAACGGCTTCCAGTCGAGCGCGTCGGTCATGCGGCCATAAGCGATGGCGAATATCCAGAGTATCATCGGTCCCCCTCCCCAACGAGACGCGGCGCGAAATTCCCCAATCCGCCGCGTCTTCAAAGCCGCTCAATCTCGCGGGCTTTCCCTTTGAGTCAAGAAGGCTGGCGCGGACGAAGGCAATGTCGGGCGCGCGATCCGCATTCCGGATTGAGGCTGTCTATTGGGCCTTGTGTCCGTCGAACTCCAAGTTCAAGGAAGCCGCGCGCGATCTGGCGAGCGACGAAGACGAAGGCCGCCGGGATGAGCAATTGAGCTCAGTGGCTGGGCCGCAGCCAGCGCCGGAGAAGCCAGAGTGATCCACCTCATAGCGGCTGCACTGGGACTGGCGGAGTGGACCAGGCCACCGCAAATCGATGTTGTCATCCATGTCCAGAACCCGGCGGCCGTCGACCGAGCCGTGACGGATTTGGCCAACCGTCTGCATATGCAGATGACGATATCCGGAGAGGGGACCATCGCCCCCAGCGGGGCTCACGGATACCAAGTCTACGATGAAAGGATCACCATCTTCATTCTACCGGTACCCGTAGACGCCTGCTCGGATGATGCAGTTTATGACGGCCGAACCTTTTCAGTAGACATCGTAGCCGTCCGCGCCGACGCCGAACAGGAATTGCCGCAAGCAGCGAGGGAGTTGCGAAACATAGTCGGCGCCATCGGCGGCTCCGTGTCGGAGATCGGCACATGCGAGGCCCCACGCTAGTGCGTCTGCAAACTCCATAATCGCCAATATAGCAGTCCCCTTCCCGGGAGGGGCGCCGGCGCCTCAATAAACCCGCGCCTTCGGCTTGATATACTCCACCTCGTCGGTGAGCGTGTAATCGTGGACGGGGCGGTAGTCGACGCGGACCTCGCCGCCCTTGCCGCCCCAGCCCGTGAACCAGGCGGCGGTGTGCTTCATCCAGTTCGCGTCGTCGCGCTCGGGATAATCCTCGTGCGCGTGGGCGCCGCGGCTTTCCTTGCGATTGACCGCGCCGTGGATGGTGACGGTGGCCTGGGCGATGAGATTGTCGAGCTCGAGCGTCTCGACCAGGTCGGTGTTCCAGATCAGGCTGCGGTCGGTGACGCCGATGTCGGCCATCTTGCCGTAGGTCTCGGCGAGCCTGGCGACGCCCTCGCGCATCAGCTCGTCGGTGCGGAACACCGCGCAATGCGCCTGCATGCAGCGCTGCATCTCGGTGCGGATCGTCGCGGTCGGGTGCGCGCCGCTGGCGAAGCGGAATTTGTCCAGCCGGGTCAGCGCGAGCTCGGCCGAATCCTTCCTGAGATCCGCGTGGCGGGTGCCGGGCTTGATGATCTCGGCGAGCCTCAGGCCCGCGGCGCGGCCGAACACGACGAGGTCGATCAGCGAGTTGGAGCCGAGCCGGTTGGCGCCGTGGACCGAGACGCAGGCCGCCTCGCCGACCGCGAACAGGCCGGGCACGACCGCGTCCGGATCGCCGTCCCTGATCGTGACCGCCTCGCCATGAAAGTTCGTGGGGATACCGCCCATATTGTAGTGGACGGTGGGGGTAACCGGCAGTGGCTGGCGGGTGAGGTCGACGCCGGCGAAGATCTTGCCCGATTCGGTGATCCCGGGGAGCCGCTCGTGCAGGATCTTCGGATCGATATGGTCGAGGTGCAGCCAGATATGGTCCTTGTGCTCCCCGACCCCCCGGCCCTCGCGCATCTCGATCGCCATCGAGCGCGAAACGACGTCGCGGCTGGCGAGGTCCTTGGCCGAGGGGGCGTAGCGCTCCATGAAGCGCTCGCCTTCCGAATTGGTGAGGTAGCCGCCCTCGCCGCGCGCGCCCTCGGTGATCAGCACGCCGGCGCCGTAGATGCCGGTGGGGTGGAACTGGACGAACTCCATGTCCTGCAGGGGCAGGCCGGCGCGCAGCACCATGCCGCCGCCGTCGCCGGTGCAGGTATGGGCCGAGGTCGCGGTGAAATAGGCGCGGCCGTAGCCGCCGGTCGCGAGCACCACCGCATGGGCGCGGAAGCGGTGGACGCTCCCGTCCTCAAGGCAGAGCGCGACCACGCCGCGGCACGCCCCATCCTCCATGATCAGGTCGAGCGCGAAATATTCGATGAAGAAGTCGGCGTCGTGGCGCAGGCTCTGCTGGTAGAGCGCGTGCAGCATGGCGTGGCCGGTGCGGTCGGCGGCGGCGCAGGTGCGCTGGGCGGGCGGGCCCTCGCCCATGTTCTGCATCATCCCGCCGAAGGCGCGCTGGTAGATCTTGCCCTCGTTGGTGCGGCTGAACGGCAGCCCGGCATGCTCCAGCTCGTAGACCGCGGCCGGCGCCTCGCGGACCATATATTCGATCGCGTCCTGGTCGCCGAGCCAGTCGGAGCCCTTGACCGTGTCGTACATGTGCCAGGTCCAATGGTCCGGCCCCATGTTGCCGAGCGAGGCGGCGATCCCGCCTTGCGCGGCGACGGTGTGCGAGCGGGTGGGGAAGACCTTGGTGATGCAGGCGGTGCGCAGCCCCTTCTCGGCGGCGCCCATCGTCGCCCGAAGCCCCGACCCCCCCGCGCCGACGACGATGACGTCGTAGCTGTGGTCGACGATCTTGTAGGCGGTGGTGGGCATGGCTGGGCTCTGCGCTGCGGTGGCCCGTTCTTAGTCCTCGTGCGGGAGGTTGCAAGGGTGGGAGCGCGCGGGTTTGAAAGATGAGCGCCTGTTGCCTTCTCGCCCACGGGTGAGCCAATCCGATGGCAGGTTCGCTAGACGTAAAACTTAAAAGGCTGGGTTACGGTGCAGGGTTACGGGGGTTACGGTGCCGGTTTACTAAACTGCCTTGTCTTGGCGTGCCCCGTTCCATCCGTGCCCGACGTCAGCACGTTGAGGTATCCTCTTCATCCGTCGCCCCAGCGTCGGGCCGTCGCTTCGCTTCCACGTCGGCGAGAAGCCCCTCAAGCCAATCCCGGTCGAGCTCCCTCTGCCTCCGAATATGCCGGAACAGATGCTCCCCGCCTGTCGGCAGCGTCGGCGCCATCTCCTCGTGCAACGGATTCAGCTTGGCGATCAGCTCATCGAGGCGCGCAATCTTCGCCCGGATCGCCTCGGCGAGCCGCGCCGGGTCGACGCAGTGCAGCAGGAGCAGGGCGCCGTAGAGCGTTTGCGAGACCGGGCCGTCCTCCTCGAACTGGCGGAAGAAACCCTCCTGGAATTCGGCGCGGCCCTTCTTGGTGATCCGATAGATCGTCCGCATCCCGCCGCGCGCGACGCGCTCCTGCGCAATCGCCTCGATCGCGCCCTCCTTCTCGAGCTGGCGGATCGCGTAATAGAGTGTGCCGACGTCCATCGCGATGTAGCAATCGACCATCGCCGCCTCGAACCGGCGCTTCATCTCATAGGGATGAAGGTCGCCCCGGTGGAGCATCCCCAGTACGAGCAATCTTGCCTTCATAGTTTAATTAGACTAATGTGATTCGAGCAATAAGGGAAGGCAGGGAGGCGGGTCATGGTGCGGACGATCCTGGCAGTCATCGGCGGCCTCGTCACCTGGACGGCGGTCGCGACCCTGATCGATATCGGATTGCGCCTCGCCCTGCCAGGTTATCGGGAGGCCGAGCCGGTCCTGGCCTTCACCCTCGTCATGATGATCGCGCGGCTCGCCCTCGCGGTGGTCGCCTCACTCGCCGCGGGCGCCGCGGTGGGCGCGATCGCCCCGGCCGGCCGATGGGCGCCCTGGCTCGTCGGGCTGGTGGCGCTGGCGGTCTTCGTCCCCGCGCATATCCGGATTTGGAACAGCCTGCCGATCTGGTATCATCTCTTCTTCCTTGTCACCCTGGCGCCCTTGGTCGCGCTCGGGGCGCGGCTGAAGCCGCGCGGAAGGGGCGAGGGGAGCGACGGAGTAATGCATTCCGCGGCGTGACGACTGGCCTCGCAAAGCCCCTAACCCCCAGTCTCCCCCTCAAGGGGAGGGCCGGGGGACTGAAAGTCTATCGGGCCTCTGCCTTCGACACTTGCCGAAGCGACGGCTCTCAGGACCGAGCAGAGGATCCTCAGGGCAACGGGTTCATCTGCCGGTAGATGTGGCTTACCGCGACCGTGTTGCTGCCGTGGCAGGAGAAGCAGTTGGTGCCCTGGCTTGCCGGCGGGTCCGCCTGCACGAAGGTCTCGATGGTCGCGTTCGCCAGCCGGTTGGTGCCGACCTGGTTGCCGCCGCTCGGCGCCGCGCCGCCGATCGTCCAGGTGGTGCCGAGCTGGAAATAATTCCGCCGCACGTCGCCGGGCGCCAATTGGTTGATCCGGCTCACATTGGCGGAGATCACCTGCGTGTTCAGCGCGGCGTTGCTCGGATCGCTGCCGAAGGGGTGCATGCGCGCCACCGGGGTGGAGGCGACCGGCGCGCCGCCGGGCACGCCGACGATGTGGCCGGTGGTGACGTCCCAGCTGGCATGCATGGCGTTGAACGGTCCGGCCGATCCGCTCGGCGTGAACAGCCAGGTGCCGGCCGGGTTGAACGGCACGGTCTTCGGATTGGGCCCGACGGTCGCATTGTAATTGTAGGCGACGTTGGGCGCGTTGCCGAAATGCTCGTAGCTGGCCCAGACCATCTCGCCATGGCCGAGCGTGCTGCCGACCACGTGCAGGCCGACCATGACCAGGGTCACAGTCTGCTCCCCGCTCGCCACCCACTCGTTGGGGTTGGAGGTGTCGAAGGTCGGAACCGTCGCCCGCACCGTGACGTAGTCGCCCGGATTGGCGACCGCGCTCGATACGATCCAGCTGCTCTTGGTCTCGATCGCGAGCGCCTCGGGGTCGACGATGGTCGCGCCGTGCGAGGCCGCGAAGGCGACGACCGCGTTCGCATTCGCCATGTTCAGCGGAAACAGGATCGGGGTAGGATCGGGAATGAGCCCCGGCCCCTGCATCGTCCGGTGCCAGGCGAAGACGTCGTTGACCTCGATGATGTAGTAGACCAGCGAATTGTTCTGCGAGAGCAGCACGCCGCTGTCCGCCTGGCCCGGCTCGACGTCGATGACGTTGTTGGCGCTGTCGAGGAACACGGGAATGCCGTGGAAATCGAAGCGGCGGGCCTGGATCGCGTCGCGCACCGAGGTCATCGAGACCACCGGCATGCGCTCGCCGGTCGGCATCCGCACCATCGTGCGCTGCAGCCGCGGCAGCGGGCGGACCTGCGCCGGCACCGCGCGGCCGCGCGTGTCGAGGAATTGCAGCGCGCCGGCCGGGGTGCGGCGCACGTCGCCGATGCGGATTGTCGCGCCCGTGCGCAGCCGGACCAGCGGCGGGGCCGCCTGGCGCGGCGGCCGCGTCACCTCGACCACCTGGCCGGTGCGCGCCAGCACCACCGGGCGGAAGTGCGGCCCGAGCTCGGTCGTGCGCAGCTGCATCCGGATCGGCAGCCGCGGGTTGTTGCGGATGAAGTTGCGGCGCCAGTCCTCGGGCGACCCGGGTCCGGGAATGGGCGGGCTCACCGTGAAGAAGCTCGGCGAGAACATGATCCGGCCGCCGCCGCCGTAGCGGTTGGGCGCGGGCGAGGTCAGCCAGAGGAACATCTGCTCGCTCCAGGTGAAGAACGGGCAGTTGAACGGGGGCGGATCGAGGCTGAGCGTGCTGTTGGCCGGCTTGACGACGCCGTTCAGGGTCACGGTGCCGCTCTCGAACATTGCATTGAAGGCCGCCGGGGAGATCGCGCAGGTCGGCTGCGCGTCGGTGGGCAGGGTCTGCGCATCGGCAGGACAAAGCAGGAATGCAGCAGCGGCAGCCGTCAGCGCGAGACCGACGCAGGTGCGAGACAAAGCCATTTTTGCCCCCTTTTATTGCGGTGAGTACAGAAAAAACGCCCGACTCGATGTACGCCTTATAATCGTTTCTGCCAAGCCACTTCGCCGCTGTTTGCGGGCCCGGCGACGAGTTCTCTCGCTGGACTTCGATAAGGGATTGAGATTGTTTGGACCCGTCATTGGACGGACTTGGCGATACAGGGATCAGCTGAGGCGGCTTCATCGCGGGATATGCGCCGCTCTCCACCGGCGACGCGGGCGGGGTGGCGTCGAGGCAGCAATTCCCGGCCCGCCAGGATCAGCCTAGACTGCAGTGGACGCGAGGATTCGCCGACTCGCGGAGGAGGCCCGAAATGACAGTCGAGCATGGCAGCAGCATCACCGACTCGCCGGACGTTGCGCTGCCCGGCGCGGCCGGGGGGGTGGCGCACGAGCAGCCCGAAATCTGGCGGGCCTTCCAGCAGCTCGGCGCCGCCACCGCGGCCGCGGGCCCGCTCGACGAGCGCACCCGCCGGCTGGTCAACCTCGCGATCGCGATCGCGTCCGGATCCGAAGGCGCCACCCATTCGCACGCGCGGCGCGCGCTGGCGGACGGGATTTCGCCCGAGGAGCTCGATCATGTCGCCTATCTGGCGATCACCACCCTGGGATGGCCGCAGGCCATTCGCGGGCTGAGCTGGGTGCGCGACGTGACCCGCAAGAAGCGCGGGTAGGGCGGCGTGCGTTAAACTCACTCGCTCATCCTGAGTAGCCCCTTCGACTGCCCGCAAGGCAGGCGCTCAGGGTAAACTTTGAGCTTGTCGAAACGGCGTATCGAAGGACGGTCCTTCGATACGGGCCTTCGCCAAGCTCAGTCCCTACTCAGGATGAGCGGTTGGGGGTGAGCGCTTGCTCCAGCTTACCCATCTTCCCCTCAAGGCTTCCGGCCGATCGGCCGTCGACCGGGGTGTTCGCCACCGACATGAACAAGCTGCCGCGCAAGTCGCGCGCATCGCCGCGATCTTCCGTCTATGACCGCGCCATGACAGAGAATGGACGCACGAGCCCGCCGGTCGCGGAGCCGAAGCGAGAGGGCTTCTTCCGGCGGCTGGGCCCCGGCCTGATCACCGGCGCGGCCGACGACGATCCGAGCGGCATCGGCACGCACAGCCAGGTCGGCGCCCAGTTCGGCTACGGCCTCGCCTGGACCTTCGTGCTCAGCTTCCCGCTCATGGTCGTGATCCAGGACGTCGCCGCGGAGATCGGGCGGGTGACCGGCGCCGGCATCGCCCGCAACCTCAAGCGCCATTATCCGCGGCCGCTGCTGTGGGCGATGGTGTTCCTGCTGCTCGTCGCCAACATCGTCAATCTCGGCGCCGACCTCAGCGCGATGGGCGCCGCGCTGCAATTGCTGACCGGCGGCAGCGCCGCGCTCTACACCCTGCTGTTCGGCATCGGCTGCGTGATCCTCGAAGTGGCGCTCAGCTACCCCCGCTACGCCGCGATCCTCAAATGGACCACGCTGTCGCTCTTCACCTATGTCGCCGTGGTCGCGGTCGCCGGCGTGCCCTGGGCGCAGGCGCTCCGGGCGCTCGTCGTGCCGGAGATCCAGTGGAATGCCGCTTATGCCACGGCGATGGTCGCGATCCTCGGCACGACGATCAGCCCCTACCTCTTCTTCTGGCAGGCCGCGCAGGAGATCGAGGAGCAGCATCGCCGCCATGCCAAGCCGCTCTGCGTGGCGCCGCGCGAGGCCGGGCCGGAGCTCGCCAGGATCCGGATGGACACGCTGACCGGCATGGCGTTCAGCGCGATCGTCAGCCTGGCGATCGTGTTCGCCACCGCCGCGACGCTCCACGCCCAGGGCATCACCGACATCGCCACCTCGGCCCAGGCGGCCGAGGCGCTCCGCCCGATCGCCGGTCAATTCGCCTTCGCCATGTTCGCGCTCGGCATCATCGGCACGGGCCTGCTTGCCGTGCCGGTGCTGGCCGGCTCGGCCGCCTATGCCGCGACCGAGATGGTCGGCGTCGCCGGCAGCCTCGATGCCAAGCCGCTTTCCGCGCGCCTCTTCTATGCGACCATCGCGGTCATGACCCTGGGCGGCGCCAGCCTCAATTATGTGGGGATCGACCCGGTGCGCGCGCTCTATTGGTCGGCCGTGGTCAACGGCGTGCTGGCGACGCCGTTGATGGTGGTGATGATGCTGATCGTGCGCAATCCCCGGGCGATGGGGCGCCTCACCCTGCCGCTCCGCCCCACCATCCTCGGCTGGGGCGCCACGCTGGTGATGCTTGCCGCGACCCTGATCTTCTTCGCCTTCGCCTTGTGAAGAGGAGGTGACCGGGCGTGCCGTGCGCCCGGAAACCTTCAAACATCAGGCATGGAACCTTTTGGTTAACCTCGCAGTTTGGACGTTTCACGGCATCGCGTTCGCGATCCTGCAGGGGAGTTCCCGACAGCTTGGTTGCCGCCGGCGAAGGACGAGAAGGGCAGCGCGGGCCATTGGCCGCGTGCCCCCTTTGCGATGTCCTGCCGCGCGCGGCGTCGGCGTTCGAAAGCCCCGCCGGATTAAATCGCGCGCTCCTGCCGTTCCCCCAATCAGAACATCCAGGGAGCTAGGCCATGCCCTTTTTCCGCGCGCGTACGTCCACGACGGCTTTCTTCGACGCCTGGGGAGCGAATGACGCTGGAATCCAGTTCTCTCGCGCGCTGGGCAACCTGTCGATCGCGGTTCCGGCGACCGGGGTCGGCGACGAGGCCGGCGACGGCATCGGCCAGGCTCCCGGCAATCCGACGATCACGGTCGGCGCGGCGGCCACGATCGGCTCTCTCCAGGCCATCGGCGACCAGGATTATTACGCCGTCCATCTCGACGCGGGCGTGCTCTACCAGATCGGTCTCTACGGTCATACGGGGGGACCGAGCGGAGTGCCGCTCGCCGATGCCTATATCGAGCTCTACGATGCGAACGGGATAAAGATCGACGTCGCCGACGGCGGCGGCGAGACGCCGGGCGGACAACTTTACGGTCTCGACGCGATGCTCACGGTCGAGGTCCAGACAAGCGGCACCTATTATATTAATGCCCGCGCTTTCGACCAGAATGACGCCAATGGCGAGACCGGCGACGGCGTGGGAGACTATGAGCTGTTCGCCCGCGTCTCGACCTACGATCCTTATTACAGCACCTTCAGCCCGCTTTATTCGATCGACTGGGGAACGCAGGTCAACAAAGTCCACCAGTCGGTCCGCAACCCGGACGGCGATGAAGGCCCGCGCGACACGGGGAACCCACAGGGCACGCTCAACTATTCGGATGCGACCGCCCTCCAGACGCTCGCCACCGCCCAGGGCAAGGGCGACATAACCGGAAAGAACGTCATCACCGTCTATTTCGCTCATGCCGGCGAGGTCTATGTCGACGACGACCCGTCGACGGCCGGGACGACCGAGACGATCGTCGCCAACGGCTTCGCAGCGTGGGAGATCGCGGCCTACAAATATGCCTTCGCGGCCTATGAGAAGGTGGCCGACATCGTCTATCTCGTCGTCGACAGCGGCTACAACGCGCTCACCCAGGACAATCCGACCGTCGATTTCACCTTCGTCACCTATAACGGGACCCCGGGGCCCGGAGTCAGCCTGCTCGGCCGGATGAGCCCGCCCGATACCGACAATGAAGGTCAGTCCGAGTTCAACGCCGGCGACGAACGGTGGACCGCGGACACCGTCGCGCCGGGCGGGTTCAGCTTCACGACGCTCATCCACGAAATGGGCCACGGCCACGGCCTCGCCCACCCGCACGACAATGGCGGTCATTCGGGCGTCATGCACGGCGTCGAGGCCGAAGGCGTCGCCTTCGACTATACGAATGGCGACTACGACCTCAACCAGAGCGTCTACACGATGATGTCGTACGAGGACGGCTGGCAGAAGTCGCCCTACGGTCAAGCCAAGACCACCGATCCGTTCGGCTGGCTCAAGGGTCTGATGGCCTTGGACATCGCCGCCATCCAGGACAAATATGGCGTCAATGAGAATACAGCGACGGGCGCCGACGTCTATATCCTCGAGGACAGCAATCACGGCACGACGTTCGATGCGAACAACAACATCACCCAGTTCGCGTCCGGCTTCGAATCCATCTGGGATGCGGGCGGCATCGATGAGATCAGATATGTGGGCGCCCGCGATGCCAATATCGACCTGCGCGCCGCCAGCCTGAAATATGAATATGGCGGCGGCGGCTGGATCTCCTACGCCACCGGCATCTATGGCGGCTTCACCATCGCCAACGGCGTCACCATCGAGAATGCCACGACGGGATCGGGCAACGACCATCTGACCGGCAATGAAGTCAACAACGTGCTGGACGGCGGCGCCGGCAACGACATTTTCGATCTCAGCGGCGGCGGCGACGATCATGCGATCGGCGGCGACGGCAATGACGGCTTCTCGTTCGGCGCGGCCTTCACCGCCGCGGACTTCGTCGAGGGCGGCGCCGGGAACAACGACCAGATCGGCCTCCAGGGCAATTATGCCGGCGGCAATGCGCTCACCCTCGGCGCCGGAACGATGACCGGGATCGAGGCGATCGTGGTCCTGCCCGGGTTCAGCTACAACCTCACGATGAACGACGGCAATGTCGCGGCGGGCGGGCTGCTCAAGATCCAGGCCACCCAGCTCGCGGCCGGGCAGAGCCTGATCTTCGACGGCTCGGCCGAGCATGACGGCAGCTTCATGACCTTCGGCGGTCAGGGCAATGACAGCTTCACCGGCGGCTGGGGCAATGACGGCTTCTATTTCGGGCCGGGCGGCTACACCTCGGCCGATATCGTGAACGGCAATCTCGGCAATAACGACCAGCTCGGGCTCGACGGCGATTATGGCAGCGTCGGCTCACCGCTCGTGCTCGGCGGCAACGTCACCAATGTCGAGGTGGTGGTGCTGATGGCGGGGCCGGCCGGCACGCCCAAC
>Ga0070686_100000301_pt1 | contig 32957 bp, 50 predicted proteins | sample KBSS23LmetaG_FD_65654 | JGI IMG/M metagenome (GOLD analysis project Ga0070686, IMG submission 65654) | Switchgrass rhizosphere microbial communities from Kellogg Biological Station, Michigan, USA - KBS S2-3L metaG | ecosystem: Host-associated > Plants > Roots > Rhizosphere ... | reverse complement strand
GCGAACAGCCGGGAGCCCGGCGATGGGCGCTGACCCGGCGCGCACCGCCAACCGGCGGCGCCTCGAACTCGCCGACCGCTACCGGGACCTCGGCTACCAGCTCCTCACCGAGTCCGCCCGGCTCCGCGACACCGACATCCGCACCCTCGCCGCCGAGACGACCCCGGTACGGCACCTGCACTCGTCGGCCCGGCGGCAGGAGGACGCGCTGGACGAGGCCCTGGTCGCGCTGTGACGGACATCTATGAGGCCGACGAGCAGCGCGCCCGCGAGGCCCTCTACCGCGAGGTGTACAGGGAGCGGTACGGCGTCTACCCAAGAGAGTACCCGCAGGGGCTGTGACGGACCACGACACGTCGGGCGCACTTGACAGTCGGGTGGGCGAGTGGAAGGATGGCGTCATGAGCCAGAGCCGATACGCGACTCGTCAGGAGGCGCGCGACGCGGGGTGGTTCTCCCGTCGCCACCGAACCCGGGAGGCGTGCGACACAGCCCGGGCCGTCTACCAGGCTGGCCCTTGTCGCCGCTCCTCCTCGCGGCGACAGTCCCCGTACGTCCCCGGGCGCACGACGAGCACGCCGTGAGCCGGTTCGCGGTCGGGGACGTGGTGGTGCTCAACGGGCACCGGCTGACGGTCGAGACGGTCCCGAATGCCGAGTGGGTCGAAGTCCTCGACCCTGACCACGAGGGCGAGCCGTCGCGCTACGACATCCCGGCCCGCTTCTTGCCGGACGCGGAACCTCGCGAATCCCGGGAGGTTGCCGCCGCCCGTGCTGCGCTCGCCGAGGCACTCGCGGTGCTGGACCGCTACGAGCAGGAGCACGGCCAGTTGCAGGACGGGTGGCAATGCCTGGGCCCGGCCGCCGCCGTTCTGCGCGAGCGCCTCGCGTCGCTTCCCACCCCCGCAGCGTCCAGCGGACCTGCCGCCGTCCCCGCTCCGGTCACCTACGACGACTCCGAGGGCGACTTGGAGCGGCTGGCCCGCGACGCCGCCGCGTTGACGCCGGGGCAACCGGTGGCGCACCGGGACGGACGGCTCGGGCTCTATGTCGGCCGGGGGATGGGCAGTACCCAGGGTCTCGATCTGATCTGGCAGGCGCACGGCAGCAACGCCCGGGAGTACACGGTCGCGTCCGACCTTCGCCCGGTCTCCCTTGTGGAGAAGCCGGACAGCGAGCGGGTTGCCGCGCTTCTGTCCCCGGTGCTGCAAGGCTCCGGCGATGCGCGCCGTCGGAACGTTGACCGCATTTACCGGGCGCTGTTCGGCCCTGGGGAGCCGTCGTGAGCGGGCGCGACGGCGGCTCCCCGAAGACGCCGACCGGGCCATTGCCGCAGGTCCCTGCTGGCCCGGCACCGGGAGCAGCAAGCGAGAGGACGGCGCCTGTGACCACCCCGGTACGCCTCCCCAGCGACGTACGGGCGAAGGCGCGAGAGGCGGGCAGGTTGGCTGCGTGGCAGCCGGGTGGGGCCACGCTGGACGCTGCGGCCGAGGTCGGTTTCGCTGCCGGTGAGGCCGCTGGGTTCGCTCGGGCTGTCGAAGCCCTGACCGGCGCGCTCGGGCAGATGCAGGACGCCGGACCGCTGCACTACTTCGACTGTGCCCGGTTGGACCCACCGACTCATGCGGGCGCGACCAAGCCGTGCGACTGCCTGGCGAACGCTGACCTCGCTGCTGCTCGTGCCCTTACAGAGACGGCGGGAGCCGAATGAGCGCGATCTGGAAGTACTCGCTCGGCGTCACAGACAAGGTGCAGACGCTCCGGACGCCGGGCTACGGCAGGGTGCTGCACGTCGCCGAGCAGGGCGGGCAGCCGTGCGTGTGGATTCTCTGCCAGCCCGGCGAGCCCGAGTGTCCGGTCGTGCTCCGGACCATCGGTACCGGACACGAGTTTCCGCCCGGCTTCACCTACCGGGGCACCGCCCACTGCGACGGCTTCGTGTGGCACGTCCTCGAATACGAGCCGTTCTGATGACCCCTCTCGAAGAGGCCCGCGTCCGGCTGACAGCGTGGTCGAACCGTACGAACGCGACCGCATGGGAGACATACGACCACGGACCCGGCGACCCGCTGGGTTCTGACCTGCGGCTGCTGCTCGACGCCCTGAACCGCACCGAAGCGGAGCGGGATGCAGCCCGCGACCTCGCCTTCCGGGCCGCGTTCGCCGAAGAAGAGGGCTCCGAGGTCGAGTGGGGCGTGCGCTGGGCCACCGGACACGTCTCGCGCACCAACGACGAGGCCGACAGCCTCCGGTGGCGGAGCAGGACTCATCGCCCACCCGACGCTGTGGTGCGCCGGGTCGTCGGCCCGTGGAAGCCCGTCTCGTGACCACCGGCCTGCTCCGCCTCCTCCCGGCATCCGAGGCGGCCGACGCACGCCGGGAGCACCGGGCCGACTTCGCTGCCCGGTTCCTCGCCCGGACCGGCCACCCGCTCCCGGCCGAGGACGCCGAACGGTGGTGGCCGGGGACTTCGCCCTGACCGTCCTTCTCGTCGCTGCCGGTGTTGACCTTGACCGGGGCTCTCAACCGCGCCTTGCGCTCGGAGCCAGTCGCCGAACCTGACCACAGCGGGATACCTGGCTCTCAACCGCGCCTACGCCCGGTGACTCAGCGGAGTAACCGCGCTGGGCTCCCGCCCAGCCACCCCACCTCGTTCTTGACAAACCGCTGCCCCCCCTACCCCCCCACGAAGTCCGGGGCCAGGCCGTGACAGAACGATGATCCGGGAGTTGACCTGCGTGGCTCCCGGTCCGGTTGGCCGGTCTACCCACGCCGTCCTCCTCGACCCCGTGCTTGTCGGAGGAGGCGCAAGTCAGGGCGGCATGTCAGCGCCCCGTCTTACGGTTCAGGTAGGGCCGGTGCTCACGGAGCAGCCGTGTCTCCAAGGCATAGGCTTCCTCGCGGTCCCGGCAAGGATGCGCGACCCACCGAACGAAACGCTTTCCATCCTTCGCGTGGTGGTGCAAGCGCGAACGGAACCGGAACGTCGAGCCGACGTAGCAGGGGGCGTTGCTCGCGTCGTAGAGCACGTAGACGACCGACGTGCCGGTGACCGGTGCAGGCTCATCCCCGAGCGGCCAGGCGCCTTCCCAGGTGCCATGAGACCCGTTCGGGGTCACCCGCGCGCCACGCCCCAGCACGCCCGAGCGAATCTCGGACGTGGTGACCTCGGCGTCCCATCGTTTCGAGAAGCCGACCAGGCCCGTGAGTCGCAGGCGTTGGTAGATCGCCGCGATGTCCGCGAAGGTGGCCTCACCCGTCCTGTACGCACGATGTGCGGCGCAGGCAAGCTGCGCCTCGGCGTCTGCCTGGCTCGCGGCGAGCCGCTCGATACGAGCCGACGTGCGCTCGATCTGGCCCAGGGTGGCGAGGAGGGAGCCGATGGTGGCCGCTTGTGCGGCCGGTTCGCCCATGGGGTACACTGCTCCTGTCGCTACACGATGACGAGCGCCCTTGACTGTCCGAGCCGGGGGCGTTCGTCGTTTCCAGGGGCAGGCTACCACCGCCGCCGCACACGTTGTCCAGGCGTCTCGCCTCGTCGGTCAGCCTTGACGACCCAGGTTCGGCCCGGTACCGTCCCCGGCATGGCCCACACGGGAGCCCGCACCGCAGGCCGGTGCCGCTGCGGCAAGACGACCTTCCGCCGCTACCGCCAAGCCGCCGGGGTCGGCCACCGCATCGGAGCCCTGCGCGTCTACTGGTGCCCGGTCGCCGGGGGCTGGCACTGCACGTCGGAGACCGCCGCCGACTACACCGCCGTCGCCGCGCGGTACGCGTAGATGGCCTCCAATTCGCAGCGTGGCGCGCAGTTCGAGCGGGCCGTCCGCGACGACCTCGCGGCACGCGGCTACGTCGTCAGCCGGTCCACCGCCAGCAAGACGCCGCTGGACCTGATGGCGCTGTACTCGTTGCGCTCCCCCGGCCCTCGTTGGACCACCGACGGTACCGGTACGTACTGGCTCCCGGCCGTCCTCGTGCAGTCGAAGACCGATGGTCGCCTCGACCCGGACGAGTGGAACGTGCTGTACAGCCTCGCATGTACCTCTGACACCGCCGCCGTCCTGGTCAGACGGGTGAAGGAAGGACGCCGATACGTCCCCGCCTACTACGTCCTCTTCGGCGAGAAGGTCAGCGGCAGCCGGAAGCCGCCGATGCTGCGCGTCTACCCGCCGGAGGTGTCTGGTGGTTGACCGGAAGAAGATCGTCGGCTGGACAGCCGGGCACCGCGTGTGGTTCGCGAACACCTGGGATGGCGCCGTGCTCGCCCGCCGCTACGCCGAGTACGGCGTTGGCATGGTCGTCGCCGACGAGGCTCCCGACCCCTACGGGCGCATCCTCGTCACGCTCGGGGACGGCACGCCGGAGCGCATCGCCAAGGACCACCTGCGCCTCACCCCGCCGCCGGGCACCGACAGCAGGCGGGTCAAGCCGAAGGTCGCGAAGCCGAAGGTGCGCAAGGAGGCCATCGACCCGGCCTTCGGCGAGGAACTGGACCTCCTCGACCTGGAGATGTGATGGCGGAACTCGACGCGCTGCGGGCCGCGCTCAACGCGTGGCGCGGGAACCCCGCCGACGCCGCTTGGATCGAGGTGGCGGAGCGTCTCAAGACCGCCGAGGCCCTGATCACCGAACTCCGCTGGGACCTCGCAGGCACCGAGGACCAGCTGGGGTGCCGCGAGGAACGGGAAGACGACAGCGTGGCGTGGGACGCGGCCCAGGCGCTACACCGAGAGGCCCACGATCGCTGGCCGCTTGTGGTGTGTGGCCAGCCGTCCTGCCTCGCCTTGAAGGACGCCCTGCGGCCCGACTGGCGGGAGAACCGCCCGTCTCTGGCCGGATGACCGACGACGCCTTCCCCCCGCCGGACGTTCACCTGCCCTGCACCACCGTCGAACCGGAGGACTTCTTCCCGGAGAAAGGCGTCTTCGGCGAGCACAACCGCCGGGCACTCCGGCTCTGCCGGAACTGCCCCGTCGTCGCGCGGTGCTTCCAGTTCGCAATGGAGCGGCCCGCGCTGCAAGGCATCTGGGGGGCGACCACCGAAGGCACCCGCCGACGGCTCCGCTACGGACCCGGCCCGGCGTGGGGGCAGCGGGCCATCGCCAGCCATGGCTACGGGGGCTACAGCCGGGGATGCAAGTGCGACGAGTGCAGGACGGCGAAGAACGAGCGCCAACGAGAGCTACGCCGACGCGCCCACGCCGCCGGGTCCGATCCGGGTACCTGACACTCTCGCCCGCGCGGCAGCGCTCGGGTACAGTCAGACCCGGTCCCGCCCGCGCCGTCGGAGTCCGGGGGTCCGGGGTGATGTCCGGACCGTGGCCCCCACGCACCGGACGCATCAGCGCAACGTCAGCCCTCGGACTCATCCCCGGGGGCTGACGACCGTCGGAGCCCTGGTGTACGGTCACATCGTTGGGCGACCGCACGGCATGGTGCCGGGGGAGAGCCCCGTGACCGTCTCGTACTCGACGCATGAAACACCGTCGGTCGTCCGACACAGCCACCCGGCACAGCGCCGGGGCGGAAGCCGCCAAGGAGGCGCGCAGTGAACCTCGGGACGACACCGCCAGCGGGACTCGTCGGGTGGGACGTGAAGAAGGTCACCACCGACAAACTGGAAGCCACCCTCAACGAGTACACCGAGGGGTGGACCGTCGAGCGCATCACGTTCATCGGCGGGCGCGACTGGGTGATCATCGCCCGGACGGAGTTCGCGTCCTACGAGGACCGAGACGCTGCGTTCGGCGACTGACGCGCGCTACCCTGCACGAGTGAGAACCCTCCCACTCCTCCTGCTGCTCGCCTTCACGCCGGTGGCGCACGCCGACCCCATCGCCTGCGTCACCCACGACTCCGCCCAGCTCACCGCCCGCGAGTGTGGCGGCCCCGACGCCCCGGCCCCTCTCGTCCCCGTCTGCTCCTGGGTGGAGACCTTCACCGGGTACGAGTCGTGGACCATGGTCTGCGTCGCCCTCCCGCCCGGATAGAGGTCACCGTGCTCGCAGTGATACTTGTGCTCGCCCTCGCGACGTGGCAGGTGTGGACCAAGACCACCCGGCCCGGGCGAAGGGCCAGGCGGCGCGTCGCCGATGCCGGGAGGGCCGCTCGCGGCAGGCTCCCACGGTTGCTGCTCCGGTGGTACGACAAGCCCGCTGTACCGCCCGGCTACCGGACCGTGCACCGGCTCGGGCCGCTCACGGCGGAGACGCTCTACGCGAACCACGCGAGGCTCCTCCCCGGGCTCCTGTGGGGACGCGACGGACGGTACGGCGACACCAGGCCCGTCGTCATGCTCCCGGGTCACCGGGCCTACGCACTCAACTTGAGCGAACTACGCTCACCCTCACCAGGCACCCATAGTGCCCCGGCACCCTAGATGGCCCGCCGCTGTACCGGGCACAACGTTCGCGGGGAGCCCTGCGGCCATCCGCCGATGCGCGGAGCCACCGTCTGCCAGGACCACGGCGGACGGGCACCGCAGGTCCGGAGGAAGGCCATGGTGAGAGCGGAACTCGCCGAATGGGGCCTCGGCGACACCACCGTCGACCCCGGCGAGGTGCTGCTGCGGCTGGTCAGCCAGTCCGCCGCCCGCTGCGCCCTGTACGGGAACCTGCTCCATCAGGCGTACGACACGGCGGAGCACGAGGACCCCGACGAGCCGGGGAACGAGCGGTCGTTTCCGCTGCCGAGGGGCCTGCGCGCGCTCATCGGGCACAAGCTGGCGGTCACCAGGGGCGGTGACACGGTGCCGGTGGAGGAGGCGATCCGGGGCCTGGTGATGCTGGAAGGGATGGAGCGGGACCGCTGCGCGTCGTTCGCGACGAAGGCCATCGCCGCCGGTCTGGCGGAGCGCCAGGTCAGGCTGGCGGAGCGGCAGGCGGAGCAGGTAGTGGCGGTGCTGCGCGGGGTGCTGGCCCGGCTGGGGGTCGATCCGGGGTCCCCGGCGGCGGTGGAGGCGGTGACGGCGGAGCTGCGGGCGCTCGGGTAGGGATGCGCCAGGATATGCCGACTGTTGTCTTGTGGCAGCCAACGGCGTATCATTGTTCTCATGACGACGAACCTGTACGAGCAGGCCGCGCGGGAGCGGAAGGTCACGGCTCTGGTCGCAGTGCTTCGCGAAGCGGGATGCGACGCACCGACGGCCGCCGCGATGAGCGACGAGACGAAGGCCCTTGCGTTGAAGACGGCGGGGCTCAAGTCCGCGTCGGACGAGACCTGGGCGCTGGTCGTCCACTCCCTCGACGTGGCGCAGGTGCGGTTCGTGCCCGACGACCCGTTCGCCTGCTTCCCCCGGTGAGCCGGGACGGCCGGACCGAGCGCGTCGTCACCCGCATGACCCCGGAGGGTCGCGCCGCGCTCGCCTCCTACGCGAAGCAGTGGGGCGTCGGGGAGGCCACGGTGGTCCGCTGGGCGCTGGCGCATTTCCTTGCGAACCCGTCCCCGCCTCCGCTGGCTGGGTTCATGGCGACGCCGGACACGCGCGAGGCTCGGCCCGTGCCGAAGCCGGGTGCGCGATGATCGCAGGCCTGCTCGTGGCGACCGGGGTCCTGGGCACCTTTCTCCTCGGCGCCGCATGTGGCTGGCGCTCCACCCGGGCGTCGCGCCAGCGGCCCGTACGGAAGGGTGGACGACGGTGAGCAGCTCGTACGCCCGTCAGCCGGAGCCCGTCACGCCTGCCGGGCCGATCGTCTGCACCTGGGACGAGTGGGTGCAGGTCGTGGACGTGCCGCTCGTGCAGACCGGCGAGGGGGAATGGACCTTCACCTTCACGTCTACCTTGACGTGATGACCACCGCCCGTGTCGCCGCCGTCTGTGCAGCCCTGCTGCTCGTCGGGCTCGTCGCCATGCTCGCCGGGGACAGGCCCCACCCCGACTACCGCACCTGCCAGGCGTACTTCAGCGCTCGCATCGGCCACCCGCAGGACGACGGCAAGTTCTGGGACGCCCTCGCGCAGTGCGCCAGCGACGGGAACCTGCCGTACGGGTACAACGACCCGGCGCTCTACCGGTAGCCGTGACCTCACTGTGGGAGGCGGCGGCCCGCCGCTACGAGGACACGGCGCGGGACTGGACCACGGACCCCGTCGGCTGGGTGGACTACCGGCTCAAGGAGTACCTGTGGTCCCGGCAGCGCCAGATCGCCGAGGCCGTACGGGACAACCGGCGCACGGCGGTACATTCCGGACACAACGTGGGGAAGTCGTTCGTGGCCTCGCGGCTCGCCGCGTGGTGGCTCGACTCCCACGAACCCGGCGAGGCGTTCGTGGTTACCTGCTACACGGACGACACGGAAGTGCTGACGAAGGACGGTTGGAAGTTCTTTCGCGACGTTCGTGTCGGGCCAGAAGGCGACTTGTTCGCCACGCGCAACCAAGTGACCAAGGAGTTCGAGTGGCAGCCCGCGTATCGCTACCACGAAGCCCCCTGGGATGGCGAGGTAGTAGACGTCAGGGCTGCATCACTGCACCTTCGGGTGACCCCCAACCACCGGATGCTGGTCAAATGGCGGGACTACGCGAAGGGAACGAGTGGGGAGATCCTGAAGCCCGCCGAGAAGATCACCCGGCGCGGAGCGGAGCTACCGGCGCTCTCGCGGTGGAAGGGTGAGGCGCCCCGGTCGGTGAAGTTCGGGCGTTACGAATGGGACTCCGTAACCTTCGCGTCCTTCCTGGGCGCGTGGCTCGCAGAGGGCAGCCTAGGGCCTGCGCGGAAGCACGTCAGCAAGTCCGGCCGTAAGTCCCGGGTGGGCTCCAACCCGCCCAGTGGGCCAATCGCGCTGACGCAACTTCCGGGGACGAAGGGATACGAGCCCTACCGGGACTTACTCACACGGATGCTCGGGCGGGAACCTAATCACGATCAGGGCAAGACGTTCGTGTTCTCGTGCTCGGATCTATGGCACTACCTCCGCGTCCTCGGCAAGGCGGGCGACAAGCACATTCCGGCCGAGGTGAAGGACTGGGGTCGCGAGGAATTAGAGGCCCTGCTCCACTTTTACCTTCTCGGGGATGGGTGGCAGGACAAGAAGTCCGGGGCATGGCGCGCTTGCACGGTCAGTTCTCGACTCGCCGACGACCTGCAAGAAGTGGCGCAGAAGGTGGGAGCGTACGCCACGATCAGGCGCCGTGCCCCCCGCGACTGTCGCATCGAGGGGCGCGATATCCCCGCCTCGTCGCAGAGGGACGCCTACTACCTCGCGCTCAACCGAGCAGAGTGCAGGAGCGTTCACGTTGAGCGGTCTCGGTACACCGGCATGGTCCGGTGCGTTTCGGTACCAAACGAGGTTCTGTACGTTCGCAGAAACGGTTCTCCGGTCTGGTGCGGCAACACCGCACCGACGGGGTCGCAGGTCCGCGCGATCCTCTGGCGCTACATCGGCCGGGCGCACCGCAAAGGCAGGCTTCCCGGCCGGGTGAACCAGACCGAGTGGTGGATCGGTGACGAGATCGTCGCGTTCGGCCGCAAGCCCGCCGATTACAGCCCCGAGGCGTTCCAGGGCATCCACGCCCGGTACGTGCTGGTCATCCTCGATGAGGCCGGGGGCATCCCCGCCGACCTGTGGGAAGCGGCCGACTCGCTCACCTCCAACGAGGGCTGCAAGATTCTCGCCATCGGCAACCCCGACGACCCGTCCAGCCACTTCGCGACCGTCTGCCAGCCGGACTCGGGCTGGCAGGTGATAGGCCTGTCTGTGCTCGACAGCCCGAACCTGACCGGCGAGGAAGTGCCCGACGAGCTGCGCCATGACCTGGCCGCCGCGTCGTGGGTGGAGGAGAAGCGCACCGAGTGGGGCGAGAACAGCCCGCTGTACCAGAGCAAGGTGCTCGGTCAGTTCCCCGACAACGCCGAGGACACCGTCGTGCGGCTGTCGAAGGCCCTGGAATGCCAGCGCACCCCGATGGAGCCCGGTGGCCCGGTGGAACTCGGCGTTGACGTGGGCGGTGGCGGCGACGAGACGGTGATCCGGGAACGCCGGGGCCCCGTCGCGGGCCGGGTGTGGAAGGACCACGGCACCGACACCATGCTGGTCGTCGGCAAGGTGATGGCGGCGATCACCGAGACCGGCGCCACAGCGGTCAAGGTGGACAGCATCGGCATCGGCCAGGGCGTCGCCGACCGCCTGGAAGAACTCCGGCGGGAAGGCAGGCACCAGGCCCGGGTGGAGGCGGTGAACGTCGGCCGCTCCTCGACCCGGCCGCAGATGTTCCCGAAACTCCGTGACCAGCTCTGGTGGGAGATCGGCCGCGAGCTGACCGAGAGCGGCGGCTGGGACCTCTCGGCGGTGGACGACGCGACGATCGCGCAGCTCACCGCGCCGAAGTACGGCATCGACTCGTCGGGCCGGGTGAAGGTGGAGGACAAGGACGACACGCGGAAGCGGATCGGCCGCTCGCCGGACGACGCGGACGCGCTGCTGCTGGCGTTCTACACCCGGGGCGGCCCGGCGGTTGTCCACAAGAGCGCCCGCCGGGTGGGGAAGACCCCGACGGTCCGTGGCCGGGGGCTGGGGTGAGGCGGTACAGTCCCGGCATGGACCCTGCGGCGAGCGCCGAGGTGCGAGCGTTCGACCCGGCCCATCCGGCGGAACTCGGCTGGCAGATCGCCGTCCCGCTGCCGCTGCTTGTCGGCTTCCGGCTCCGCAAGTGCCAGTGCGACACCGCGTCACCGGCGTCGGCGCGGGCCCGCAGTCGCCGCCCACCACAAGGCGCAGTGGTGGTGGGTGGGCGTCCCTGCGACGCGTACATGGCGGTTCGACGGCGGCCTCGCCGACTCACGGGACGAAGCGCGGCGGCTCGCCAAAGAGTACGTGCGGACGGCCTCGCGGAGGAGCACCGGTATGGGTAAGGAACGAGAGGACGAGTACAACCGCTGCGACCCGGCGGTCTGCTCGCCCGGCGGCCACACCTACGGCCCGGGCTGCGCCATGCCTTCGCCGGAAGTCGCCTGCTACCTGTGCGGCAAGCCGGACGTCCGGTCTGTTGGCGCAGTGGAGGCACACCCCGCGTGCCGGGCCTCGTACGAGCAGGGGTTGCACGACGGCGGGACGGTTCTCGATGAGGTGGTCGAGTGGATGCGCTCCGTCGCGTTCCGCTGCCGCGTCGGCGGAGCCGAGTTCGGCGGGAAGGCGTTCGCCCAAGAGGCGCAGTGGCTTGAGCACTACGCCGACCTGATCAGCAAGCGTGCCTTCGCTGACGAGGCCGAGCCTGTCGGAGAACTCGCGTGACCCTCCTCGCGGACGTGAAGCCCGCCGTGCTCCGCACCGCCGACGGCAAGACCCACGGCAACCTGCGGGTGTTCATCTGGCCGGACCGGGTGGAGGCGTACGGCGCCGACGGCAAGACAGCAGTGCTGCGCTACGCGTCCGGCGTGACCTCCATCGACACCGGACGCAGCCCGCAAGCCCCGGCCCGGTCCCGGCCGTGGACGCTGCTCACCGCCGAGGGCGAGTGGAAGGTGGAGCGCGGCTGTGGCTGCTCCGGCGGGGTCCCGGCGGCGCTCGCGACGATGAGCGTCCCGGGGCGGGTGGACGCGTGAAGTTCCACGGCTCGACGGCTCCGTACCGGATCGGCTGGTGGACGCACCGCTGGTGGCCCCGCTGGTACAACGTGCGGGGCCTGATCACGGGGCGGCAGGCCAGCCCCCGGGCCGACAACGGAAGCCGGTATGTCGGACGCGCGGTCTGGCTGCGCCAGATGGCCCGTGATCTGCGACTACTGCGCCGACCGCACCGTCCGTGGCAGGCAGAGTCCGAGCAGTGCCGGTTCGCTCGCCGGGGCCTGACAGCGCGAGCCGCGCATCGCAAGATGGTGCGCGACGCCGTCGCTGCGTCGGCTGGGCGACCGACCCGCTGGCAGCAGCGCAAGGCGGGTACGCGGCGAGCGCGGCGGGTTATGGAGTCGATCCGAGCCGATGCGTGACCTTCTCTGCGACCTGCTCGCCGGTTACCGCCTGACCCGGGTGGCGCTGGACGACTCCCGCGACTTCCCGCCCCTCGCCGGGCTCCGCGACCGCGCGGAGAAGACGCTGGCGCAGCACCCGCCGTGGGGGCAGGTACTGGAATGCGCGTGGTGCGCCTCGACGTACGTGGGGCTCGGGATCGTCGCCGCGCGCAAGGTCGCACCCCGGGCATGGCGGGCCGCATCCCTGGCGCTCGCGGTGTCCGCCGTGGCCGGGCTGCTCACCGGCATGGAGGAACGGCTGAACCGTGGGTGACGGGACGCGCTACCCACAAGTGACCCCCGAGGCACTACCCTTCGGGTGAACCCGCCCGACACACCACGGAGGCGTAGCGGTGGCCTGGCCTTTCACCCGCCGCAAGCCTGAGCCCGTCGTCGCCGCAGCCGTCCCCTACAAGACCCCCCGGGCAGCGGCCACCGGCACCGACGCGGTCACCGTCCGCAAGCCGAAGGAGTGGCAGTCCGACGCGTACGACTACTACGACCTCGTCTGGCTGGTGAAGAAAGGCCTCAACCTCCACGCGGACCTCGTGGCGCGGGTGCGGCTCTACGTCGGCTACGTCGTCTCCGACGAGGAGGAGCGCCCCACCGAGGTGATGACCGAAGCCACCAGGCCTGTCGAGCCCGACGACCAGGGCAACCCGGGGCGGCCCAACGCGCTCACCGTCGCGCAGGCCCGAGTCGCCGTCGATGAGCTGGACCGGCTGCAAGCAACCCAGGGCGGGCAGGCGGCGATCCTGCACGACCTGGACCTCAACCTGCAGATCGCCGGGGAGTGCAACCTTGTCGGCTACCCGTTGGAGCAGAACGACCTCACCACCGCCGACGAGGAGTGGACTGTCCTCTCGGTGGAGGAACTGCGCCAGGCCCCCGCCGACGAGACCGGCCCCCGGTACAGCAGGCTGGGCCCGACCGGCCGGTGGGAGCTGCTGCCGCCGGGCACGTTCGCACTGCGGGTGTGGCGGCCCCACCCGCGTCGCTCCTGGGAGCCGGACGCGCCGATGCGCGGGATTCTGGAATCCTGCGACACGCTGAACGTGTCCACCCGGATGGTGCGTTCGCAGATGCGCTCACGCATGTCGGCCGGGGTGCAGTTCTTCCCACAGGAGGCGCTGAAGCCCGCGCCGGACCCGACCCGCCCGGACGAGTCGCCGACGCTGGAGGAGCTGGACGGCGCGTACCTGGACCCGGTTACCGACGAGGGGGCGCCGGGGGCGGTCGCCAAGACCGTGATCACGATGCCCTCGGAGCTGATCCCGTCCGCCGTGGCGGGGCTGGTCGAAGCGAACCGCCCCATGGACAAGGTCGCGGCGGAACTGCGCGCCGAGTCGAAGGGCGCGATCGTGGAGGGGCTGCCGCTGCCCCCGGAGATGGTGGAGGGGCTGGGCACCACGAACCATTGGAGCGCGGCGCAGATCACGCAGAACGTGTTCGACCAGCACGCGAAGCCCGACGTGGAGCTGCTGTGCGCCTCCCTCACCTCCGGGCTGTTCCGCCCCGCCTGGCGACTCGCCGGGCTTCCGGCGGAACTGGTGTCGCGGCTGGTGATCTGGCACGACCCGTCCGGCCTGGTCGCGGTGCCGGACCAGATGGAGAACAGCAAGCAGGCGTATGACGAGTTCCTCATCTCCATGAAGCGCCGTCTCCGGGACCTCGGCTACAGCGAGGCGGACATGCCGGACGACGACGAGATTCTGCGGCGCCTGGAATGGCTGCGCCTGTCGAAGTCGAAGGTAGACCCGGCGTCGAACACGGCGGAGGACGTGGCGCAGGTCCCCGCCGGTGGCAACGCCGCCCCGGTGGTGGCGTCGATGACGCGCGTCGAGCGTCTCGCGGCGGCAGGCCGGAGACTCGCGGCGCTGGACCGGGAGGTGCTGATCCGCTGCCTCATCGGCTCCGACGACGCCCTGACTGCCGCGCTGAGCCGCGCCGGGACCCGGGCGCGCAACTCCATGCCTCGCTCCGTCGCCGCGACGATGGAGTTCCCGCCGCCGGACGCCATCGTCGCGGCGCTGGGCGAGGAGTTCGTCGGCGGGGACCTCGGCATGACCGACAACGAGCTGCTGGCGGGCGCGTTCAACGGCCTGTCCGACAAGTTCGTCACCTGGACCACCGACGCGTACCGCCGGGCGCTGCGGATCGCCGCCGGGGTGACCGGCATGTCGGTGGCGGAGCAGGACCGGCTGGTGGAGGAGTCGGCGGAGCGGCGCACCGCCGCCGCCGGGCTGCTCACCGCCGGGCTTCTCACGCTGGCGCGGGAGCGGCTCTACGACCCGCACCCGTCCGCCCCGCCGCTGGGGGAGCACGACCCGACGATCCGCGTCCCGACCGCGCTGGTGCGCTCCGCCCTCGCCACCGCCGGAGGCGCGAACCCGACCGTCACCTCGGCGGGCGGGGTGGTGGACACCGACGGCCAGCCCGTCGCCGGGGTCGCGAACGGGCCGGACATCATGGCGGTCTTCGCCGCGTCCGGTGTGGTGACCTCGGGCTGGGTGTGGGAGCACGGCGACCCGGCGCGCCCGTTCGAACCGCACGAGGCGCTGGACGGGGCGGAGTTCCAGTTCTGGGACGATGAAATGCTCGCGACCCCGCCGGACGCCGACTGGCTGGGCATCCCGTATCTGCGACCGGGCGATCACGCCGCGTGCTCGTGCTCCTTCTCCCGGCTGCTAGCGTACCAGGACAGCGCGGAGGACGCGGCATGACGGACGACGTGCGCTGCATCCCGGCGGCCGAGTTCCGCTCGGAAGGCTTCTTGCAGGAGGTCAACCGCTGCTTCCTGCACCCGCTGGGACTCGCGCTGGAAGTCGTCGTCAACGAGGACGGGTCCGAGGTCATCGGCGGCGTGCGGGACTACCGCGCCGACCCGGAAGGCATGATCTTCGGCGTCGGACAGATCGACCCGGCGAAGATCGTCCGGGTGAAGGCGGAGCGCGACCGTCACGCCGCCACCCGGAGGACGATGATGGGCCGGGTCGTGCAGCAGCCGACGCGGCGGTGGCATCCTGACCTCACCACACCACCGGAGGACGTGCCGTGACGACACCGACCAGGGCGCTGCGCGTCCGACGCAACACCGACGGCACGTTCAGCGTCTGCCGCCCCGATGGCGCCACCCGCCGACTCGCCAGCCTCGGTGACGCGACGGCACTCGTTGCCGCCATTGCACCTGCACCCGGTGAGGACCGCACCCCGTTCTACGCCGTACTGATGCTGCTCGGCGCCGAGACCGACGAGGACCCGGAGTTCAACCGGCTGTTCGACCAGGCCGTGCCCCGCCGGGAGTTCCCGATGCCGCTGTGGTGGGAGGTGTCCTCCGCGCACGGCGAAGGCGAACTCGCGCTGGTGGGGCGGCTGGACGAGTTCCACATCGAGGACGTGGCCGACGGCGTCCGCGCGGTGCTCGGCACCGGCTCGTTCGACAACACCGTGGAGGAGACGAAGGCCGCGCTCGACGGCATGAGCAACGGCGCCAACGCGGTCAGCGTGGACTACTCATACGAGGAGCCCACGGTGGACGAGTGCACCGAGTGGGACCCGGAGAACCCGGAGTGGTGCGTCCGGGCGAGGATGCGCGCGCCGCGTATCGCGATCGGCGGCGCCACCATGTGCGGCCTCGGCGCCTTCTCCCAGGCACGGGTGTCGCTCGACGGCTTCCCCACCGTGACCGCCACCGCCGCGCCGCCTGCGGTCGAGCGCCCCGTCCCGGACTGCGAGTGCGAGGAGGTGATGATCGTCGCCTCCGCGCAGACGGTGCGGGCCCTGACCGCCGCGCTGGCGCTGCCCACCTACCCGGCGTCGGCGTTCCGCCCCCCGGAGGGGCTCACCGCCGACCACCCGCTCACCGTCACCGCCGACGGGCACATCTACGGCGCGTACCCGACCGCCGTCTGTCACCGGGGACTGCCCGGCGACTGCCAGACCGCGCCCACCGACCCGGACTTCTCCGAGTTCCTGCTGACCCCGGTCACCCTGGACGACGGGTCGAAGGTGATGGCCGGTCCGCTCACCTTCCGGGGCTCGGCGCACGTCGCCAACCCGAGCCTGTCCATCGCCGCCGTTCGCGCGGCGTACGACAACACCGCCACCGTCGCGGGGCTCGTCACCATGGGGCACGGCGACGGCTACGACTGGTACGCCGGTGTGCTGCGACCCGACCTGACCGAGGACGAGCTGTGGGAGGTGGCGGCCTGCGCCCAGGTGTCCGGCCACTGGCAGCCGGTCGGCGGCGCTTCCCGTCTGGCGGCGCTGCACGTCGTCCCCACGCCGGGCCTCCCGGCGCGGGGGGCTCTCGCCGCGTCGGGTGCGTCGCTGGTTCCCGGTCCGTCCCCGGTGCCGTTCCTGGTGCGGCAGTACGAGGCGCTGGCCCGGCAGGTCGCGGACCTCGCGCCGCTGCGGGAACTGCTGCCGCTGGCCGCTGACACGGTGGTGGCGTCGCTGCCACCCGGCCTGCCGAAGGTGAACGTCGCCGACTCGATCCGCCGTGACCTCGCCGCCTTCGCCCTCAACCGGCGGGCCTGATGGCCCGCTGCGCCTGCGGCACCGCGATCAACAACGACGAGTGCGCTTGCCTGCTCGGCTCTACCGATGCGGTGGCGGTCACCGGCTCGGGTGCGGTCGGGGACCCGTACCTCTCGTCCCTGGTGCTCGACCCGGACGACGGCAACACCGCCAGCGTGTCCGCCTCCGGGCTGTTCGTGCCCGGCATGATCGTGGCGACCTCCGCCGAACGGCCGGGGATCGTCCCCGCCGCCGGGGTGAGAGTGCTGCTGGACGAGACCGACACCGACCTCGTGTGGAAGTGGAACGGCACCACCTGGAAGCGGCTCGCCCCGAAGGGCCTCATCGGGTTCGGGTCCCGCGACACCTCGTACAGCAACGCCACCACCTCCTACACGAACGTCATCGGCGCCAGCGCGCACGTCCCCGACGGCGGCCGGGTGTTGCAGATCGCCGCGTCGTGGCCGAAGGCGGAGAACACCGCAGGCTCGTTCCGCATGGGGATCAAGCGCACCGACGACGACGGCTCCAACCCGGAGATGCTCACCTCGTGGACCGGGTCCGGCGACTCCACCTCACCCACGGCGGGGGCGGGAGGCCAGGGCGGCTCGTACCTCGCCTACGAGGGCAGCGGCCTGCCCGAAGGCGACTACAAGTGGTACCTCGTGGCCCGCTGCGTCTCCGGCATCGACGGCACCACCGTCATCGACATGGACACCGACATCACGTCCAGCATCGCCGTCACCGAAATCTGACGCCCGCTTGCGCGCGCCATCCGGTGCGCTATGGTGGCGTCGAACACGCACCGCCATCGCGGGCCGGACAGGGAGCCGCCCGGGTGAGCAGGTCAGGTATAACCCGACCCGTCACGCCCGGAAGGCACACCTATGGACGCGATCCTCGCCCTGCTGAACCGCCTCGCCGCAGCCACCACCGACGACGAGCGGACCGCCGCCGAGACCGAGCTGAACGACGCTCTCGCCGCCCTGTCCGCCGACGAGCTGTCCGAGCTGGACGCGGCGCTGCGCGCGCAGATGGACGCGGCGAACGCGGAGCCGCGCAGCGCGGACACCGTCGCGCAGATGCGGACCTTGCGCGACGGCATCGTGGCGGTGACGGCGGAGACCTCCCGTCGCGACGAGGCGCAGGCGCAGCTCGACGCGGACGCCGCCGCCCTGCTCGCCGAGGTGAACCCGCCCGCCGAGACCGCCGAGGAGACCCCGGACGAGACCGAGGCCGAGACCGGCGACGCACCGGCCGAGCCGGAGGCCACGACCGAGACGACGGAGACGACCGCCGAGGCCACGGCCGAGCCGGTCGCCGCCTCCGCCGCTCCCCGGCCCCGCCGTGCCTCCCTCGCCGCGCTCAACGCCATGCAGCCCGCCGGGACCACCCCGGTCGCGGACCGGCACGGGATCTCGCTCGTCGCCGCCGCCGGTGCCCCCGGCATCGTGCGCGAAGGCGCGGAGATCACCGACCGCAAGACTCTCGGCGCACTCATGAAGGAGCGGGCCCGCAACCTCGGCCCCGGCCGGGGCACCAGCGAGGACAAGGTCGTCGTCGCCTCCGCCGTCCGCGAGTACCCGGCGGAGCGGACCCTCACCGACGACCCCACCGTGAACGCCGCCCGCCTGGAAGCGGCCCGCACCGAGGTCGGGGACCGGGCCCGCGAGTTCCTGCGCCAGACCCCGGCGGCGATGGTCGCGGCGGGCGGGTTCTGCGGCATCACCACCCCGTACTACGACCGGCTCACCGTCGCCCAGCGCGGTCGTCCGGTGCGCGACGGCTACACCATCTCCATGCAGGCCCCCCGGGCCGGGATTCGCTTCGCCAGCCCGTTCAGCCTGTCGGACATCCCGGTCGGCAACAACGCCGGGGACGCGGTGTTCGACTGGACCAACGCGCAGGACATCGCGGCGCAGGACGGCGACGAGACGAAGCCGTGCTGGCACATCGACTGCGACGAGTTCCGCGAGGAACTCATCAGCGCCGTCGGCATCTGCATCGAGTACGGCAACCTCGGCCAGATGTCCTACCCGGAGCTGTTCGCGCAGGCGACGGAGCTGGCGGACGTGGCGCACGACCGCCGCACCGAGACGTTGCTGCTCGACGCGATCAAGGCCGACTCGGTGTTCAACACCCGCGCCCGTGCGCTTGGCGCGGCCAAGGACTTCTTCGCCGCGCTCGACCTGGCGGCGGCGGCGATCCGCGCCCAGCAGCGGATGGAGGCCGGGAACCCGGCGCTCGACGCGCCGCTGGTGTGGACCGGCCCCGACTGGCTGATCGAGGCGTGCCGGATCGACGTGCTGCGCTCCATGTTCCCCGGCGAGACCTCCTGGGACTTCTCCGTCGAGCGGCTGATGTCGCTGTTCCGCTCGCGCGGCATCGTGCCCACGTTCTACGTGGACTCCCCCACCGGGGCCGGGCAGATCCCGGAGGTCGCCGACGACGGCGACCCGATCGCCGAGCTGCCCACCCACGCCGAGTGGGGCCTGTCGGTGCCGGGCGCGCACATCCAGCTCGAAGCGCCGGAGCTGAACCTGGGCCTGGTGCGGGACTCGGTGCTCAACGCCAAGAACAACGCCCGCGTGTTCTCCGAGTCGTTCCAGGGCCACGCCTACATCGGGCCCGCGAAGGGCTCGGTGTGGGTGCGGCAGGAGCTGTGCGCCGACGGGTCGGTGGCGGACGCGGTGGACACCACCGCGATCTGCGGTACGACGGCGTCCTAGCCGGTGGTGTTCGGCGGAACTGTCGCGAGGGGTCCTCTGCCGGAGGCCCCCCGCGTCAGCCTGCTCACCTCCGCCCGGCCGGGTGTCCTGGTCGGGGAGGACGGGCAGCCCTTGGAGGGGCGGCCGAACGAACTCACCGGCGGGACGGTCCCCCCGTGGATCGGCGGCTACGGCTACCGCACCCGCGCCTGCGGCACCTCCGGAGCGGGGGTCACCTGCGGAGACGACTCCCAGACGGAGAAGGTCCTGGTCGCCGGGCTGGACGAGATCGTCTCCGTCGTCCCGTGGTACGCGTGGGCCGGGGATATCTGCTCGTCACTGCCCAACGGCGAGGACTTGGAGGCCCGCGCCTCCGGTCTACTCGACGCGTCCACAGCGCACGAGGTGGAGCGGGAGTTCTGGCGCGGCGACATCGCCACCGCGCAGGGCTGGCCGAACCCGTTCCTCGCCGACCTGCCCCCCGGGAACGCGCTGAACGGCGGCACCGCTGTTCCCGCGCTGGCGGCGCTGGGCGCGTTGCAGCAGGCCCTCGCTGCCACCGGCACCGGCGGGCGGGGCATGATCCACGCCACGCACCGCACCGTGGACGCGTGGTTCGCCAGCCACTCCGGGCTGCGTCGTGAAGGCCTCACCATCTACGACGAGTTCGACAACATCGTCGTCCCCGGCACCGGCTACGACGGCTCCTCGCCCGTCGAGCGCGACGGCAACGGGGCCGTGACCGGCGGCGGCGAGACCGACCCGGCGGGCCGGAACGCGTGGGCGTACGCCACCGACGTGGCGGACGTGTTCGTCGGCAGCATCGTCGCGGTCGGCAGGTTCCCGTGGGACGTGCTGGACCGCAGCAAGAACACGGTGGAGACCCGCGCCGAGCGGATCGTCGCCGCGTCGTGGGAACGCTGCCGCCACTACGGCATCAACGTCGATCTGGGCGTGGCGATCACCGGCATCCCGGAGCGCACCGCATGACCATAGGGAGCACCCGATGACCGAGCCGTGCTACTCCGCCGCGTTCATCTGCGCGATCCGCGCCGCCCGGCTCACCCCCGCCGGTGGGTTCGACTACGGCGCCAGCGGGCTGTACGAGGCGGTGGCGCCGCTGGCCTTCGTCGCCACCCCGCAGGAGACTGCGGGCACCTCGGTGAACGTGAAGAACGGCTGCGACACCTCGTGCTTCTCCTATGAGGGCGACCCGACGATCGAGAAGTGGACGCTCACCACCGAGCTGTGCCAGCTCGACGCGGAACTCGCCGAGGTCATGACCGGCGGCACGCTCATCGTGAAGGACGGCCGCACCGTCGGCTTCGAGCCTCGCCCCGCGTCCGCAGGCCCGTACGAGGGCTGTTCGATCGAGACGTGGGCGAAGGCGTGGGACAACACCGCGCAGGCGGTGGAGGGTGGGGTGCCGCTGTACATGCGCTTCGCCTACGAGAAGACCACCTGGCGGGTGACGGACCAGACGTTCGGCAACGACCTGCTGCGCCTGAAGCTCACCGGCACGGCGGTGCGTAACCCGCAGTTCGGCACCGGGCCGATGGCGGACTGGCCGCAGGAGGTGTCGGAGCCGGGCGCGTGGTTCCTGGATGACACCCTGCCCGCCGGTGTGTGCGGCTACCAGACCCTCGCGTCGTAGGGGCCTGAGATGACAGTCCGGGACGACGCGACCGGGCACGACGCCCCGTACAGCAGTAGTGGCGGCGGCGGTGGGTCGGTGGCGTCTGTCAACGGCCAGACCGGGGCGGTGGTTCTCGGCGCGGCCGACGTCGGCGGCCTGCCTGGCCTGTCCGGTGAGGGCAGCCCGGAGGGCGCGGTCACCGCGCCGGTCGGGACGCTCTACCAGGACGCCACCAACGGGGCCTTGTACGAGAAGGTCTACGGCTCCGACGCCACCGGGTGGGTGACGGTTGGCGGTAACGGCTCGGAGGCTGTGGCCGGTGTCCGGGCGGACGGCGGCAACTCCGCCGTCGCCGCCGGTCCGGGCTCGGGCAACACGGCGGCCCTGACGGACGTGGACGCGCTGGCCGGGTCCGGCAACGGGGTGTTCTGGCAGACCGGGGCGGCGGACGGGGACCAGGAAGTCAAGGTGTACGTCGGCCCGGACGGGGCGCACCTGCTGAAGCTGGACGCGGCGGGCGTCCTCACGCTCGATGACGTCGCGGTCGCGAAGATCACCGACCTCCCTGCGGCGGGACTCCCGCTCGCCGACCCAGCCGGGGTCGTCATCGACACGGCGACGTACGACAACACCATCACGGGCAGCGGGAAACTGACGACGGTCGTCTTCCCGGGCAACACGACCGCGTTCGCATGGGCTATCGCTGGCGATGCCTTCCCGCGCGTGATCATCGGGGGCGACCCTGAAGACACGTGCCTCGCCGTCGGTGACGGCACGTTCGACCCCTACGCCGAGGGCGGGATCATCAGCCACGGCGGAGGGGGGGCGCTGAAGTTCTCCGGCCCCGTCGCGATCCGCTGCTTCACCGACATGAACTTCTTCAACGGAACCGGGGTCGTACTCATCTCGCCGGACAGCACCAAGTACCGGCTCAAGGTCGCCGACGACGGCACCCTGTCGACGGTGGACATCGCGCTGATCTTCGCCGACGACTTCAACCGCGCCAACGGCGCGCTGGGTTCCCCGTGGACCGCGCAGGTCGGCGGCGGGTTCGAGGTCGCCGCCAACGAGGCCGGGTGCCCCGACACGAACGCGCGCACCAGCACCGTCGACGCTGGGGTGGACGACTACACCGCCGCCGTCGACGTGCCGACCGTGTCCAGCGGCGTCGCCCTGGTCGTGCGTTACACCGACGCCAACAACTACGTGCGGCTGCTGATGACCGGCCAGGTGCAGGAAGTCGTCGCCGGGGTCGCCACCACCCTCGGCACCCTGTCCGGCGGGTTCGTCACCGGCGGTGACCGGATCGGTCTCACCGTGTCCGGTGCAGACGTCAGCGCTACCCGCAACGGCGTCGAGGAGATGACTGGTACCCTCGCCACGCTGCTGACCGGCCAGGACTGCGGGTTGCTCAGCATCGGGGACGACATTTCCCGGTTCGACGACTTCGCGGTCCGCTCGCTGTGAGAGCGCCGACCCTGTCCGAGGTGGTTACATGACCGCCGCCTGGACCGGAGTCTCCGCCGCCCAGCACGACGCGCGCTCCCACGTCGGCACGCCGGGGATCGTCACTGGCGGGCAGTCGCCTATCGCCGCGCTCGTCCCCTCCAACCTGCCCACGGTCGGCGCGATCACCCTGCTCACCGACGTGGCCGGGCAGATCACGGCGCTCCGCAACGGCGCCGAGACCCGGCTCGACGCCCTGGAAGCCAAGGTCAACGCGATCCTCGCCGCCCTGGTAGCCTCCGGCGTCCTTGGCGGCTAGCGGTGGGTGAGCCCCGCGTCTCCGCCTGCAGCCCGTGGGCGTCCCTGGACGACGTGACCCGTCTTCGCGGCGCCGCAGCGGCGGCCACGCCTGGGCTGGCGGACCTGCTCGCGGTCGCCACCGACCTGCTGTACGAGGCCACCGGAGGACGCTGGCCCGGGTCCTGCGAGGACACGGTCAGACCGTGCGGGCGCTGGACAGGGTCGGCGTTCGGACCCGCCTACCACGGGACCGTGCTCGACGGCGCCTTCGCGCTCGGCTGGGCGCAGGACTGGCAGCGCTCCTGGGGTGGTTGCGCGTGCAACATGCCGCTGTCGCGGCAGTGCTCCTGCGTCGGGCTGTCGCAGGTCACCCTCGGCGGAGAACCGCTGACCTCCGTCGTGGAGGTGCTGATCGACGGCCAGGTGATCCCCCCGGCGTGGTACACGGTCCACGACAACCGCTGGCTGGTGGGGCTCCGCAAGGACGACGGGACATTGCTGCGCTTCCCTTGCTGCCAAGACCTGTCGAAGCCGACGACCGAAGTCGACACCTGGCAGGTCACGTTCACCTACGGCACCCTGCCGCCGTCTGACGGGGTGCTGGCCTGCGTCGATTTGGCGCTGGAACTGGCGAAGGGCAGCGCGGGCGGCGACTGCGCCCTGCCGCCGAGGGTCACGTCGATGATCCGCCAGGGAGTGCAGGTGGCGCTCATCGACCCGCTGGCGATCGTCGCCTCCGGCGGGTTCGGCGTGTACTCGGTGGACCTGTTCGTCGGCCGCTACCCGAAGCACCGGCCCGCGACGATCCACGTCCCGGGCCGTCCCCGGGTGGTGCGGGACACCGGCGCGTCGTGAGAGTCGCCTACCTCGGCAACTTCCGGGCGCCGCACTCGACCGAGAACCACCTGGCACGGGCGTTCCGTCACCACGGCCACACCGTCACGCAGGTGCAGGAAGACGACCTCGCGGCGTGGCGTCGCCTCCCCCCCGACTTCGACCTGCTGCTGTGGACCCGCACCGCCTGGCACTGGCCCGACCCGGCCGAGGCCCGGCGCGTGCAGGCGCAGACCGTCCAGCGGTTCCGCGACGCCGGGGTTCCGGTGGTCGGCTACCACCTGGACCGCTGGTGGGGGCTCGCCCGCGAGCACGAGGTGTACGACGAGCCGTTCTTCCGCGCCGACCTGCTGGTCACCGCCGACGGCGGGCACGACCAGCAGTGGTGCGACGCCGGGGTGAACCACGTGTGGCTTCCGCCAGCGGTCTCGCTCGCAGAGGCCCAGCCAGGCACGCCCCGGCGCAACCTCATGTCCGACGTGGCGTTCGTCGGGTCCTGGCAGGGCCACTACCACGCGGAGTGGCCGCACCGCGCCGAGCTGGTGGCGTTCCTGCGGGACACGTACGGCCCGCGTGTGCGTTTCTGGCCGCAGCCCCGGCAGCAGGCACTGCGGGGCCAGGCGCTGCGCGACCTGTACGCGAGCGTGAAGGTGCTCGTCGGGGACTCGTGCCTGGTCGGCGGGGCTACGCGCTACATCAGCGACAGGGTCCCGGAGACGATCGGGCGCGGCGGGTTCCTCGTTCACCCCGCCGTCGAAGGCGTCACCGACGGCACCCACTACGACGACGGACAGCACCTGTTCACCTGGCCGTTAGGGGACTGGGGGGCGCTGCGCGATGCGGTCGATGAGGCCCTGGCCGATGCTCCCCTCCGCCAGTTGGTAGCCCGGGCGGGCCGGAGGCACGTCCTCGCTCACCACACGTACGAGCGCCGGGTCGAGCAACTCCTGGCGCTGCTGCCGGTGGCCGTCGGGTGAGAGGCGAGCCGCTCGTCGTCCGGGGCCCGCTCGACACGCTCGGCATCTTCTGGCCCCGGCCGGACAGCCCCGACGACCGGATCGTCGTGGCGGAGGTGTGGACGGAGAACGTGTACCGGGTCACCCAGGGCTGCATCGGCGCTGACGATCTTGTGCTCGACCTGGGGGCGAACGTCGGCGCGTTCTCGGTGCTCGCCGCCCGGCTCGGCGCGCAGGTGGTCGCGGTCGAACCGGACCCGCGCAACGTCGAGACGCTGCGGGAGAACCTCGACGCCAACAGCGCCACCGAGCGGGTGCGGGTGATCGAAGGCGCGGTCGGCGGCGGACAGTGCGCGTTCGGGTCGTTCCACGGGCCGGAGCACCCCGGCGGGTGCGGCCAGGTGGACCCCGGCGTCGGTGACGTGCCCATGTTCCCCCTGTCGGGCCTGCTGCCGCCGGACGCTGACGCCGTAGTGAAGATGGACGTGGAAGGCGGGGAGTGGGCGGTGCTCGCCACCGTCTCCGACGAGGTGCTGCGGCAGGTGCGCTGGCTGACGATGGAGTGGCACGCCCCCGTCCCCGACGGTGAACTCGGGCGGCTGGTCCAGCGACTGTCGGAGACGCACCACGTTGACCTGATCGGCCGACCCTCCACGGGCGGGATGCTGTACGCGGACCGCCTGCCGTGAGGCTGGGCCTGCTGGGCGCCCGCGCCGACCGTGGCGGGCTCGCGTCGCAGACCAGGGAGTTTCACCGCCACCTCAGCCCCGACAGGACGCTCGTCGTGGACCTCGGGGCTGCGCGCGGGCCGGTGGACCTGTCCTGGTACCCGGACGCGACAGTCGTGCGGGGTGGCGAGGTGCCTGCTGACGTCCTCGACTGCTTTCTCGACGGGCTGGACGTGCTGTGGTGCGCAGAGACCCCGTACCGGGCCGACGCGTTCGGCCGCGCGCGACAGGCCGGGGTGCGGACCGTGTGCCACGCCAACCCGGAGCTGTGGAAAGGCTCCCGGCCCGACCTCGTGCTCGCGCCTACGTCGTGGCGGCTGGACCTGCTGCCTGACCCTGTGGTGCTGCCGTTCCCGGTGGCGCGGGACCGGTTCCCGTTCCGGCGCCGCACGCAGGCGCGGACGTTCGTGCATGCGGCGGCCCCGGCGATGGCGGACCGCAACGGGACGGACCTGGTGCTGGCGGCGCTGCGTCACGTACGGGTCCCGGTGCGCATGGTGGTGCTCGGCCGTCCTGGGAAACTTCCGTCCCGGGTGGGGCGGGTGGCAGTCGAGCAGGGCCCGGAGACGGCGGACTACTGGCGGTGGTGGCCGGACGACGGGGACGTGCTGCTGCTGCCGCGCCGCTACGCCGGGCAGAGCCTGCCCATGAACGAGGCCCTGTCTCTCGGGATGCCGGTGGTGTCGCTCGACGTGGCACCGCAGAACGAGTGGCTTCCGGCGGAGGCGCTGGTCCCCGTGACCCGCCGCAGCCCACGACGAATGGCGGGCGGGGTCGTGCAGGTCGCCGACGCGGACCCGAAGGCGCTGGCGCGGGTGATGGACCGGCTCGCCTCCGACCCGGCGATGGTGGCCCGCTGCTCGGACGAGGCGGACCGGTACGCGGAGTCGATCGCCTGGGAGACGCTGCTGCCCCGGTTCCAGGCGTTGCTCGCGGGAGAGAATGTCGAGCGGGGCTTGACTAAGTCGCTGCGGTAGCCCACGCTGCGGGCATGGACCTCTGGGATCGGTTCGTGGATGTCTGCCTGGACGTCGGGTGGCGGGTGTTGGCGGGACTCCTGGTCCTTGCCCTGGTGACGATTTTCGTCGGCGGGATCGTGTGGGGGCTCACCGCACTCGACAGGGCCGAGTGCCGACAGGCCGCCGCCAGGCTCGGGGTGGAGCGCCGCTACGACTTCCCGTCCGGCTGCTACTACCGGATCGACAACCGCTGGGTTCCCGCCGACACCTACCGCGTGCCCGAGCCGGTGCAGCGATGACCCTCCGATCCGCCCTGTACCGGGCGCTGTCGTTCAGCAACGACGCGCGCGCCGTGTCGCGCGGCCCGAAAGCCACCGCGCGGCGGGTGGTTCGCAAGCGGGGGCTGCGGCTGTCCCGCCGCGCGGTGAACCGAGGTGTGAAGTGGCTGATCCCGTGATCGACCTGACCCGTGTCGCATCCGAGCATCCGCGCGAGGCGGAGAGCATCGCCGCTCTCATCCCGGAGCAGCGGGAGGTGTTCGACCACCTGGCGCTGGACCTCGCCGGGTTCCGTGGTCTGTCCCCGGAGGACGCGGCGGCGTGGCTGGCGCGCGGGCTGGTGCCCGCGTGAGCGACCCGTGGCTGACCTCCGGGGACGTGGCGGAACTGCTCGGGGTGCGACGGAGCACCGTGTACACGTACCGCAGCCGGGGGCTGCTCCCGGAACCGGGAACCAGGTTCGGACCAACTCCGCTGTGGCGCCGGTCGGCGATCGAACGCTGGCAGGCGAAGCGGCCGGGCCGGGGCACGCACAGGAAGGGGCGGCGCAGGTGAGTGGGCCCATCATGCAGGTGGCCTTTCTGCCGCCCGAGGGCGCGATGGGGCTTCGAATCGAAGCGAGCGTCGTGACGGACGAGCCGGGAGGGGTGGCGGACGAGATGTACGGCTGGCTGACCACCCTTGCCCGCCGGGCAGACGCTCGCCTCACCGAACCCGTCGTGCGCCTCGACAGGGGCAAGCGATGGGCGGGTAAGTGCTGCGTCGTAGTCACAGCCGGGGTGATCGAGTGAACACCCCACCTACAGACTTCTCGTCCGCTACAGCCGCCGGGGAAGGGGCCCAGGCGGGCGAGGGGACCGGTGTTCGCGTCAACGATGCCGGGACGAACCTCGGGGGCGGGCCAGGCGCAGGACCCGCCCCCGAGGTCTCCGTGGTCGGCCCATGAAGCAGACCCGCGACGACGGGACGTGCTGGACCTGCGCCAAGCCTCGCTGCCTCGGCGCGTTCGGCCACACGCTCGGCAGGTTGCGGTTCGCAGTCCGTGCCGCGCGGCACGCCCGCCCCACGTCGGTCGCCGGGCGGCTCCGCCTGCTCTGGCACGACTTCATGCTCCACGGGCTGCTGAACCGGGGGACCGAACGCTGCCAGGACTGCGGCGGCGACTACCCGCTGTGGTTCGCGGAGGACGCCGAGTGGCGGCGGGTGCTCGGCGCCCCGTCCGGGCTGCTGTGCCCGACGTGCTTCATCCGCCGGGGCGGTGCGGTCGCGTACGGCGGACGGTGTCCGCTCCGCGAGAACGACCTTGCGGCGGAGGGTCACGGATGAGTTTCGACGTGTACCTCGTGATCGACACGGGCGGACCTGAGCCCGCGATGGTGTGCGACATCGGCAACTACACCTACAACGTGGCGCCGATGTGGGCCCTCGCGCTCGGCATCCCGAGCGGCGGAGATACGAGCCCGACGGCAGCCCGAAGATGTGCCGGGTGTACGACCGGGAGTCCGGCGAGTGGAGAACGGAGCAGTCCACGGCCCAGGGGCTGCGCGCGCTGGACGGTGCGCCGTGCAGCGAGGCGGGCGGCGTGATCGCCCGTGCGGTGGAGCGGATGGAAGCAGACCCCGACACCTACCGGGCCATGAACCCGCCGAACGGCTGGGGCGACTACGAGGGCGCGCTGGCGTTCCTCCGCAGACTGGCGGAGGCGTGCGCCGAGCATCCCCGGGCAACGGTGCGCGTCTCGTGATCGACGGCTATGCGAGCGAACCGCACTACCTGGATCATCTGCTGCCCGTCTGGCAGGCCCTGCGCCCCGACGAGCGCGGCACCCTCTACGTCACCCCCGCTGTCGCGCACAGCCGCGCCACGGTGCTCCCCGACGACCACGCGGTCGGCATGCCGACCCGGCGCGGGCGCCCGGTGCTCGTCGCCTCCTTCTGGGACTCCCGCCGGGTCGCCCCCCGGCCCACGATCCTGATGGAGCACGGCATCGGTCAGACCTACACGCGACCGCACGGAGCGTTCGCTGGCGGGCCGCAGCGGGGGAACGTCGCTCTGTTCCTGTGCCCCACGCAGCGGGCCGCCGACCTGAACCGGGCGCGCTACCCGCGCACCCCGAGCGTCGTCGTCGGGATACCGCGACTGGACGACCAGTGGTCGCGCCGCATGCCGGAGCGCCCGACGGTGGCGGTCGCCTTCCACTGGGACTCCGACTTCGTCCCGGAGACCCGCTCGGCGCTGCCGCACTACCGCGCCGCCCTGCCGGGCCTGGCGGCGGACAGCCGGTGGACGCTGCTCGGGCACGGTCACCCGCGCGCGGAGAAGGTGATGCGCCGGACCTGGGAGTGGGCGGGCGCCGAGTACGAGCCGGACTTCCAGGGAGTGCTCGACCGCGCCGACCTCCTGGTGTGCGACAACAGCTCTGTGCTCTACGAGATGGCCGCGACGGACCGCCCTGTCGTGGTCCTGGACGCCCCGTGGTACCGACGCAACGTGGAGCACGGGCTGCGGTTCTGGTCGCATGCCGACGTGGGACTGCGGGTGAGCGAGCCCGGGGAACTGGCGGACGCCCTCGGCGAGTCGATCTTCGACCCGGCCCGGGAGCGGCGCAGGGCGGTGGTGGCGGACCTGTTCGGCGATCTGCTGGACGGGTGCGCGGCGAGACGCGCGGCCGACGCGATCCGTGAGACCGTGACGGTAAGCAGGGGAAGGTGAGAGCGACGAGCGAACACGACCGCGTCCCGCCGACGGAGCGCACACCGTGCCGGTGCTGCGGCAAGCCCCTGGTCCGCTACCCGTCGCGCCGGATCGCCAGGCAGATCGCGAAGCGGCGTGCCGCCGGGCAGCACCTGAGCGCGTACCCGTGCGGCACCGCATGGCACCTCGGCCATCTCCCGCCTGCGGTGCTGTACGGGATCGCGACCCGGAGCGAGGTGTACGGACGTGGCTAGCAAGAGTTTCCTGTGGCGCCTGCTTCGCGAGTTGTACCCGAGTGAGCACGAGTTCCACGTCGCGGTCCTGCCGCAGACATCCGAGCAGATCACCCACAACGACAGGGCGGTCACTCTCGCGGTGAATGACGAGCACACGTTGCGCCTGGCCCCCGACTGGTGGGCGGACCTGGCCCCGGACGGACCGGGGCCGTGGCGGATCGGGTCAGGCGATGGCTGACTCCTCGGCGCTGCGTCAGCGCATTCGAGATGGCGCCGACCGCGCGGTCACCCGGGCGACCGACGCGCTCGTGGACCAATTGCAGGCCGATGCCCCGTACAAGACGGGAGACCTGTACCGCAGCATTCATGGTGCAACTGGCCTGGGCGACCCGCTGAGACCATCAGCGGCGGTGTTCGCGGATGCGCCGCAGGCCGTGTGGACAGACGAGGGCACAAAGCCGCACATGATCTTCCCCCTTGCTGGACGACGCGGCTGGCTGGGCGGCCAGGCGATGCTGCGGTTCGACGGCCGGGTCGGTGTTGTGTTCGCGCGGCAGGTCAGCCACCCCGGCACAACCGGCTCCCACTGGTTCAGCAACGCTGTGTCCTTTTGGTCCCAGCGAGTAGCCGAGCAGTTTCCTGCCGCATGGGACGGCTGACGATGGTGCAACCGTGGTGGCTGTGCCCGAACGATCCACCGTGCGGGCATGCCAACGTGTTCCACGACATATATGACTACGACGACAAGTACCCGACGTGCTGTATCGAGGGCTGCCAGTGCGGCCGACCGTCGCCGACGACCAGGAGGGGCTGACGTGGACCCGGTGCCGATCCTTCAGAAGTTGCTCACCGACGCCATCGTCGACCTTCCCGCCCCGCCGGAGAGCGCGATCCTGTCCCACGGTGCGCCCGCCGTGGACATCGGCGTCTGCTCCCTGCTCGCCGTGTACCTCCAGTCGGTGACGCCGCACCAGCTCAACAGCAACCCGCGTGTCACCGAAGGGTGCGCGATCGTGCCGCAGGGCCGGTTCGCCTTCCAGACGTGGCGTTGCGCCCCCGCCGCGATGCCGCCCGGCGCGGACACGATCACCGCCGCCTCGCTTGCCTCGCTCACCGACGCGCTCGCCATCTGGGACGGGGTGGTGTTCCGGCGCGGCAACGGCACCCTGCTGCCCGACGGTCCGTCGGCGAAGTCCGCGCTGGTGAGCCTCACCCCGCTGGGTCCCGCCGGGGGCATGGCGGGCTGGCAACTGCTGCTCGACATCGAACTGTCCCGCCCCACCGCCACCTCGTAGGAGCGACCGTGCCCGACTCTGACATGCCCGTGACCCTGCTGCCGGACGGCCGGGTGCGCCTTGCGCTCGACGGCAAGACCGGTGCGACGACTACGCTGCGCCGCCCCCGGGTCGGGGAGTTACGGGTGCTGCACGAGGCGTTGGAGCAGACCAACGACGAGGTCCGGGACCTGCTGCACGCCCACCCGGAGAAGCCCGTCCCCCCGGTCCGTCCCCCCGGGCAGGACGACGCGGAGTACGCGGACGCCTACGCCGCGTACGCGGAGGCGCGGGACGAGTGGCGGAACATCGACCGGAAGGCGACGATCGAACTGGACGAGCGGCGCGGCGCATGGTCCCGACAGGTGGTCGAGATGCTCGGCGACAAGCCGCTCCCCGCCGGGCCGGTCGCGGACCTTCCGACGTGGGCGGTGGACACCCGTACGGCGGTGGCGCTGGTGAACCACTGGCAGAACGTCCCTTTGGACCATGGCGGCCGGTAACCGCCACCGACCGCCCCACAGCCCCCTCCGCGCTGCCCGGCCCGCTGGGGCTGTTCGCGGACCTGTACGAGACAATGTGGCACGCCGGTCAGGTCTCACCTGACGTGGTGGACCGGATGGAGGTATGGCAGGTCGCCGCCGCGCTCGGGATCAAACCCGACACCGGAGGTGACCTGCTGGCGGAGCGTGTCGCGGCGGCGCGGGAAGGCCGACCGCCGCCGGACCCCACAGCGGGACCCGTGTCCGCTACCGTAGCCCGCAGAAACCTACGAGTGGGGTAGCCGCCGGTGGCGCTGCAGGAGACGCTTGAACTCGACGTGGCGGAGGCGCTGCGCGGCGTGGACCGCGTGGACGACGCGCTTACCCAGGCGGCGTCGTCGTTCAAGGTCGCGCTCGCCGACGCACTGGACGTGCTGCGAACCCCGGCCGAGGTGACGATCGACGGGCCGGGCCTGGCCTCGTCGGTGGAGCAGGCGGTCGCGGGGGCTGACGCTGTCGCCGCCGTGAGCCTGGACGGGCTCGACGCCGCCACCGCATCGGTCAGCGACGCGATCGACGCCGGGGTCGCCTCCGCCGACACCGCCGTGACCGTCACGGCGACCGGGCTCGACGCGGTCACCTCCGAGGTGAGCGACGCCGTCACCTCCGCCGACAGCACCATCACCGTGCAGGCCGACGTGGAAGGCGCGGCGGCGGAGATCGCCGACCTCGGCGCGGCGGCGGACGCCAGCAGCGCCAGCATCGAAGGGGTCACCACCTCCACCCGCGCCCTCGACGTGGCCGCCGGGCTGGCCGCCGGTGAACTCGGCAGCCTGAAGGAGGCCCTGCCGGAGGAGTCGTCCCTCGGCGGTGTCGCCGCCGGGCTTGCCGCTGTCGCGGTGGGGGCGACGGAGGCCTTCCACGCCGCCGACGAGGCGGAGATCGCCGACGCCCGGCTCGCCAGCACGTTCGGCGACCTCGCTGACAGCGTGCAGCAGATCGACGTGGGCGGGCTCACCGGGGACCTCACCGCGCTTGCCGAGAGAGCGGGCTCCTCCGACGAGGCGCTGAAACTGTCCATCGCCCGGCTTGCGGAACTCGGCCGCTCCGGCGGGGCCAGCGACAACCAGATCGTGCAGGTCAGCCAGGACATTGCCGCCCTCGCGCTGCGGCTGTCCGTGGTGAACCCGACACTCGGCGAGGCCGGTGACATCGCCGCGCGTCTCACCACCGGCTTCGCCCGTGGCGGCCGGGCGCTCGCCCCGTTCGGGCTCGCCCTCACCGCTGCGGAGATCAACGCCCGCGCGCTCGCCGACACCGGTAAGGACGACGCGGCTTCGCTGAACCTGTTCGAGAAGAGCGCCGCCGGTGCCGCGCTCGCGGTGGAGCAGCTCGGCGGGAACCTCGGGCCGGACTTCCAGCGCGGCACCGAGCAGACGGTGATCGGGCTGCGCAGCGTCAAGGAGGAGTTCCAGAACGCCCTGGAAGTCGTCGGCAAGCCGCTGCTGGAACCGGTGCTGGAAGAACTGCGCCGGGGTGAGCCTGCGCTGGTGGACCTCGCATCGATCTTCGGGGAACTCGCGGTGGACGTGCTGCCGCTGGCGGCGTCCCTGATCGGCGTGGCGACCCCGGCACTGCACGGCGCCCTCGTCGTCGTGGAAGACCTGTCCCCGGTACTACAGGGCCTGGTGGACGTGGTGGACGACATTCCCGCCCCGGTGCTGGCGACGATCGGGGTGTTCCTCGCCTTGCAGAAGGCGGGCCGACTGGTCAGCCCGGTCCTGTCCGGGGTGCAGGCTGCGGTCACCGGGCTCGCCACCACCTCCGCCGCCGGGGGGTCGGCGATCAGCGGGGTGGGTTCGGCGCTGACCGGGCTGCTGAACCCGGCGACACTCGCCCTGGTGGGGGTCGCCGCGCTGGTCACGGCGGTGTCGGCGCACAACGCCAAGCTGAAGGAGGAACGACG
>Ga0070686_100000298_pt1 | contig 33166 bp, 30 predicted proteins | sample KBSS23LmetaG_FD_65654 | JGI IMG/M metagenome (GOLD analysis project Ga0070686, IMG submission 65654) | Switchgrass rhizosphere microbial communities from Kellogg Biological Station, Michigan, USA - KBS S2-3L metaG | ecosystem: Host-associated > Plants > Roots > Rhizosphere ... | reverse complement strand
GCGGAGGTGCGGGGGTGCGGGGGTGCGGGGGTGCGGGGTGCGGGGTGCGGAGTGCGGAGTGCGCGGGAGTGCGCGGGAGTGCGCTGGAGTGCGCTTGTCCAAGTTCCAGGAGGGCGGAAGGCGAGAGTGCGGGAGGCCGGGAGGCGGGATCGGGAGGCGGGACGGGGAGGGCAAGGCGGGCGAGACGGCGGGACGGGTGGGACGGGCGGGACGGGCGAGACGGGCGAGACGGGCGAGACGGATGAGACGGATGAGACGGATGAGACGGATGAGACGGCGCGGGGAGTTCAGAAGAGGGCGCAGGAAAACAAAGATTGCAGGGCCGAGGTTTTCGTGGAATTTGCAAGTGAACTCGCCGCTACAACGGCACACAGTCCGCCTTCGCGGACTTCAAGGACGCGGAGGCCCCTTCGTGCGGCCGATGCCGCCGGGTCCGATGAGTAGCCGTGAGCGAAGCGAACCCAGGTCCCTCTCCCAGGTCGTTTTGGGAGAAGGACAGGCGCGCAGCGCCAGGGCGAGGGCCCCGCGCGGCGCCCGCCCCCTCGACCAACCTCCCCGACGCACTCCGCACTCCGCACTCGCACTCCGCACTCCCGTACTCCCGTACTCCCGTACTCCCGTACTCCCGTACTTTCGTACTTTCGTACTTTCGTACTTTCGTACTTTCGTACTCATCCCCGCACTTCCCCGCACGCCGACAAAAAGATTGAAGGCCCGGAGCCTTGGGAGGGCTCCGGGCCTTCATGACGGGGGTCGGGCAGCGCTGAGGCTCGGGGGCGGGAGGGGTGCTGCGGTCGTCGTGGAGGGGTGGTGGTGCGGCTTGGTACGGGTTGAACCTGCCAGGCTCCTGAAGCGCTGTCCCCCCGATGGCTTCGTCGGCACGTAAGGGCAATCGCGGGGCCATTGGGGCACACAAATGTATCTCATTATCCTGTAATTACTTGGATTATTGGCAGGGCTAGAAGCTTACGGACCTGCTGGGACGGAGGGCGGACACCTGGGGCGAGCCTGTCCCACGGGGTCGGGACACGCGTGGAGGATGACGCCATCGGTAGCGGCGGCGCCACGCATCCGCCCGGCTTCGACGGCGCGTGGGGTGGAGGTGGCGCCCCGGGGGGTGTATCTTCACGAACCGGCATGAACCGGCGTGGAATTTCAGCCCCGCACAGTGGATCGGGATGGCGAAGAAGTATGGGATCCGGGAGGTGTTCGCCACGCTGCAGGGCGAGGGCGCGCAGGCCGGCTCGCCCGCGGTTTTCCTGCGTTTCGCGGGGTGCAACCTGGGCTACGACGTGTGCCCCTGGTGCGACACCGACTGGGTGAAGGCGGTCTACAGCGAAGGCGTGGAGGGCACGCTGGAGCTCGTCCGCGCCGCGGCGCTCGAAGGCTTTGGCGGGGAGCGGCCGGGGCTGCTGCTGGTGGCCACCGGCGGCGAGCCCAGCCTGCAGCTCGACCGTCCGCTGGCCGACGCGCTGCGGGCGCGCGGCTACCGCATCAGCATGGAATCCAACGGCTCGCGGCCGGTGGACCGCTCGCTGGTGGACTGGCTCACCATCTCGCCCAAGCAGGTGGAGTTCGCGCAGAAGGAGGGCGACGAGCTGAAGGTGCTCTTCACCGGCCGCTCGGCCCCCGGCATCACCCCCACCGTGGAGGCCGTGCGGCGGCTGGCCGAGGGGACACGCTTCGGCCACTACTTCCTGCAGGCGGTGGACACGCCCGCCACCGGCGGCCCCAACTACGACGAGGCCGTGCGCGCCGTGATGGAGCTGGGCCCCCCCTGGCGCCTGTCGGTGCAGACGCACAAGGTGACGGGGATCCCCTGAACCGCGGTGCAAATCGACGCATCCGCACCAACCAGGTGAGTGCTGAGTGCTGCGGTGCCGGGGTGCGCCCCCTCCCACGCCGCATGCGCTTCGCTGGCTGTCCCCTGTTCCCTATTCCCTGTCCCCTCCCGCAGTTGCGCGCCTTCTACAGCGACCGCTTCGTCCTCCCGCTCCCGCCGGGGCACCGCTTCCCGATGGAGAAGTACAGCCGCCTGCGCGAGCGCTGCCTGGAAGAGGGCGTGCTGGCGCCGGGCGACCTGAGCGAGCCGCCGGCCGCCACCTGGGAGGAGCTGGCGCTGGCGCACGAGCGCCACTACCTGGACGCGGTGCGCGACGGCGCGCTGCCGCCGCTGGCCCAGCGGCGCATCGGCTTTCCGTGGAGCGCGAAGATGGTGGAGCGCTCGCGCCGCTCGTCGGGGGCGACCATCGCCGCCTCGCGCGTGGCGCTGGGCGAGGCGGCGGAGCGCGGGTGGGGCGTGGCGGCCAACCTCGCCGGCGGCACGCACCACGCCGGCCCCGAGCACGGCGAGGGCTTCTGCGTGTTCAACGACGCCGCGGTGGCCGCGCGGGTGCTGCAGCGCGAGGGCCTGGTCGCCCGCGTGGCGGTGGTCGACTGCGACGTGCACCAGGGAAACGGCACGGCGGCAATTTTCTCGCGCGACCCCACCGTTTACACCTTCTCCATCCACGGCGCGCGCAACTTCCCGTTCCGCAAGGAGCGCAGCTCGCAAGACGTGGAGCTTCCCGACGGCGCCGGCGACGACGTGTTCCTGAGCGCCCTGGAGCTGCACCTCCCCGACGCGCTGGCCGACTTCCGCCCCGACCTGGGCATCTACCTGGCCGGCGCCGACCCGTGGCGAGACGACCGCTTTGGCCGCCTGGGGATGAGCAAGGAGGGCCTGGCCGAGCGCGACCGCTTCGTACTCACGCTCCTGCGCGACCACGGCATCCCCACCGCCATCGCCATGGCCGGCGGCTACGGGCGCGACACCGAGGACACGGTGGACATCCACGTCGCCACCCTGCGCATCGCGGCGCAGATGTGGGCGGATGTGCACGGCCGGCCGGCCGACGAAGGCGAGGAGGATGAGGAGACGAGAGTCTAACGTGTCCATCCGCCGGTTAGGCTGGCGAGCGGATCGCACCTAGGGGTGGCGGGCGGATTCGTGGGCAGGGACGACGATCGGATCCGCGGGCATGGGTCGCGTGCGAATCCGCAGGTCCCGCGGTACGTCGGCGAGTGGGACCGCAGATGATCTCGTGGAATATGCGAGTGAACTCGCGGCTACAAAGGCACACTGTCCGCCTGCGCGGACATCAACGGCAAGAGCGAAGACGGGCCGGATCTCGGGTGAGATCCGGCCCGTCGCGCGTCGTTCTCGTCTCCTCCACAGAGCAGCGAACCTGCAGTCGCGGGAGATGCGTGCTCCACCGCAAAGATGCCATCGAGGGAGTCCGCGCAGCGGACTTCGGGCCCTTGTTGCCGCGGATTCATCCGCCTTCCCACACCTCCGCCGCCCCATCCGCCTGCATCACCCCAGCAGCCGCAGCCGCCCGGGCGCGATCTCCATCTCCAGCTCGCGCGCGTCCTCCGACACGATCTCGCCGTCGGCGTGCACGGCGAGCGGGGCGGCGCTGGTGACGCGCACGCGGCGGACGCGGCGCATGTGCACGCAGCTCGCCCCCACGTGCGTGCCGCGGATGGTCTTCGGCAGGAAGCGCAGGATCTGGAGGGTGCTCAGGCCGTCGCACACGCACACGTCCAGCAGCCCGTCGTCGATCACCGCGTCGGGGCAGATCCAGAAGCCGCCTCCGTGGCGGCCGCCGTTGCCCACCGTCACCAGCGTCAGCGGTCGCTCCATCACCTCGCCGTCGTCCATCTCCACGCGCACGAGAGGAGGGTCGAACGTGCGAAGGACTCGAGCGAGCGCCCACAGGTAGATGGCGATCCCGCGGAAGCGGCGGTTGCGGTTGGCCTCCACCGCCACGCGGGCGTCCAGTCCCACGCCTACGCCGTTGGTGAACCAGCGCTCGCCCGCGCCGCCCACCCGCACGCGCCCCACGTCCACCCGCCGCTCGCCCCCCAGCAGCCGCCGCGCCGCCTCGGCCGGGTCGCGCGACAACGTCGCGAGCAGCGCGAAGTCGTTTCCGCTCCCCACCGGCACTACCCCCAACGCCGCCGCGCTCTCCGCGCGCCCGTCAGACGCGCGCAGGACCCCGTTCGCCACCTCGTGCACCGTCCCGTCGCCGCCCAGCGCGACCACCGCCGGCCACCCGGCGCGCGCGGCGGCCTCGGCCAGCTCCGCCGCATGGCCGTGGCGCGTGCTCTCCGCCATCTCCACCTCCGCCCCACTTTCCGCGAGGATCGGGCGCACGACGGCCCAGGCGCGGCGGGCGGCGCCGCGCCCCGCGGTGGGGTTCACGATGGCGTAGAAACGAGACAAGAAGGAACGAGTGCTGAGTGCGATGTGCTGAGTGCTGTACGCCAAGCCGGGTGATCTGGACCTCGGGTCAACCTATCGACGGAGCCGCGAGCGAAGCGAGCCCAGGTCCCTCTCCCAGGTCGTTTTGGGGAGAGGGACAGCCGCGAAGCGGCAGGGTGAGGGCCCCGCGCGGCGCCCGCCCCGTCGACACACCTTTCTACGACGCGGATCCGACTCACGCGCCGACGAGGCGCGGGCGGCGGCAAGCGTCGTCCCGCGCGTGCGGGCGATCCTTGAGGGACGTGGAGGGAGACGCACCGGGCGGCGAGACGCGCCACCGCGCGTACACTTCAGGACGAGCGGTCGGATCTGGAAGTTTCTCGCCCCGGGATCGTCCCCGGCCCGGCCCCCACTGCATCGCCGCCGAACGTCTTCGGGGAGCGGTATTTAGCCCAGGCCAGCGTGGGCCGCGCTGTGGAAAAGTGGCGCAAGTGCACAGCGGGCGCACGTTTACGCCGTTGCTTCGTCCTTGCTTCGGGTTTTATTCGGCTTTATATTCCGCACCGAACACAAACCGTAAGCATGCAGCCCCCGATGCATGGGAGGGAACGAAGCCGATGAACCACATCACCCCCGCTCCACACAACCGGGACGCCACCGTGCGCCACCTGCGCGACATGGCCGCCGCGCGCGTGGAAAGCACGTCGCTCCGCGGCGTGGCGCGCGAGATCGGGATGAGCCCCACCGGGCTCAAGAAGTTCCTGCTCGGCACCGCGCCGTATTCGCCCACGCTGCGCCGCCTGCGCAAGTGGTACCTGCAGCACGCCGCGCTCTCCACCGGCGAGGTGAGCCGCCACGACGCTTCGGCGGCGCTGGTCGTGCTCATCCACGACCTGCGCCCCGACCCGCGGCGCGACACCACCGAGTGCATGCTCGACTGCCTGGAGCGCGGCTACGACCTCAGCAGCCGCTCACGGCCGATGTGGGTGGCCGAGCTGCGCGCCGAGTTCGGCCGGCCGCGGCCCGAAGAAGTGAAGTAACGGCGTAAGAACGGCTTCGAACGGCGGGGTCGGGCGTGTCCCCGCTAAAGCGGGCCGGGCTGCGCGCTGCGTAGGGCACGAAACGACCGTGCCCAACGCAGCCGGGCCCACGGCGGCCCGCCCGGGCATCTTCCTCGTCTTCGACGTGACGGTGCAGGCGGTCCGCCGCGTTCCCGGCCCTCCGGGCGCGCATCCCTCACGCAACGGCATCCAGTCGGGCCCCCGGCCCGTCCATCTCTCCCCAAAGCCGAAGCGGCCCGGTCCCTCTCCTGTTCGTTCGGGAGAGGGACAGCCGCTTTCAAGCGCCGGGGTGAGTCCTCCGCCCCGCGCTTCGCAGCCGCGGCGCCACCCACGCGAACACCCCCACGCACGCCGCGAACCCCAGCCCGGCGGGAAACGCCAGCGCCACCCCGCGCCCAGCGGGGTCGAAGCCGGGGAAGAACCCGCCGAACAGCAGCACCCCCGCGTTCCACGCCACGTGCAGCGCCACCCCGCTCCAGATGGAGCCCGTGGCCCACACCGCATACCCGAGCGCCGCGCCCCCGGCGGCGTAGATGGGGATGCCCCCCGGCGACAGGTGCGCCGCCGCGAACACGAGCGCCGTGGCCACGATGGCCGGCGCCGCCCCGAAGCGGCGCTCCAGCGGCCGCTGCACCCATCCGCGGAAGGCGAACTCCTCCAGCAGCGGGGCCATCCCCGCCAGCAGCAGCACCAGCACCACCGTGCCGCCGGGCTGGTCGCCGTACTCCAGCAGCTTCTCGGGGAGCGTCCGGTCGCCCGCGACCCCCAGCGAGCTCAGCACCACCCACATCGACAGCGCCGCACCCGACATCACCGGCGCCAGCACGGCGATCCAGGGCCACGCCGCGCGCGGGATCGGGCGGACGCGCGCGCTGGCGCGCCCGCGGGCCGAGCCCCATCCCCCCGGTGCCGCGTAGCACCACAGGAAGAAGGCCGCCACGCCGCACAGCCACACCACCGCCAGCCGCGGCGGCATGTTGAGGAACGCGTAGATCGGCAGCTGCCACAGCAGCCAGATCACCAGCGCCACCGCCGTATCCCTCAGCACCCCCGCGGCACTGCGGAGCGGCGTCCGCCGTCCGTGGCCGTTCCTATCCATCAAGCTCAAGACGACTCGGCACGGGCGCGCGGCGTGGGGTGAACGATCCGGTCAGCGGGAAGGGGGGAAGCTAGCGGCGACCCGTGCGGGTCCGGTAGAGCCGGCCGTAGCCCCGGCGCGAACCTCGAAGATCGACTCCAGGAAGAACGCTTGCCTCACGCAGGGCCAGCAGAGTCAGCAGTCAACTGCGGTTTGACTGCTGACCCTGCTGACCCTGCGTGAGGATTCGCTGTTCCTTCATCCACAGTGGCATCAAACGACTACGTGGATTCCAATCAGCGAATCCCACGGTGCATTCACGGATCGATAGAAGAGGCCGGGGCTCCCTCGCGGAAGCCCCGGCCTCATCTCTTCGTCCAGCCATCAGCCGCGCTGCGGACGCATCACCCCGATGCGCGCGCGGCCGGCCGGGCCGTCACCTCGATCGGTCCGCCCCAGGCTCAGCGGCTGATGATCGGGTCGGGGGTGCCGTCGCGGTCGCACTGCGCCGAGCCGCTGGTGCGCGCGCCGCCCAGCAGCAGCACGCCGGCCGCGTGCGGGGCGGCCATCGAGGTGCCGCTCATGCTGGTGGTGCCGCCGCCGCGCCGCAGCGACACGATGCTCACGCCCGGGGCCGCGTAGTCCACCGGCGGGTTGCCGTAGTTCGACCAGCTGGGCATGCAGTCCTTGCTGTCGATGGCGCTGATGGTGTAGACGTTGGTGGCGTTCAGGCGCGACGGGGTGGTGGTGCCGGCGTTCACGCCCTCGTTGCCGGCGGCCAGCGCGAACTTGATCCCCTTGGCCGCGGCGTCGCGGATGGCGTTCTCGAGCGTGGCGTTCGACCCGCTGCCGCCCAGGCTCATGTTGGCCACGTCGCCGTTGCCGCCGTGCGCGGCCACGTAGTTCACGCCGTTGACGATCCCCTCCCAGCTGCCGCTGCCGCTGTTGCCCAGCACGCGCACCGAGCACACGTAGGCGCCCGCCGCCACCCCCACCACGTCCACGCCGTTGTTCTTCGCGGCGATGGTGCCGGCCACGTGCGTGCCGTGGCCGTTGCCGTCGTCGGGGCTGTTGCCGGCGAAGTAGGTGTGGCAGGCCTTGCTGGTGTTCAGGTCGGCGTTGGCCAGGTCCACCCCGGTGTCCAGGATCCACGCGGTCTTGCCGGTGCCGTCGCCGGCGCCGCCCACGCGGGTGATCCCCCAGGGCACCACCTGGCCGGTGCCGCCGCCGCCGCCCGGCCTGGCCTGGATCTGCACGGGCGCGATCAGCGCCACCGGGCCGTCGGGCTCCACCAGCTTCACCCGCGGGTCGCTGCGCACCAGGTCGAGGCGCGCCGCCGGGATCACCGCCGAGAAGCCGCGCGCCGCGAACTTGCGCACGTGCCGCAGCGCCAGGCCGTTGCCGCGGGCGATCTCGTTGGCCGCGCCCTCCACGTCGGCCACGCCGTCGTTGAAGGTGACCAGGTAGATCGGGGCGTTCTCGGAGCGGGCGGCCACGGGGGCACCGGCGCGGCGGGCGTCGGTGGGGGTGCCGTCGCAGGCGGCCAGGGCGGCGGCGGACAGCAGGGCGGCGGCTACGGGCAGGGTACGGCGCATCGGTCTCTCCTTCGGTAGGGAAGGGTGTCGGCATCCGCGCGCGTGGGGCGGCCGGGTGGGCCATGGGCATGCGCTACGTGTGCCGGGGGTGCCCCCCTCACAGGCACCATCGGTGCCCACGCGCCGATCCGCCGCAACCTCCTCCGTCCCATCTGTTTACCCCCGCTCCGCGGCATGCGCCATCGAATCGCGCGGTGCACCGAAACGGTGCGCCGCCACCAGATTGTTGCGGCCGGGCGGAACTGCAACGGGCCCGCGAGGGTGTCTGGAGATGCGGGTGAGATCGCGCGCGGGCCGCTTCCGCCGCCCGCGCCGAAAGCGTACATTCGTCGGCCCGGCACCACCCCCGCGCCGCACCCGCGTTCCACCTACCGCGCACCACGCACGCGTGACCGACCCCGCCACGCCGCCCGCCGCCAGCGAAGCCGCCGTCGCCGCAGCCGTGGCGGGCGGGAGGGAGCGCACGGGCGTGTGGCGCCTGGTGTCGCCCTTCATCGCCCTGGCGCTGTTCGCCGCCGGGATCGCGGTGATCCAGGCCGACCTGCGCAAGATCAGCTACGCCACCGTCCGCGCCACCCTGCGCGCCCTCCCGGCCGACGCGCTGCTGTGGGCGGTGCTCTTCACCGCGCTCAACTACGCGGTGCTCTGCCTGTTCGACCTGCTGGCCTTCCGCTACATCGGCAAGAAGGAGCGGTGGTGGAAGGTGTCGCTGGCCTCGTTCACGGGCTACGCCATCAGCAACAGCGTGGGGTGGGCGGTCATCAGCGGCACCAGCGTGCGCTACCGCTTCTACTCGCGCTGGGGGCTCACCGCGGGCGAGATCTCGCGCATCATCATCTTCTACAACGGCACCTTCTGGCTGGGGCTGCTGGTGCTGGGCGGCTACGCGCTGGCCTTCGACCCGCACCCCGACCTGGTGACGCTCGCCGGCGCGGCCACGGTGCACCTGGCCGGCGCGGCGATGCTGGCGGCCGCCGCGGGCTACTTCCTGGCCACGGTGTTCTGGAGGAAGCCGATCGGCTTCGGGCGCTTCCGCATCCCCATCCCCCCGGCGCGCACCGCCCTGCTGCAGTTCGCGCTGAGCACGGTGGACTGGGCGCTGGCGGGGGCGGTGCTCTACGTGCTGATCCCGCGCACCGGGCTCGACTTCGCCGAGGTGCTGTCGGCGTTCATCGTGGCGCAGCTGATGGGGCTGGTGAGCCACGTGCCCGGGGGGGTGGGGGTGTTCGAGGGGACGATGGCGTACCTGCTGCGCGGCTACGGCGTGCCCGCCGAGCTGGTGGCCACGCTCCTCCTCTACCGGCTGGTCTACTACATGGTGCCCCTGGCCGCCGCGCTGGGGATCCTGGTGATCGACGAGGTGCGGCTGCGGCGGCAGGCGCTGGCGCGCTGGGGAAGCGCGTTCGGCGCGCTCACCGGGCAGGTCACGCCCAAGGTGCTGGCGGTGTTCACCTTCCTGGCCGGCGTGGTGCTGCTGGTGTCGGGCGCCACCCCCGCCGAGCGCGAGCGCATCCGCTGGGTGGGCGAGTACGTTCCGCTCACCGTGATCGAGGCGTCGCACTTCATCGGCTCGGTGCTGGGGGTGGGGCTGCTGTTCATCTCCAACGGCGTGTTCCGCCGGCTGCGGCTGGCCTACTACGTGGCCGCCACCACGCTGGCCGCGGGGATCGCGGTGTCGCTGCTGAAGGGCGCCGACTACGAGGAGGCGTTCTTCCTGGGGGCGCTGGGGGCGCTGCTGGTGGTGAGCCGGCCCGCGTTCGACCGGCGCACCGACTTCTGGGAGGCGCGCTTCTCGCCGGGCTGGTTCGCGTCGGTGGTGGCGGTGGTGGGCGCGTCCATCTGGCTGGGGTTCTTCGCCTTCCGCCACGTGGAGTACAGCAGCGAGCTGTGGTGGCGCTTCGCGGTCAACGCCGACGCGCCGCGCTTCCTGCGCGCCTCGGTGGGCGCGGCGGCGGCGATCCTGGCGTTCGGCGTGCTGCGGCTGATGCGCCCCGCGCCGCCCGAGGTGCTCCCCCCCACCGACGCCGAGATCGCCCACGCCACCGCGCTCCTCGAGAAGCAGCCGCACACGCAGCCGTTCACCGTGTACCTGCGCGACAAGAGCCTGCTGTTCACCCCCGGGCGCGAGGCGTTCCTGATGTACGGGGTGCACGGGCGCACCTGGGTGGCGCTGGGCGACCCGGTGGGCGACCCCGCCTGCACCATGCAGCTGATCCGCCAGTTCTTCGGCCGCTGCGACGACTTCGGCGGCACGCCGGTGTTCTACCAGGTGAGCAAGGACAAGCTGCACCAGTACGCCGACTTCGGGCTCACCTTCGCCAAGCTGGGGGAAGAGGCGTTCGTGCCGCTCGACCGCTTCTCGCTGGAGGGCGCCGACCGGAAGCCCTTCCGCCTGGTGCTGAACCGCTTCCAGCGCAGCGGCCTGGCGTTCCGCATCGTGGCGCGCGAGGAGGTGCCGGGGGTGCTGGACGAGGTGCGCCGCGTGTCGGACGACTGGCTGGCGCACAAGGCCGCGGCCGAGAAGGGGTTCTCGCTGGGCTTCTTCGACGCCGAGTACGTGCGCCGCTTTCCGCTGGCGATCATCGAGGGCGAGGGCGGGCGGATCGAGGCGTTCGCCACCATGTGGCCGGGCTTCGGCGGGAGCGAGCTGTCGGTGGATTTGATGCGCTACCGCTCCACCGCGCCCAGGAACGTGATGGAGGTGCTGCTGCTGCAGCTGATGCTGTGGGGGAAGGAGAACGGCTACCGCCGCTTCAACCTGGGGATGGCACCGCTGTCGGGGCTGGAGATGAGCGCCGTGGCGCCGGTGTGGACGCGGATGGGCAACTGGCTGTTCGAGCGCGGCGGCGCGCTCTACAACTTCCAGGGGCTGCGCACCTACAAGGAGAAGTTCCACCCGCAGTGGGAGCCGCGCTACCTGGCCTACCCCGGCGGCCTCAACCTGCCGCGCATCATGGCCGACGTGAGCGCGCTGATCGCGGGGGGATACCGCAGGATCTTCAGGAGGTAGCCCGGCCGAACGCTCCTCTCCAGGACGGCACGGCAATCTCACGCAGAGCAGCAGAGGAGCAGAGGAGTCATAGCGGATCCGGGTGTTCTGCATCTCCGGAACGTCCCGCAAAATCCTGAAGGAGCCTGAGCAAGCCAGTCCGACTGAGGAATGCACGAACCTTCGCCCGCCGCCTGATGCCCTTGCTCGACGCCGCATTCCCCGCCGGGGCCGATCTGCCCGACTGCGCCCGCGAGCTGCTGAAGGCGCTCTATCCCACGGTGCGCTGGGAGCGGGTGACCTTCCATCCCACGCTCCCCGACTACCTGCTCAAGTTCACCAGCGTGGCGGTGACGCTCCCCGACCCGCTCAGCTTCACCCACGTGCGCATCTTCATCGCGAAGCAGAAGTGGCCGAGCGGCGGGATGAGCCGGGAGCTGCTGGGCATCCTGGTGCACGAAGCCTATCACGTGCTCCAGTACCAGCAGCGGATGAAGGGGATGGGCCTGGGCCCGCTGCGCCCGTTCGTGATGAGATACCTCATCGCCTCGATCACCGAGGGCGGCGGACGCGGAAACCGCTACGAGAAACCGGCCTACGAGCACGAGGCGGCGTTTCTGAAAGCGTACGACGCCGTCTCCGCGAAGCCGTGCGCCCCGGGCGCCACGGCCGGCGCCCACCGCGCCGCGATCTCCGACCTTCTCCGCACCGCCCCCGGCCTCGTGAAGCACAGGGCCGATCCCTGATTGCCGCGCAAGGCGAAATTGCCCCGTCTCTCCACCCTCATCGGGTGGGGATGGACGGGTAACACCAGGTGTGCCCGATACTTGCACGATGGGGGAGACACACAGGGAGGCCGATGGGCAGGGCGCGAGGCGTGGTGGTGGTCCCGAAGCTGAAGTGCGTCAGGGTCCACGTCTGGCGTCGGAGGTAAAGAACCCGGGCTTTTCGCACTTTCGCCCGGTGGAACCAGCAAGCCCACCTCCTCGTTCTGAGGCGCCGTCGACCGGAAGCACGCGGTCGGCGGCGCCTCGCTTTTGCTCCGACGTCGCGTCGGTGACGGACCGGGTGCTGGCGGTGCTCGCGTCGGTTTCGCGGCCGTCCCGGCGTGATCTGCGACGCTCGCCGTTTTCGCGAAGGCGTGCGACCCACTCCCTACCAGGCTCTGCGCCCCCGGGCGCCCCCGCCGAAGCCCACCGCAGCGCCATCTCCGACCACCTCCGCACGGTCCCCGGCCTCGTAAAACACAAAGCCCCGCCCTGAGTGGAGAACCGTTCTTCCGCCAGCGACCCGCATTACGTCGGGGAACCGACTGGATCAGCATTCGGCTTCCGCAGCCGTTTCACGGCCGCCGTCAGCTTCTGCGCTGCTCTGCGGTAGTGTGGAGGGTCCAATGTGTGGCGATGCAGTTCGTCGTAGTCGAGGGTGAACCAGTCCGGGAGAGCGTCTTCATCGATCTTGCCCAGCATGACCGGGATGATCGGCACCGCCTTCCGCGCGGCGAAGGCGAGCTCCTTCCTGACCGCGGCCGACCGCAGCGACGCCTCCGTCAACAACACGACCAGGGCGCGCGAACGATTCAGGCCCTCCGTCACCCGCTCCTTCCAGTTCCCGGACCGTATTCCTTCACGGTCGATCCACACCGACAGCGATTCCGCCTCCAGCGCACCCGCCAGCCGATCGGCGGCTTCGGCGTCTTCCCGGGCATAGCTCAGGAAAACCGGGCGCTGGACGTTCGCGATGTAGATCGCCTCCGGCACGTTCCACACCCACTTTTGCGGGGTTCCCCCGCCGCCACGCGACTGGCCTTTCACGAAATCGTGCAGTTCGTCGATGGACACCTGTCCATCTCCGTCCGTGTCCGCGCCGTCACCACGCAGCCCGGAGCAAAGCGCGACCGTGAATGCCCCGCCTTCCTCCGAGTCCCCGCACGTCTCCTCGGCGCCGCACGAGGTGATCGCATAGAGGCCGTTGGGAATTCCCCGGTTCTGGTTGAAGAACGCGCCGGAAAAGCAGGCGTCGATCAGCAGCACGATCTTCCGGCACCGGGAGCGCCGCAACTGGGAAAGGATGAACTCCGCGTCCAGAGCGGTGGCATCGAGGAAGGAGTCTTCCGAGTCGGCGACGGCAAGGTACAGGCTGCGATCACCGCCCAGGCGGCCATTCCCGGAGTAGTAGATCAGCAGCGTGTCATCCGTGCCGGACTCCGCGCAGATCCGTTCGATCTCGCGGCGCACCTCGATCAATCCCCGGTCGAGCAACGTGTCGACGGTGAACCCGCAGATATCGGGATCGGAGAGCGTCGCGCCGAGGCTGCGCGCGTCCATCTTCGGTCCAACCAGGCGGTAGCCCGGGATTTTGGGGAACGTCCCGTTGCAGATCAGCAGCGCGCGCCTCTTCCCGGAGCCCGCTACGGGTACGCTCGCGGTGTCTCTGCCCTCCATTCAGCCCTCCGGTGGCGACGGTTGTCCAGTGTGACGAAGCACGCGGCAATCCTTTGATCCGCACGGTAGCGCCGTACACTCCGGAATGCCATGCCGCCTGAGACGCCAACGCTCGAAGCCCCCGCGCGCGTCCAGCGGCAGGGGCTTCGTGATCGTAAACTCCCGGGCGCGGCGAACCGCGCCGGCTCGCTCGAAGGATCAGGACGGCGACTCGGCCTCGGCCGCCGAGCCCGCCTTCTCCGCCTCGTCGTCGCCCACCGCCTCCACCTCGTTCTCGGTGAAGCCCACGATGGAGCCGTCGGGGAACTGCACCATGAACCCGTCGCGGCCGTCCTCGTTGTTGTCTGGCCCCCAGTGCCCGATCACCTCGCCGATCTTCCCCACGTACGGCTCGGACTGGTCGTAGTACGAGCGCACCACGCGCACCTTGTGCATCGCTCCTCCAGGCCCTGGTTCGTCACGATCGCACGCCCGCACTTGCATAAGCCGCGCCCGGTGCGGCCCGCGCAGCGAAACCGCCCCGGAGCCGAAGCCCCGGGGCGGGATCCGTCGATCCTCCGCGGCGCGTTTACAGCCCGCGGTGCCGGTCGGGGTCCACCATCTCCCGGTTCAGCTCCTTGGCCTGCTGCGCCGCGAGACGGCGCGCGTTGGCCTCGGTCATCGCGTCCTCGGCGCGCGCGGCGTCCTGCTCGGCGGCGCCTTCCATCTGGTCGAGCCGCCCTTCGCGCTTCACGCTGGCGTCGCCCAGGAGGTCGCCCACGCCTTCCTTGATCTTCCCGCCCAGGTGCGTCAGCTTGCCCGTCAGATCGTCCGCCATGTTCGGCTCCTGCTTGGGTTTCCGTCGATTCCCCCCAGGCCTTCTTCAAAGGCAAGAGCCATGCCCGCCTGCAGGGCTGCCACGGTGGCTATCTTGGCCTGTGACTTGCTATTGCGCTTCCTGGAACGGTGTAGCCGACGCGGCCGCGGGGAGTGATGCGAGGATGACGGAGCAGGTGGAAGAGGCACGACCGCGCGCGTGGGAGCGGCTGTCCACGCGCGAGGTGGGCGAGTATGAGATCTTCACGGTGCGCGAGGAACGCTCGCGCTCCCCGCGCGACGGCCAGGAGCAGACCTTCTACGTGGCCGAGTCGCCCGGCGGCGTCACGGTGCTGGCGCAGACCGAAGACGGGCGGCTGGTGATGGTGGAGCAGTTCCGACACGGTCCGCGCCGCGTGACCCTGGAGCTCCCCAGCGGGATGGTGGACGACGGCGAGCAGCCCGCCGCGGCGGCCGCCCGCGAGCTCCGCGAGGAGACGGGCTACACCGGCGAACACGCCGAGATCATCGGCCGGATCGACCTGAACCCCTCGTGGCAGGCGGCCGCCGTGCACGTGGCGGTGGTGCGCGGCGCCAAGCTGAGCGGCGACAAGGAGCTGGACGACGCCGAAGACACGCGCGTTTGCCTCGTCTCGCCCGACGACCTGCGCCGCCGCATCGTGGCCGGCCAGGTGGACACGGCCACGACGATCGCCGCGCTGGCCTTCTGGGACTGGACCCACGCCGGCGCGGCGAAGCAAGGCTGACGCGCAAAGCCGAACGACGGGGCGGACGTTGGCACCATCCCCCCTGCGCCGGAGCACCGCCTCCGGGAGCCTCGCCGCCGCCGGCGGTGTAGCAGGACGACGAGCCCCGCGGCGCCGGCGTGGGCACGGCCTGAACGACAGGGAGGACGTTGGTGTTCGTGTTCATCTCGCATCTGACCGTGCCGCCCGAAGACCACGGCTCGCTGGAGCACCACTTCCGCGAGCGCTCGCGGCTGGTGGACGGATTTCCCGGGTTCCTGTACCTGCAGCTCATGCGACCGCAGGCCGGCGGCGCCACGCACACCTTTCTCACCGCGTGGGAAAGCCGCGACGCCTTCCGCGCCTACATGGGCAGCCAGGAGCACGCCGCTTCCCATTCGCGCGAGCCCGGCGCTATAATGGGCCGCACCACCGTGCGCCACGAAGCCTACGAGGTGCTGATGGACTCGCGCGCCACCCCCGAGTGGCGGGGGGTGGCGGCGGACGCGGGCGAATCTCCCGCGTCGCTCCACGCGTATACCGTGCAGGCGGGGGCGCATGGCGCCGGCTGAGGCGGCCGTTCCCACGGGCGAGCGCCGGGCGGCGCCGGTGCGCGACGACGCGGCCAACCGCTTCCTGGACGCGATCGTGGCCGGCAACCGCCGCCGCGCCTTCGAGGTGGCCGACCAGGCGCAGGCCGCCGGGATGGACATGCGCGGCCTCTACCTGCAGGTGTTCCAGCCCGCGCTGCGCGAGATCGGCCGGCTCTGGCAGCAGAACCGCATCACCGTGGCCGACGAGCACCTGGCCACCGCCATCACCCAGGCGGCCATGGCGCGGCTGTACGAGGGGCTGTTCGCCTCGGCCACGGGGCAGGGCCCGCTCCTGATCGCGGCCTGCGCCGACAGCGAGCGCCACGAGGTGGGGCTGCGCATGGTGTGCGACATCCTGGAGATGGAAGGGTGGGACACCGTGTTCCTGGGCGCCGCCGTGCCCCTGGCCGACCTGGTGCGCATGGTGTGCGAGCGGAAGCCGCAGGTGGTGGCGCTCTCCGCCTCGCTGGCGCCCAACGTGGGGCGGGTGGAGGCGGCGATCCGCGCCATCCGCGAACAGTGCCCCGACCAGCCCGTGATCGCGGTGGGCGGCCGCCCCTTCTCGGCCGACCCCGAGCTCGCGGCACGGATGGGAGCCGACCTCACCGCCAGCGACGCGGCCGAGGCGGCCGAACGACTCAAGGAGAGATTCGCGGCATGAGCGCCGTCACCCGCGCCGGCACAGGTCTCCACCCCGCGCTCCGGGCCTTCCCGGGCGCGGTGCTGGAGCTTGCGCCCGACGGGGTGGTGCTGGAGTCGAACGGGTACCTGGAGCGCTCGCTCGAGCGCGCCGTGGCCGGCGCGCGGCTGGACGACCTGCTCGACCCGGCCTCGCGCACCAAGATGGCCGAGATGCTGCGCCGCCGCCCCGCGCCCGGCGAGGGGCCGGTCGCCTGGGAGCTGATCCTGGAGGGGCGCGACACCCTGTCGCCGCACGCCTTCTACCCGGTGTGGAGCGACGACGACCCGGGCGGCGACCGGCTGTGGCTGGTGGAGTGCCCGCGCGACCCGCGATTCGGCGCCGTGCACGAAGAGCTGGCGGCGGTCAACAGCGAGCAGGCCGCCACCCAGCGGCAGCTCAGCAAGGAGAAGGCGCGGCTGGGGCGCGCGCTCGACGAGCTTGAGCGCGAGCTGGGCGAGAACGCGCAGCTCAGCCGCACGCTGCAGCAGCAGAACGAAGAGATGGAGGCGCAGAACGAAGAGCTGCTGGCCATGACCGAGGAGCTGCACGCCGGCCAGGACCAGCTCCTCGGGCTCAACCACCAGCTCGAGCGCCGCAGCCGCGAGCTGCAGCTGGCGCTCTCGGCGCGCAACCGCTTCTACGCGGCCATGAGCCACGAGCTGCGCACCCCCATCAACGCGGTGATGGGCTACAACGACCTGCTCCTGGCATCGGTCTACGGCTCGCTCAACGAGCAGCAGGAGCTGGCCATCGAGCGCTCGCAGCGCGCCGCGCAGCACCTGCGCGAGCTGGTCAACGACGTGCTCGACATCTCGCGCCTGGAGGCCGGGCGCGCCGAGCTCCAGCCCGAGCCGGTGGAGCTGGGCGCGCTGGTGGACGAGGTGTTCGCCGCGCTGCGGCCCATGGCGCAGGCGCTGGGGGTGGAGATGCGGCTGAGCTCGGCCGGCGTGGTCACGGTGGAGAGCGACCGCAGGCAGGTGCGCCAGCTCCTCGAGAACCTGGTGAGCAACGCGATCCGCTTCGGCGCCGGCGCGCCGGTGTTCGTGCGGGTGCAGCGGGCCCGCGGCGGCGGCGCCGAGGTGGAGGTGGTGGACGGCGGCCCCGGCATCGCGCCGGAGGACCAGGGCCGCATCTTCGACGAGTTCGTGCAGCTGGCGCGCGACGAGAACGGCGACTCCACGGGGGTCGACGGCACCGGGCTGGGGCTGCCCATCGCCCGCCGGGTGGCGCGGCTGCTGGGCGGGCAGCTCGACCTGAGCTCCACCGTGGGTGTGGGAAGCACCTTCCGCTTCACCCTGCCCGAACGGGTGGCGGGGGCGGCAGGGGCATGACGGCGAAACCGACGCACGGGGGAGGAATGGACGAAGCCGGGCAGAACCGGGGTGGAGACCGGCGAGGGCAGGACCGCAGGCGCACCGACCGACGCACGCCGGTGCCCTGGTGGCGCAAGCCAGCCGCGTTCGCGGCGTATGGCGCCGTGGCGGTGCTGGTGCTGGTGATGCTGCGCGGCTGCGGCGGCGACGACGAAAAGCCGGCCTCGGGCACCACGGCCGGCCCCATCGCCCCCGCGCCCCCCGCGATCGAGACGTCGCCCACGCCCAACCGCCCGGGCGTGGTGGAACCCGCGCTCACCACCGCCGACTTCGAGCGCCTGACGCTGGAAGGCCAGCGCGCCGTGGGCCGCGTGGTGCGCGCGCAGCTCTTCTGCGACGCGCCCACGCCGGTGGCGCTGATGGCGGGCGTGGACACGGTGGAGGCGGCCATCGCCCCGCTGGTCGACCGCACCGCCCAGCGCGTTCCCGCCGCCGAGTGCAAGTGGGGGTCGCAGGACGACCCGCGCCGCGAGGACTTCCTCCTCCTGGTTCCGCCGCAGCTGGCCTCGCAGTTCGCCTCGCAGCCGGTCACCCTCGACGGCTACATCCGCCGCCGGCGCCTGCTGGCCAACGTGGAGTGGATCGGCCGCTCGCGGGCGCTGTCGCTGCAGACGGTGGGGATCTTCCGGGGGATCGGCCAGTAGCGCGAATCCGGCGAGACGGGTGCCCGGGTGCGCAGGTGCGGAGTGCGTTCGACGGCGCGCTCCCGCATCGCTTTTCCGGGAGAGGACCGCCCACCCGGTTCGGGCTCTACCCCGCCGCGGACCTTCGCCACCCTCCGACACCTCCCTGCGCCTCGCCCAGCTTCCGGGCGGGGCGCTTTCGCCGTGGGCCGACCGCTCCGGATCATCTCCTCGCGGTGGCTGCTGGCCCGGACGTTGCCGAGATCTGCCCCGTCTCGCCGCCCAATGACGGGCGGCGCGCCTACGGAGGGGGGAATGATGCGTTACGACCAGGGGTATGCACGCGGTTACGACCGCGGGATGGGCGCCGGGCGCCCCGGCGTGGGGCCGCGCCACGACCAGGCGTTCCGCGCCGGCCGCGGCGGGTTCGATGCGGGGCCGCGCGGATACGACCGCGGGATGCGCGGGTACGACGGCGGCATGCGCGGCTACGATGCGGGCTACGGGCGGTATGCGCCGTGGCGCGCCGGCTTCAGCGGCCCGGCCGTGCACCCGTCGGCCAACCAGCACGTGGAGACGGGCGAGACCGACTTCCTGGGCCGGCCCTATTCGCGCGCGGCCGAGGAAGACGTGCCGTGGGGGCTGATCGAGCAGGACCGCATGCAGGCGCGCGGCCACGGCTACGACGCGGGGTTCCAGCCCGGCGGCGACGGCTACGCGGCGCGCGACGGCCGCGGCTGGTCGCGCGGGTACGATCGCTCGGGCGGCTACGCGGCCGGGCCGCGCGGCGGGTACGACCGGGCTGGAGGGTACGGCGCGGGGCCGCGCGGCTACGACCAGGGCGGCGGCTACGCGGCGAGGATGCGCCACGGTGGCAGCTACGGCGGGCCGCACGGCTACGACCGCGACATGCGCCCGGAAGAGTTCCACGCGCGCAACCTCCCCGACAGCGACGTCGGCGGCGTGGACGCGCACCGCTATGCCCGCGGGCGCGACCTGCGCCACCCGGGCAGCTGGAGCCGCTGGTTCTGACCGCGCCACACCTGCGGAAAAACGACGAGGCCCGTCCGCTGCCGGATGGGCCTCGTTTGCCGTTGACCCGAGTCTCCGGTCAGGGGCTGCCTGCCTCCTCCGGGCTGGCGGCACGGACGGACCTTTGCTCGAAGCGGTTGATCGGCCGGTCGACCCGGACCCTGGCCCAGTACTGCACCCGGTTGGGCCGCTGGAACGGCGTCGGTGGGTCCAGAAGGGTCACCGTGGAACCCCGGGGCACCCATCCCAGGCTGACCACACTCGAGAAGTATTCCCGGTCGTTCGGGGGGAGCCGTTCGCGGACCGTGAGGTCGCCGAGCACGCGGTAGCTCTTCTGCACGGGAAGCAGCGACGGGTCGACGGTGACCGGCTGGTCGGCCGCATCTGCCAGGCGCGGCTTCTCCCACCCGCCCCGTGCGCGGTTGTAATTGCCCAGCCAGACGAATCCCACGGTCAGAGAGTCGATTGGCGCGCTCCCAGTTGCGGCGACCTCCACGTCTTCGTCGGCGTGATATGGCCCCATCGTACTGTCACGGAGCACCGTCAGAACGGTGGTGGTGGCGGAGTCGAGAGCGGTTGCAGTCAGGTCGGAATCAAACAGGTTTGCGCCGCTCAGGTCGGCGCCGGCAATCGCGGCGCCGGTGAGGTCGGCGGAGACCAGGCGTGCATTGGTGAGAACCGCGCCGCGAAGGTTGGCGCCCGAGAGCACAGCGCTGTCGAGTACCGCGTTGACGAAGCGGGTGTTTCTCAGGTTCGCGCTCCGCAGATTGATTCCGGTCAGCTGTGCGCCGCTGAAGTCCAGCCCCGACAGGTCGACTCCCTCCAGCTCTCGTGACTGGGTGTAGAGCCTGCGCAGGAGCGCGACTTTGCGGGAGTGAGACACGCTGGACGAGCCCAGCGCGGTAAGCATCTCGCCTCGCGTGGGGCTCGTCAGGCGGTCGCGAAGGAGGAAGAGGCCCGTGACCGCCACTACGGCCAGGAACGTGCCCAATCCCAGGAGCGAAGCTCTCTGGCGGGGCCTCGCCTCGCGCGACCCCGCTGGTTCAACTGGCGCCCCGGCAACCGCCGGCGAGTGCGCATACTCGTTCAGGTACTGGTCGCGCACCTTTTCGGAAAGTTGCGCGGGCTCGCTCACACGTTCGCCGGTGACGTAGTGCGTCAGCCGCGTGGCGGCGGAAAGGAGCGTGCTCTTGCGTCCGCGCTGGTCGGCGAAGGGCGCCAGCACCTCTTCATAGGAGAAGTACGGGACGTAGGGAAACTCAATGTCGCCCCAGTATTCCTCGCGCGCACCGCGTTTCAGGCGGCGGGTGTCTTCCAGATGTTCCACGAACGGAGCGAAGGTCAACTGCGCCTTCTGCAGCGCGGCCGTGAGCTTGAAGTTTTCGAACGGGTCCACGCGGGTCGGTACCGGAAAGATCGGCAGCTCGGGGCGCTGCTCGCGTACCGACTGCGCCACGGCGTCGGCGCCGCGCATGCTTTGCTTGTTCATCGTGAACAGCACCACTAGGGCGTCGGGGAGCTGCACGGTGCAGATGCCCGAGGTGTCACTGACCCCTGTGCGGCTGTCGATCAGGACGTAGTCATAGCTCCGCTTCAACTGGTCGCGCATCGCGTTAATGACCTTGCCGCCACCGAGCCGCTCGTAGAAGTGGTCCCAGTCCATCGCGTTGACGCGCTCGGCATACGTCGCGCCCTGCTGGCCCGCTGGCAGCAGGTCGAGCACGCCGCCCTTGGGGAACCCCCAGTCAAGGCGCACAATGTAGTCGCTGATGTCGCCCAGTTCCGAGAGCTTCGCCCGCTGAGGCGCGGGTTGGCGGTTCTCGGGTGAATCGCTCGAAGCCGTTGCGTCGTGGGCGGGGGTCACGGCGGCGCGCGACACGGACCAAACGAAGTCGATCACGCCGGGGGTGCTGTACAGGTCGGGGTCGATCAGAAAAGGGGCGAAGTATCGGTGAAGCCCCGGCGCCTCGAGGTCCCAATCAATGCAGATCACCTGCTTTCCATGCGCCGCGAGCACCCACGCCACGTTGGCGAGCGCCATGGACCTGCCGGTGCCGCCTTTGTAGGAATAGAAGGTGATGACCTTGCCGGCGCCGTCACGCGACATTTCGGAGGTTCTCCCGAGGCCCCGACACCAGCGGCCTTCGCTCGGGCCCCCGCTCGGCGAGCAGGCGCCGCAGGTCGCCCGTCGCCACTATGCGGCGCTGCAGCCCTTCCACCAGCCTGCGGAGAACCGAATGGAGTTCCGCAGCCGACCCCAGGGCGGCAGTGACGATCACGTCATCCCCCGCGGCGGCGTCGCCCAGGCGGCTGGCGAACGACGCGGCGGCCCTGGCGCTAGTGCCGGGGAGGATCACCAGGGCTCCGCGCCACCCCCCACTGGCGAGCAGCCCTTCCATTAGGCGCTGCAGGAGCGCATCGCGAGACGAGGTGGCGGTGACCACCACCACCTCGTTCCGCGAGGTGGCGTCCAGCAGCGCCGCGAGCAACTCGGCCCCGGCATCCCCGACGCTGGCGTTGACCGTCTGGTGGACGCACGTCATCCCGAGTTCGAACCCCACGTCGGCGATCGCGGCTTCGGGTGAGACGGCACTCTCCGTTTCCGGCGCCCCTGCCTCCGTCCCCGCCAGCAGGTGGAACGCACGCAGCACATGGGGACCTCCATGCGTGGGCCGTGAAACCGGGGCAGGGGTGACGGCGAAGATGTTGGGCGCCTTGCCGAGGGTAGGCGGGTGTGGGAGCGCGGCGAGGAGGGGCGTCGAACGATTCACGATGAGTTCGGAAAGCTCCTCGAGAATGGTCTGGTATGGGCCGCGCCGGCCCGTCTCGCGCAGGATCCCTTCCAGGCCCTTGGCACGATACACGTCGATGTGCTGGGTGACGCTATACTGGATGGCCTGGAGCGCCGACGGCGGAAACCCGTGCCGTTGCAGGTCGGACTCCTTCATCCACAGGACGGGAATGATCCGGTTGGAACCGCGAACGACGCCGTTCTCGTCCAGCGAGACACCCTGCCGCTGAACGAAGATCCCGAACTCCTTCCCGCAGTATTCCCGGTTGAAGTAGTACGGCGTGTAGATACACAGGAGTGTCTGGCTTGTCTGCAGAGCGTCCACCAGCTCGGCTTCCCAATCGTCGCCGGGCTCGATTCTAGGCAAGTCGCGGAAACTCACGCCCGAGCGCGCGGCCTTGCGTCCGACCTTCTCGACGAGGTCTTCGAAGAAGCGCTCCAGGTACTTGTTCCTGTCGTATCTCGCGTACGAGAAGAAGAACAGGTATGGGAGAGATGACGAGGAAGTGACGGGTGGGGTCATGGCGCCCCCGGGGGTTTGGAGACGTTCGATCAAACATGAAAAGGCGCAGTGAGAACTGCGCCTTCGAGAATATAGTGTGCCGTGTGGCGAGGTGTCCAGCGTCGTGAGCGGCGCCCGCTCTCGCAGGGCTGCCGCGGCGGCAGCACCTGGCTGCCAGCCGAGGGGGCGTCGGTCCCTGACCCCCTTCAATGCTCGATGACCACCACGCCGGGCTGCTTGTAGGCGGCCAGCACCTCGCGGCAGATCAGCTTCACGGTGGCCTCGTCCAGGTCGGCGCCGGGGGCGGGGACCACGGTCACCACCACCTCGTTCTCCTTCGCCGGGTCGGGCGCCGAGGTGACCGAGGCGCTGGCGATGCGCGGATCCTGCTCCAGCGCGCGCTCCACCTCGCGCGGGTACACGTTGTAGCCGGCGCGCGTGAACATCGCCTTGCTCACGCCGCGAAAGCGGATCGCGCCGTCGGCCTCGGCGCACCCCAGGTCGCCGGTGCGGAAGGCGTTCTCCCAGAAGTGCTCGCCGTGGCGCCCCGCGTCGCCCACGTAGCCGGGGAACACGTTGGCGCCCTCCACGCAGATCTCGCCCGTCTGCCCGTGCGCCACGCCCTCGCCGCGCGGGCCGCGCACCGACACCTCCACCCCGGGAAACGGGTAGCCCAGCGTGCCCGGCCGGTTGGGGCGGTCCACGCGGTTGAACAGGCACACCGGGCCGCACTCGGTCACCCCGTACCCGTCGCGCAGCGGGATGCCGAAGGTCTCCTCGAAGCGCCGCGCCACCTCGGCGCGCAGCGGGGCGCCGCCGCACACCGCCACCCGCAGCCGGTGCGCGGGCACCCCCTGCCGCTCGGCCGCCGAGATCAGCGCCACGTAGGTGGCCGGCACCCCGCACAGCACGGTGGCGCCGGTCTCCTCCAGCGCGTGCAGGACGCGCGTGGGGTTGAAGCGCTCGAAGGGAACCACGCGGGCGCCGGCCACCAGCGGCGCGTTGAGCGTGGCGGTGAGCCCGAAGGCGTGCACCCAGGGGAGCAGCCCCAGGACGCAGTCGTCGGGGGTCATCTGCATCGCCTCGATCACGCCGTGCAGGTTGGCGGCGAGGTTGCGGTGCGTGAGCCGGGCACCGCGCGCCCAGCCGTCCATGGCCGAGGTGTAGATCACCACGGCCTCGCCGTCGCCGCGTGCGAGGGGGCCGTCGCTGGTGGACTCGTGGGGCGCCGCGTCGAATTCGGTCTCCAGCGCGCCGTCGGCCGCGTCCACGCACAGCTTCGGGGTGCCGGGGGGCACCAGGTGCTCCATCGCCTCGATGGTCACCACGCCGCGCGCGCGAGAGTCGGCCAGGTACTCGGCGGCCTCGCGCTGGCTGAGCAGCGGGTTGAGCATCACCGTGCTGCACCCCGCCCGCAGCGCGCCGAAGAAGGCGGTGGGGAAGGCGGGCACGTTGGGGAGCAGCAGCCCCAGCCGCCCGCCGTGCACCCCCAGGGCGCGCAGCCCGTCGCTGAACTCGCGCACGCGCCGCTCCAGCTCGAACGCGGTGGCCGGCGGGTCGGCCGCCAGGGCCGGGCGTTCGGGGGTGGCGCGCGCGGCTGCGGCGATCAGGGTGTCCAGCGGCTGCGTCAACTCGTTGGCTCTCGCGCGTGGGGCGATCTCGGCGTGCTACGGCCCGCCAACCTACCATTCGGCCCACCGAACGCAAGTCGAGAACCATTCTTGCAGAGCCGTGGCGTGCGCGCCGTCTGTTTGGCTTGACGGCGGGTGAGGTGGGAGCCGACATTCCCGCCCCTTGCACGCGCGCCACCGGCCCCCTGCCCGCGGCGCGCATTTCGTAGAGACACGAGCCCCCGGTTTCGCACGTGCTGGATACTTCCAAGCTGATGGTGAGCGTGTCGGGCGTCCGCGGGCGCGTGGGCGACGGCCTGACCCCCGAGGTGATCGCCTGGTTCGCCGCCGCCTTCGGCGCCTACGCGCGCCGGCGCGGCCCCGGGAACACGGTGGTGATCGGCCGCGACAGCCGCGTTTCGGGCGCGATGTTCGCGCGCGCCGCCACCGCCGCGCTGCAGGCCGCCGGCTGCGACGTGGTGGACGTGGGCATCGCCCCCACCCCCAGCGTGCAGCTGGCCGTGGAGGAGCTGGGCGCCGCCGGCGGGCTGGCGGTGACCGCCAGCCACAACCCGATCGAGTGGAACGCGCTCAAGTTCATCGGCCCCACGGGCATGTTCCTGGACGGCGACGAGAGCGCCGAGATGCGCGCCGTGCGCGAGGGGGGCGAGATCCCGCGCGCGACCTGGCAGGAGCTGGGCGGGTGGAGGGAGGACGCGGGCGCGGTGGAGCGCCACGTGGCGCGCATCCTGGCCATCCCCTTCCTGGACGTGGAGCGGATCCGCGCGATGCGCTTCCACGTGGCGCTCGACTGCGTGCGCGGCGCCGGCGGCACCATCTTCCCCCGCCTGCTGGAGGCGCTGGGGTGCACCGTGGCCGCCATCAACCTGGAGACCGACGGCCTGTTCCCGCGCGAGCCCGAGCCGGTGGCCGAGAACCTGGGCGAGCTGGAGGCGCTGGTGCGCCAGTCGGGCGCCGCCGTCGGCCTCGCGACCGACCCCGACGTGGACCGGCTGTCGCTGGTGTCGGAGGAGGGGAAGGCGATCGGCGAGGACTACACGCTGGCGCTGGCCTCCACCCTGGTGCTGCGCCACCGCAAGGGGCCGCTGGTGACCAACCTGTCCACCAGCCGTCTGATGGACGACGTGGCCGAGCGCGCGGGAGTGCCGCTGGTGCGTGCCGCGGTGGGCGAGATCAACGTTGCCCGGCGGATGCAGGCCGAGCGCGCCACCGTGGGCGGCGAGGGGAACGGCGGGGTGATCCTCCCCGACGTGCACCTGACGCGCGACGCGCCGGTGGCCGCCGCGCTGATCCTGCAGCTGCTGGCCGAGACCGGCCAGCCGCTCTCGCGGCTGGCGGCGGGCATCGGCCGCTACGACATCGTGAAGGAAAAGCTGCCGCGCCCCGCGCAGCCGCTGGACGCCGTCTACGACGCGCTGGCCGCCCGCTTCCCCGAGGCCGAGGCCGACCGCCAGGACGGCCTGCGCCTGTCGTGGGCCGCGCGCAAGGCCTGGGCGCACCTGCGCCCCTCGGGAACCGAGCCGATCGTGCGCATCATTTGCGAGGCGCCCACGCGCGAAGAGGCGCAGGGGCTGGTGGAGACGCTGCGCGAGGCGCTGCCGGCGTAGGGAGTACGAGAGTACGAGAGTACGAGAGTACGAGAGGGGCGTGTCGGTGCGACACGTGGGCGTCAGGCGGGGATGCCGGGGCGCACGGGTGCAGCCAGCTGGCGAATCCACCGGTCGATCCGGAAGGACGCGGCGGAGCGCTCGCGCACCACGAAAAGCTCGCGACGTGGCTGGAGTTGCATGAGGGATGCGCGCCCGGAGGGCCGGGACACCGGCGGCCCGGGGCGTCCGGCCTGAAGATTGATATGGGGACGGCGGGCCGCCGGGGGCCCGGCGCCGTTGGGCACGGCGGTATCGTGCCCTGCGGCGCGCGCAGCCCGGCCCCCGCGCAGCGGGGGACATGCCCCGACCCGCAGTGGCCGTTGCCGTTGGCGGCTTCCGGGACGGCCGGCAGGGCGGTTCCCGAGAACATCGAAGACCGTACACAATCCACGCGAAGGACGAAACGCCTATGTGCGGGATCGTTGGATACATCGGCGAGCAGCAGGTGGCGCCGCTTCTGTTGCAGGGCCTCAAGCGCCTGGAGTACCGCGGCTACGACTCGGCCGGGATCGCCGTGGCCAAGAACGGCCACCTGACCGTGCGCAAGGAAGCCGGCAAGATCGCCGAGCTGGAGAAGATGATCATCGCCGACCCCGTGGACGGCGTGGTGGGGATCGGGCACACCCGCTGGGCCACGCACGGGCCGCCCAACCAGCGCAACGCCCACCCGCACGTGAGCGAGAACGGCGACTTCGCCCTGGTGCACAACGGGATCATCGAGAACGCGGCGGTGCTCAAGCGCAAGCTGGCCGAGCGCGGGCACGTGTTCAACAGCGACACCGACACCGAGGTGCTGGTGCACCTGATCGAGGACATCTTCAACAGCGGGGTGACCGAGGACGGCGGCCGCGCGGGGAAGCTGGAGCGCGCGGTGGAGGCGGCGCTGCAGCAGATCGAGGGCACCTACGGGATCGCCGTGATCAGCAGCAAGGACCCGGGGAAGATCGTGGCCGCGCGGCTGGGCAGCCCGCTGCTGATCGGCGTGGGCGAGAACGGCGAGACGTTCGTGGCCAGCGACGCGGCGGCGGTGATCGCGCACACGCGCGACGTGATCTACATGGACGACGGCGACATGGCCACCATCACCAGCGGCGGCTACACCGTGCACCGGCACAACACCGGCCCGGTGAGCCGCCCCGTGAGCCGCGTGGACTGGGACCTCAACGAGGTGGAGCGCGGCGGCTATCCGCACTTCATGCTCAAGGAGATCATGGAGCAGCCCGAGACGCTGCGCGAGACCATGCGCGGGCGGCTGCTGGTGGAGGAGGGCAATGTGATGCTGGGCGGCCTGCGCGGGATGGACGAGGAGCTGCTCGAGATGGAGCGGATCATCATCCTGGGGTGCGGCACCAGCTGGCACAGCGGGCTGATCGGCGAGTACATGCTGGAGGACATCGCCCGCGTGCCCACCGACGTGGAGTACGCCAGCGAGTTCCGCTACCGCCGCCCCGTGGTGGAGCCCAACACGCTGGTGATCTCCATCAGCCAGAGCGGCGAGACGGCCGACACGCTGTGGGCCATGCGCGAGGCGCGCGCCCAGGGCGCCACGGCGCTGGGGATCGTGAACGCCGTGGGCTCCACGATCGCGCGCGAGACCGACGCGGGCGTGTACCTGCACGCCGGCCCCGAGATCGGCGTGGCGAGCACCAAGGCCTTCACCAGCCAGGTCGAGGTGCTGGCGATGCTCACGGTGCACCTGGGGCGGCTGCGCGGCACGCTCACGGCCAGCCGCGGGCGCGAGATCGTGAAGGCGCTGCAGCAGCTTCCCGAGCAGGTGAGCCGGCTGCTGGAGCAGGACGAGGAGATCCGCAGGCTGGCCGAGGAGTACAAGGACAGCCGCAACTTCCTGTACCTGGGGCGCGGATACAACTTCCCGGCGGCGCTGGAGGGGGCGCTGAAGCTGAAGGAGATCAGCTACATCCACGCCGAGGGCTACCCCGCGGCCGAGATGAAGCACGGACCCATCGCGCTGATCGACGAGAACATGCCGGTGGTGGTGATCGCCCCGCGCGACGCCGTGTACGACAAGGTGCGCAGCAACATCGACGAGGTGAAGGCGCGCGGCGGCTGCATCATCGGCGTGATCAGCGAGGACGACACCGAGCTGCCCAAGGTGCTCGACCACGTGATCCGCATCCCGCGCACGCACGACGCGCTGGCGCCGATCCTGGCGAGCGTGCCGCTGCAGCTGCTGGCCTACCACATCGCCGTGCTGCGCGGCAGCGACGTGGACCAGCCGCGCAACCTGGCCAAGAGCGTGACGGTGGAGTAGGCGCCGGATCGCCGGCAGAGATCGATCGAACCAGGTGGCGGGGGAGGAAGAAATTTACCATATTTCTTCCTCCCCTCTGCTTTTGGAGGTCGCACATGGCGTTGAACATCAAGCACCCGGAGGCGGACCTCCTCGCCCGTGCGCTCGCGCGTGCGACCGGCGAGTCGCTGACCGAGGCGGTGCTGACGGCGATCAAGGAGCGGCTGCAACGCGAGACCGGCCGCGGTGACACCGATGCGGTACGGAAGAACATTCGGGCGATCCAGCAGCGTTTTGCCAAGAAGAGGGTAGCGGACGAACGCACTGCCGACGAAATCATCGGGTATGACGAGCACGGGCTTCCCGCCTGATGGTCGTCGATACCTCTGCCTTGATCGCGGTTCTGAACGGCGAGCCCGAGTGGCGGCGCATCGAGGCAGCGATGCTCGCTGCGCGGCGGCTTGCAATCTCCGCCGTCACACTGGTTGAGGCTTCGATCGTCGCGGACTCGAAGCGCCAGCCGGACGGGATGGCAGAGCTGGATGCGCTCCTCACCGAGCTTCGGGTCGAGATCATCCCGGTCACCCGGCAGCACTCGGAACTGGCTCGCTCGGCGTACCGTCAGTTCGGGAAGGGAAGGCACCAAGCCGGATTGAACTTCGGAGACTGCTTCAGCTATGCGCTTGCGCGGGCATTCGGAGAGCCGCTCCTGTTCGTTGGCAACGACTTCGGCGGGACGGACGTCGAAGTGGCGTCGTATTGACGCCATGGAGCGCGCGGCTGCATCATCGGCGTGATCAGCGAGGACGACACCGAGCTGCCCAGGGTGCGCCGGGCCACGTGATCCGCATCCCGCGCACGCACGACGCGCTGGCGCCGATCCTGGCGCGCGTGCCGCTGCAATTGCTGGCCTACCACATCGCCGTGCTGCGCGGCAGCGACGTGGACCAGCCGCGCAACCTGGCCAGGAGCGTGACGGTGTAGTGAGCGGGCGTCGGCAGCGTCGGCTCCTCCCGCCGACGCTGAGGAAGACGGTCGAAACCCCGCCCCGGCATCAGCCGGGGCGGGGTTGTCTGTCGCAGCTGCCGTTCTGACGCTGTAGATTCTGCCGGCTACCCCGGACATGAACCGGCTGCTCACACAGACGCCGCCGCTCTCGCGAGAGCGGCGGCGTTTCGTACGTGCGGGCAGCTGATGATTCAACGCAAGGCGCTACTCGGAACGGAGCTCGCGGATGCGCTGGATGGTGACGACGAAGGGATCACGCACGGCGGGCAGGGTCGACGCGGCGTTCAGCTCGATGAATTCCTGGGCCCACTTCATCAGCCCCGGGTCGGTGGCGTGGGCGGCCATCTCTCCGCAGATGTACGCCATGTGGCCGATCAGGCGCGGATCGCCCGCGGCGACGACCTGCTTGACGATCTCCTCGATATCTTCCACGAACTCGCGCGTGGGCGTCCACACCGCGATGTCGCCGAGCGCCCAGGCGGCGGAGTCGCCGACATGGTAGCTGGCGGGCTGCGAAAGCAGGATCTCGGCGATCACCTCGAGCGCAAGGTGCTCACGCCGGCGGCGCGCGAAGCCGCTCAGGCGATGGGCGCAGTCCCGAATCTCGTTGATGTCGGTCGCCTCGCGCATCGCGCGGCCGACCCCGCGGATGACCCCGTCCGACGCCTCGTCGAGCAGCGCGGTCAACTGGTCGAGCGGCCTGCGCCGCCGGTCGGTGAAATCGACGAAGACCCTGCCTTCCAGGCGGTTGAAGAGGGGCGTCTGGCCGTATTTCAGCACCACGATCTTCTTTACGCCGCTTGCCGCCTCGTCGGCCGTGGCCCACTCCAGCTCACGGGCGACCCACCCGGCGTTTCCATCGTAATATCTCGTGTGGAGGATGAAGACGTAGCGCGATTTCACCACGCCCTTCTGGATCACCGGCCCCAGGCTGTCCCCGGCCCGCGAGTCCTTTTCGGCGTACCAGGTGACGTAGCCGCGCTCGCTGAGTTGTTCGTGCAGCCTGCGTGCCCGGACCAGGTCTTTCCAGGCGAAGCTGATGAACGCGTCGTGACGGTAATCCATGGAAGAGGCGGAGTGGGCGTGAGCTGCAAAACACCGCGGCAGACAAGAGATCAATCCAGGTGCGTGATGGTACGGCCCGGCGGAGGGGTCCTGCGCTCACCGGTCCCTTCCGCGAAGTGCAGTTCCAGCCCGAACCGTATCATCCGGCAGCTACTTCGCGGAGGGCTCGACGGATACGCGTACCGCCGACGAGATCGTCGGCTGCGACGAGCATGGGCTGCCCGCCTGACGAGGTGAGGGCGCGTGCGGCCGCTGCGGCGTGGGCGTGGCAGCCGCCGCGCGTGCTCAGGGATTGGGCGGCAGCTGGAGCAGCCAGCCGGGCATGGAGCCGGGCGGCGTGTTGCCGACGACCCAGAGCCGGCTGCCGCCGTCGAACACCGTGACCGTGACCGACCCGGCGTCGCTGAGGGCCGTGCCCGAGCCCGCGCGGCGGGCCCGGACGACCAGCGTGGCGTGCGTCGCGTCCACGGGAGTGCAGTTGACGGCCAGATCGATCTGGTCCCCCGCGGGTGCGGTTGGGCTGGCGACCTGGACCTGCCGCCCGGAACCCGCACCGGCCGTGAGCTCCAGGCGGTCGAAGGCCAGCAGCGCGGGGTTGCCGCCCAGCGTGCCGATCCTGGAGCCGGAATAGGTGCCGTTGATCTGGTCGCACACGCCGGCGGCAGGTGCGGGGCCCGGCGAGCCCAGCGCGAGGCCGGCGAACAGCAGAGGCAGGATGTTCATCGAACGGCCTCCTCCGCGACCAGGGTGCACACGGTGCCGACGAGCCCGTCATAGCGTTTGACCGGCATCCACCACCTCCCGCTGCTGAAGGTTTCGCGAACGCGGCCCGGTGCGGCCGCATCCACATAAAGGCCGTCTTCAGCCCGCCAGTCAATCCATTTGCAATCCCGACCCTCTCGTTACGTCGAACCGCCCATTCGGCCGCGAGGACGTCGTGGGCCGAGGCATCGCGGTGAATGCGGCGAGCCCTCCACCCCGGGGCGCGGGGGCGGAGGGCTGGCTGGTCACGTTGAAGATCCCTTGGAATCGACGCGTGGGCCTCGGCGGGGCGAGCCGCGCGTCAGACCGCCGGCTGCAGCGCCAGCCGCCGCCGCGGCGAGGTGCGCAGGGGCACGCGGCGCGAGCGGCCGTAGGCGATCGCCGCGGCCAGGAGGCCGACCACGAACGGGACCACCGCGCCCGCGCCCATCCCCCCGGCCAGCGTGGTGGCCACCGCGCCGATCATGATGATCACCAGGCCGCCGGCGGCGAGCGGCGTGAGGCCGGTGCGGATGCGCAGCAGGCCGGGGAGGACCAGCCCGAGCCCGCCCGCGAGCTCGCACACGCCGATGAAGCGGAGGAAGAGGACCGGGAACTCGATCGGGCCCTTCAGCATCTCGGGCGGCGCCACCAGCTTCATCCCGCCGGCGAACACGAAGAGGAGGGCGAGCAGCACCTGGGCAGTCCAGAGGGCCGCGTTGATCTTCCGCTCGCGCCGGGTCAGCGTCGTGGTCGGCATCGTCGTCTCTCCGTCATGGGGTTTGCAGCCGGCGTCCGGGCCGTTTGCCCGGATCGCTTCCCGGCTTCTACCATGACGACGAACGAGCCCCACGCGGATCGACAACCGCGCCGGGCTACCCTTCGTCCGTCATCGAACGGATCGACGGGAGCATGCCCTGAGGATGATCCCCGGCATCCTCTCTCGGCTCCCCGCGGTTACCGCCGCCTGCTCCGCTGCCTGGCTCGGCGTGGGCGCCGCACTCCGGCGCGTGCCTCGGTCGGCTGGCTGGTGGGCGTGGGGGAAGGCCACGCGGAACGCCTGTGCTTCACGAGGCCGTTCCGGATGGTGAAGCCGGCCTCGTCCATTCCAGTCACTGCCCATGTCGCCAGGCCGAACAGCGGCGCCCACACCAGCGCGCTGGCCGCGCTGAAGGCGAACGCCGGGGCCAGCGGCACGCCGCTCAACATCAACAGCGCGGTGACCAGCGGCACCCCGGCCACCGCGCCCCACACGGCGAGCCTGGCGATCGCGCCGAGGTGACGGAAGGCGGTGAGCGCGACGGCCGCGAGCACAACCGCCACCAGCGCGCCGGCGAGGAGCCCACCGGCGGTGGACGACGCGCCCGGGTGTGCCCGGGGCGCGAAGGCCACCAGACCCAGGATCGCGAACGGAAGGAACAGCCTCGCCGATGCACGCCGCGCCGCCGTCCACAGATCTTCCCCGTGGTCGCCGGTGCCGGCCTGGAGCGCAGCCCGGGCTTCCACGTGCCGGAACAATCCCCAGGGCACGCCGGCGCCCATTCCCAACACGGTCGCCAGGAGAACCAGCCCCGCCACCGTGGGAGCCTGGCCTTCGCCGCCCGAGACGACGGCACCCTGGCCTATCGCCACCAGGGCGAAGAAGTACGCGAGCACCGCCAGCACCGCTGACGCCGTCGTCGCCGCCACGTGGCGCCAAGCCGGTGCCGCGAGCGCGGGGCGGCAGGCGGCGTACGTAAACCCACCCGTCCACCCGGCCACTGCAGCCGCGACCTCCAGGATGGCCGTGAGGCCAAGCGTCGTCGTCAGATCCATCCGCAACTCGGCGTGCTGTCTCTGTCCGGCGGCTTCGGGCGTCTCGTGCCGGACGGTTGTGAAGAATCTTGAGCTCGCGTACAAGACCGACGCAAATCCACCGTCTCGGGTTTCATCCGACGGGAATGACTCGATTCGCATCTGCCGACGGATTTATTGACTTCGGTTCCTGCGCTGCCCAGCTTGCGAGCGCACCCGCCCATCCTGCGAGCGCCGGATTCCGCGAGGGTTCTCGCCGCGTACGGGCGTTCGTGTCCTTCCCATCACTCTAGAGGAGGAAGCATGGCCAAGATGAAGCTGGACCTCGGCGCCCTTCAGGTGGAAAGCTTCGACATCGCGGCGGCCCAATCCGCGCTCGGCACCGTGCACGCGCGCTCGGGCGAGCCGGAGCCGGGCGACGTGGCGCTGCTTCCGGTGACCGACTGGAAGACGTGCCAGGGCGGCGACTGCACCGCT
>Ga0070686_100000295_pt1 | contig 33563 bp, 29 predicted proteins | sample KBSS23LmetaG_FD_65654 | JGI IMG/M metagenome (GOLD analysis project Ga0070686, IMG submission 65654) | Switchgrass rhizosphere microbial communities from Kellogg Biological Station, Michigan, USA - KBS S2-3L metaG | ecosystem: Host-associated > Plants > Roots > Rhizosphere ... | reverse complement strand
GCCTCATCGACGCAGCTCATCAGCGGACCGCTCTGGGATCAGAACTCGCTCGGCGAATTCGACCCCGCCGACCTGGTGGGCCGGCGTTGCTTCGGAGGCCTCGATCTGTCGAGCAAGGTGGACTTGTCCGCCTGGATAAAGCTGTTCCCGCCGCAGGAGCCCGGCGACCGCTGGCGCGTCGTGCCGCGGTTCTGGATGCCCGAGGACACCGTCGAGCAGAAGGCCGACCGCGATCAGGTCCAGTACCGGCGATGGATCGACCTGGGGCTGATCGAGGCGACGCAGGGCAACATCATCGACCACACCGAGGTCCAGCGCGCGGTTCTCGAGGATGCGCGGATCTACGACCTGGCGAGCATTGCCTATGACCCGTGGAACGCGACGCAGCTTGCTGTGGCGCTGACCAACGAAGGCCTGCAGATGACTGAGTTCATCCAGGGCATCCGGTCCTACACGGCGCCGACGAAGGAACTGCTGGCGTGGCTGCTGTCGAACCAGATCGACCACGGTGGCAACCCGGTGCTGCGCTGGATGGCGCTGAACATGCGCGTCCAGGTGGACAAGAACGAGAATCAGATGCCGACGAAGCGGCTCAGCATAGGTCGCATTGACGGGGCAACAGCCCTGATCATGGCGATCGGCCGCGCCATGCTCGATGACCAGGCTGGGCTTGAGGGTTTCCTGGCGAACCCGATTGCGGGGTGACCGATGTGGCGATGGCTGCAGCTGAAGGCGGTCACCACGATCGCGAAGGCCCTCGGCCTGAACGATCCCCGCCTCTACCACTATTTCGGCGGTGGCCCGACCGCGAGCGGCGAGACCGTCACCATCGACTCGTCGCTGCAGATCGACACCGTGTTCGCGTGCGTCCGGCTGATCTCGCAGACCATTGCCACGCTGCCGCTGCAGCTGTTCCGCACGCTGCCCGACGGCCGCGGCGAGTTGGACAGGGACCATCGGCTCTACCCGCTGCTGCACGACCAGCCGAACGCCGACATGACGTCGGTCACGTTCCTGACGGCGATGTTCTCCTGCCTGCTGCTGTGGGGGAACGCCTATGCGCTGATCGAGCGGCGTAAGGATGGTTCGGTCGTCAGCCTGACGCCGCTGTTGCCGTCGCGGCTGCAGGTCATTCGGAACCAGGATGGCTCGCTGAAATTCCACTACTCGTGGATGAACGTCAGCGAGGACTTCACCGAGGATCAGATATTCCACCTCAAGGGCTTCTCCCTCGACGGCATCGTGGGCCTGTCGCCGGTTGCGCAGGCGCGCGAGCAGATGGGCATCGCCTGGGCAGCGGAGAAGACGGCAGCATCGTTCTTCCGCAACGGCATGCGACCCAGCATGGTGTTGACCGCGCCGAACTATCTGACCCCGGTGCAGCGCGAACGCTTCGGTGAGAGCTTTGTCGAGAAGTTCTCCGGCTCGATCAACGCCGGCAAGGTGCCGCTGGTCGAGGGAGGATGGAAGCTCGACCAGATCACTATGAACCCCGACGACGCGCAGCTGCTCGCGACGCGCGCGTTCTCCGTTGAGACGATCTGCCGTTGGTTCGGCGTGAACCCGGTCATGGTCGGGCACATGGAGAAGACGACGGCCTGGGGCACGGGCCTGGAACAGATGAACCTCTGGTTCCTGACCTACACCCTGCGGCCCTGGCTGATGGCGTTCGAGCAGGAAGTGCGGCGCACGCTGATGAGCCCGGTCGATCGGATGCTCTACTACGTCCAGTTCAACGTCGATGGCCTGCTGCGCGCGGACAGCGAGAAGCGCGCAGCCACGATGGCCTCCTACGTCAATGCCGGGATCAACACCCCGAACGAGATGCGGGCGAAGAACAACGACGCGCCGCTGCCCGGCGGCGACAAGCTGACGATGGCGGCAGGGCGCATGCCGCTCGAAACCCTCGGGCAGCAGCCCGTGGCGCCTCCGCCTGATCCAGGTCGGCAGCAGGATCAGAACGCTCCACCAGCCCGTCAGGGCGCATAGGGGACAACCAATGCTCCTGCGCGAACATTTTGCGGCTCATGCCGAGCTGAAGTTCGTCGGCGATCCGGCCCAAGGGGTCATCGAAGGGTATGGCTCGGTCTTTGGCGTGATCGACACCTACGGTGATCTGGTCGAGCCGGGCGCCTTCGACGCAACGCTCGCGGAGCACAAGGCCGCCGGCACCATGCCGTTCATGTATGCCGAGCACAGCGCCTATATGTTCGGCGGCGATCCTTTGCCGATCGGCATGTGGGACGAGATGGAGACCGACACGAAGGGCCTCCGCGTCAAAGGCCACCTGATCGCGCTCGACCATCCCCATGTGAACCGCGTCAGACAGCTCATGCAGAAGAAGGCCATGCGCGGCCTGTCGATGGCATGGGCCGGGCGCGAGGACGGAGTGAAGAAAGGCTCCAAGGCCGGCGAGCCCCGGCGCTACCTCAAGTCGGTTGACCTGTTCAGCGTGGATCCTGTGTGCGATCCGGCGAACCGTCTCGCGCAGATCGAAAGCGTGAAGTCGATGCTGCAGATGCCGAACCACCAGGCGGCCGCAGACGCGATGATGAAGGCCCACGATATGTGCGCCTCGTGCATGGGCGGCGGGGATGCGCCGACTGCCGATGAGCGCCAGCAGATCATGGGGCACATCAAGACCGCCTATAAGCACATCACCGGTAACGACATGCCCGCGACGAAGTCGAAGCCGGACACCATTCGCGAGTTGGAGCGGTCCCTGCGGGAGCTTGGATTCTCGAACTCCGAAGCGCGCTCTATCGCGGAGCGCGGGTTCAAGTCTGCCACTCCTCGGGATGAGGACGAAGCGGCTCAGAGGCTGAAGGCACTCGGCGAACTGCGCGGGGCCATCAGCGGCTTCACCCTTCCAAAACTAGGAGACTGACATGCCCGATGGTGGCGATGTTCCAACCGAAGCCGATCTGAGAAAGCTCAGCATCGACCTCAAGACCGCGACCGACGAGGTGAAGTCGTTCGCGGAGAAGGCGACGACCGAGATGAAGAATCTCGGCAAGATGAACGAAGAGACCAAGGCCGACGCCGACAAGGCGCTGACCACGATGAACGAGATCTCGGCCCGGCTGACCGAGATCGAGCAGAAGGTGTCGCGCCGAGGCAGCGGAGACAACACGCCGGACCTCAAGACCCTCGGCCAGCACATCATCGACAATGAACAGGTCAAGGCGCTCTGCGCGTCGAAGGCCGGCCAGGCGCGGGTCACCATCGAACTGAAGGATCTCTTCAGCGGCGCCAGCGTGTGGGGACCGGGCGTCTCGCCGACCAGCTCTCTGGTGATCGCCGACCGCCAGCCCATCGTGATGCCGCCGATGCGCCGGCTCGTCGTCCGCGACCTGATCACACCGGGCACCACCGCCAGCAATGCCATCGAGTACCCGGTGGAGACCTCCGATCCGCACGTCACCGCCGCGAGTGTGGTGTCCGAAGGTGCGCTGAAGCCAAAGACCGACATCGCGTTCGATCTGCGCTCGGTGCCCGTGAGGACCATCGCTCACCGCACCAAGGCGTCGCGGCAGATCATGGACGACGCGCCGCAGCTGCAGTCCTACGTGGACGGGCGGCTGCGTTACGGCCTGCAATACGTCGAGGAGAATGAGCTGCTGTACGGCGATGGCACCGGCCAGCACCTCCTGGGCATCGTGCCGCAGGCAACCGCCTATGTTGGCGCCTTCGCTCCGACCAACCCCCAGGCGATCGACGTTCTGCGGCTTGCGTCCCTGCAGGCGACGCTGGCCCTCTACCCGGCCACTGGCTACGTGCTGCATCCGACCGACTGGGCCAAGATCGAGCTGACCAAGGACGGCATGCAGCGGTATCTGGTGGGCGATCCGCAGAACCAGATCGCCAAGCGGCTGTGGACTCTACCAGTGGTCGACACGCCGGCGATGACGGTCAGCCACTTCCTCACCGGGGCGTTCCAGCTCGGCGCACAGATCTTCGACCGGCTGTCGATCGAGGTGATGATCAGCACTGAAGACGAAGATAATTTCAGTCGCAATATGATAACTATCAGAGCTGAAGAGCGGCTGGCGCTCGCGGTCTACCGTCCGCAGGCGTTCATCTACGGCACGCTGCCGTAATGGCGTTGAAGTGTGATGAGTGCGGCGTCCCGTTGATGCAGTGGGACGAGGCCACGCAGACATTCTGGCCGCCGATCTATGTCTTTTCGCGCCGAAAGGGCAGGAAACGGCGGCAAGGCATGTTCTGCAGTGAGACGTGCTGCTTATGCTGATGCAGGCCCTCAGGCCCTGGCGCAATCCAGATCACGAGGGCGACGTCTCCCCGGGCCAGATCTTCGAGGCGGGTGAACTCCGCGCGCAGGAGCTGGTCCGGGCAGGCTTGGCTATGCCCGCCCCTATCCCTGAGACGAAGAAGATCCGCGTTGTCGCCGACCCGCCGAAGCCGCGGCGCCGCGGCTGAGCCGCTGCTGATCCAGGCTTGTTGGGGGCTTGGTGACGCCATCTACATCCGGCCGGTGATCGCTGACGCAGCGCAGCAGCGGCCGATCTTCCTCGAGACGCCCTGGCCGGAACTCTACGACGACCTCCCCGTGCAGTTCGTCCGTGGGGAGAAGGGGCTGCGGCTGCAGATGCGCAATGTGTGGCGCCAGTCGGCCGCACGGTGGGTCGAACCGCCGGCCCGCATCCAGAAGGTCGCCCTCGGCTATGGTCCGATCGAGTTGGAGACGGCCAACGTATTCACGGCGATGGCCGTCAAGATGCCGATGGGTATGGCTCGACCGCCAGTGTGGAGTCTACCGGCGTTGGGTGAGTGCCCGTTCGATACAGGGGGCGCGCCGCTGGCGCTGATCCGACCGGTGATGCGTCGGTTGGAGTGGGACAACGAGGCGAGGAACCCGCTGCCGCAGTATGTGGCGGACATCGCCGGCGACCTGAAGGACCGGGGTTTCGCCGTCGTCGTGGTCTGCGACATCCAGACCGACCGCGAATTGCTGGCCTGTGGCGTGATGCCGCCGAACAACCTGGCGCTGACGCACGGCGAACTGAGCGTGAGGCAGCTCCTCGCGACCGTCCGGGACGCGGCCGTGGTGGTTGGAGGCGTGGGCTGGATCGTGCCTGCGGCCATCGCCCTCGGCACGCCGACCTTTGTGGTGCTGGGCGGCAATGGCGGCATGAACGCGCCCGAGGTGCTGATCGATCCCCGCATGAACGCGAGCCGTCTCGGCTTCGCCGTACCGGAGGACTTCTGCAGATGCATGGACATGCACCACCAGTGCAGCAAGTCGATACCCGATTTGATGGCCCAGTGGCGGCGATGGCAGCGGCGCCTCGATTCTTCGACGGCGAGGATGCTCCGAGCCGCCTGATCTGGTTCGAGCAGCACGGATTTGGCTACTACCCGGTCGATCAGGCCCGCGCGCCCTATGACGAGGCCTACTTCGCCAAATACGAGAAGATGGGCGGGACCGACATGGGCCGGGCGCTGAACATCGCTCGCGGGCGGATGGTGGAGCGCCACTGGCACGGCGATCTGGTGGACGTCGGCATTGGCTGCGGCTCGTTCGTGGACTATCGCGACAACTTCGAAACCTGGGGCTACGACATCAACCCGGCAGCCGTGGCGTGGCTGCACAAGCACGAGCTCTACTGGAACCCGCGCATCGATCCCTGCGACGCCGTCTCGATGTGGGACGTGCTGGAGCACATGCCGGACTTCCCCGAGCTGCTGGCGAACGTGCGGCGGTGGGCCTTCCTCGCCGTGCCGCTGTTCCAGACCGTCCACCATGCCCTGCAGTCGCGGCATTTCCGGCCGGATGAGCACTGCTGGTACTTCACGAAGGACGGCCTGATCGACGTGATGGACGAGCTTGGCTGGCGCCTCGTCGAGATGACCGGGATCGAGACCATGCTCGGCCGCGATCAGATCTTCAGCTTCGCGTTCGCCAGACGCTGATGGCGGAGATCCGCACGCTGCAGGTGCTGACGCCAGCGCCTGACCAGAACCTTGTCTCGCTCGATGAGGCCCGTCGCTACCTGGGCACGGATCCCAAGGACGACGCTCGGCTGAAGGATCTGATCGCCGATGGCTCGGCGGCTGTCGCGTCCTACACGCGCAGGGTTTGGCGGCAGGAGACCGTCAAGGAGACGTGGTATCGGTCCTGGTTCGACCTCTATTACTCGCAATACAACTTCGCTCCGAAGCCGCTGATTCTGGCGCGCTATCCGGTGAGCCTGGTGTCGCTGGTGACCGAGGGTGATACGGACCTGACCGACGCTGACTGGCTCGTGCAGGACGAGGCTGGCGTTCTCTACCGGCAATCGGAAACGGGGCGGCTGGAGAGTGTCGGATGGTGCGGCGACACCGTCGCGGTGACCTACACCGCCGGCTACACCCTGGAGAAAGTGCCGGACGATGTGCAGCGGGCGACGCTGACCATGTGCCGCACTCTCTCGTCCACGCGCGATCCGGCGCTGCGTTCGATCGACATCCCCGGTGTGCAGGCGGAGACCTATTGGGTCGGCCAGGTCGGGGAGAACGGCGCGCTGCCGCCTGAGGTGATCGGTCTGCTCACCCCTCACATCGACATGCGGAGCTGAGAACATGGACGGGGCGGGCTGTTACGCGCTGACGATCGACGGCGGCGACTTCGCCGTGACGGTCGCGGATGTCTATACCGGGGTCTGGGTCACTGGCCTCGACGGCATGCAGGCGATGTCCGTGTCGCTCGATTTTCGCTACGGCACCAGCGACATGGCGAGCATCCGCGCCTACGTGCAGACCTCGCTCGATGACGGAGCGACTGCATTCGACGTGGCCTGCCTCGTGTTCAACACCGTGTCGGATCGGCGGGCCTTCAACCTGAGCGGCACGAGCGCGGCCGGTATCGTCTCAGCGAGCGATGGCTTTCTGGCGGACAACACCCTGCTCAACGGCCTGCTCGGCAACCGGGTCCGTCTCAAGCTGGCGACCACCGGCACCTACCAGAACACCGTCCTCGCCGGCCGCATCAACGTGAGGTGAAGCATGGCACTCGGCGGCATCGTCCTCGGTCTGATCAACATCGCCATCGTCATCGTCATTCTGTTGCTGGTTGGCGCCATCACGAAATGGGTGCTCGCAGCGCTTGGTTGGGGGCCGCCTCCACAGGTGGAGAAGCTCTACATCGCAGTGGTGGCGCTGATCGCCCTGTACATGCTCGTGGCACTGCTGTTCGGTCTGCCTACCGTGCGTATCGTCGGCCCACTCGCCTTGCGTTGAAGGGAGACCACCATGAAGCCGGAGGACATCGAGGCCCTGAAATCGGCGGTGCAGGACGCCATCGCGATCGGCGCGCCGCCCGCAGCGATGCAGCCCATCAACGACTTCATCAACCGGGTCGCGGTGGGCGCGCCCTTGGATCCTGAACCGCCGCCGCCGCCGCCCGCCGTAACGATGCCGCAGGACGAGATCGATGCCCTGAAAGCCGCAACGGATGAAGCGGTGGCGGCAGGCGCGACGCCTGAGTCGATGCAGCCGATCAGCGATCTGCTCGACCGCGTAGAGCCGGCGCCGGCGGGTGACACGGTCACCGGCGGTGCTGGCAACGACACGGTCGCGGGTGGGACCGGCACCGACACCACCTCGGGCGGAACTGGAACCGACACCACGTCCGGGGCCACCGCCTGACAAATGGACACACAGGCGCTGGCGAATACGCTGGAACTTGGCGGGCGCTACGTCCGGCTGCGCCGGCAAACAGGTCGCGGCCTGTACATCGAGGTCAGGTGCGCTGCCCGCGTCACCAAGTGGACGCCGGAGCTTCGCCTGCAGATCGAGGCTGCAGGCGGCGTCGCGCAGGGCGACCGGGTCTGCATCATCAGCAACCGCGAGATCCTTCGCGAGAAGTGGCCTGGCCCGCCGCGGCGTGGCGATCTGGTCATTGTCGAGGGGGATGATCCCGAGAGCGGCAACACGACCATGGTTCTCGGCTGCGACAGCTCCGACGTCGATGGGATCACCACCAGGCACGACATGACCCTGCGCGGCACCTGATGCCACGCTCCTACAGCGCCAGCCAGGTCCTCTCCTGGTCGAAGACCGGCCGCCCCGCGCCGGGCGCCGAAACACCGTTCCTGTTCAGCCAGGATCAGCTCGACGCGCTCGCGAACAATGTCACGCTCGATGCCCGCGGCATGGCCGAGGATGCCGTCGTCGAAGCCCTGCAGGAACAGGTGATCCTGTCGCTGCGCGAGACCATAGCCAAGGAGTCGGCGCGCTCAGGCGGTATCCCGCCGATCCCGACGGTGGTGATCGATGGCGTGGAGGGCGCGCCTCTCACGTCGATCAAGCCGAACAGTCTCATCGTCATCGACTGGAACTACATGCCGGAGGTCTGCGCAAAGACGTTCATTGCCCTCCAGCAGCGCGCGCCACGCCGCGAGGGCAAATATGTGCAGGGCTTGCTGACCTACATCGATCGGCAGCCAGGAGAGTTGAGCGCGATCACGGCCAACACCCAGGAGGTGCGCTTCGTCGCTTCCGTGCCCTATGCGCGGCGCTTGGAGGTGGGCAAGGACAGCGAGGGCCGTCCGTGGGTCAAAGTGGTTGCCCCGCACATCGTCGAAGAGACGGCGATCGTCGCCAAACGGATGTTCGCCGACCTCGCCCTGATCTCCTACGAGTATGTCGATCTGGAGAACCCGTGGCAGCTCAGCAAGGCGGGCATGCACGCCAGGCACTTCGAGGGCGGCAAGTGGCGAGTCTCGAGCACGCCCCGCACGAAGCGCGGCCAGCTTGAAACGACGGTCCGCTACCCCGCGATCCTGATCCGCCCGTTGGAGTGACCCCATGACGAGCACCTGGGACAAGGGGAACGCCACCTGGGATCACGGTACGTCCGCCTGGGACGTGCGGCAGCCGACCTGGGACGAGGGAGCCACCGTCTGGGATGACGGCGCGACGCTGTGGGACCGTCCCGCGCGCGGCGTCTACCGGCAAATCCGCGATGCCATCGTGGAGCGCTGGAACAACGTCTGGCCGAACCAGCAGATCGAAGTCTCCTGGCGATCGAACGACGTGATCAAGGCACTGGATCCCGCCTTTGGCGGGCGCAGGGGCAACGGCACGTCGCACTTCCTTCGCAATGAGATCGACTTCGGGCGGGAGTCGGTCATCGCGTTCGGTGGCGGCGCCGGCAAGAACCAGCGCGTGCAGTATGGCAGCGTGATGCTGCGCCTGTTCACCTCGATCCTGATCGGCGACGAGGACGAGGCGCTTGATCTGATGGACGACGCGACCGCCGTCTTCCGATCTTACCGGTCGGTCGACACTGAGACCGGCAATGACCTGTCGTTCATCGGCGAAGGCAGTGGCTTCGACTGGGGGCCAGATGACCAAGGCGTCTGGTTCGTTCGCGGCGCTCTGACGGTGTTCGAGTACCGCTTCCTCGGCTGATCCACGGTTGCCCGTTTCGCCCTTGGGCAAGGCGTTCAGGAACATAGGAGCCCAGCCATGCCACTCTCGGAGGGCGTGAGCACTCGGATCGCCTACAAGGCGTATGCCTCGGGCGTCATCAACGCGAACACGCTGGACGACCCGACCACAGCACCTGGCGCCAGCGGCGGGCAAACCCTGCGGCGCGTCTCGAGCACACTCGCGCTCGCCAAGGCGACCTACCAGTCAGCGGAAGTCAGGACCGACTTCCAGATCACCGACTTCCGCCATGGCATCGCCCACGCCGAAGGCAACGTCGCCGGCGAGCTGTCTCCCTCGACCTACATGGACCTGTTCGAAGCGGTGCACCGCGACACGCGCGCGGCCGCAGTCTCGCTCGACAACACCGGTCTGACCTCGGTGGTCGCCAGCAAGGCGGCCGGGACGTTCACCTTTGCTGGTGGCGACCCGGTCGCGCTTGGGCTCAAGGTCGGTGGCATCATTCGCTTCGGCGGCACGGCATCGCTGAACGACGGCGCCAACTTCGTCATCCTGTCGTTCGGCGGCACCAGCAACCGCACTCTGACCGTGACGCCAGCGCCGCTGGCCGATATCGGAACGCCGGACGTGACCTTCACGGTCGTGCAGACCGGCAAGAGCACTATCGTCCCATCGACCGGCTTCGTGCGCCGGAAGTTCGGCTTCGAGGTCTACCACTCGGACCTCAACCTCGCCCGGCTCTACACCGAATGCCGCATGGGCAGCTATCGGATCGCGCTCCCGGCGACCGGCATGAGCACGATCGAATTCACCGTGCTGGGCAGGTCGCAATACGAGCCGGTCTCGGGCCCCTATTTCACCGCGCCGGCAGCGCCGACGGTGACGCCGGTCTTGACCAGTGTGCAGGGCGCACTGCTCCGCAACGGCGTGAAGCTGGCGGTGATCACCTCCGCTGACTTGACCATGAACCTCTCGCCCTCCGAGGCCGATGTCGTCGGACAGAACTTCCCGGCCGAGATCTTCCTCGGGCGCGCGGCGCTCACCGGCACCGTCAGTTCGTTCCTCGACAGCGCCACCCTCATCGATGACTTCGTGAACGAGAACGAACTCTCGCTGCTGCTCTACATGACCGGTTCCACGCTTCCGGCTGCGCCTGGCATGACGATCCTGATGCCGCGCGTGAAGCTTGGCTCCGCGGCCGTGAACATCACTGGCGAGAGCGGGCAGAGCGTGTCGTTCAACCTGCAGGCGTTGAAGTACGTCGGCTCCCAGGCCGGCATGCCCGCGACCACCATTCAGATCATGGACACGGAGGCCTGATCGCAAGATCCCCGGCAGGGGATGCGCTTCGCGCGCGTGAAGGAGGGGCGGCGTTCTGCCGAGCGCCGCCCCGACCCATCGGCAGGGGACAGTAATGGCAGGTAAGTTTGCGGGTCTCTCACTGGCGGAAGCGCCAGTGAAGATGACCATTCTCAACCCAACCACGGGAGAGCCACTGAAGCGGCGCGACGGCGAGGAGTGCTGGATCGAAGGCTTTGCGTCGCAGAGCAAGCGAGGCCAGGAGATCGACCGCGAGCAGACCACCAAGGCCCTGCGCCGCCGTGTGCCCCGCATGTCGGCGCGCGATCTCGATGAGGGTGTGGCCGAGAAGCTGGGCAAGCTGACGACCGGCTGGAGCCTCGCCTTGCTCGACGGCACGCCGATCGATGAGCCGTGGTCGCCCGAGAACGCGATCGAGCTGTTCACCGATACGAAGTGGCTGCGCGACCAGTGGGCAAGCTGGGTAAACGACCTGGGAAACTTCCAACCGAGTCCGTCTCCTACCTCGTAGAGTTCGCGGAGAACGAGTTCAGGCTGGCGCGCCCACTGCCCAACGGCCAGGGCACCTACCGTGATGAGCTTGAGAGCTTCGCGCGTCAGACCGGACGGACTCCTTTCGAATTGCGCGGCCATGAGATGCCGCTTGAGCTGGCGCATGTTTGGGGCTGGTTCCGCGAACTGAGCGCGGTGCGTGGATCGAATGGCTGGGGACCCAACCCCATCAGCTACCGCGAGATCGAGGCCTGGGCTGGTCTGACCGGCGCGCTCATCACGGCGCCCGAGGTGCAGCTGATCATGCAGCTCGACGGTCTCTACATCGCTGCCGTCGAGGAAGCGATGGAGCAGAAGCGGGTCTGGATCAACCAGCAGCGCCAACAGCCGGGGAGGTAGCGCGTGGACGTCACGAAGCGCACGACCATCCAGGCAGGCTTGGACCCGTCGAATTTCGAGGCGGGTGCACAGAAGATCGCCGCGACCATGACGCAGAGCGCGCAGGCGATCCAGCGTGCTCTGCTCGGATCGTCGGCAGCCTTCGACTCGATGAAGGCCAAGCTGATTGAGGGCCAGAAGGAGGCGATGGCCTTCGCCACAGCGTACATGACGATCATGCGGGCCGTGGCGGACGGCCGCGATAAGCTGGGCCAGTCCGCCAGCATGATCGACACCCTGGTTAAGCAGTTCAACCTGGTCGGCCCGGCGGCGAACGCTGCCAAGCAGGCGGTGATGGGGATGGCCGATGCCACGGCCAACACGGCGTCACGTCTCAAGGCCACGCAGGATCTGCTGACGGTGTTCCAGGAACGGGATCCTGGTGGTGGCGGGAGTGGTGGAGGTGCCGTCGGCAGCCTCAACCGAAGCCTCTCGCAGCTGACGAACTCCTCGGGCCAGTCGCAATTTGCTATGCGGCAGTTGGGCGTCCAAGCGATCCAGACCTTCCAGGGGTTCGCCACCGGCCAGCCCATAATGATGACGCTGATCCAGCAGGGCCATCAGGTCGCGGACGTGATGATCGCGTCCGGCACGTCGTTCAAAGAGCTTGGTGAATCGGTAGTAGGGTTCCTTCGCCTGATCCCGGGATGGGCCATCTTCCTCGGCATTCTCGGGGGCATCGCCTCCGTGCTCGCGCTGATCGCGGTGAATGCCGAGAAAGCCGAACGCCAGACGCTCCAGCTGCAGAACTCAGTCAATGCGGCACGTCCAGGACAGGGCGAGAGCGGCGCCGCGCAGGCTGAACAGGCCGCTCGCCAACTGGCAGCTACGACGGAGCTTGGGCGTCAGGAAGCTCTCACCGCAGCATCCGTCATTGTGACCAACCGCGCCTGGCAAGGGAACGTCGAACAACTGAAGGCCGTGATCGTCGTCGCCGAGAACATGCGCCGGTCACTCGGGAGCGACCTGCAGACCGAGATCAAGAAGCTCTCCGACGCCATGCAGGACCCGGGCAAGGCTGCGGATGAGGCGTCGAAGCGTTTCGGCGTGTTCACCTCCGACGTCGTCAAGCACATCCATGACCTGCAGCAGAGCGGCGATCTGCCGGGGGCGTTCAAGCTGTTCTTCCAGACGATGGATGTCGGCACGAAGAACGCGCAGAACAACCTCACCGCTCTGGAGAAGGCCTGGCGCGACTTCAACGAACTAGCGACCGGCGATTCCACCAAGAGCGCGTGGCGGTCGCTGGGTGAGACTATCAACGGCGTGCTGGCCGCCATCCTCAACAAGATCAACGAGGACATCGAGCAGCTGCGCGAGCTGACCCATCCGACAGCGATGTGGCAGGCGGAGCAGATGAAGGCGTCCGGAGCGCAGGAAACCGTGGTCAGCACTGCGGGTGCGCTCGGCATCATGCAGTTGATGCCTGGCACGGCGAAGGACATGGGCGTCAACCCGTATATCCCGGAGGAGAATGTTCAAGGCGGGCTGAAGTACATCCAGAAGCTGGCGCAACAGTTCGAGCATTTTCCTGGCGGGGTCGAAGCTGGCGTTGCGCGGGCCTACAATGTCGGACCCGGCCGCAACCTCATGGGCGGTGCGGCAACCTCGTATCTTGAAAAGGTGCAGGGAGCCAATATCGGTAATCTTCCCACTGATGTCTCGGGGATGATCGAGTTCTGGGGCCAGAAGCTCGGTTTGCCTCCGAACCTGATCGAACTCGGCAAGCGGATAGCGGTCGTTGAGCACGGTTGGGAAGGCAAGATGGTTGTCCAACCGCCCGCCGCCGCCGCTGCGGCCACAGTTGCCAGCGCGGGCGGCGGTGTAGGCGATCCCGATCTGCTACGGCGCCAGCAGGAGGCCAGCAAGAGCGCTCTGGAAGCAAGGCAGGCCGAGAACGCGCGCCAGCAGCTGGCCCAGCAGCAGGCGATCGACCAACAGACCGCTCGCTTGCAGCAGGCGGAAATGACCGCCGATCCGGAAGCAATCAAGCGCGAGACGCAGGCGCTCACCGAACTCCAGCGGCACATGATCGACCTACGGAGCGAGCAGAACCGGCTGCTGACCGATCAGCAGAAGCTCGCGCAGTCCGCGACCGATGCGACCAGGCCTCTCACGGCCCAGGCCGGTGCCGCGCGCACGCTGGCTGAGGTGGAGAACCAGTTCCGCACCGCGGCCCGCGACACCAACGCAGGCATCGTCGAACAGGCAGCGCTGTCCGAGGCGCTGCGGGCGAAGCAGGTGCAAATGACGCAGCAGCGCCACGACGAGATCACCGCGCTCGACGATCAAACCCGCGCCCAGAACGCCCAGAACACCATGATCGAGATCGGCGGACAGGCCGCCGAGCACGCTGCGAACTTCGAGAAGGCTGTTATCGAGGCAAAGAAGACCGCCGTGCCCGGCACGCACGAATACGCTGTTGCCGTGACCGAGCTGACCGAAGCCTACGACCGGAATACCCAGGCCAAGCGCGACAACCTGGCTGCCAGCGACATCCATCAGGCAAACCAGCAGCTCGAGTTTCTCCAGAAGGAAGCCGAACTGGTCAACGCTTCAACGACGGCGCGCGAGAAGGAGCTGGCGATCCTGCGCGAACGGCAGAAGTTCGGTCTTGCTCCGGGTGCCGTGGCCGACGCGGAACAGCAGCGCGCCATCGATAAGCAGGGCGACGTCGCACAGAAGAAGGTCGAGAACGACGACCTCAAGGCGTCTTACAACGAGCTAGCCAACTCGGTGAGCCAGAGCTTCGACACCATCGGTAGCTCGATGGCCGATGCGTTCCTGCAAGGCAAGGATGCCGCCGTCAGCTTCCAGAGCGTGATGAAGACGGTCGTGCAGCAGATCATCCAGGAAGTCATCAAGCTGTCGATCATCAACCCGATCCTGAACAGCTTGTTTCCTGGCTCCGGCACGCGGCCGACCATGAGCAGCGTGGCCGATGCACTCAGCCAGGGCGGCGGTGGCGGCATCTTCAGCGCGATCAAGAACAGCAGCGGGTTCCTCGGGACCCTGTTCGGTGGCACGGGGCTCGGTCCTGGCCTGCAAACCGCTGGCGATGCCGCAGCGCTGCTCGGCCTGGCCAGAGGCGGCGTCGTGCCCAGCTTTGCCGGTCTGGCCGGACTGCCGGGGATCGGCAACTTCTCCAACATGATCGTCAACCAGCCGACGCTGTTCCGTGCCTACGCGCAGGGCGGCGTCATGGGCGAGGCCGGTCCCGAGGCGGTCATGCCCCTGGTGCGGGGACCGAATGGCGCGCTGGGCGTGCGAGGCTCTGGCGGCGGCACGGCGGTGGTCATCAACACCCCGATCACCATCCAGGGGAATGCGACGGGCGCAGGCGGCAAGCTGGATCCGCAGGCACTCGCAGCCCTGCAGAAGCAGATCGAGGGCGCGGTCAAGGATGCCGCACGCCGCACGATCGTCGATGAGAAGCGCCCCGGCGGCGATCTGTTCGGGGGGTAGCGGGTGGACACCCTGGTCGTGCCGATGTCGCCGCTCACCACATCGTCCGGCGCCACCGAGAAGCCGCGCATCCTCAACAACCACTTCCACGGCGACACCTCGTTCGACCTCCCGGACGGCATCAACGTCACGCTGATGAACTACCAGGCGACGTGGCAGCTGCATCCGTCCGATGCAGATACGCTGCTCGCCTTCCTGCGCGCGCACCTCGCCATCTGGTTCTTCTGGACGATGCCTCGCGAGACCAGCCCGCGCATCTGGGAGGCCACGGAGTGGTCGCGCACCTCCGACTATGACTTCGACATGATCAACGTAAGTTTCGAGGAGCGCCTGCGCCCATGAGCGACACGGTCCTGCGCATGGCCCAGGAACTCGACCCAGATCCGGTGGTCGAACTCTGGGAACTCGACACCACGGCCCTCACGAACATCTACGGCGAGCAGGGCACCGGCAATATCTACCGGTGGACGCCTGGCGTCTTGAACTACCGCGACGATGGCGTGCTGAGCGCCGGATCGACCACGACGCTGCTGGTGCTCGACAAGCAGATCAACCTGAGGAACAGCGCGCTCGCCTATCAGGCGCAGGCAGCCAACACCGACGGCAGCTTCAACCCATGGATCGCCGTCTCAGGCTTCGGCACCGCGGTCGTCGGCGGCAACACGGTCACCACGGTCGGACTCGCCTCGGCCATGCCCTACGTGCCGCAGGCGGGAGCGGCCTATCTGCTGGAGAGCCACGGCAGCGTGCTGTTTGGCGGTGTCGAATATGTCCCGGCACCGATCGAGCTGACCGGGCACGAGTGGAGCGGCCAGGGCAAGCTCCCGCGCCCCAAGCTCCGCGTCAGCAACCTCGGAGGCCTCGCCGCGGCCCTGGTGATCCAGTACGGCGACATCGTCGGTGCGCAGGTCAAGCGGCTGCAGACCTTCCGAAGCTGCCTCGATGGCGAGCCCAACGCTGATTCCAGTGCGCTCTTCGAGCCGGACATCTTCGTGGTGGACCGGAAGTCAGCCCACAACAAGCACGTCATAGAGTTCGAACTGGCCGCAGGCCTCGACCAGCAGGGCATCGCGCTGCCGAAGCGGATCGTGCTGCGCAACCACTGCGATCACACCTACCGGCAGTGGAGCACGGTTGGTGGCGGGCATTTCGTGTATGGGACCTGTCCCTACGTCGGAGGGCTGTTCTTCCAGGGCGACGGATCCGCGACCACTGATCCCAGCAAGGACCTGTGCGGCAAGCGCGAGCATGACTGCCTGTTCCGGTTCGGCAACTCGCTGCTGCCCAACTACGGCAACCCGCTGCTGCCGATCCGCTCCTTCCCTGGTGTCGCCGAGGTCGCCAACTGATGTTCGGGGACGCGGTGGAGACGGCAATCCGCATCCACGCGATGCACGAATACCCGCGCGAGGCGTGTGGCGTGGTCACCGCCGGTGGCTACGAGCCGCTGGAGAATGTCGCGGTCGATCCCGAAGAGAGCTTCGACTGCACCGAGCAGCTGCAGGCCTACCTCGAGGCCGGCACCGCCCTGGCGCTGGTCCACTCCCACCCGGACGGCCCGCGCGCGCCTTCGGCTGGCGACATGCGGCGCCAGATCAGCATGGACATTCCGTGGGGCATCGTGACCTGCACGCACGACAGCGCAGATCCGGCGTTCTACTGGTCCGACAGCCTCGCTCCACCACCCCTGATCGGACGGGGCTTCCGGTGGGGTCCCTCTGGCACCGATGGTTGCGGCGACTGCGCGGCCTTGGTGCGCGACTACTACTGGATGGAGCGCTCGATCCGCCTGCCGGAGTTCGCGCGCGAGGACGGCTACTGGCGCGTCCCCGGCGTGTCCTACCGCGACAACCTGATCACCTCGGGCTTCCAGTCCACCGATCGGACGCAGCCGGAGATCGGCGATGTGTTCCTTGCTGCGGTCCGGTCCGAGCAGCCCAACCATGCCGGCATCTACGTCGGCGAGGGCAAGATCCTGCACCACCTGCAGGAGCGCCTATCGGTCGAGACCCCTGTGGTGATCTGGCTGCGCTTCATGACCGACTGGATGCGCTACCGTGCTTGATGCGGTCGGCTTCCCGGTCCACCTGATCGACCGTACCGCCCGCGTGGTGCTGCACGGCAAGCTCCGGCGCAAGTTCGGCCCTGAACTGACGGTCGGTGCCTCGACGCCGGCGAATGCGATCGCCGCGCTGTGCCGCCTGAAGCCCGGCTTCCGTGCCATGTTGGAAGAGGGCGACTACCGCGTCATCCGCGGCGATGCGAAGCGTGGCATGCAGCTCGACCTGCGCGGCATCCACCTGAAACTGCCGCCATCCGGCGAGATGCACCTCTTCCCGGTCGCCAAAGGGGCCAAGCGCGGCGGTGCGGGCAAGATCATCATCGGCGTTCTGCTGGTCGTGGCGGCCGTCGTGTTCCCGGCGACGCTTGCCGGTCTCGGCTTTGCCACCTCTGCTATGTTCGGCATTACGGTTGCCACGACGCCCTTGATGTTCGGCGCCTCGCTGATCCTGGGCGGCATCACGATGATGATGTCGCCACAGCCCAAGGGCACGACCTCTCCGCAGGAGAGCAACACCCAATCGTTCCTGCTCGGCGGCCAGCTGAACGTGCAGCAGCAGGGCGTGCCGGTGCCGGTGCAGTACGGCCGGATCATGGTCGGCAGCGTGGTGATCAGCGTCGGCTACGAGGCAGTCGCGCTGCAAGGCGACGTGTTCAACCCGCAGATCTATTGGAACACTAAGCCCCACGTCTACCCGAACACCCTGCGCAGCAAGGCGGTTGTCCGCATCATCGACATGCTGGGCGAAGGTCCGATCCAGGGCCTCGTCAATGGCGCCAAGTCGATCTTCTTCGATGGCACGCCGTTGCAAGCACCCGACGGCTCGATGAACTTCAACGGCGTCACCTGGGAGATCCGCTACGGCTACCCCGACCAGGACTTCGTGGCGGGCTACTCGTCCTCGGAGGAGACCACCAACGTCGGTGTGCAGGTCACCCAGCGCCTTGGCCCGGTGACGCAGACGATCCGCAGCGCAACCGCCACTGCAGCACGGGTCACGCTGAAGATCCCGATCCTGATGCAGACCATCCCATCGACCGGAGACATCTACCCCTACTTCGTGCAGTTCTCGATCGATGCCCGGCCGTCCAAGGAAGGCAGCGGCGGCTTCGTCGGCGACTGGGTCAACATCGGCCGCTACGACATCACCGGCAAAAACACCGCACCCTACCAGGTCTCCTATCGCTTCGACCTGCCCCGCCTGAGTGACGGCGCGAACACCTGGGACATCCGCGTCACTCGCAACAACCCGGACTCGACCGACCTCAACATCCAGAACGACCTCTTCTTCGATCTGGTCACCGCGATCGACGATCACCGGCTGCAATACCCTGACACCGCCTACGTCGCGCTGACCTTCGATGCCGAGGCCTTCGGCTCGCAGATCCCGACCCGGACGTATGAGATCTACGGCCGCCTGGTGCAGGTTCCGGCGAACTACGATCCGGTGAACCGCACCTATGCCAGCAGCGGACCGGGCACCGTCGGCGGCACCTGGGACACGGTCAGCTTCAAGAACGCGGTGACATCGAACCCGGCCTGGGCGCTCTACGACATGCTGAGCCACACCCGCTACGGCTGCGGCATCCCGGGCAATTCGATGGAGGTGACCAAGGCCGACCTCTACGTGATCAGCCAGTACTGCGATCAGCTGGTGCCAGATGGCTTCGGTGGCAGCGAGCCGCGCTACACCACCAACGCGAACATCAGCGACCAGGCCGAGGCCTACAGCGTCCTGCAGACGATGGTCTCCGCTTTCCGCGGCATGACGTACTGGGGCGCTGGTCAGGTGGTCGTCACGAACGACATGCCGAAGAACCCGGTCAAGCTGGTGAACCAGGCGAATGTCATCGACGGGGACTTCAACTACGAAGGCACATCGCTGAAGACCCGCCACAACGTCATCCGCGTCGCGTGGCGGGACCCGTCGAACAAGTATCAGGTGACCACCGAGACGGTAGAGCAAACCGACGATGTGGCGCGGCGCGGCGTGATCTCTGGCGACCTCACCGCCTGGGGCTGCACCTCGCGCTCGCTCGCGCACCGGCTGGGCAAATGGCAGATCTACTCGGAGACGCAGCAGACCGAGACGGTGAACTACGACGCCTCGCTCGACCACATGAGCCTGCGTCCGGGCGACGTGTTCCAACAGCACGATCCGGCCTATTTCGGGCTGCGCTATGGCGGCCGGTTGCAGCAGGAATCGACGCAAAGCGTGCTGCATCTCGACAGCAAGGTGGACATCTCGGTCGGCTCCTCGTTCATCCTCACTGTGCTGATGCCGAACAGCACCGTGGCGAGCGCCACCTTGTATCAGCCGCAGTTCATCGATGCGGGCGACCACTCGATCATCAATCTGGCGGCGCCCCTGCCGCAGCAGCCGACCGCGAACGCCGAGTGGATCCTGGTCGACAACACCACCTCGCCGCGGATGTTCCAAGTTGTCGCGGTGGCGCAGGCGGAACAGGCCCGGTTTCAGGTGACGGCGGTCGAGTACAACTCCGCCAAGTTCGACTTCGTCGAGAAGGACATCCTGTTCCCGCCGCAGATCTTCTCGCATCTGCCGGAACTGCTCGATGCCGCGATCAGCCCGCCCTTCAACGTGTCGGCACGCGACTACATGACCGGGGTGGGTGCGACGCAGATCATCCGCGTCACCGTCTCCTGGCAGCCGCCCGCCGATCCGCGCGTGTCGTTCTTCCAAGTGCTGGTGCAGGCCGCGGACACCTACAACGTCATCCAGGCGGACGGTGTGGGCCTCGACATCGATGGGCTGACGCCAGACCACTACGTGTTCTCGGTGCGCTCCGTCTCCGCCTTCGGAGGGGTGTCGATCTGGGTCTCCGCCGATGCGGTGCTGGTCGATGGCAAGGTCGATCCGCCCCCTGCCCCGCTGGGGCTGACGGCGGTTGGCGGCACGCGCCGCATCTTCTTGAACTGGCAGAACTCTCCGCGCCGCGACATCAAGTACACCGAGATCCAGCGCGCGCCGGGTGGCTCGCCCAACAGCTTCTCGACCATCGCCTTTGCCAAGGGCACCGCCTTCGTCGATGCCGCCTCCGACGTGCTCTTCCCCGACACGACCTGGTGGTATCGCGTCCGCGACATCGCGCTGACCGACGTCGCCGGCGACTACTCCGCGCAAGTCTCGGCCAAGACGACGCTGCTCGTCGCGGACGATCTCGAGGACGGGATCATCGACACCGCGAAGTTCGCGGAGACGATCAAGCCGGTGCTGCTGATCACTGACCTCTCCGCGCCTGGGCAGGAAGGCGACATCGCGTTCAACGAGGCGGACAGCCAGCTCTACATGTACACCAACGGCCAGTGGGTGCCGTTCATCGACTTCGCGAGCATCAACGGCCAGATCACCAGCGCGCAGATCGCCTCCCTGGAGGCGATCAAGATCACCGGGCAGATCACCGAGACGCAGATTACCGACAGCGCGATCTCCACCCCGAAGCTCGCGGCGGCCGCGGTGCTGGCGGGCAACATCGCGGCCGGCGCGGTGCAGACCCTGCAGCTGTCATCCTCTGCCGTGACGGCGGACAAGATCGCCGCCAACTCGGTCACCAGCGATCATCTGACGGCGCAGTCTGTGATCGCCGGCAAGGTCGCGGCTGGAGCGATCCGGGCCACCGAGATCGCGGCCGGCGAGATCCGCACCACGCACCTTGCGACCGACTTTCAGCTTACCCGCAGCGCGCAGATCGGCACAGCCGTCATCGGACATGCCCAGATTGGCGAGCTAGAGGTTGGGACCAACAACATCGCCTTCAATGCGGTATCGAGCATGCAGGCCGCAACCTTCGACAGCGGCAGTGGCAACCAGATCTTCATCAGCACCGACGGCTCTCCAGTGCTGGTTTTCGGCTCGCTCACGGTGGGCATTCCCGGCAACGTGCAGTGGGTCGAGCGCAACGGCACGCAGCTCAATTCGATGAATTTCGACTATTCCACGTCTTCCGGCGGAGGCGTCGTCAACAACCCCATCATACCGTTCACCCTGATCGACTATCCCGGCAGCGGCACGTTTGGTTACCGCCTGACACAGGCGCGAGGCGCTGCGCAGGGCACCTACACCATCGTTGCGATCTGCCTGAAGCGATAGCTCCCGAGGGGAGACACATGGCCTCAAACATCGATGTCACGCTGCCGGTTGCGCGCCATCCGAGCACTGTCACGGAGCGCGCAAACTGGCAGGCGGCGCACGACGAGATCACTGCGCTGCAAGAGGGTATAGCCGGAATCGGCACACCCGAGGGGATCACCGAGGCGCTGGGTTACGTGCCCTACGATGCGACGAACCCAGCCCACTATCAGACCGATCAGCAGGTCGCCGCCGAACTCGAAGCCCTGCTTGGCATGAACGTGCCTCTGATGGACGGCCCCGCGGCGATCGGCGTCTCCGAGCGCTATGCGCGGGAAGATCACGTCCATCCCTCCGACACCTCGCTCTATCCTGCCAGCAACCCCTCGGGCTTCCAGAACAGCACTCAGGTCACCACGGCCCTCACCGGCTATGCGGTTCCCTTGACCCAGCGTGGCGTTGCGGGCGGCGTCGCAACGCTCGATGGCACGGCGCGGGTGCCGGCATCGCAGCTGCCGAACACCTCCGGCTCGCTGAACTATCGCGGCGGCTGGAATGCGTCCTCGAACAGCCCGGCTCTGTCGTCCGGCGCCCTGGTCGGCGGCGTGCTGGCCCCGAAGGGCGACTACTTCGTGGTCACGGTGGGTGCCACCATCACGGCGATCGATGGCGTCACGGTCGTCGCCGCGGGCGATTGGATGCTCAGCAACGGCGTGACCTGGGAGCGCGTGCAGGCGACCGCGACGCCCTACCTCCCGCTCGCAGGTGGGCAGTTGACCGGACCGGTCTCCGTCATGGGTGCGGTGACCTATGGCGCTGCCGATTTGCGCAACCCGAATATCGCCCTCGGATTCGCCGATGCGTCGGGAGCGATCAGCACGATTGTCGCGCCCGATGGCACATGGCGCTTCCCGTCGATGTTCGCGGCGGCCGCGACCATCACATCGCTGACCCTGACGACCGCGCCTACATTCCCCGCGCTGACCGTCACGGGCGCGGCGACGTTGGGCAGCGTTGCTACGGCCGCGCTCAGCGCGACCGGCGGCGACAGCACGCTCGACATCTTCCGTATCAAAGGCGCCTTGGTCGAGTTCACCGATCCGCGCAACCCCACCGTCGGGCTGGGCTTCGCCGACGCAGTAGGCGCGCTCTCCGCGTTGATGTCGCCTGATGGCTCCTGGCAGTTCGGCAAAGCGCGCATCGTCAACGCCACGCTCGACAACCTCGTCTTCACGCAGCCGCTGACCGTGCCGGGCACTGTGATCGGCAACGCCACCACGGTGCCCTCCGACAGCCGCAATCGCTACACCGAAGCCTTCACCGACGGCACCGACCAGGGTTCGGTGATGATCACCCAGACGGGCGCTCTCGCGGCCAATCTCGCGTCGGGCTACATCACCAAGCACCTGCAATCGCGCGTCGAACGCAGCCACATCATCACACAGGGGCCGATCTCGCACAGCGAAAGCGCCAACGTGGCCGGCGTGGCGAACACAACCCACCATCTGTGCTGCACTCTGGACACGGTCGGCTTCGAGGCGATCCGTCTCGTCATTCCCAGCATGGGCCTGACAGCGGGCGGTGTGCTGACGGCCTGCGTCGCGGTCAGCGCCAATCCAGCCAACAAGCTCAACCCGGTCGATGCCTCGGGCAATCCGGTAGCCTGGAAGCCGGTCACGTTCATCAGCGCGGGCGCGGACGTCGCATGGGAGGATCAGCCCTACGGCAGCATCCAGCTCACCACAACCAACGTCTATACGCCGCAGGGCAGCACCACGCTGATCTTCACCAGCAGCCCCATCGTGGCCGGCGTCACGCCGGGCATGGTCTGCTACATCCCTACCAACGGCACGGCGTCTGGCATCTACCTCGCGGACCATTGGGCGCGGGTGGTCAGTGTGACCGACACTCAGGTGACGCTGTCGAAGCCGATCCAGAACGGCTGGAACATGGGCGGCACCGGCAACCACGGCCTGCCGGTGTCCTGGCCGGTGTTCTTCTCGCCCGAGAAGCTGACCGTGCCGGCCTGGCCCGGCAACGGCAGCGGCTCGCAGGTCAAGCTGCTGGTCTCCGATTGGGTCTCGATCTCATCGCTCTCGCGCAGCGACAACGGGCGCTGGCCGGTGCTGATGGTGCGCATCTATGGGGCCAATGCCGGCTACACCACGCTGGTCACCACGCTGTCGCAGACTGACTGGAACGGCTACGCGCGGGATCGCGTCTGGAAGTGCTACACGCAGACCGGCGATTTTGTCAGCGACGGCACGCAGTCCGGTTTCACCAACACCACCGACAACGGCACGATGGCGCTCGGCTGGGTGCAGTTCTATTCGCGCACGCGCGGCGCCACCATCATGTTCTCGGGCGATTCAATCACCCAGGGCATCAACGCCGGCTCGATCAACGGTCTCGGGTGCGTGCAGCTCACCGCCTTGCAGCTCTCGACGCCCTCCGTGCCGCTCACGGCGGTCGGTATGGTGAATGGTTGGAACGGCTGCGGTCTCGGCCAGGGCATCTGGGCCTCTTCGATCGACCATGTGGACATCTTCAAGCCGCAGATCCTCGCCCAATGCACCTGGAGCCGGAATGGCGAGTTCAACGTGCCGCCGGCCGGTGCGCCGCCTTACTCGCAGCCATCAGCCGACTGGTACTTCCAGCAGACCCTGCGCATCGCGCACAAGGCGATGCGTCGGTATCGGACCCAGGTGCTCTACTTCCCGATGGGGCCGTCCGACGCGGTTGAGATGAGCGCAGCGACCGAGCAGGTCCGCTTGACTGGCACGGTGCGGGCGCGGCAGGCCAACCAGTCCGGTGAGATGCTGATCGATCAGGATCTCTTTCTCGGCACCGGCAGCACGCCGGTCAATGACACCTACTATCAAGGTCTGCATCCGCCTTCGATCGCACAGATGATCCTGTCGCTCGACATCGCGCGACAACTGAAGCACGCGCTGGGGCTCTGACATGCAAGGTCTTGTCACCAAGGTGTCGGGCGCGGCCTATCGCGCGGCCAACATCGCCATCCCTCCGTTGCCGGTGCTGTCGGTGCCGACGACGCTCTGGGCCTATCTCGGCACTGATCTGGCCAGCAGCCAGAACATGATCCCGGGCGCGCCGCCGATCACCGCGGTCGGCAGCCCGGCCTTCCTGCCGAATGGGAACTTCATCAGCGTCGGCCCCACCACCTCGACGCTGCATGGCGCGGGCTATCTGGACACCGGGGTTCCCGACGACAGCCAGAGCTTCACGCTGGTTGCAGTCTGCCGGGCGAATGGCACGTCGGGCAGCATGATCCCGTTGGGCAACAACGATCCCGCCGGCTCTGGGTTCGGCATCAGTTGGCAGTTGCAGACCGCCGCCGCGCCAGGCTGCGTGTGCTCGATCAACGGTCCGGCCATCAACCTGAAACTGCCTGCGGTGTCCGCCGCCGAGCAGACGTTCTTCAAGACCTACCTCGTCTCCTACGACGATCCGACCTTCACCATGGACATCTACAACCTGACCGATGGCACCACGGTCCGACAGGTCGGCAGTTCGTTCGCGCGAAGCAGATCGGCCACCGGCACCTTCCTGATCGGCTGGAACCAGCGCTTCACCACGGGCGTCGCCAATCCGGCCGATGTGGCGATGGTCGGCAAGATCAGCGGCAGCGTGACCGCCGCTCAGGCGCAGGCGATCGGCGCCAACATCCGCGCCACCGAGGCGCTGACAGGAATGATGGTATGACCGGACTGATCGAACAGCTGACCGGCGCCTCGTTCAGCGCGGGCAACATCCTGATTCCACCGCTGCCGGCGGTGACAGGCGTCACGGCCCTCTGGTGCTACCCAGGGACCGATCTCGCGCATAGCCAGAACCTGATGGGTGCGCCGGCGATCACCCAGCTCGGCTCGCCGACATATCAGCCGGCCTATGTCAGTTGCACGCCCGGCGCGACACCGAACGCGCTCGATACCGGCATCCTCGACGATGCATCCGGTCGCAGTTTCTCGCTGTTGTTTGCAGCCCGGCACACCGGGGCGCTTGATGCGCAGGCCAGCGTGCCGATGAACAACAACGACGCCGGCACCCTGTTCGGCATCTCGACCTCGCTGCTCGGGAGCGGATCGATCACCTGTGGCGTCAACGGTCCGTCGATCAACCTCACTCTGCCGGTCGTCGGCGTGCAGAACTGGCATCTCTACGGCGTGGCGTACAACGATGCCTCGCCCCGCACGATGTTCCTGTTCAACCTGACCGAAGGCACGCAGACCTCTGGCAGCAACGTCGATGCCGGTCGCGCGCTCTCGGCAGCAGGACACATGATCATCGGCGCCAGCCCCCGCACCGCCATCGGCGCGCGCACCTGCGACATCGGCTTTGCCGGCTGGATCAAAGGGCAGGTGCTTACCTACGCGCAGGCCCAGCAGTTCGCGCCGAACATCCGAGCGAACTGCGCACTCCGCGGTCTCATCGTTCCATAAAGGAGGCTGCGCATGGGCTCGCAGATCGACATCAAGGTTCCCGTCTTCGGAGACCCGAAGACCGAGGACGTGCGCAGGAACTTCGAGATCGCGGCCTCCGAGATCACGAAGCTGCAGGAGGGCATGAGCGGCATCAACACACCCAATGGGGTGATCGATGCGCTCGGCTACACGCCCTATGACGCTGTCAACCCGGAGGACTACCAGACCGATCAGCAGGTCACCGACGAACTGAACGCACGCCTCTCGACTGCATTGCCGCCGCAAGACGGCCTCGCCTCGGCTGGCACCGGCACGCACTACGCCCGCGAAGATCATGTCCATCCGACTGATCTCTCCCGGTACGCTGCCAACAACCCGGCGCACTTCCAGAGCGACACTGACGTAGCGGCATCGCTGGCAGCACTGCTGGGCACGGCGCTGCCTCTGCAGGACGGCACGGCCGCCGTTGGTACTGGGACCCGGTATTCCCGCGAGGACCATGTTCACCCGACCGACACCTCGCGCTACGCCGCGTCGAACCCGGCCAACTACCAGACCGATCAGCAGGTCGGCGGCGCGATCTCCTCGGCGCTGGCTCTCTACATACCACAGTCACAGATCGGCGCGGTCAGCGGCGTCGCAGCCCTCGATGCGTCAGGCAAGGTGCCGAGCACCCAACTGCCCAGCGCCGCGACCGGCGTGCTGAACTACAAGGGCGGCTGGGATCCTGTTCTGAACCAACCGGCACTGTCGAGCGGAGCCCATATCGGCGCCGGGGTGGCGCCGAACCGCGACTACTATCTGGCCACCCGCGCGCAGGCGACTCTCAGCCCGGCGATCGACACCATCAGCACGATCAATGCCGGCGACTGGATGGTGTCGAACGGAACCACCTGGGAGCGTCTGCAGAACGGCACCACACCGTATGTGCCTCTGGCGGGTGGTGTGATGACCGGGGGTCTCACGGCCCCCTCCTTCGCCATCGCCAGCACCGATACCTGGTCGGCCGCCTCCGCGCTCGAACCCGACTTCGCCTGGACGCTGCGTGGTCAGGCCGGCAACATCCCGGTCGGCCTCGATGTCATCGGCAACTTCGTCGTCGCGTCCCTGATTGCCTACAACGCGCAGGTCACGCTGGCGGCAGATCCGACCACTCCCCTCGCGGCAGTGACCAAGCAGTACAGTGATGCGAACGTCGCGTCGCTGATCAGCAATTCCCTCCCCGTCATGGCGGGCGCGGCGTCGGCGGGCGTGGGCACGACGCTCTCTCGCTACGATCATCGCCATCCGGTCGATACATCGCGCGCCGCGGCCGATGCCGCGTCCATCACGACCTCGCTGACCGTCGCCACCACAGGCGAGGTCTGGCAGCCGTCGATGATCCCAGACTGGATCTGGACGATCACAGGCGCCGACGGCTCTATCCCGGTCGCGGTCGATTACACCGGCCTCATGCTGGCGGCAGCGATCAACGTCGGCACCCTCACCGTCGGGACGTTCAACTACACGGGCCCGTTCTCGACGAGCCTGCTGACGGCGACCTCGATCAACGTCCTGGGCGACGTGCAGGACGATGCCGGGATGATCCCCGATCTGGTCGGCACGGTGCGCGGCGCGAATGGCAACGTGGTGTTCGGCTTCGATGCTGTGACCGGCGAGACCCAGGCGGCGTCGATTAATGCCGGCGCACTGAAGGTGAATGGTCAGGCGATCAGCGGTGGTGGCGCCTCGACGCTGACCGACACGCTGGATGTGCGCGATCCGGCCTATGGCGGCCAAGGCACGGCGCTGCGCAACTGGGGCCGCGTCACGACCTCAGGCAGCACACTGACCCTAGTGAACTTCCACGGCAGCGTGACGCTCACCGCCACCAACGACGCGACCACATGGCAGCTTACGATCGCCAACCAGCGTTGGGATGGCTGGGCGTTCCAGCCCTGGCACGACGGCAAGCTCTGCTACATCGAGTCCGATGATGGGACGTTCAAGCTGCTGGCATCGGTGAAGCAGCACCTCGATGGCTCGAACATCCTCCTGACCGCGCCATCGTCCACACTGCCGCAGGCCGGCATCACCGCCAGTGTCACCGCACCTGCCTTCGACCCGTCGATGTCGTTGTCACCGGTCACCAAATACATCTGCGTCGATGGCATGGGGAAAGAGGGCTGGTGGAGCTACGACCCCACCACAGGTGCGCCGGTCCAGCGCAACCTCGACACGGTGACGCCCTACGGCAACCAGACCTTCATCAGCCGAATCTCGACCATCGTCTCGCCGAAGCAGATCACGATCGCGGTGGTCTCTGGTGCCACGCCCAGCAACGCCGCGTTCCAGATGAACGTGACCGACCTGCCAACGCTGGTCCAGTGGGGTCCGAACGACGTGGACGCGGCCTGCCTTTGCGCCCGCGCCGCCTACGACAAGGGCATCCGGCGCATCAAGTTTACCGGCGGCGGTCACTATCTGCTGCTCGGCGCCTGCGTCTCCGGGCAATGGCTGTCGCGCTATGTGCCCAGCACGACGCAGGACGCGGGCGCGCTGACCAACGGTGTCCTCTGGCAGTCCGATGGTGCGACCACCTGGATGGTCACCGATGGCGCGGCAATGTTTGCCCACCGTCCCGCGCTGCCCGGCGCGCGCCAGTCGCGCGAGGCGCAGAAGCGCATCTCGGGGCGGCTGCATCTGCCGCGCTGTGCTGCGAAGCCGGTCAACCTGCCGCTCAACATCTACTTCGATGGCGACAGCCTCGGCTCGCTCAATCCGCAGAGCCAGGTGACGATGGTGATGGGCGTCATGCGGTTCATGGACGAGTTTCAGCGCCAGAACCCGAACCGGCAGATCAACTACTACTGCGGCGGCATCGGCGGGGCGACCTGGGCCTCGCTCGCGAGCACGAACCTGCTGGTTAACAACAACAGCAACTCGGTGAAGTACGGCTCGATGCCGAAGCCCCTCGCCGGAGCGCCGATGCATCGTGCGTTCTACGCCAACATCAATCAGACCGGCATCGGTGCACCGATCGTCCCCGATGTCGTGGTGATGTTTCTCAACGCCGGCAACGACGCCTATGGCATCGATGTCCTGTCGCTGCACACCGTGATCAATCTGGTGCGCAACCAGAACCCGTCGGATGGCTACGGTCCGCCCGATCTGATCATGCAGACCGACGTGTTCGTCATCAGCCAGTACTACAACGGCACGATGTTGGTGCCAGGCGGCGTGACGATCCCGGACCCACATGCCAAGCTGTGGTTTCACGAGTATGCGACGACGATGAACCGGTCAGTCGCTGCCAACCGCGGCTTCGGATTGGTCGACTATGCCGATCTGAATGCCAAGGCAGCGTTCGGCAACGATCTGGTGCGGCGGCAGCTCCGGCAGATCCCTTCCGCCACCTGGAACCTCAGCCCGAGCACGCCAGTCGCGTTCGCGCCGCGCTGCCGCGACTTCGCGTTCTGGTTCACGCTGCCCGGCTCGAATGACGCTGCCGCCTGGGCGTCGCTGATCGAGATCTCGTTTCAGCTTTCACTCTCGGCAGGCAACCGGCTGCTGCTGCGGCGCGGACCCAACGGCAATATCTGGATAGCCCAGACCGCTTGCGGCCATTGGGTCGATACCGTCGTCACCACCACAGCCGGCAGTCCGACCATATCGCTCGGGCCGGTGTCGAGCGCCACTGTCACTGGTCTCCTGGTCGGCAAGGCGCCGGAACTGTTCCTGCGCTCGGGACTGGCGATGGACGCTGGCTTCAACGACAAGATGTTCATCCTACCGACCGGCAATAACGATGGCGCCGTCGGACGCCGGCCACAGCGCAACTACTTCCGCGCCGTGCAGAACGCCAACCACGCGCTCACCTTTGATCGTTCGTTCGACGTTGGCGATGTCTCCTTTACCAACGTCGCGATGAGCTATGGCGGTCAGCAGTTTGTGCAGCAGGACAAGGAGGCTGCGACCGACATCTCGATCATCTACCCCGATGGCACACTGTTCACATCTAACGTGCTGTATGGCTCCTCGGTCACCGCTACGCAGGCGACCATGCAGGACAACGCGCCGCAGTCGCTCAACGCACAGACCGTCTCACTGTTCCTCGGCCGCATGGCGATCCGGTGGTTCGATACCGGTATCACACCAGATGCTGCCGCCATTGGCGTCCACGAGCTGAACGTCTCTCGCGAGCGGCTGGCGTTCGGCTATGCCACCGCCAGCGACTTCGCCACAGTGCCGATCATCGGGACGAAGATCTTCCGCACGCTGGAGCGCTTTGGCGGCGAGTTCAACTGCGAGATCCGCGCCAAGGGGACGCAGCAGGTCGTCGCCAACAATATGTGGATTGATGAGGATGAGCCCGTAGCCTCGACCTGCCCGCCCTGGGAACTGCGCGGTTGGTTCGATGCCAACTCAGCCGATGAGCGCGGCGGCACGGCCGGGCATTTCGGCAGTCGTCTGCGCAGCGAAGTGCTCGATCCGCTGTACGCCACCCAGGATCTGTCTACGCGATAAAGACGCGCCTCTCTTCACAATCCGCGAGGTCAAACCATGCCCGGTAGCACGCACCGGCTGCAGGCGAATTTCAGCCTGAGCATCGGCAAAGAGTTCCCATCGATCGCCGGCCTTCAGTCGATGTGCTTCTTCGGCACCGGCTACGACGGGATCGAGAGCAACCGCGTGGCCGGCGGTCCTGCCCTGGTCACACGCGGTTCGCCGGTACACGCCTCGAACTACGTCTCGCTGGGAATGCGGGCTGGCGGCACGCAGTTCGACACCATCGATCTGAACTGCCCGCGTGACGCTTCCTGGATCGCCTCGGGCTGGACTGGAATGGCCTGCGTGCGGGCGACGACGGCCTACGGCACCGGCAACTACGTCACGGTCTTCAGCGATCAGAACAGCGGATCAGCGTCGCCAGGGCAGGGCGGTTCGGTGACCGGCATCGGCTTGCAGTTCTCGAATAACCGACTGGTCGTCTATCGCAACGGCATCAACAACACCGCCAATCTGCAACTGGTCAACGCGCAGAACTGGCATATCGTCGGCTACACGGTGCCGGCGACAGCCGCGATCGGTCTCCAGACGGTCGGCTGGGACTTCACGGACAACCAAGCTGGCCAGAGCGTAGCGGCAACGTTGACCGGCACGCTACTGGTCCCGAACCCGGCCATGTCGCCGCATCTGGGCACCGACTCGACCGACAATGCGCTCGGCCAGGGAATGATCGATTGCTCCTGGTCGATGCTTGCAAAGGCCGTGCTGACACAGTCGGCCATGGCGGCGATCGCCGCGTCCGCGCGCGCGTGGTTGTCACGCCGCCTCATCACCGCATAGGAGGAAGCATTGCAGGTATCTATCACGCTGGACCAGGCGCACTGGCAACTCGCGATCAACGTGCTGGGCCGTGCACCGTTCAATGAAGTGGCGCCCCTGGTGCTGGGGATCCAGCAGCAGTTGGCACAGGGTCTCGGCATGGGACAGCCAGCGCGTGTACAGCAGCGCACCAATGGCGCCGAGACTGAGGCCGACGCCGCGGCCGCTTAAACCCAAAAGGGGAACCCGCCATGGTCGGTTACACGGACGCCTCCGCGCGAGCGGCGCTGGATGCCATCATCACGACATACCCATACTTGGCCCTGTTCACGACGATGGGCTCCGACGCGGGCTCGGGCTTCGTTGAATCGGCCTTCACCTCCTATGCGCGCGTCAACACGACCGGTCTGTGGGCTGCAGCGACCGGCAGCGCGCCGGCGACCAAGCAGAACAACGCCACCATCAGTTTCGCAGCCTCCGGTTCGGCTGGCCTCGATGTGGTCGGGTTCGGCCTCTACACCGCTGTCACCGCAGGCACGCTCGGGTTCTTCGATTGGTTCGGAAACTTCCCGTGGCTGCCAGCGTCGTTCAGCAATGCCTCGCCATCCGTTGTGACGATCCCAGGGCACGGATTTGCCAACGCCGACAAGGTGGTGGCAACGGCAGAACTCGGTTCCATTGGCACCATCGCCGCAGGCTGGACAGCGGGCCTGCTGACGGTCGCTGGCGTTACCACGGACACCTTCACCGCGGGGGTCAACACGTCGAACACCGGATCCTTCAACATGCGCAAGGTCGTGCCGCAATCAATAGTGAACAACATGGTGATCCAATTTACGAGCGGCCAGCTCATTCTCTCGCTGTAATGGGCCTGAGCTGTGCCCTACCCCAACGGGATCACCCTCGACAGCGACTTCACCACGTCGATCCCGTCCGGTTGGACGTTCAATCGCGCCAGCAGCGCGACCGACGGTTTCTACACCGACGCGCCGGGCAGTTCGTACAACAGCTTCACCAACGATCAGCCCCGTTTCAACGCGAACGGCTGCATCTGCGAGGTGCAGGCGCGCACGAACTATTTCCTGAACAGCACTGCGCCTGCCAACCATACGACCGGCAGTTCCATGCCGGTCGGCCTCGCGGTGCTATGGATGATCGGCACCGGAAGCGTGACGATTGCTGCGGGCACCGGCGTGGCGTCTGCCTACGGCACTGCGACGCAGGGAAACCCGTTCTATTTCTCCGTCACCACGGCCGGCAACTTCGCCATCACCGTCAGCGGCAGCGTCAACCGAGCGCAGCTCGAATCTGGCTGCGCCCCGACCAGCTTCATCGTCACGGCAGGCACGATCGTGACCCGGGCTGTGGAGACCTGCTTCCAGTCGGGCGGCTCATGGCTCAACGGCGCGGCCGGGACGATCCTGATGGAGTTCGCCGCCCCGGTGCTGAATGCCAACACCACCGGCGTCGGGCTGATCGGTCTCGATGACGGCACCACCAGCAACATCATCCGCATGACGCAGAACGCCGACCTGCGCTACCTCACCACGGTCGGCGGCACGGCGCGGACCAACGTCGCTGTGGCTGGCGTCACCGTGGCAGCCGGCACGGTCTACCGCATGGCGGTGCGCTACAACCAAAGCATCACCGAGACCCGGTCCGCGGGTGCCGGTGTGCTGACCAACTCGATCACGACCCAGCCGGTGCCGACCCCGACCCGCGTCGCCTGGGAGGTCGGCACTGCGGCAAACCGTGGCATCACCTATTGGCTCCGGCGCGTGCAGTACTGGCCGTTCGCAATGGTCGATGCCGACCTGCAGAACGCGACCCTGACCCCGCCGATCGCCGCCGTGACCGCAAGCGGCCGGGGCAGCGCGCCAGCCGGTCGATCCGCGCTGTCGGCACTCAACGTCCAGCCCAGCGCACGCGGCCGTGGCGGCGCGGCACAGGCTGGCGCCACGCGCTCGCTGATCCCACCGACCTTCGCTGTCGTGTTCGCCCGCGGCCGCGGCGGCTACGCGGCGGCTCGCAGCATCAGCCCAACCTTGCTCGCCAACATTCAGGCTGTCGGGCGGCCTGGTTCGGCCAAGGCGCGCTCCGCCCGGTCGCGAGCGCTGTCCTCGGTCGCGGCCGCAGGAGCAGCGAAACCCAAGAGCCCCGCCGCGCGCGCCACCTTCCCGCAGTCCGTCGGCGCTCGCGGCAAGGCACTCGCCAAGTCTCGAGCCTTCGGCGCCGGCACCTTCTCGTTCAGTGCACGAGGAAAGGTTGCCAGCCCGAAGGGGCGGATCACCAAGTTCTCGCCGGCCGCAGCAGGCCACGCTGGACGGGCGAAGGGCCGCATCCGGGCTACCATGACGGCTGGCAGCCGTGGGCGAGCTGCTGCGAGGCTGCGTGGCGCCATCGGCCCGGTGATCCCACCTCCTGCCGTGCTGTCGTTCTGGCAGAAGCTCGGCGTGGTCACACCGCAGCACCAGCTGCAGGAGAAGACCCGCGTCATCCCGAACAAGTTCGGCGACGGCTACCAGCAGACCGTGCCCGATGGTCTCACGCC
>Ga0070686_100000293_pt1 | contig 33629 bp, 41 predicted proteins | sample KBSS23LmetaG_FD_65654 | JGI IMG/M metagenome (GOLD analysis project Ga0070686, IMG submission 65654) | Switchgrass rhizosphere microbial communities from Kellogg Biological Station, Michigan, USA - KBS S2-3L metaG | ecosystem: Host-associated > Plants > Roots > Rhizosphere ... | reverse complement strand
GCCAGGCGCGACGCGCTGCGCGGACGCATGTCGCCCATGATGTCGCCGCCCTTCAGCCTGTACATCTCGGCGATGTGCTCCAGCCTCACACCATCCGCATCGCCGTGGATGAAGAAAATCGGCGCCGGCGTCGCTTTGAGTTTCTCCGCGCCGAAATCGTAAGGCTTCAAATCCATCGAAATCGCGCGTTTGACGAAGTTGGGAAATGCATCCGGCGTCGGGCTGAGCCGCTTGTACTCGGCTTCGATAGGTGAACCCTTGAACGCGTCTGCCGTGAAATGCGGATACGCGTCGAGCGCCTCCTGCACCCAGCCGTTGTGACGGAACACACCCGAGATGCTGACCACCTTCCGCACCTGGTCCGGATGACGAATGGCCATATTCAAAGCGACGCTTGCGCCCATGCTGTAGCCAATGATGTCGGCCTTCGCGACCTTGAGGTAGTCGAGCATCCCCGACACGTCGTCTGCGAGGTTGTCGTAACTGAAATCGCGAGCGATGTCCGCGGTGCGGCCGTGTCCCTGCATCTCGACGGCGATGACCTGCCTGGTTTTCGAAAGCGCGGCGATCATCTCTTGCCAGTTGCTCGGAATGGTCATGAACGAACCGTGCAACAGGACGACAGGCTGACCTTTGCCGTGAACCTCGTAGTACATCTTGAGGCCGTTCACCGGCGCGTAGCCCGTCACCGGCTGTTGTGCCGACGCGGTAGCCGCGAACAAGACCATCGAGAACAAGGCCGCGGCCTGGGTCGTGGCGAGTCGAATTTGCATAGCATGCTTCTCCAGTAGCCGATCATGCTCATCACGGGCTCATCGCGCGCCGCTCGCTCTTCGAGTGTGAAGTGCGCCAGCGCAGGCGAATTGCGCATAAGCATAATCCGCCGAACCTCGCGATGGAGTAAGCCATGAAGCCGGTGCGCTATTGGATCGTTCTGCTCGCTGGGATCTTGCTCAGCCCAAGCGGCAGCGCGCTCGCTGAACCTCAGACCGTCAGCGCCGAACCAGGAACCGGTCTGGCGTTCGGCGCCTTCGACATCACTCAGTCGGACCTCGCGGTGACGCACGCGGTTCTCATGCGCATCAAGCCGGCGCGCATGTACATGGGTTCGTCCGGTGAGAAGGGCACAGTCACTTACACCAACGGCGAATTCTTCTCGGCCAACCTCGCGCCCGGAACGTACAGCGTGATCGGGTTCTTTTCCGGCAACAAGTTCTTCGGACTCGAGCGAGGCCTGCGCGAAAACACTTTCGAAGTGCAGCCCGGCCGCGTCACCTACGCCGGCAGCTACAAACTCGAAGTGACCAAGGGCGGTCTGTTCAGAAATGACAAGGGGACCTTCGCACGCATCGACACACCGCAGGCCGAGCGACAGCTGCTGGAGTGGCTCGCCAAGGAGCTTGCCAGCAGCGGCTGGGCTTCCAATGTGAATTCGCGATTGGCCGAGGGGAAAAACTGACGGAACTCGTGCGATACCATCGTCTACTGGCTGAAGTCGTCGCAGTTACGCAATCGTCATCACCCTGCAGTGATCGCGGGTGCAAGGTGTCGACCCCTCTCACTCCGCTCGTTGATTCCAATTTGAATCTCGATGAAACCGAAGCGCTCGTGATGGCTCTCTCGCAAAAGCCCATTTCAGGCCGCTGCTTCGAAGAGAAGTCCGGACCGCCGGCCTGGAAGGTGAAGCCGAGCTGGTTCCAGATCTCCGCGAACGACCGCATGATCCCACCGGACACCGAGCGCTTCTTCGCCGAGCGCATGAAGGCGAAGAAGACGATCACCCTCCAAGCGAGCCACGCGTCATTGGCCTCGCAAGGCAAGGAGATCGTTGGACTGATCGAGCTCGCGGTCGCGTCTGTCATGTGACGACTCCCTCTGTCCTTGCAGCAGGATTCGAAACGCCAGCGCGTGCGTGATCAGCATCAAAGGCACGAGAACAGTCGGAATGAAGTAGGCGGCGCCCAACTGGCCCGGCATGAGGCCAGCGCTGCCGCCGTGGTAGAACGCGCTCAATAGATCGAACGAGCCCCACAGGTTGAAGATCCACGCGATCGCGATCCCAACCCTGCTCTGCAACGTCGCCAGTGCTATCAGCGCGAGAGTCGCAGCAGCGATGTCTCCATAAGCGGCGGGGTTTGCAAAGGCCGGCGGCAGATCCGGCGACACGACACCCGTAACCACGAATGCCAGCCCAACGAAGCGGAAGCTGTGCAGGATGAGAATCGGCCGCAGCGCTTCGGCCCGCGGCAGTGCGCGGAGTTTCGGCCAGATGTAACGCGCCGCGACGATCCCCCACGTGACCAAAGCAAACGCGATGCTGACGAAAAAATAGAGTTGTGGAGGCATGGGTCGCTCCTGATCGGATCTGGGAAGCGGTACCGACCGGTACCAGATGCGCGACAGTGTGGTACCCTGCGGTACCAGCGTCAATAGGCAGAATGATGACCAAGCGCGAGCGCATTCTCGATGCCGCCTTCGCAGCGTTCATGAAGAGCGGCTACGCAACCACCAGCACGCTCGAGATCGCAACACGTGCTCGCGTTTCGAAACGCGAGTTGTACGCGGAGGTCGGTAACAAACAGGAAATACTGATCGCATGCATCAGCGAGCGCGCCACGCGGCTGAAGGTGCCCGCTGACCTGCCCGTCCCACACGATCGCGAAACCCTTGCGCAGGTCCTCGCCTCTTTCGGCTCGCAACTCCTGCGCGAAATCACCGATCCCGCCGTCATTACTGTTTTCCGATTGGCGATCGCCGATGCCGTGCGCGCGCCGGAGGTGGCGCAGGCACTCGATTCCATCGGGCGCGAGGCGAGTCGAGCCGCCTTGCGCCAGATCATGACGCAGGCTCAGGACACCGGGCTTCTGAGTGGCCGTCCCGCCGACCTTGCGGAGCGTTTCGGCGGCTTGCTGTGGGGAAATCTGCTGATCAGTCTGCTGCTCGGCGTTGCCGAGCGGCCGAGCTCACGCCAAGTCGCAGTACGTGCTCGCGAAGCGACGGCTGCTTTTCTGCAACTTCATGCGGAGCAATGAGGGCGGGGCCAAAGCCTGCCGGCGTGTCTTGAAAGACAACGCCGGCAGGGGGCGTGGAGGAACTCACTGAATCTGCGTGATCGTCACCGAGTACCCTTCGTGATGTGCGGCGTGTTCGGCAGCGAAGGCGCCGAGCGACAGGCCAACGCTCACGATGACAGCCGACAGGATCATGCAGACTGCGGTCTGGGTTTTGCGGCTGGTGGAGGTAATCATGACGGTCTCCTCTATCTCTCTCTGCGATGTCCGCGTTATTGCGGTGCTTGGCGTTAAGACACGGGAACCTGCTCCGCGGTTACACCGCAAGGGCCGATACCGGCCAACAGCACCTGGCTACCGGCGAAGCTCACTATCGGCCGGCCGGAGCCGTCACTTTCAGGGGTTTGTGGCGTAGCAAGGATGGCGGCACTATGCGCGGGCCAACCTAAGGAACACATCTGATGTGCGGAATCTTCGCCGCAATGACCCGTCGCGGGCTCGCGCCGGAACGTCGGGACGCGGCTCTCAGGACCTTGCAGCACCGCGGACCCGACGGTTCGGGCAGCTGGACCTCGCGCGACGGGCGCTGGACGCTCGGTCACACGCGCTTGTCCATCATCGGACTGAATAACGGCGAGCAACCGATGACCAGTCCGGATGGGACCGTCCATCTGGTCGTCAACGGCGAGTTCTACGGCTATCGCGAGATTCGCGATCGACTGCGCGCCGGTGGTTACAAGTTCGCCACCGAGAGCGACAGCGAGATCGCCCTTCATCTATATGACGAGCGCGGCATGCAGGCTGCCGCCGAACTGCGCGGCGAGTTCGCGGTGATCATCGCCGATGAACGCCAGCAGGCGATGATCGCGATCCGCGACCGTTTCGGCATCAAGCCGCTCTACTACTGCGTCGTGAATGGCGAAGTGTTCTTCGCCTCCGAGATCAAGGCGCTGCTCGCGATGGGTGTGCCCGCCGTTTGGGATCCGGAAGGCGCAACCGGAGGTATCGGCAGATCTCACGAGAAGACCGAGTTCGCCGGCATCAGCACCGTCCCGCCCGGCTGCTACGCGATCGCGAGGCACGGCAACGTTCGCATCTATCCATATTGGGATTGGGAGATCCCGACCGCCGAACAGATGCGACGCGATACGCGCAGCGAAGCCGAGGTAGTCGCGGACTTCCGCAAGGCGCTGCTCGACTCCGTGCGCCAGCGCTTGGTCGCCGACGTCGAGGTCGCGTCTTATCTCAGCGGCGGCATCGACTCGTGCGCAGTCCTGGGACTCGCGCAGCAAAGCACCGATCGACCGATTCGCGCGTTTACGCTGACGTTCGAGAATCCGTTGTACGACGAAGCGCGCATTGCCGAAGCGCAAGCCAAGCACGTCGGTGCAACGTATCACCCGATCCCGATCACTGGCCGCGAGATTGCCGACGCCTACGCGGACGCTGTGTGGCACGCCGAGACACAGATGTTCAACGGTCACGGCGTCGCGAAGTATCTGCTCAGCCGTGCCGTGCGCGATGCCGGCATCAAAGTAGTCTTCACCGGCGAAGGCGCCGACGAAATGTTGGGCGGCTATCCGTACTACCGCGTCGATGCGCTTAACGCCAATCCCTCGCTGAGCGCTAGCGAGCGCGCCGCGCTGCTGGATCAAATGCTGGGCGCGAATCCTGCAACCCGCGCTTTCATGATGCCGGCACAGGTCGGCAATCCGGAAATGAAAGCGATCGAACGCAGGCTCGGCTGGTTACCCGCCACGCTCAACGCGAGCGCTGCGATGATCGCCGGCATGGCACCAATCCTGCGCGAAGACCTGGTGGCACGGATTCGGGGATATCAGCCGCTGATGTCAGCACTCGATCGCTTGCCGCTCGCCCAGCGCGTGACCGGCCGCGATCGCCTGAATCAAGTGCTCTATCTCAACTCCAAGACCGTGCTGCCGAACTTCATCCTCAACTATCTTGCTGACCGCATGGAGATGGCGCATTCCATCGAGGGACGCGTGCCGTTCCTCGATCATCTCGTTGCCGAAGCTGCCGCGCGAGTTCCCGTGAACATAAAGGTGAAAGGCATTCGCGAGAAGCACGTGCTGCGCGAAGCGACCAGAGATGTGTTGATACCGGAAGTCTACGATCGCCAGAAGCATCCGTTCACCACGCCGCCGACTCGCAACCCGAACGACCCGATGCTGACTTTCTATCGCGACACGTTTGCTTCGCAGGCAGCGCAGGATCAACCGATCTACGACATGACGAAGGTTCGCGCAGCGCTGGATCAGCTGCTCGAATGTCCCGCAGATCAACGCATCGCGTGGGAGGCTGGTCTGCAGCGGGCCGCGAGTGTGGTCATCCTGCAGGACAAGTTCGCAATGGCAGCGGGCTAGCTCAGAGACCGATGCGTGCCAGGATCGCCGGGCCCCAGCTGTAGCGCGTGAAGTAGTAAGTCCCGAGTAGCAGAAACAGCGTCGCGCCGCTGAAAGTCACCGTTGCCACCCACTTCGCGGTGTTGGACAGCGCAGCGCGCGGCGCACGGATCAATGCTTCGACGACGAGCAGATTCGGCACGTAGAAGAAGAACACCATCACCTTGTCGAACGGGCCACTGAAATCTTTCATGTGGCCCGCGCCGTCGGCCAGTAGAAACCAGAAGCCGTATTCCATCCGATAGAGCCACGAGCCGATCGCGAGAGCGAACAAACGCATCGCCCACGCGCGATGGATGTCCAGGCGGCGCGCACGAGCGTGACGATAGGTCTGAATCGCCGCCAGGACCGTCAGCGCGCCGTAGATCCCAAATCCAACGTCCATCGTGGCACCGCCAATCGTGCCCTTCGCAATGATGAACGTGATTCCGCCGACGCCGGCGCATAACGCTGCGGTGACATACACGCGACCGATCCAGCGATGCGCGGCGGGATAACGAGATCGAATCGCTTGCACGAACTGAATGCAGCCCAGTGCGAGAATGATGCCGCCGGCCGCGAAGTGCAGACCGATTCCTGCTGTCGCAGTCGGCGTATCGCTCTCGTACAGACGCGGCAGGCCTTCATTCCATTGCGCGATGTTCCCGTCGACGAGCGCGGCCGCGTAGAACGCGAGAATGTACAGGCCGAAGAGCCCGGCGCTGATCCAGCAAGTCACCGTCAGTGCACGTGCAGTCCAGTGAAGAGCTCGCGCGCTCGTGCCGAGCGCAGTAGCAGAGGACGTATCGAGTGCAGTGGTGACCATACGGACGGAAGTATGCCTTAGCACACCGGTTCGATTCATCCCGCGCCGAGCTGCGTGAGACTGCAACCCTGCAAAGGAGGAACGCAACATGGCTATCCTGGGAATTGTCGTCGACCTCAAGACTTTCAATTCGGAAGATGCGGGGACGGACGACGAGATCTATCTCGGCATGTGGGGCGCCGCCGGCGGCCGCGAGTTCCCCTTGTCGTCGCCGAATCACGATGACTTCGAGCGCAACGCCGAAGACTTCTATCTCCTCGGCCACGACCCGGGCTTCGGCTTCTCGATGCATCACCCCTCGCGCTCGGAACCCGGCCAGCCGAACGATCCGGCGCTGCTGCCGATCGACCTCAACAGCATTCAATATGTATACCTGCGCAAGCAGGCGTACGGGCAGGATGAGGACGATGACGCCTGGAAGCTGGATCACGTGAACGTGCTGCTCTATGACGACCCGACGGTGCCGCTGAGCGCATCACGCCTCTTTTCGCTCTACGTGCGCCCGGGCCTGTGGATGGGCAACGAGCACGGTCACCAGGTGTGGCTGACGGAAACCAAGATGCCGGGCGTGCTCAACTTCTTCAAGCGGGTCGATGCGAGGCAGGCCGCAGCGAAGTCGATCATCACGCCTCGGCCGAGATCGACGCCGAGGCGACGGAAGAAGTAGAACTCCCCGGTCGATTCCGCGTATGACATCTGTGCGCGCAGCTCATGCACTGTAAAGATTCTCGACCGTTGTTCTCCCGCGTGGCATCTGCTGAAATCTCTCTCGACCTGACGCGAGTTCTCGTCAGGCGCGTTCCGGAGAGCTGTCGAAATGCAATCGCTCGCTGGTCCTGAGGCCGGCGTCCCCGCTATTGACGACCCCGCGTTCGGCGAAATCCTCCAGGTTCTGCGCGAGCGAACCGGAACGGATTTCGCCTCGTATCGTCTGCCCACTGTCGCGCGCCGAACCGTGAACCGGATGATCTCGGTCGGAGCTGCGACCTACGCCGACTACCTGCAGTTCCTGCGTCAGCGCGAAGGCGAAGCGGCGCGGTTGCTCGAGCACGTCACGATCAAGGTGAGTCGGTTCTATCGACACGCACCGACGTTCGATACGTTGCGCCGGGAAGTGCTGCCGGAGCTCGCGCGGCACGCGGAAGGCGGACCGATCACGGTCTGGAGCATCGGCTGCGGCTGCGGCGAAGAGCCGTACACGCTGGCGATGTTGTTCGCCGAAGCGGGCCTGAGCTGCATCATCGAAGCCACCGACATCGATCCCGCGGCGTTACAGCGAGCCGCGCACGGCTACTACACGGACGCTGCGTTCTTCGAGCTGCCCAAGGATCTGCGTGAGCGCTACATCGTCCGCAGCGATGGCTTCTACGAAGTGAGTGCGGAGCTGCGCAAGCGAGTTCGATTCAGCCGGCACGACGTTCTGGCGTCGCAGCCGCCGCCCGGAGAGGGTCGGTTCGATCTGGTCTGCTTCCGCAACCTGCTTATCTATCTTGGGTTGGAGATCCAGGACCTGGCGCTGCACGCGGTGCGCCGAGCCGTGCGACCCGGCGGTTATCTGTGCCTGGGTGAGGCCGAGTGGCCCTCCGACGCCATCGCGACAACGTTGCAGCCGCTGGCGAGCGACACGCGGATCTTCGCTACGTCTTCTTGCGAGCAGACCGCAGAGCCATGAGCTGCCGGATCCGGTCCGCAGCCATTTGCGGCTCGTAAGGTTTCGGTACCGGCCCGGACTCGCACAAGTCCCCTGCCGCGTCGGCGGCGCGCGCCACGCTGCCGGCCAGAATCACCTCGACTCCCGGACGATTGGCGCGCAGCCACTTGGACAGCGCGAAGCCGTCCATCGAGCCCGGCATCTCGATGTCGCTGAAGACGACGTCTACTTGGAACTCCGTGTGCTGGAGGATGACCAGCGCCTCGTCGGCGCTCGCCGCTTCGATCACGCGATAGCCGCAGGTGCGCAGGTAGTCGGCGATGACCATCCGGATGAGGACCTCGTCTTCGACGACCAGAACGACATCGGTCACGACGCCGCCTTGGCGAGACGAGTGGGAGCCAAGGTCAGCAGATAGCTGGCCAGGTGACCCGGCGTGACCGGTTTGGCCAGGTAGCCATCGAGCATGCCGTGAGCATCAGTCTCCGGGACCTGCCCCGAGACCATCACGATCTTCACGAACGGCAGCACCGAGCGAACATGTCGAGCGAGACCGCAGCCATCCATGGCGCCCGGCATTCGCATGTCGGTCAAGAGCAGATCGACTCGCGTGGGTCCCTGCAGCACGTGGATCGCTTCGTCTGCAGTTGCAGCTTCGATGACCGCGTAGCCGTGGTCCCGCAGTTCGTCGCTCACCGCCATACGAGTGAGCACGTCGTCCTCGACGACGAGGATAGTCGTTTTGCCGTCGCAGACCGATGCGCCCTCGGTTAGCGCGTTGCTACTCATTGCGTGTGGACTACTGTTACTCCTCCGGTCGAGTGCTAACTCCGCATGGCGACGCAAGTTCCGAAGGTTTCAGTTCGTTCACTTCCGCGTGTCAGAGGCGTCTCACAGCCGTATTTAGTCGGCAACGCGAGCTGTTACCCCGGAACGCTTGAAGTAGAACCGCACGAGCTTGACCCGTTGCTCGTCGGAAGTGCTCGGCGCGAAGATCCATTGCTTGGCCGCCTCCGTGGCCAGTCGCGCGAAGTAGCGGCTCGGACCGGGCTCGTCCGCGGTGGCGGCGAGCACGGTACCGTCCTTGGCGACGATCACGCGAATGGACACTCGAATCGTGCCGCTGATCGTGTTCAGTGCGTTGCGCGAGGCGTCCGGGATGACTTCCTTGGTCGTCGGCGGCGGGCCCGGCAACGGTTGGTCGCTGACGATGGGTGCGACTTCGCTCGGCGTCGGCGGCTGAGACTTCGCGACCGGCTGCGCATCGATCGCAGCCGGCTCCGCGGCCGGCTCTGCTCTGAACATCCGAATGCCCAACCAGGCCAGCAGAGCAGCGACCACGACTGCAGTCAGCAGCAGCACAGTTTTATTCAAAGGGGGTCGGGCGGGCGCTGGCGGCGGCCCCTCGACGGGTATCTTTACGCGGACCACCAACCGCCGCAGCGGCAGCGATTCTGACTGTGACTCCACTGTTTTCACCACGGACCCTTTATCCTTGATCTCATGCGCGCACGCAATCAGAGACTGGCGGACCGTTCTGCATGAACGATGCTCAGGTCCGGGCGCGCTGGGCGCTGCTGTTCGGCAACTTCGTGATCGGTACCGGCGTGCTCGCTCCGGCCGGTCTCATCAACGAGCTCAGCAGTGCCTTCTCCGTCGATGTTCCGAAGGCTGGATCGCTGATCGGCTATGGCGCTGCCGTGTTGTGCATCGAAGCGCCGCTGCTCGCGTTCCTGACGAATCGCGTCGATCGGCGTCTGCTGCTGACGAGCGCCCTGCTCCTCTACGTGATCGGTCACCTGGCGTCGGCGTTTGCACCGAGCTTCGGCGTGCTGCTCGCAGTTCGTCTCGCCATGGTTGGTGGCGCAGCCGTGTTCACGCCGCAAGCAGCGAGCGCGATCGGTCTGTTCATCGCGCCCGAGCATCGCGCGGGATCAGTCGCTTTCATCTTCCTGGGCTGGTCGGTCGCACTGGCGGTCGGCGTTCCGCTGGCCAGCTTGTCCGGTGCGCACTTCGGGTGGTCGGCGACGTATTTGGTGCTCGCCCTCGCCAGCGCGGTTGCGGCGACTGCGGTGCTCGCGACCGTACCGGGTCGGCTCGTCACTCCGCCGCTGTCGGTCGCGGCCTGGAAGGCCGTGTTCAGGAACCGCAAAGTGCAACTGCTCCTCGCCGTGACCTGCATCTTCCTCGCCGGTCAGTTCACCGAGTTTCCGTTCGTGGCCGCGCGCTTGAAGTCCGACGTCGGCGCAGACGCATCGACCATCGCCATCCTGCTTGCCGTCTACGGATTTGCGGGCGTCGTCGGCGCATCGATCGCAGCAGGAGCGATCGATCGATTGGGCGGACCACGGACCACACGCATATCGCTCGTGTTCGTGATGATCGGCTTGGGTGTCTGGTCGCTCAGCGGCGCATCGGTGCTGCTCGCCGGTCTAGGTCTTGCGATCTGGGGATCGGGCAGCTCGCCCGCGATCGCAGCTCAACAGGCACGCTTGATCGCTGCCGATCCGATGGCCGCTTCCGCCACCGTCGCGCTGAACACGTCCTTACTCTACGCAGGACAGGCGCTTGGCACGACGCTCGGCGGTTGGACACTTTCCAGTGGGCACGGCAATTGGTCCGGAATAGTCGCGGTCGCGCTGGTCGCGACCGCTTTCTTCGCGTCCATCGCGGCCGAGCGACAACCATGAACCGTGCAGCTCTACTGATTGCCCTCCTCGCCAGTTGCTCTGCGCACGCCGCAGACGCGCGCCGGCCCGCGGATGTGCTGATTCGCGGCGGCCTTGTCTACACCGGTGCGGAAGCGGACCCGAAGATCGTCGACGTCGTCCTCGTCGGCGACAAAGTCGCGTACGTCGGCGATGACGCTGCTTCCAGATTCAACCCGGCACACACGATCGATGCGCAGGGCAAGATCGTCGCTCCCGGCTTCATCGATCCGCATACTCATCCCGATTCGTACATCCGGTCGAAGGATCCAGCGCAGCGGCGCAATGCGCCCTGGCTCATGCAAGGCGTCACCACGATCGGCATCGGCGTCGATGGCGGCGGCAGCTTCGAGGTCGCGAAGCAGCGAGCCTGGTTCGAAGGGCGCGGCGTTGGTACGAACCTCGCCGCGTACGTCGGCTTCGACCCGGTGCGGGAGAGTGTGCTTGGCCAGCAGGCACGAGCTCCGAACGCACAGGAGCTCACGCGCATGCGCCAGCGCGTGGCCCAGGCGATGTGTGAAGGCGCCTTCGGATTCTCCACCGGCCTGTTCTACGCGCCGCAGAGTTTCGCGCGCACCGACGAGGTCGTGGCACTGGCGCACGAGGCGGGAACTCGCGGCGGCATCTACGACACGCACCAGCGCGACGAATCCTCATATGGAATCGGCTTGCTCGATTCCACGCGCGAAGCCATCGACATCGGACGACAAGCCGGCCTGCCGGTGCACATCGCGCATCTGAAGGCGCTCGGCGTAGACGTGCACGGTAGAGCGCGGGACCTCGTGTCCATCATCGAAGCTGCGCGCGCTAGCGGCGTGAATGTCACGGCCGATCAATATCCATTCGTCGCGTCGAGTTCGAGCCTGCAGGCGTCACTGTTGCCAGGCTGGTCCGTGGAGGGCGGCCGCGCGGCGCTGGTCAATCGCTTGCATGATCCCGCGACCTTGCCGCGGATCAAGACCGAGATGGCCGAGAACCTGCGGCGCAGAGGCGGCGCGGATTCGCTGTTGTTCAATTCGACCGGTCGGCCGTGGAGCGGCAAGACTCTCGCGGCGATGGCGACGACCTGGAGGGTCGAACCTGTCGACGCCGCGCTGCGTGTCATCGGCGACGGCAACAACGACGAGGCAGGCAGCGTGACGTCCTTCAACATGGATCCCGAGGACGTGAAACTGCTGATGCGCCAACCCTGGGTGGTCACTGGCTCCGACGGCTCGGATGGACATCCGCGTCAGTACGCAACGTTCCCGGAGAAGTATGCGAAGTACGTCGAGCACGACAAGGTGCTGACGACGGCCGAGTTCATCCGCCGATCGACAGGCCTCACCGCCGATATCCTCAGTCTCGACCGGCGCGGCTACCTGCGGCCGGGCTACTTTGCGGACGTCGTCGTGCTGGATCCTGCAGCGTATCGGCCCAAAGCCGACTACTTGCATCCCGCTGTGTTGTCCGTGGGAGTGATCGACCTTTGGATCAACGGCGAGTTGGCAGTCGATGCGGGGAAGCCCACTGACGGATTGTTCGGCCGAGTGTTGAGCCACGTGCCCACTGCTGGCACTTGTCAGTGATGAATCAGAAGTCCGACTTGCCGAACCGCGCCACACCTTTATTCATGCCGGGTGGATCGAGCACCGAGAGATCCAGCGGGATCGGCGCGCCGATCCACTGCCCGAGCGAGGTGTGATCGGCGAGATCATCGTCCGTCAACGGGTGTACGAGCGCAGTCAGTCCGGTCTCCTTGATCAGCGCAACGATCTGCGGGACCGCATCTTCGCGAAAATGCACTTCGAACTGCGCCTTCGGATGCGGGCCGACGGGCTCATCGCGCAGCTCTCCTGCGAACAGCACGAACTTCGATTGGGCCAGTCGTTGCAGCAGCCGCTGCGCTGCCGGGCGCTGCTTGGGCTCGTAATAGATGTGAGCGTGATAGGGCTGCCGTTCGCTGGCCATGGAAGCTTTCCTCGGTATTGAACGCAGAGTCGAACGGCGTCATTCTCGGAGCATGGACACCGCACAGCAAGCCATCCTCACCATTTCCCTGCTGGCCGCCTTCGCCGACGGTACGACCGACGATCGCGAGCGACAGGAAATCCGCCGCGTCGCCGAGTCGCTCGCGGGCGAAAGCGGCAACGCGGAGCTGACGACGCTCTACCAGGATGTGCTGCTCAAGCGGACTGATCTTGCGAAAGCTGCAGCGGCGCTGACCGATCCGGCGCACAAGCAACTGGCATACGAGATGGCGGTCTGTGTCTGCAACGCTGATGGAGTCGCCGGTCCTGCCGAGCAGCAATTCCTGCGGGAGTTGCGCGACGCCTTGAAGCTCGATATCGGCCAGGCCGCGCAAGTCGTGCGCGATGCAGACGCCGTGGCCGCGGCGCCGCTCGCAGCAGGTCACGCGACCAGCTCGATGTCGGATGCCGAGATGGACAAGTACATCCTGAATCATGCGATCGCGAATGGCGCGATCGAACTCTTGCCGCAGTCCCTCGCGACGATGGCGATCATTCCGCTGCAGATGAAGCTGGTCTATCGCATCGGGCAATCGTACGGCTACCAGATGGATCAAGGACACATCAAGGAATTCGTGGCGACGGCCGGCGTGGGCCTGACGTCGCAGTACGTCGAACAGGTCGGCCGCAAACTCCTGGGCGGATTACTCGGCGCGGTTGCCGGCGGACTCGGCCGCGGACTCGGCAGCGTGGCCGCCGGTGCGGCGTTCTCGTTCGCGACGACCTACGCACTCGGTCAACTCGCGAAGCGTTACTACGCTGGCGGTCGACAGATGAACACCACGTTACTGCAGCAGACGTATCAGTCGCTGCTCAGCCAGGCGAAGCAATTGCAAGGCCAGTACTCCGGCGACATCCAGCAGAAGGCACGCTCGCTGGATGTCACGCAGGTGATGAACATGGTGAAGTCGTAGCGAGCCCGCCCGCCCTACTCGACTGGCTTCTCCGCGTCGCCGTCGCCGAGTTTGGCTTCGACTTCGTTCAGCAGCTGCCGCGCGGCGTCAGTGTGCTCGCCTGGGTGCGGGCTGTAAGCGAGCGGACCCAGAGCCGTCAGTGCATCCTTGTAACGTTTGTCCTCAACCAGCTGCTGTGCCACGAGCCAGCGCAGTGAATCGTCGAACGGCGCGAGTGTCAGTGCCCACTCGACGCCGTCGATTGCGTTCTTCGTCGGCGGGATGCCCTGCTTGCGGTAGGTGAGATAGAACTGCACGAGCGGGATCGGATGATCGTTCTCGACGCTGTTCGCCTTGATGAATTGCTGGCGCACGTCCTTCCACGATTCCTTCGGCAGGACGCCGGTCTCGACCTTGCGCGCCATCGCATAGCCTTTCTGGATGTGGGCGTTGATCTGCTTGGGATCGATGGCGATTGCACGATCCGCCGCTGCGACTGCCGCGTCGTCGTTGCCTGCATCGAACTCGGCTTCTGCCAGAGCAGAGAGCACTGCTGGGTCGTCTGGATAGAGCGCTGCGACTTTGCGAGCCTCGGGCACGAGCTGCAGAGCCTCTTCACGGTCGACACCGGCTTTCGACTCGATCATGGTGGGCATCATTGCCGCTTCACCGCGACGCAGGCCGCGCACCTGAATCACACCGATATCGATCGCGGTAGCAGGAACAACCATCGCGGAGAGCTTACGCCGCTTGACGTAGGCATCCATGTCCCGTTCGAGCCGGTCGAGATCGCCCAAGGCTGCTTCGGCCGACTCCAATGCGGGATGGCCCGTGGCCAGCTGGCTCTGATATTGCGCCAGCTGACCCGCGCGCTCGGGCGCCATCTGCAGATAGTGGAACAACACCCAGCTCTGCCCGTAGAACGAGTCGTAGGACTTCTTCTCTTTCCTGCCGCCATCGAAGTCGAGCAGCGTGCGTATCGGGACCTCGGGGGCATAGGCCAGCTCCGCCCCGCGATAGTTGGCCGGCGCGCCGAGCAGGACATTGCCGTCCTTCTCGAACCGCACACTGGCAAAGAACTCCGCGAACCCTTCCATGAACCAGCGCGGATAAGCGCGAGCAGTCAGACTGCCGTGCATGAAGTGGTGCGCGTACTCATGAAAGAGACTCGCTTGTCCAAAGTCCGAAGAGCCACTGAGCGTCGGGATCAGGGCGATGCAAGCTCCGGCACGAGGGATGTAGACGGCGCCGAGCCACCGGTCCTTGTTCCCGAGGATCTCGCGCACCTTGGCACTGCTCGAGACCACGAAGATCGTCACCCGGTTGGACGGACCCGGCTTGCTCTGCGGCTTCTTGTACACGTACGCCATCGCGTCGTGAAAACGCTCGAGCTTCTCGGCAAACCGTCTCGCCGTCGTCTCGTCCTGGTCGCCGTAGATGACGAAGTGATCGCTGCTGGCCTCGACCCAATCGGCATGCGCTGGCAGCGCGACTGCGCCGAGTGCAGCTGCTGCCAGCATCGAGATGAGGACGCGGCGGAACATTGCGCGGAAATGATAATCCTGCGCTCAGCCGGCGGCGAGATGGCGTTCACGCGCGTAGCGGCTCGGCGGCTGACCGACGTGCCGGCTGAACGCGGTGCTGAAGGTACTGGCTGAGCCATAGCCCACCCGCTCGGCAACCGTAGCCAGTCCAATGTCGCCGCGACGTAGCAAATCCTTGGCGAGAGCCATGCGCCACGCGACGAGATATTCCATCGGGGGCAAGCCTACCGCCCGCGAGAAGCGGTCGAAGAACGCCGAGCGTGAGAGCGCCACCTTCCTGGCGAGTTGTTCGACGGTCCACGAGCGCGCGGGATCGCCATGGATGTGGCGGATCGCCGCGGCGAGCCGCGCATCTGCCAAACCGCGCAGCAGACCGGGGGGCGTGTCGTTGTCGGGCTTCGAGCGCAGTGACTCGATGAGCAGCAATTCGATGAGACGCGCGAGCACGAGATCGCGGCCTGGCCTGCGCTCGCGCGATTCCTCGCCCACCAGTCGCACCAGCGCAGTCAATCGCTCGACGCCGCGGACATGCAGAATCGCCGGGAGCAGCGAGACGAGCAGCGGCGCGTCGGGCGAATCGAAGATGAAATAGCCGCCGAGCAAACGCACATCGGGCCGACCGCCGCGCCTGCCATGACGCACATCGCCGGTCGCGGCAGCGCTGACTTTCGGATCGAGTAGCACGGGTTTCACCGGCTCGAACCCGGTCATCGTGAAGCCGGGTGTCGACGGCAGCAGCACGAAATCGCCTGCCTGCAGCGTGACCGGAGCCGCGCCGGCGACTGCCAGGCGACAGCTGCCTTCGAGCACGACACAGAAGCTGGGGTTACCGAACTCCGAGTAGCGCACGCCCCAGCGGCCGGCGCCGCTGATGCCCTTCGAGAACACGGCCCGCGGCCGCAGCAGCGCGATGATCTCCGCCAGCGGATCGCTCATAGCCGGACTCTCGCAAACGAAATGTGGACTTTCGATTGTAGAGCGTCCGGCCGGCCGTCGCTATCGTTTGCCCCGTGCAAACCAACACGGAGCTCGCCATGAAGACTGCACTCATCACCGGTTGCTCGTCCGGCTACGGCCTGGAGACCGCGCGCTACTTCCATTCCCGAGGTTGGAAGGTCATCGCCACGATGCGAACGCCACGCACCGATCTGCTGCCGCGGTCGCAGCGACTCGTCGTACTACCGCTCGACGTAACGAGACCGGAAAGCATTGCTGCCGCGTTGGCGGCGAGCGGCCCGATCGACGTGCTGGTCAACAACGCCGGCATCGGTTTGTTCGGCGCCTTCGAAGCGACGCCGCTGGCGACGACGCGTGAAGTATTCGCAACGAATACGTTCGGCGTGATGGCGATGACGCAGGCAGTGCTGCCGCAGTTTCGCGCGCGCAGGTCTGGCGCCGTGATCAATGTGACGTCCAGCGCGACGTTGGCGCCGATGCCGCTGGTCGCAGTTTACGCGGCGAGCAAGACGGCAATCGAGGGCTTCACCGCCTCGCTCGCTTTCGAGCTCGAGGCGTTCGATATTCGGGCAAAGCTGGTCGAGCCCGGCTATGGACCTTCGACGGGCTTCGCGCACAACAGTGGCACGAGGATGCAGGGGCTGATTCCAGAGGCGTACGCATCTTTCGCTCAGAACGTGCTTGCAGCGTTCACGCAGCCGGCCGAGGTCACGCATGCTAGTGACGTGGCGGAAGCCGTGTGGCGCGCGGTCCACGACACGTCAGGTCAACTCCGGTTTCCCGCAGGCGCTGATGCGATTGCGCTGGCGAGCGCGGACAAGCAGACTCACCTGCCGGGGTATGCGAAGAACTAAGCGGGTTGCATTGGATGTCCGCGGTCTGATCGACCGCGTGGACATCTTTCGGCTCTCGAAGGGCGCCAGGCGCGATCCAGCAGTCGCGCGCTGGCTGAGCGACGAGCCCGTCGAGCTGCGCGCCATTGCCAAGGAGTGGTTCACCCTCATGCGGCGCTGTGGCGACGACGTTGGGGAGTTGATCCACGATGGCTGCCCCGTCGCGTGCGTCGAGGACGCGCCGTTCGGCTACGTCAATACCTTCAAGCGCCACGTCAACGTCGGCTTTTTCTACGGCGCGCTGCTCGAAGATCCCGCGGGCCTGCTCGAAGGCAGCGGCAAGCGCATGCGGCACGTTAAACTCGAGCCCAACTCGCCCTTCGATGCTCAGGGCCTGCGCAAGCTGATTGCCGACGCCTACACTGATATCAAATCGCGCCTCGAGGAATAACAACAATGCTCCGCTACGCCCTTCTCCTGGCTTGCCTGGGTCTTGGCACCGCGCAGGCCGCAACGTTCTCCGTCACGCTCGCGCCCGGGCAGGCTCGCGAGCCGCTCACCGGCCGGCTGCTGCTGCTTTTGTCGGTGGATCCCAGCAAGGAACCGCGATTCCTGATCCAGGAAGGTACGGCCAGTCAGCAGGTGTTCGGCATCGATGCGAGCGATTGGAAAGGCAGCGGTCCGCTGGTCTTCGACGCGAAAGCGCTAGGCTATCCACGCGTAAGTCTCGCTGACGTCCCCGCTGGTACCTATCGCGTGCAGGTGGTGCTGCATAAATATGAGACGTTCAAGCGCAAGGATGGCCATGTCGTGCAGCTGCCGATGGATCGCGGCGAAGGACAGGCCTGGAGCAAAGCGCCCGGCAATCTCTACAGCACGGTTCGTGAGATCAAGTTCGATCCCGCCGATCAGGCGTCGATCGCGCTCGTGCTGGATCAGGTCATCGAGCCGATCAAGCCGCCCGTGGACACCGAGTGGGTGAAGCACGAGCGCATCAAGAGCCGCCTGCTCTCGGAGTTCTGGGGACGTCCGATGTACCTCGGCGCGCACGTGCTGTTGCCGAGCGGCTGGGCCGAGCATCCGAAGGCGCGCTATCCGCTGATGATCAATCACGGCCATTTTCCGGAAGACTTCGACGGGTTTCGACCGCAGCCGCCTGAGGCGAACCTGGCGCCCGACTACAGCGATCGCTTCCGGTTGAAGGGTTACAACCGGCTGCAGCAGGAGCTCGCGCATCAGCTCTACAAGGATTGGACCAGCCCGAAGTTTCCGCGCGTGATCGCGATCGAGATTCAGCACGCGAATCCCTACTACGACGACTCGTACGCGGTGAATTCGCAGAACCTCGGCCCGTACGCGGATGCGATTCAGCAGGAGCTGATTCCCTACCTCGAAAAGAAATACCGCGCGATCGGCGAAGGCTGGTCGCGCTTCACCTACGGCGGCTCGACTGGCGGCTGGGAAGCTCTCGCGGTTCAAGTGAAGTACCCGGACTTCTACAACGGGGCGTTCGCGGCTTGTCCGGATCCGATCGACTTTCGCGCTTACGGCAGCGTGAATGTGTACGAGGACCGCAACGCGTACACGGTTGATGCTCCATTCAAGCAGACACCGCGCATCGCGATGCGCGATTACCTGGGCCGGCCGGTGGCAACGCTCGAAGAAGTGAATCGCCTCGAGTTCGTGTTGGGACCGAACAGCCGGTCCGGCGGGCAATGGGATATCTGGCAAGCAGTGTTCTCACCTGTCGGCGCCGATGGCTATCCGAAGCCCATCTGGAACAAGCGCACCGGCGAGATCGATCGCGAGGTCGCCAAATACTGGCGCGAGAATTACGACCTGGTCGACATCATGCGACGGGACTGGGAGAAAGGGCTCGGCGAGAAGCTGCGCGGCAAGATTCACCTCTACGTCGGCGAGCTCGACAACTACTATCTCGAGAGCGCGGTGTACCTGGCGCAGGAATTCCTGGAGTCGACGCGCCATCCCAAGTTCGAAGGCGTGATCGACTACGGACGTCGCGCCGAGCATTGCTGGAACGGCGATCACACGCGGCCGAACGCAGAGTCGCGGCTGCGCTATCACCAGATGTTCATACCGATTGCAGTGGAACGCATCCGTAAGACCGCACCTGCGGGCGCCGATCTCGACAGCTGGAACTACTGATCCCGGTGTCGTACTCCTTCGTCGCGTTTCGCCACGCCGGCTTCAAGCCGTTTCTGGCCGGCGGTGTGTTGGCCATGATGGCCGACAACATCGAGCACGTGATCACCTACTGGGTGATCTTTCAGCACTTCAAATCGCCGGCGCTCGGCGGCTTTGCAGTCATTGCGCACTGGCTGCCGTTCCTGCTCTTTTCTGTTCCCGTCGGTGCGCTCGCGGAGCGCGTGGATCCGCGACGGCTGATTCAAGCCGGCATGGTGCTGTTCATACTCGTGTCGCTCGCTTGGGGAGTGCTGATCCTCACGGGGAAGTTGCAGATGTGGCACGCTGCGGCGTTGCTCATTGTGCATGGGATCGCCGGCGTCTTATGGAGTCCCACGTCGCAACTGCTCTTGCACGACATCGTCGGTCGCGATGGTCTGCAAAGTGCCGTGCGTCTCAATGCGACCGGCCGTTACCTCGGCATGTTCCTCGGACCCGCGGTCGGCAGCGGTTTCCTGCTCGCGTTCGGGCCGGCGTATGCGCTGTTCGTCAACGCACTCATCTATCTGCCGTTCACGCTGTGGCTGTGGAAAGCGCCGTTTGGGCCGCGCTTTCGCGGCGAGCAACCAGCGCCGGCACCTGCTGTGCGCAGCATCGGCGACGTGTTGGGAGTGATCCGCGACATTCGCCACTACCCCGTGGTTGCGACGATGACGATGCTTGCCGGCGGTGCGGCGTTCTTCATCGGCAACGCGTATCAGGCGCAGATGCCTGGCTTCGCGACGGACCTCGGGCATGGCGATCCCGGCATCTCGTACAGCATGTTGCTCGCTGCAGATGCGGCCGGCGCGCTGACCGCCGGCATCGCGCTCGAAACCTTCGGACTGCTGCGGCCCGATCCACGCACCGCGCTGATTCTCGCGACGCTGTGGGCAATTGCACTCGGCAGCTTCGCGCTCGCGTCGGCGTATCCGCTCGCGCTGCTCTTGCTGCTCGTAGCGGGATTTCTCGAGCTGTCCTTCAATTCGATGTCGCAAACACTGGTGCAGCTGCATGCGCCGGCTGAAAAACGCGGCCGTATCATTGGTGTGTTTTCGATGGCTTCGCTCGGCACGCGGATGTTCAGCGGCTTCTCGGTGGGTATTCTAGGCCAGATGATCGGCATTCACTGGTCGCTCGCGCTCAGCGCGGGTTTGATCCTGTTGCTTGCAGGGGCGTTACTGACTCGATCGTGAGGGTACGGGGATGCGTATCGCCAGCCATGGTCACGCGGTCTTTGCGGCGACGATGATCGCAGTCGGATTGATTGGCCTGATCAGCGGAGATTTCTCGCCGATCTGGCAACCCGTGTCCAAGAGCCTGCCCGCACGCGAAGTGCTGGCGTATGTGAGCGCGTTCATTTCCCTGGCATGCGGCATCGGCCTGTTCCTGCCGCGCATCGCGGCAGCCGCTGCTCGTGTGCTGGTCGTCTTCGTATTGCTCTGGTTGTTGGTGTTCAAGGCGCGCTTCATCGTCGCCGATCCCGCGTCTGCGGTCTCTTATGAGACCTGTGCCGAGACGGCAGTGATGCTGGCTGGCGCCTGGGTGCTGTACGCCTGGTTCGGCAACGATTGGGACAAGCAGCGCCTGGCCTTCGCAACTGGCGACAAAGGCCTGCGCATCGCGAGAGTGATCTACGGGGTGTCGATGGTTGTCTTCGGCATCGCCCATTTTGCATACGCCAAATTGACTGCATCGCTTGTGCCCGGCTGGCTACCAGGATCGATGGCATGGGCGTACTTCACTGGCGCCACTTACATTGCAGCGGGCGTCGCCATACTCATCGGCAAGTACGCGCGTTTGGCAGCCGTGCTCTCCGCTTGGCAGATCGGCTTGTTCACGCTGCTGGTGTGGGTGCCGGTCGTCGTGGCCGGCAACATCGATGCCGGCAAGTGGACTGAGTTCGTCGTCTCGTGCGCGCTGACGGCCGCGGCCTGGGTGGTTGCGGATTCCTATCGAGAAGCTTCGTCGCCCGCCCCCGCTGCTTCGGCCGCGATATGAAGCCCTTCGTCACAAAGCAAGCAAGAACGCCGGAAGAATCGGTACAGTGCGACGCTTCCCGTGCAAAGGAGAGTCACTTGTCATTCGCAATTCTGAATCGCAGTGGCCGTCTCGCGCTGCTTGTCGCTGTCGCACTCGTCAATCTCGCTTCCGCCGCGGTTGCGGCCGACGCGCCGACGCCAACCATCGAACACACTGGCAATTGGCGAAAAGCAGTTGAAAGCTTTGTCGCTGCCAACATGAAGCATCCGGCATGGGGTCTCTCGCACTCCGCACGCGACTATCAGCTGGCGAAAGAGCTCGCTGCAGCGGATCAGGTCACGCTGGACGATGACGTGATCTACGCAGCGTCCTACCTGCACGACGTGGCCGCGTTCGCGCCCTTCCGCAAGTCCGGCGTCGATCATCAGGACCAGGCGGCGCAACTCGTCGAGGCCCTGCTGGCAGACACTGGATTTCCAATGACGAAGATCGAAGCGGTGCGCGGCGCGATCCGCACGCACATGTACGCGCGCGATCCGGTCGGACCCGAAGCGATTTATCTCCACGACGCCGACGCACTCGACTGGCTCGGAGCCATCGGCGTCGCTCGCGCTTTCGGCCTCGTCGATCCCAAAGGCGGCAATCCAGATGGATCGCAGGCCGTGAAGGGACTGGAAGATTCGCTCAAGTCAGTCCCATCGCGCATCGTGTCCAAGGCGGGCAAAGCGCGGACGGCACAACGCGTGAGCGAGCTCGAACAATTCCTGCGCGAGCTGCGCAGCGAGTCCGCCGACTTGAAGACGCTTTAGAGACGGCAAGTGATCGACCGTCACCACGCCATGTAAGTAGATCTCCTCGCTGTAACAAACGCGACGGTGAGGCGTCATACCTGGAGCGCGATCGGCGTCACACCAGGGCCTCGGCCATGTTCAGCGAATCAAGCAAGCCTTTCGGCAGGGGCTGGCGTTTGCCTGCATGCTGCAGGCTTGGAACGATCCCGGCCGACTCGCCGGAATCTACAGCGCTAGCGAGGCGGCCGCGACCGAGCTGCGCCATTGCACGGCCCACAAGCGCTTCAAGGGACTGAAACTGCACTTCGCGAATTCACAAGTTGATCTGCTCAATGCGGATCATGTACGCCGGACACGCGAGGTGTTCGCCGCCGCCAATCGGGCAGGACTACCCATCGTCGTTCACGCCAGCAATGGCGCAACTTATGGCGCCCGTCAGGCGCACGTGTTCCTCGATCAGCTGCTGACTGCTGCACCTGACGTTCCGGTCCAGATTGCGCATCTATGGGGCGGCAACGGCTTTTCCGCTGACGCGTTGGCCGTATACGGTGAGGCAGTTGCGACGCGGCGCCCTGCTACTCGCCACCTCTACTTCGATGTATCCGATGCCGCGCTGGCGGTCAGTACACCCGAGCTCGCCAAGGTGATCGCAGAGCGCATTCGGCAGATCGGCCTCGACCGCATGCTCTATGGCTCCGACGCCGCGTTCGACAATCATCCCGATGCCCAAGCCTCGTGGACGGCATTTCGCAATGGCATCCCGTTGAGCGCGGCAGAGTTCGAAAAGATCGCGCACAACGTCGCGCCATACTTGCGCGAGCAGCAATAGACAGACCAACGTCCGCGCTACTTCTTCTTGGCGCGCTCACTCTTGGAGCGACGCCTCACGTCCTGTCCCTGCGCCCGCTTGTAACTCTGGATGTCCTTGAACTGCCCTTTCTTGTCGCGCACGGCATATAGCTTCTTGCCGCTCTTGCTGCGCAGTGTCGTTCGTTTGCTCTTGCTGGCCATGGTCGCTCCTACGGACTGAATGTGCCTTGACGGCTATATACCTCACGGGTTATATAAGCCCCATGGAATCTACCTTCTCCATCATCGCCGAACCGAGTCGTCGCGCCATTCTCAGCCTGCTCGCCACCGCCGAGCAATCGGTCGGCGACATCGAATCGCAGCTGGACCTGTCGCAGCCTTCGGTCTCCAAGCATCTGCGTGTGCTGCGCGAGGCCGGCTTCGTCGAATCGCGCGTCGATGCACAACGACGCCTCTATCGCATCCGACCGGAGCCCCTCATGGAAATAGATGCATGGCTAGCTCCGTTCCGCCGCTATTGGTCGCAACATCTCGATGCGCTCGAGCGTCATCTCGATCGCATGAGTCCTCCACCCCGCCGGAAACGGAAGAAGAAATGAGCAAGCGTGATAAATATCAGCCGGGCCCGGCCGCGGGTGCCGAGGTCCACAAGGAAGGCGATAACTGGACGCTCGTGCTCGTCCGCGAGCTGCGTCATCCGCCTACAAAAGTCTGGCAGGCGCTCACGGAGCCGGAGCATCTGCGCGAGTGGGCGCCCTTCGACGCCGACAAGAGCCTGGCCCGCACCGGAACCGTCAAGCTCTCGACAGTAGGCGCGCCGGCGCCGCAGGTTTCCGAGACTGTCGTGAAGCGCGCCGAGCCGCCGAAGCTGCTGCAGTACAGCTGGGGCGACAACGACCTGCGCTGGCAGCTCGAGCCGCTCGGCAAAGGCACGCGTCTAACGCTCTGGCACAACATCGATCGCCGCTACATCTCGTGGGGCGCCGCTGGCTGGCACATCTGCTTCGACGTGCTGGATGCACACCTCGCCGGCGAGCCGATCGGCCGCATGGTCGGCATGGAGACGATGCAGTTCGACGGCTGGCAGCGTCTGCAAAAAGAGTACGCCCAACAATTCGCGACTTGATAAGGGAGATTCACTTGAACTGGAGCAGCTGGATCCGGCAAACCCATCGCTGGGTGGCCATCGTCTTCACGGTGACCGTGATTGCCAACTTCATTGCGCTGGCGCTCGGCACGCCGCCGGCCTGGGTGACCTACTCGCCGCTGGCGCCCCTCTTCTTCCTCCTTTTCAGCGGCCTGTATTTGTTCGCGCTGCCGTACACCGCCAAGTGGCGCAACGCGAAGAACAAGGAGATGCAAGCAGTATGAACAAGAATCCGACGCAGGGCGACACGCCCGCGAAAAAGATCGACGCACGGATCAAGGAGCTGGATGACTGGCGCGGCAAGACGCTCGCGAGTCTGCGCAAGGTCATCAAGCAGGCCGATCCGGACGTAGTCGAAGAGTGGAAATGGAACGTTCCGGTCTGGTCGCACGACGGCATCATCTGCACCGGCGAAACGTACAAGGCTGCCGTGAAACTGACGTTTGCCAAGGGCGCGTCGCTGAAGGATCCAGCGAAGCTGTTCAACTCCAGCCTCGAAGGCAACACGCGACGCGCGATCGACTTCCGCGAAGGCGACAAGATCGACGCCGATGCGCTCAAAGCGCTGATTCGCGCCGCGGCGGCCTTCAACAAGTCGGCACGATGAAGAAAGCGGCGAAGCCGAAGCTGCTTGCTGGCGGCAACCCGCAAATCGCGAAGGGCTACGGCGACGCGCCGGTTCGCGCCTACATCGCCGCCCTTCCGGGTTGGAAGCGCGCTGTCGGCCGGCGCCTCGATGCGCTCATCACGCGCACGATTCCTGGCGTGCACAAGGCGGTGAAATGGAACTCGCCGTTCTATGGCGTCGAGAGCGAGAGCTGGTTCCTCAGCTTCCACTGCTACACGAACTACATCAAGGTCGCCTTCTTGCGCGGAGCAGCGCTGCACCCTCTGCCGCCCGGCAAGTCCAAGCAGAAGTCGGTGCGATATCTCGACGTTCGCGAAAACGAGCTCGACCAGGATCAGTTCGTCGAGTGGATCGAGCAAGCCGCCAAGCTGCCCGGCGAACGCATGTAGAAACTCCGGCCTGACATAACGCGTCTGGTGTGTACGGGGGCCTGCCCCGACACATATATAGGAGAGCGTCATGCCGACGACGAGCCCTGATAAGGACGAGGGTCAGATCCGCGAGTGCCTCAACCGGTGGACGCGAGCCCTGCACGCGAGGGATCTGAACGCACTGATGGCGCTCTACGCACCGGACACGATCGCTTTCGATCTCATGCCTCCGTCGCAAGTCGACGCCCGCCACTACCGCCAGAACTTCGAGCGATGGTTCGCCATGATGCCGAGCGCGATCGAATATGAGATCCACGACTTGCGCATCGCTGCAAATGGCGATGTCGCGTTCAGTCACAACCTCGGTCATGTCAAAGCCACGCGCGCGAACGGCGAGAAGGCTGACTACTGGGTGCGCGCGACCGTCGGTTTCCAGAAGCGCAACGGCCAGTGGCTGGTGATCCACGATCACGTCTCGATGCCCTTCGACATGGAGACCGGCAAAGCCGTGCGCGAGCTGCGCCGCTAGCCTACTGCCCTGGATACGGCGTGCCGTCCTTGTGCACGAAGCGGCCATCCGCATTGGCGCTCTTCATATCTATATCCGAGCAGGTCGTAAGGTCCTGCGGGTTGCGCGACCCCATCTCGAGGTAAACGGCCACACTCGCTGATCGGTTGATCATGTGATGCCCGTTGCCCGTCCCCTTCGGAAACGCCGCGCAATCGCCCGCGCGCAGCACGGTCTCGCCGCCGTCCTCGACGAGCGTCAATTCGCCTTCGAGCACATAGACGAGCTCGTCCTCGTGACTGTGCCAGTGACGCTGACTCGACCACCCGCCCGGCGCCAACGTCATCAGGTTGACTCCGAAATCGCGCAGACCGCCCGCGTCCCCTAAGCGCCGCCGTGTCCGTCCTGCGCAGGGCACATCGAACGGCGACGGATAGGGACAACCCTTGCGTACGGGAACAGTATCGATATTGACCTTGGGCATGTACCGCTCCTGATACGATTCAAAGCGTGAACATTCGACTGCTAATTGTCACAGGACTGCTGATGGTGGCCGCTCCCACCCTCGGCGCACAACCACCCGAGGGCGTCGGCAGCGACGGGATCTTTCGGATCACACCACAGCGGCCGGTCGCCGAGCTGCGCGCCGAGGCGCTCGCCGCGCAGCCGCCCGCCGAGTCGGGCCAATTTCGCAGCTCCGACCTGGTCGAGATCACGAAGCTCGATCCGACGATCAAGCTCGACATCCGCTACGCGACCACCAACAACTTCCTCAGCACGCCGGTGTACACGCGCGCCGCGGCGTATTTGCAGCGACCCGCCGCGGAGGCGCTCGTGCGCGTGCATCACGCGCTCGCGAGCCAGGGCTATGGGCTCCTGATCCACGATGCTTATCGTCCCTGGTGGGTCACGAGGGTCTTCTGGGAAGCCACGCCGCCGAAATTCCACGAGTTCGTTGCCGATCCCGCGCAGGGCTCGCGCCACAACCGCGGCTGCGCTGTCGACCTGACGCTCTACGACCTGAAGACCGGCAAGGCCGTGTCGATGCCGAGCGTTTACGACGAGATGTCGCCGCGCGCCTATCCGAATTACGAAGGCGGAAATTCCACTGAACGCGAGCATCGCGCGATTCTGCGCAAAGCAATGGAACGCGAAGGCTTCACCGTGTTCGAGACCGAATGGTGGCACTTCGACTTCAGGGACTGGCGCGAATACCCGATCGTCAATCGCGACTTCTAGCTGCCATCGCGAAGAACGCGAGCACCCGTTCCTCGTACATCTGTCCCACTCGTGCAGCAAAGTCCACGTGTGCCGCGCCCGGAATCATCCAAAGCTGCTTGGGTTCCGGCGCCGCCGCGAACAACCGCGCCGAGTCCGCGGGCGTCGTGTGGCGATCCGCATCTCCTGCAATGATGAAGATGGGCGCACGCACCCGAGGAATAGCGCTGACCGGCGCGAGATCATACCGACTGATACCCAGCCTCGGCTCGAGTTGCAGCAGCAGCAGTGGCGCAAGCAAAGACCCGAGCCTCCCGAGTCGCATGCTCAAACGGTTCGCAGTGGCCGCCTCGATATCAGGATAGACGGCCTCCAGCACCAGCGCGTCGACAGGCAGCGGATCGGCTCCCAACAGCGCAGCTGCGCCACCCAACGACACGCCGATCGCACCGATGAACTGCCCCGCCGCACGACTTCGTGCATACGCGACCGCGGCGCGCGCATCGGCTGATTCCAGATAGCCCATCGTGATGTGACTGCCCGGGCTCTCGCCATGCGCCTGAAAATCAAATAGCAGCACCGAGTATCCGGCCCGATGCAGCATCTCCGCGCGACCGACCATGCTCAGCCTGTTCGCTCGCACGCCATGCATGAGAACGATCGTCCCGAGCGCATTCGATGCAGGCACGTACCAGCCGTGCAGGACATTCCCGGACGCACCTCGAAACTCGACCTTCTCATGCGGCAGCGGCAGGCTCGCTTCCGATATGGACGCACGCGCAGGCGCGAGCAGCACCGATCCGGCAAGGAAGACGCAGCCGCCGAACCCCGCAAGCAGCACGGTGAAAATTATTATCAGGCGACGCACGGAGCGTGGATTGTTGCCGAGCCATGGCAATATGTCACTGCCAACTGACATCGATAGGAGCACCCATGCAACTGACCCGACGCGAAGTTCTCGAAGCTGCCTTGGCCGGTGCGGCCGCGACGGCGGCTGGCTTCTGGGTCAAGGAAGGCCACGCCAGCTCAGGCAAGTACGACGCCGTGTTTGCCGAGCTCGATCGCTACGTCGAGCAGTTCATGCGCGAGATGAACAGCCCGGGCCTGACGCTGGTTCTTGCGGATCGCGAAGGCGTGCAGCGGGTTGCGACTTATGGGTTCAGCGATCTCGACCGGCAGCGCAAGCTGAAAGCGGACGAGCTGTTCGAGATCGGCTCGATCACGAAGTCGTTCCTGGCATTGTCGCTCCTGCAGATGCGTGAAGAGGGCAAGCTCGATCTTCACAAGCCGATCGTCGAGTATGTGCCGTGGTTCCGCGTCCAATCGTCGTTCGCGCCGATCACCACGCATCACTTGCTGACGCACACGTCCGGCCTGCCAGGCGCGCCGGAAGTGTTCCCTTCCGATCCCGCACACCGGCATCTTGCGGCGTACGCGCCGGGCGAGCAGTTCCACTACAACAACATGGCCTACTCGCTGCTCGGCTATCTCGCCTGGACACTCGATGGCCGCGAGCTGCCGGAGATCTTTCGCGAGCGGATCTTCAAGCCGCTCGGCATGTCGCAAAGCGAGCCGGCGATCGATTTTCAGATGCGCGCGCGCATGCCGCGGAGTTACGTGCCCTCGGTGACCGATCGTCCCTATCCGCGCCACGGCGAGCTGAGCGAGGCGCCGCAAATCATCTCGTCGAGCGGCGCGGGCTGCATCGCCGCGACTGCTCGGGACATGGGCGCCTACATCCGAATGCTGGCGAGTCACGGCCGGGGACCGCAGCGCGCTTTGGTTTCGTCGGAAAGCTTCGAGCTGTTTTCCAAGCGACACATCCAGGCCGAAGAGTTTGGCCCGACCGCGAGCTACGGCTACGGCATGGCGGTCGACGAGCTCGACGGCAATCCCCTCCTCCGTCACACCGGCGGCATGGTTTCGTACATGTCGGCATTGCAAGTGGACATCGGCGCCGGCATCGGCGGCTTCGCGTCCGTCAACGCGCAGCAGGGATATCGCCCGAATGCTGTCGTGAAATACGCACTGCAGCTCATGCGCGCGCACGTCGAGAACAAGAAGGCACCTGCCGCGCCTGCGGCCGATTCAGAGCTCGAAGTTACCAATGCCGGCGACTATGTCGGCGTCTTCAAAGGCGACCGCGGTCAGCTCGAGTTCGTGCGCGATGGAGCGAAGCTCTTCCTCGTACGCCCGGGGAAGCGATCGCAGCTGCAGAGACTGGCAACGCCGGATCAATTCCACGCCAGCGATCCGGAGTTCGCTCGCTTTCCTCTCGCCTTCGGTCGCAAGAAGGAGGACGGCCCGGTCGTCGAACTGAGCTGCGGCGACGCCTGGTACACAACGGACGCGTACGACGGGCCTCGTCAGTTCCAGATTCCCGACGCGTGGCGCAACTACGTCGGCCACTATCGCAGCGAAGATCCATGGATCGGCTCGATCCGCGTCGTGATCCTGAAAGGACGCTTGATGCTCGACGGCCAGACGTCGCTCGAAGCCGACGGCGAGCTCTTCCGCCTGCGCGACGAGCCGTCCAACACGGAATGGATTCGCTTCGGCGAAGTCGTCAACGGCAAGTGCATGCGCCTGAAGTATTCAGGCGTGGATTTGTGGCGAGTGGCGAGCGCGTGAGAATGACTCGGGCTACATCCATCAGCTGACGCGAAACCCGGTCCTCCACCAATCGACGAGCGCGGTACGATTCTGCGTACCGGTTGCGCGATACAGGCGCTCGAGCACCGTCTTGACGGTCGCAGGTGAGACACCGAGCTCGCGCGCGATTTGCTTGTTGGTGTAGCCCATCGCCACGCGCGACACGATCGTTGCCTGTCGCGAGGACAGCTCGATCGGCTGAACGCCCTTGCTCAACAGCACGGCGCTGTGCAGAGGCACGGCCAACTGCGACGACACTTCGAGCAACGCGGCCCTCTCGCGACGGCGAAACGGCCGCTCGCCGGGTATGTATGTGCCGACCCACGCGATCATCTTGCCGCCGTGACAGACCATCATGCGCCCATAGTCCGGCGCCTCTCGTGAATCGATCCAGCGCGGCACAGCCGGATTTGCAAAATAAACGGGGCCGTGAATGCCGGCGCGTATCGGCTCGACCCAACCGTTGCGCTGCCAGCGAGGAACATGCTCGATATCGACCACCCACGGCACCCGCTGCGCAGGTCTCGGCCTCGGCGGCAGTAATGTTCGATCTACGACAGCAGCGAAGGCGTCGTAGCTGCCATCCAGTCGGCGAGTGAAGGCCACCGCCGTTCCGCGCGGACACGCGGCAGCTATCGCCTCTGCCGACAGACGCACGATGCTCCATGTGTCGCCCAGCAGCTCCGCTGCAGATGTTACTTCCGCTACGCGCTCTCTGATTTCACGCAACGAACGACTCCTGCGTCAGCAGCGCTGTACGCCGTTCGGCCGACTTGTGCCGTCATCGTACGCCTTCTACGTTCACTGCGATGAACGAAGCACTCTCGCGCCTGCCGCTACTCCTGGTCGTCGTTGCGTACGCGCTGTTCTGGGGATGGGAGGCGCTTGCACCGCGGCGCATGATGCCGACGCAACCGGGACGCCGTCGCGGCAATCTGCTGATTTCAATCCTGTCGTTCGTGTTGGGTGGGATCACCGGAACGGCCTTGCTCGCGCTCGCCACCTGGACGAGCGAGCGCCAATGGGGACTCCTCGCCCCTCTCCATGCACCCGCCTGGCTCTACTGGCTGCTCGGAGTGTTGCTGCTCGATCTGACCGACTACTGGCGACATCGCATCAGCCACGCGACCGGCTGGTTGTGGCGGCTGCATCGCGTCCATCACACCGATCTCACAATGGATGTGACTACATCGTTCAGAAATCACCCCCTGGAGATGCTGTTGCGGGCCGCGTTTCTGGCTGCCGCGACGCTGGCGTTCGGCATTCCGCCGATGGCGCTGCTACTGCAGCCGATCCTGATGCTGCCTGTGCTCGTATTCCAGCACGCCAACATTCGCCTGCATCCCGCGCTCGACTCGACACTCGCATGTTTGATCGTGACGCCGGGAATGCACATCGTCCATCACTCGCGCGTACCCGCCGAGGCGGACAGCAACTTTGCGACGCTGTTTACGGTATGGGACCGGCTGTTTCGCACGTTTCGGCCCGCAGCGATGCCCGAAGCGTGCGGCGTCGAGGGATTCGAGGGATCGAACGCACGAACCTTTATTGCGATGCTAGTGACTCCATGGAAATGAAGGCAACGGCTCTTGCTCGTTCGCTGCAGTCCAGAGCCACAGGCCGATGAGCGTGCGAGCGAGAGGCTGAATCGCTGGATAACTCCAACTCGCGAGCGGCTCGGGCAACGACCACAACTGCATCTCGCCCGTGATGATCGGCAGCGTGATCGCAACGGCGGCGAGCAGGAAACCGCCGACGATGCGCGTCAGACCTCGGCCGGCACGCACCAGCGCGAGACCCAGGCTGGTGTTGCCGATAGAAAAGCCGATCAACAGGACTAAATAGAACGCGTCCCAGAGACCGTCGTACATCGCGGTGTTGGTACGAACGATCGCCTGGGTCGCCGCATCCGCCGCGAAGTAAGCCGCTCGCCATTTATCGAACGCAAAGATCGTCATGGTCTGTTGCAGAGCTTCGTTGCTGGCCCAGAGCGCGAAGCCAGCGATGCCTATGATCGCGGCCACCGGACGCAGGCGGCGAATCCGCAAGGCGATGCCCAGCGCCGCCGCAAAGGTCAGGAACGGATGAACCAGGTAAACCCACGAGCGCAGCACGTACGCCGGATCGGCGACGCGCCGCATGCGTCCTTCGAACCCTTCGGCCGGCTGGTAGAACTCCGGCAGGTAGATCAATCCCAGCGTCGTGATCGCAGACAGAATCGAGCACACCGCCACGCTGCGATAGAAGGAAGGTTCGAGCTTCATAGGGCGGCCACTTCAGCAGCCCGAAGCGGTTCGCTCAATCGCGCTGGGACGAACGCTGCGCAATTGTGACGAACGCGGCTGCGTTATCGCCGAATTGACGGCCGACCGGCAGCTCCGCACCACTACGAACCTCGACGACTCGCCGTCCGCGCGGCCCCCGGCGTGTGGCCACGACGTGCAACGGATTGACGAGCAACGAGCGATGCACCCGCAAGAAGCCGATCGGGGCCAGCTGATCGTTCAGATCCTGCAGCGTCGCGCGCAGCAGCAACGTTCGATCACCAGTGACCAGCTCGACGTAGTTGCCGGCGGCCTTGATGTATTCGATATCGCAGGCCCGTACGGCAAGCGTGCCCTGGCGTGTCGGCACATTCAGAACGGGATCGGCCTGCAACTCGCGCACAGGCTGCGAAGGCCGCATCAACCGCCGCACGACCGCGAGGCCAAACGGAATCGGCAGGAGTCGGTACACAATCTGTCCGAGCGAGTCTTTGTCCGTGGAGTAAACCGCGGCGAGCGCGTACTCCAGGGCAACGCAAACGGCGAGCGCCGCGATCAACACTCCTGCGGACAGCACGAGTTGCAAAGATTGCGCCGGCCGCTTCTCGACCCACTTCAGCGCTTCCCACGCGCAGAGCCACGGCAATGTCGAGACGACCGCCCACGCCAGCGTGCGCGGCAAATTCATCTCGACATCGATGACGAAGCCATGAACGAGGCAATACGTTGCGGCGATCAGGCTGAGGCCTGCGGCAGCTCCGGTGAACCGTAATCCGCTGGCGGCTGGCACGGCACTTCTCGCTATGGGCTGAGCTGCGCGTAGGTTACATTACGCACACCCGCCGTCGAGGGGCGCTGCAGCGGATTCTCATCCGTCACGCTCGACGGCACCTCCTGGTCCAAGGGCGCCTCCTACGGAGGTGTCTCATGCTTGTCGGACGTGTTGTCGGCCATGTTGCTGGGCTGTGGCGTTATCCCGTGAAGTCGATGGCAGCCGAACCGCTGCGCGAAGTCGGCGTGTCCTGGCACGGCTTCAGCGGGGATCGCCGCTGGGCCTTCGTTCGTGACGGTGTGCCGCAAAGTGGCTTTCCCTGGCTCACGCTACGCGAGCGAGCGGACCTGAACCACTACCATCCGTCGTTCGTCGATCCGCTGCAGCCTGACAAGTCGGCCACCCTCGTGCGCACACCAGCAGGAGTTACCTTCGACGTCACCGACCCGGCATTGGCGGCTGAGCTCTATCCGCAAGGCGTGCGCGTGATCAAGCAAAACGTCGGCATCTTCGACACCTTCCCGCTGTCGCTCGTCACGACGCAGACGCTCGCGCGACTCGGCGAAATGGTCGGCACGCCACTGGACGTCGCGCGCTTCCGACCGAACATCCTGATGGAGGCATCCGATGCGGCACCTTTCCAGGAAGACGACTGGGTGGGCCGTACCCTGAACATCGGCGGCATGGCGATGCGTGTCGACAAACGCGATGGCCGCTGCGTCGTCATCACAATCGACCCGGTGACTACCGAGCGAAATCCCGCAATCCTGCGCGCGGTCGCTCGCAACCGCGAGGGCTGTGTTGGCATCTATGGTTCGACGGTCACACCCGGTCGCGTAGCGATCGGCGATGAGGTCGGCGTATCCTGAGGTCTCCATGACGCACTCAAGCGCGTTTTCACGAGCGGCTCTCCTCCTGGCCGTCTGCATCTGTTTCGCGGCGCACGCAGAAAATCTGCCGACGACCGCGGCAGAGATCGACACACTCGCGCAACGCGTCGCCGGCGATGGCGACGCGGTCACACGAACGCAGCGCCTCGTGTCGTGGATGAACTCGCGGCTCGAGTGGGTTGCGACTGATTACCAGAAGCGCACTCCCGAGCAGATCCTCGCTCGCGGCGCGGGCAACTGCGCAGATCTCTCGTCGGTGCTCGAACGGCTCATCAAGCCGGCCGGTATCCCCTATCGCTGGGTCGCAGAGATCAATCTTCAGCCTGCGTCCGACGAGCGCGAAGCGGACGCGCGCGCGCTGGTGAAGAAGGACGGCCCGGGAATGTCGGTGTTTGGCCGCCGGCACAACGATCATCGCTGGCTGGAGGTGCTCGACGATCGTTCGAAGGATTGGGTCCCGGCGGATCCCTCGGCTGGACTCGTCGGGACGCGCCCCTGGCTGCTGGCACGTGTCGCGTTCGGAACCCGACCTCCAGCACCGGTGCCGGCAGCGGCTGTGTCGCTCGCCGAGATGATC
>Ga0070686_100000291_pt1 | contig 33694 bp, 32 predicted proteins | sample KBSS23LmetaG_FD_65654 | JGI IMG/M metagenome (GOLD analysis project Ga0070686, IMG submission 65654) | Switchgrass rhizosphere microbial communities from Kellogg Biological Station, Michigan, USA - KBS S2-3L metaG | ecosystem: Host-associated > Plants > Roots > Rhizosphere ... | reverse complement strand
GTCAAGGTCGAGGCGACCAAGTTCACCGAGGTCGGCTATGTCGGCCGCGACGTCGAGCAGATCGCCCGCGACCTGGTCGAGGAGGCGGTGCGGCTCGAGAAGGAAAGACGGCGCGAGGCGGTGAAGGAAGCGGCGAGCCACGCCGCCACCGACCGGCTTCTCGACGCGCTCACCGGCAAGGATGCGAGCGGCGCCACCCGCGAAAGCTTCAGGCGGATGCTCGGCGAAGGCCATCTCGATGCGAAGGAGGTCGAGATCGACCTGATCGACCAGCCCTCCACCCCGTTCGAGATTCCCGGCATGGGCGGCCAGGTCGGGATGATCAACCTCTCCGACCTGATGGGCAAGGCGATGGGCCAGCAGCCGCGCAAGAAGCGCAAGCTCGGGGTCAAGGAGGCCCTGGCCAAGCTGATCGAGGAGGAATCGGACAAGCGCCTCGATCCCGACGACGTGAACCGCACCGCGCTCCGGGACGCCGAGGCGAACGGCATCGTCTTCCTCGACGAGATCGACAAGATCGCGGTCAGCGACGTGCGCGGCGGCTCGGTCAGCCGCGAGGGCGTCCAGCGCGACCTGCTGCCGCTCATCGAAGGCACGACGGTCGCCACCAAATACGGGCCGATGAAGACCGACCATATCCTCTTCATCGCCTCGGGCGCGTTCCACGTCGCCAAGCCCTCGGACCTGCTGCCCGAGCTCCAGGGACGGCTGCCGATCCGGGTCGAACTGAAGGCGCTGACCGAGGAGGATTTCGTGCGCATCCTTTCGGACACGCGCGCCAGCCTCACCGAGCAATATCGGGCCCTGCTCGCCACCGAGGGGGTCGAGATCGTCTTCGCCGAGGACGGGATCAGGGCGCTCGCCCGGATCGCCGCCGAGGTGAACGGCCAGGTCGAGAATATCGGCGCGCGCCGGCTCCAGACCGTGCTCGAGAAACTGCTCGAGGACGTCAGCTTCGAGGCCGAGCAGCGCAGGGGCGAGACGGTGACCGTCGACGCCGCCTATGTGGAGCGGCAGCTCGCCGAGATCGCGCGGGATACGGACCTCAGCAAGTACGTGCTTTAGGTCGTCCAAGTTCGTCATCCTGACGAAGGTCAGGATCCATGAACACCGCCTACGCGGACTCTCCCAGTCCGTGTTCATGGATCCCGGATCCAGTCCGGGATGACGAAGTGGGGGACGGCCCGTTCTTGATATGTTCGCCAAAGCTGCTAGGCTTTTTGGCGACAGCAAGGAGAGAAACGATGCGCACGGGGCAATGCCATTGCGGGGCGATCCGTTACGCGCTCGAGGGCGATCCGATGCACCACACCTTGTGCCATTGCACCGATTGCCGGCGCCACGCCGGCGCGCCGATGGTCGGCTGGGCGATGTTCAAGTCGGACCAGGTGAAGATCGTCCAGGGGGAGGCGAAGGCCTATGCCTCGTCGGAGACCGGCCGCCGGCATTTCTGCGCCGATTGCGGCACCGGCCTGTTCTACACCAACGACACCATGCTTCCCGAGATCACCGACATCCAGTCGGCCACGCTCGACGATCCCGATTCGCTGCCGGCCACCGCCCATATCCAGATCGCGGACCGGATCGCCTGGATGAAGGACGTGCACGCGCTCCCCGAATTCGCGCGCTTTCCGGGCCAGTAGAGGCGCGGCGGCTGGCGGCGTGAGAGTGCCGCGCTTCGTCCCTGCCTGTGAACGGCCCGTCCCGCCCTTCTGAACTTTGCCCTCGGGGCAGCTGTTAACCCTCCAAACCCCTCTGGAGGATGCAATGACCAACAGGATGAAGCTTCTCGCCGCCGTCGCCGCGATGGCGATCCCGGCCGCGATGGCGGCCGCCCAGGGCACCCAGCACCGCCCGCTCGGCGATCAGCCGCCCGCGGCCTCGACCCGCACGGCCAGGCCGGCCCATCATAACACCCCGACCCCGGCTCCCGCGACAACCACCACCAACACCGCCACCGAGGATGCGCAGCCGACGACCCCACCCGAGAGCACGACCCCGGCCGCGGTCAACGAGAATGCCGAGCCCGGTACCCAGGCGGAGGTGACGACCCAGGCGACCACGCAGGCGCGGAGTGAGACTCCGGCCGCGACTCCGCCGACCGAGCAGGCCGCGCCCGCGGCCCAGGCCCAGGCGGCGACGCCGGCGACGCCGGCCACGCCCGCCACCCCAGCCGCGCAGCAGCCGGCCGCCCAGGCTCATGCCGCCACGCCTGCGACGCCGGCGACGCCGGCCACGCCCGCGGCCCGTCAGCCTGCGGCCCAGGCCCATGCCGCTACGCCGGCCACCCCGGCCACGCCTGCGGCACAGCAGCCGGCCGCTCAGGCCCAGGCCGCTACCCCGGCCACCCCGGCCACTCCGGCCACGCCCGCGACCGCGCCGGTGCGCGTCGCGACAGCCACCGATCTCCACGCCGGCGTCCAGGTCCGCGACCAGTCGGGCGGCGTCGTCGGCACGGTCGAGTCGGCCGATGCGGCGGGCGCCGTGGTCTCGACCGGCAGCGTCCGCGCGCGGCTTCCGCTGGCCAGCTTCGGTGCCAACGGGCAGTGGCTGGTCATCTCGATGACCAAGGCCCAGCTCGAAGCCGCGGCCGCCCAAGCCCAGCCAGGCGCCGGCTGATCTCCCCCGCCGCCTGACTGGAGCGGCCGACCGTTCCAGCTTCCCGATTTGCCGCGCCGGTTCTCCCCTTGCCGGCGCGGCTTTTCGCATGTCGATCAGAGCAGGAGCGGCCCTTCGAGCTGGTCCCGGACTTCGGCGAGCGCCCGGCGGCTGCGGCGCGACAAGGGGACGACGAACTGACCTTCGAGCCGCAGGCGGAAATCGCCCGCATCGGTGCGCTCGATCCCCTCGACCAGTGCCAGGCGCACCAGCCAGCTCTTGTGGGTGCGGCGAAAGCCGTGGCCCGCGAGCGCCGCCTCGGCCGCTTCGAGCGTGGTGCGGATCAGGCGGCGCCGGTCGTCGGCGAAGATCAGTTCGACATAATTGCCGCCGCCGCGCACCGCCCTCAGGTCCTCCGGATCGACCTCGATCTCGCGCCGGCCGTCGGCGAGCAGCACCCGGACCGGGCCCGGCGCGACGGGCGCGCCGCGCCGGCCCCCGAGCGGAAGCAGCCGCGGGGCGAGGAACAGGAAGAGGATCAGGAGAGCGAAGCTGACCGCATCCTTGCGATATTCGTAGAGCCAGTCCGCGCCGAGATCGAAGCCATAGACCTCGCCTCGGGCGCGCCAGATCGCGATCCGCAGGCCGACCATCACGCCGATATGGAGAAGCGAAAAAGCGAGCGAGGCGGCGAGCAGGATCATCGCCTGCGCCAGGCGGGTACGGGCCGCACCGGCGAGCCGGGCGGCGAGGATCGCGATCGGCAGCGCGGCGATCGAGCCGGTCAGGCTGGTATATTCCGTCACCCAGGGCTGCCAGGAGGGGATGGACCCTCCGTTTCGCGCGACATCGTGGAGGATCGACAAGGCGTTGACCGTGCAGACCGAGGCGGCGAGCAGGACGAAGGCGGCGCAGGCCAGAGCCTCCTCCACGCCGATCGCCCCGCGCCGCGGGCCGCCCGCCCCGAGGCCACGCCGTTCGCCCCAAATGGGCGGCGAATCAGCCCTCTGGAGATGACCGCCATCGGCAGGGATGAGAGAAAGCGGCGCCGCCGCGTCTGCCGAGGAGCTGTCGATGCCGTCCATCTGGTCCCCCGCCGCTTTTCTAGCTCTCGCCGCCGCATCTGTCACGACCGGGCTCGCGGCGACGCCGCCGGCCGCCGAATGGCCCGCTTACGGCCGCACCGCGCTCGGCGACCGCTACAGCCCGCTGACCCGGATCGGCCCGGCCAACGTCGCCCGGCTTGCCGTCGCCTGGCGCTACAGCACCGGCGAGGCCGGGCCCGCGGCCGCGGCGAACGTGCGCGCGCGCTTCTCCGCGACGCCGATCATGGTCGGCGGCCGGCTCTATTTCTCGACCCCGTTCGGCAAGGTGATCGCGCTCGACGCGGCGACGGGCCGCGAGATCTGGCGGTTCGATGCCGCGGTCGCTCCGAACGCCGGGTTCGGCGATTTCACCAGCCGCGGCGTCTCCTATTGGCGCGACCCCCGCGCCCGCGCCGGCGGCCCTTGCGCCGCGCGGATCCTCGCCCCCATCGTCGACGCGCGCCTCTATGCGCTCGATGCCGCGACCGGCCGTCCCTGCCCCGGCTTCGGGACCGGCGGCGCCGTCGATCTCCGGCACGGGCTGAGGAACGCGCCCGACGCGCATAGCGAATATGAGCTGACCTCGCCGCCGGCGGTGATCGGCGACATGATCGTCGTCGGCTCGGCGGTCGCCGATAATAACCGCATCGCTGCGGCGAGCGGCGAGGTGCGCGGCTATGACGCGCGGACGGGCCGGCTGAAATGGACCTGGGACCCGGTCCCGCAGACTCCGTCCGACCCCGCCTTTGCGAGCTGGCAGGGCCCCGACGCGCACCGCTCGGGCGCCGCCAACACATGGTCGGTGATCGCCGCCGACCCGGCGCTGGGCCTCGTCTTCCTGCCGACCTCCTCGCCAAGCGTCGATTATTGGGGCGGGGACCGGATCGGCGACAACCGCTACGCCAATTCGATCGTGGCGCTGCGCGCCTCGACCGGCGCGCTGGTGTGGAGCTTCCAGACCGTCCATCACGACCTCTGGGACTATGACAATGCCGCGCCGCCGGCCCTGGTCGAGGTGACGGTCGGCGGGCGCCGCATCCCGGCCCTGATCGAGGCGACCAAGTCCGGCCAGCTGTTCGTGCTCGACCGGCGGACCGGCCGGCCGCTCTTCCCGGTAAGCGAACGCCCGGTCCCGGCGAGCGACGCGGCCGGCGAGCGGGCTTCGCCGACGCAGCCGTTCAGCAGCCTGCCGCCGCTGAGCCCCGCCGCGCTCTCGTCCGCCGATCTCGACGCGCTGCCCGAGGATCTGCGCGGGCCCTGCCGGGCGGCGCTCGCGGCCTTGCGCTACGACGGCCCGTTCACCCCGCCGAGCGAGCGCGGCAGCCTGGTGATGCCGAACAATATCGGCGGCGGCCATTGGGGCGGCGTCGCCTACGATCCCGAGAGCGAGGCGGTGATCGTCCCGGTCAACCACACCGCTTCGGTGGTCCGGCTGATCCCGCGCGCCGAGATCGCCGAGGAGCGCGCCCGCGGCACGGGCGGCGAGCGGCTCGGCCTCGAATATGCGCGCATGGCGGGAACGCCCTATGTGCTGCGCCGCGAATTCTTCGGCGCCGGCGGCCGGCTCTGCACGCCCCCGCCCTACGGCTCGCTCCATGCGATCAGCCTGCGCACCGGCCGGACCCTGTGGGACGTGCCGCTCGGCACGGGGGCGGCGATGGGCCATCCGGAGATCATGGGCTTCGTCAATCTCGGCGGCCCGATCCTGACCGCGAGCGGCCTCGTCTTCATCGGCGCCGCGCCCGACGCCAAGCTGCGCGCCTTCGATCTCCGAACCGGGAGCGAGCTCTGGCACGGCCAACTTCCGGCGGGCGCGCGCTCGACGCCGATGACCTATGAAGCGGGGGGCCGCCAGTTCGTCGTCATCGCCGCCGGCGGCGACGGGGAGCTGTTCGGCCGCAGCGACGAGCTCGTCGCCTTCGCCTTGCCCGGTCCCTGAGGCGTGCTGCATCAACCGAATTTTATCCCCGAAGCGCCAGCGCGTGCCAAGCCCGCGGCGCGCGATTAAGAGAGCGCCATGCGGCCCCATTTCTTCCTCCTCGGCGTGGCGCTCGGCGGCGCGGGCGCGCCGCTGGCTGCGCAGGAGCAGGTGATCACCGTCACCGGCCGCGGGCTCGAGGCGGCGCGCGGCGACGCCGCTTACGATCTGGTGACGATCGAGCGGGAGCGGCTCGATCACAGCGCCTCGAACCGGCTCGAGGACGTGCTGCGCGACGTGCCCGGCTTCCAGCAATTCCGCCGCTCCGACGCGCGGAGCGCCAATCCGACCAGCCAGGGCGCGACCCTGCGCGCGCTCGGCGGCAATGCCTCGAGCCGGGCCCTGCTCATCCTCGACGGCGTGCCGCAGACCGACCCGTTCGGCGGCTGGATCGCCTGGCCCGCCTACGACCCGCGGCGGCTCGGCCGGATCCGCGTGCTGCGCGGTGGCGGCACCGGCGCGGACGGGCCGGGCGCGCTCGCCGGCACGATCGCGCTCGACAGCGCCCTGCCAACCGAGCTTGAGAGACCGGCCGCGCGCCTTTCCTACGGCGGCCGCGACAGCGTCGATGCCTTTGCCGCTTATGGCGCGCATCTCGGCGGCGGCTTCGTCAGCCTGTCCGGCGCCTTTGCGCGCGGCGACGGCTTCGTGCCCGTAGTCGCGCGCCAGCGCGGGCCCGCCGACCGGCCCTCGCCCTACCGCCAGGCGAGCTTCGGGGCGCGCGCGGTGGCGCCGCTCTCGGGCGCGGTCGAGCTCCAGGCCAATCTCGCGGCCTTCGACGACCGGCGCGAGCGCGGCACCGCGTTCAGCGCGATCGGCATCCGGGGCGCGGACGCATCGCTGCGGCTGGTCGGCCGCGGCCGCCTCCCCTTCTCCGCGCTCGCTTATGTCCAGGTCCGCAACTTCTCCAACCAGTTCGCCGCGGTCAACGCGGCCCGCACCGCCGCGACCGAGACGCTCGACCAATATCATGTCCCAGCCACCGGGCTCGGGGCGCGCGTCGAGATCCGTCCGCTGACCGGGCCGGTCGAGCTCCGGCTCGGCGCCGACGGGCGCGAGACGGTGGGCCGCACCGAGGAATTGTTCCAGTTCGTCGCTGGCGCCCCTACCCGCGGCCGGATCGCCGGCGGCCGCACCAGAACGCTCGGCGCCTTCGCCGAGGCGAGTCTGGAGCAGGGTCCGCTCCTCCTCACCGCGGGCGGCCGGATCGACCGCTGGTGGATCGAAAGCGGGAGGCTGAAGGAACGCACGCTGGCGACCGGCGCGCCGCTCACCGACCTCGCCTTCCCGGACCGGGCAGGCTGGGAGCCGACCGGCCGCGCCGGCCTGGCCTGGCGCATGAGCCCCGCGCTGACCCTGCGCGCCGCCGCCTATCTCGGCTGGCGGCTGCCGACGCTGAACGAGCTTTACCGCCCGTTCCGGGTCGGCGCCGACGCGACCGCCGCCAATGCCGCCTTGTCGCCCGAGCGGCTCAAGGGGATCGAGGCGGGCGTGGAAATCCGGCCGGCGCGTTATGCGCGGATCGGCCTCACTCTGTTCGACAACCGCCTGACCGGCGCGATCGCCAACGTCACCATGGGCCAGGGACCGGGCACCTTCCCCGGGGTCGGCTTCGTCGCGGCGGGCGGCGTCTATCGGGTGCGCGAGAATATCGACTCCGTCCACAGCCGCGGGATCGAGATCGACGTTGCGGTCGATCTCGGCCGTCTCCGGCTCGCCGCCGGCTACAGCTTCGCCGACGCCGAGGTCGGCGCCAGCGGCGCGGCCGCCGCGCTCGACGGCCGGCGTCCGGCCCAGACCCCGCGCCACAGCCTGACCGCCAGCCTCGCCTGGCAGGGCCCGCGCGGCGCCTACGCCTCGCTGGGCCTGCGCTACGTCTCCGGCCAATATGAGGACGACCTCAACCGCCAGCCGATCCCGCACGCGCTCACCGTCGACGCGCTCGCCGACCTGCCGCTGACGCGGCAACTCGCGATCGAGGCCCGTGCCGAGAATCTCACCGACGAGGAGGTGGTCGCCGGCATCTCCGGCGCCGGCATCGTCGAGCGGGCGACGCCGCGCGCCTTCTGGCTCGGTCTACGCTGGCGGGGGTAAGGCAAGAAGGGCTCAAGGCGCGCGAAACGGGCGCACCTCCCCAAACAGAAAGCCGCCCGCCGGAGGACGTCCGGGAGCGGCTTTCAGGTCGCGCCGGGTGCAGCCGGCGCGGTTATGCAAAGATCAGCTCAGGTGCCGGGACAAATGCTTGTTCATCTCGAACATCGAGCAGCGGTCCTTGCCGAAAATCTTCTTCAGCTTGTCGTCGGCGACGATTTCGCGCTTGTTCTGGGGATTCTGAAGATTGTTCTTCCGAATATGATCCCAGACTTTGCTGACGACCTGGCTGCGCGGCAACGGATCGGAACCGGTGATCGCGGCCAGATCAGCCGAGGGCTTTACCGGACGCTGCAAACCGCTCTGTCTACCTTCTGCCATACTTTCCTCCCTTTTGAGACTTATGCTGGCAGATAGAGAGCGCAATTCCCCCCGCTTGGCAATGGTCCTGAGGGGGTGAAACACCGTGTTTTCGCGGTGAATGGCGGCTTTTCTGTGGATAGACCGCTCAGAGAGGCGAAAGGAGGCCGAACGGGACGACCTTGTTGGCCGAGTCGTGGCCGATATCGGCGCGGCCGAGCCAAGGGATTCCATAGCGCTCGCACCAGTGGCGGACGACCTGCTCGGCGCTCTCGCCGAAATCCGGATCGTTGGGCTTGACGTCGCTGACCCGGCCGAGCCGGATCCCCGCGACCCGCCGGATCGCCGGGCTTGCGGCGATGTGGAACAGCGCCCGGTCGGTCGCATACATATGCTCCGACACCTCCTCGAGCAGCAGGACATGATCGGCGAGGTCCGGCTCGAGCGGCGTGCCGAGCAGCATGCCGAGCACGGTGATGTTGAAGGCGGCATAGCGCCGGCCAGGTTCGAGGCCCGGCTCCAGTGCCGCGGCCGAGCGGGCGGCGAGCCAGGCGAGCGCCCGCTCCACCGCCGCCTCGCCGCCCTCGCGCAGCGCATCCTGGGGCATCGGGCCGTGCGCGAGATTGGCGAAGCCGGCGCGGTAGAGGCCTGCGAGCAGGAAGCCGGCATCGCTGTAGCCGAGCCAGATTTTCTCCCGCGCGGCCGGCCCAAGCCGCGCCAGCGCCGCCTCCGCGATCCTGCACGAGCCATAGCCGCCGCGCGCGAACCAGATCGCGTCGAACGCGGGATCGTTCGCGACTTCGACCAAGGCGTGGGCGCGCGCTTCATCGGTCCCGGCGAAATGATTGTGGGTGAGGAAGCATTGCGGGTGGAAATACACCTCGGCGCTCGGCCGGGTCCGCGCGGCGATCGCGGTCACGCGCTCCGCGGCAGCCTCGCTGAAGCGGGCGCTCGGCGCCACCACCGCGATCCGCATTGCCGCTCCCCTCGATCCGTTTGAAACTCAGCCCGCTTGCCAATAGGGCGTCGCGATGGGCGAGGCCAAATCCTATTTCTTCTGCGGGATCGGCGGCAGCGGCATGCTGCCCCTGGCGCTGATCGTCCAGGGCCGCGGGCACGAGGTCGCGGGCTCGGACCGGACGCTCGACCAGGGCCGGCTCGCCGCCAAGTTCGAGTTCCTGCGCGCGCGCGGCATCGGCCTCTTTCCGCAGGACGGCAGCGGGATAGAGAGCGCCGGCCAGATCGTCGTCACCTCGGCCGCGATCGAGGAAACGGTGCCCGACGTGGTCAAGGCGAAGGCGGTCGGCGCGGCCCGGATCGGCCGCCCCGCTCTGCTTGCGTCATTGTTCAACGAGGCGAAGACCGGGATCGCGGTCGGCGGGACCAGCGGCAAATCGACGGTCACCGGAATGATCGGCTGGATCCTCCATCAGGCCGGACGGGACCCGACGGTGATGAACGGCGCGGTGATGAAGAATTTCGTCAGCGCCGAAGTGCCGTTCGCCAGCGCCCTGGTCGGCGCGGGCGACATTTTCGTCAGCGAGGTCGATGAAAGCGACGGCTCGATCGCGCTCTACCGGCCGGATGTCGCCGTGCTCAACAATGTCAGCCTCGACCACAAGTCGCTCGACGAGCTCCGCCATCTGTTCGGCGACTTCGCCGCCAAAGCGGGGGCGGTGGTGCTCAATCTGGACGACGACGAGACCCGCTTCCTCGCCGCCGCTTTGCCCGCGGAACGGCTCAGGACCTATTCCTTCCGCGACCGGACGGCCGATTTGTTCGGCTCCGCCGTCGAGGAAGCGCCGTTCGCGATCGCGTTCAGCGCCGGCGGCATCCGGGTGCGCCTTCAAATTCCCGGCCGCCACAATGCCGAGAATGCGCTGGCCGCCTTGGCCGCGGCCGAAGCGGCCGGCGTGCCCCTCGCCGAAGGCGCGGAAGCGCTCGCCGGCTTCACGGGCCTCCGCCGTCGCTTCGAATTGGTCGGCGAGGCGCAAGGGGTGACGGTGATCGACGATTTCGCCCACAATCCCGACAAGATCGCCGCGACGCTGCGCACGCTCCACGCCTTTCCCGGCCGGCTTTTGCTCTTCTTCCAGCCCCACGGCTACGGACCGCTGAGGACGATGAAGGAGGAGCTGATCGCCACCTTCGCCGCCGGGATGGAAGCGGGCGACGTGCTGATCATGTCCGACCCGGTCTATTATGGCGGCACCACGAGCCGCGAGGTCGGCAGCGCCGACATCGTCGCCGGCGTCGCCGCGCGCGGCCGCCGCGCCGAGCATCTGCCCGAGCGCGCGGCCTGCGCCGACCGGCTGGTGGAGCTTGCCGAGCCCGGCGACCGCATCGTCGTGATGGGCGCCCGCGACGATACGCTGACCCTGTTCGCCGAGGAGATCGTGGAGCGGCTGGCTGCCTGAAGGCCCTCCCCTTCCAAGGGGAGGGGAGTTTCAGGATGGAGTATCACTTAGTGTAGCGGCCAGACCGCGAGGATCAGCGGCACGCCGACCAGGATCACGATCAGCGACAGCGGTGCGCCGAGCCGCGCATAATCGCCGAAGCGATAGCCGCCCGGGCCCATGACGAGCGTGTTGCACTGATGGCCGATCGGGGTGAGGAAGTCGCAGCCGGCCCCGACCGCGGTCGCCATCAGGAAGGCCTCGGGGCGGAAGCCGAGATTGTGGGCGAAGCTGGCGGCGATCGGCGCCATCACCAGCACGGTCGCGGCATTGTTGAGGAAGGGCGTCACCGCCATCGCCGCGACCAGGATCAGCCCGACCGCGGCCCAGGCCGGCAGGCCGGCGGCGGCGCCGGAGAGCAGATGCGCGATGAGGTCGGTGCCGCCGGTGGTGCGCAGCGCGTCCGAGACCGGGATCAGGGCGCCGAGCATGATCAGGATCGGCCATTCGACCTGGCCATAGGCTTCGCGCACCGGCAGCGCGCCCGAGATCATGATCAGGCCGGCCGCGGTGAAGAAGGCCACCGCGACCGGTACGTAGCCCGATGCGGTGGCGATCATCGCCGCGGCGAGGATCGCGATCGGGATCAGGCGCTTGCGCGTGCTGCCGAGGCGGAGCGGCCGCTCGGCGAGTGGCAGGCAGCCGAGCTCGCCGAGCCGCTCTGGCAAGATGTCGAGCGGACCCTGCAGGACGACGACGTCGCCGGGCAGCAGAATGAGGTCGCGCAGCCGCCCGTGCAGCCGCCGGCCGCGACGCGAGACCGCGATGAGGTTCACGCCGTGGACGTCGTGCAGGCTGATCCGCCGCGGCGTGACCCCGGCGAGCGGCGAATTGGCTTCGATCACCGCCTCGATCACGCCGACGTCGGAGTCGGCGCTGTCGTTCGCGGCTTCGCGATGCTGGCCGGTCAGCTCCAGCCCGTTCGCGACGATGGCGCGCTCCAGCGCCGCCGGCTCGCCCTCGAGGATCACGACGTCGCCGGCGCGCAGCTTCGTGCGGGGAAGCGGGAGGGCCTTGCGCTCCTCGCCCCGGAACAGGCTGGTGATCCGGACTTCGCCATGGGCGCGGGTCCGAAGGGCGGCCGCCGTCACGCCCTCCGCCGCGCTGCCCTCGGCGACTCGCGCCTCGGTCGCATAGTCGGTGATGTCGAGCGCCTCGCCCAGGGTCGGCGGAGCGCGGCGGTCGGCGGGCAGCAGCCGGTAGCAGAAGCTGAGGAAGAGGAGGCCGGCCAGGGTGAGGCCGAGTCCGACCGGCGCATAATCGAACATGTGGAAGGGCTCGCCCATCATCTGGTCGCGCACCCGGCTGACGATGATGTTGGGCGAGGTGCCGACCAGGGTGATCAGCCCGCCGAGCAAAGCGGCGAAGGACATCGGCATCAGCAGGCGCGAGGGCTGGCCATGAGTGCGCCGGGCGAGGTTCAGCGCCGAGGGCATCAGCATAGCGAGCGCGCCGATATTCTTGACCATGGCCGAGAGAAAGGCGACCGAGCCGGCGAGCACGGCGATCTGGGCGCCGAGCCCCTTCATGTCGCGCGTCACCCCCGCGACCAGGGCCTCGATCACGCCGGACCGCTCGATCGCCGCCGAGACGATCAGCGCGCTGCCGACGATGATCACGATCTCGTCCGAGAAGCCGGTGAAGGCGCGGTCCGGCTTGACGATCCCGGTCGCCAGCGCCGCCAGCAGGGCGATGATCGCGACCAGATCGTAGCGGAACCGGCCCCAGATGAAGAGAAGCATGGTGCCGCCGAGCACCGCGAAGGTCAGGATCTGCGGCGCGGTCATGGCGCGGTTAACGTCGCCAGCCCGCGAGCGATCCATAAGGCGTTGAAAATGAAGGCGGCGGACCCGAGGGCCCGCCGCAGTCGCTCTAGGAACCCTGGCTTACTGGACGACCGTGGTGTCGACCTTCTCGACCCATTCGGGGAAGAAGACCGGCTCGCGGTTCGACCAGCCGGGCGCGGTCGCCGCGGCCTCGCTGATCGACTGGAGCAGGGTGCGCCGGCGATCGGGATGGAGGTGCGGCAAGGCGGCGGCGGCGCAGAAGGCGCCGGGCAGCCACGGCCGCACGTTGGCGCCGACCAGCCGCTCGTACAGGAACCGGTAGGAGGCGAAGCAGGGCAGCCTGTCCTGGCCGAGATCGAACGCCGTCATCGTGATCAGCGGCGTCATCAGCGGCTCCATCGCGTCGAGCCCGCTGTCGTCCGGAACGTAGGAACGGATATGATCGAGGCGGGCGTAGATGCGCTCCTGGGCCCGGATGCCGGCAGCCTCGGCGGGATCGCGCGACCAGCGCTTCACCGCGTCGCGGCGGCCGAGGCCGATGTCGAGCGCGCGGCGGATATAACGCTGCGTGCCCTTACCGAAGCCTGCGAACTCCCGCATCTCTGCCAGCGCCGCCGCACCATTGGCGGGCCGAGTCCTGGTACTCATGACCCCACACTCCTTCTGCCCGCGGGATCATGCACTGGTTCGGCTTACCAAGCAGTTAACCAAAGCCCCGCTCCCCGTTCAGAATTGAATCAGAGTTCGATTCCTCCCGCAATCGCAAATCTACGGTAAGGAATCGTGAAGGGTCGGGACTGTCGCCCATCGGCAACAGGGCGGCGAAACCAACTGGCGGAAAAGCGCGGTCCTTGCGCACGCGGAACAAGCGCGCCACCTTTCTCTCCGGTCGCGCGGCGGGCGGTGACGGCGGCGAATCGCCCGTGCTAGACGGACCGACGTGGGCGAGAATCGGTGATCGGCGATCCAAGAACAGGCGCGGGCGATGAGGATTCGCAGCCGCTGCTCGGTGGGCCCGACGCTTCCGGCTATCGGCGCCCGCTGGCCGGTTTTTCGACCAATGCGCCCACCCCTTCTGCGAACGGCCCCGCCGCGGAAGGCTTTTGGAATGGCCCTGCGCTAACAGGGGGCATGGACAGATCCCTCTCGGAAGGCGAGACCAGGCGGCTGCCGGACCTCGGCATCGCGCTCAAGTCGATCCTCGCCTTCTGGCTGCTTTACGTCGGCCTGATCACCGCGCGCGCGATTGTCGTGCAATTCCCCAATTTCTGGGAGATGATGGCGCGGCGTTCGATCGCGGCTTTGATCGGCTGCGCGATCACCTTCCTCATCTACCTGGCGATGCGGCTCGTCTCCGCGCGCAGCCTCGGGGTGAAGGCCCTGGTCGCCGGCATCCTCTGCCTTCCGGCCTCGATGATGTTCGCCGCGTTCAACTATTTCATCTTCTACGTCTATGCGCCGCTCGACGCCGCCAAGAACGACAGCAGCTTCCAGGGCATGACTCCGTTCGAGATGCTCTGGCGCTCGGTGGTCGAGGGCGCGCTCAGCTGGTATTTCCTGTTTGCCGCCTGGGCCGCCCTTTACGTGGCGATGAGCTATGCCAGGCAGCTGCGCGCCGCCGACCGGCACAGCGCGATGCTCGCCCGCGAAGCGCAGGAGGCCCAGCTCCGCGCCCTCAGGTACCAGATCAATCCCCACTTCCTGTTCAACACCCTCAACTCGCTCTCGTCGCTGATCCTGTCGAAGAAGACCGATACCGCCGAGCGGATGCTGATGAATCTATCCACCTTCTTCCGCGCGACCCTGTCCGCCGATCCGACCGCCGACGTCGGCCTCGACGAGGAGATCAGGCTCCAGCGCCTTTATCTCGACATCGAGCAGATCCGCTTCCCCGACCGGCTCCATGTCGAGGTGGACGTGCCCGACGCCTTGCTCACCGTGCGCGTGCCGGTCCTGATCCTGCAGCCGATCGTCGAGAATGCGGTCAAATATGGCGTCGCCAAGTCGAAGAAGCCGGTCACGGTGCGGATCAGCGCCTATGAGGAGGCCGGCCGCGTCCACATCAAGGTCAAGGACAATGGGGAGAGCGTCGTGGCGGTCGAGGACGAGGAAGGCGGCTCGACCGGCGTTGGCCTGCGCAACGTCTGCGACCGGCTCAACACGCGCTACGGCGCCCGCGCCGGCTGCCTCGCCGGCCCCGATCCCGACGGCGGCTATACGGTGCACCTGTTCATGCCGGTGATCCGCAATGACTGAGCCGGCGCCGATCAAGGTGCTGGTCGTCGACGACGAGCCGCTCGCGGTCGAACGGCTGCAGCTGCTGCTCGCGCGGGCGGAGGGCGTGACCCTGGTCGGCACCGCCAATGACGGCGAAGGCGCGCTCAGGATCGCCGAGGCGGTCGCGCCCGACGTCGTCCTGCTCGACATCGCCATGCCCGGCATGGACGGGATCGACGTCGCCCGCGCGCTCTCCGAAAGCGACGTCGACCCGGTCGTGATCTTCGTCACCGCGTTCGACAATTTCGCGGTGGCCGCGTTCGACGTCGCCGCGATCGACTATCTGATGAAGCCGGTAGACCCGGCCCGGCTCGAGCGCGCGCTGGAGCGCGTCCGCGACCATCTCGCCGGCGGACGGCGGACGGGGGCCCGATCGGAGACCGCCCATGTCGAGGAATTCTGGGTGCCGGACCATAATGGCCTGGTCCGGATCTCGGCCTCCGACATCCACCGGGTGACCGCCGAGCGCGACTATATGCGGCTCCATGTCGGCACCCGCTCCTGGCTGATCCACCGCACGATCGGCAAGCTCGAGGAGGATCTCGATCCGGCCCTGTTCATCCGCGTCCACCGCTCGGTGATCCTGCGGCGCGACACGATCATCGGCCTGTTCCGCGACGATGCCGGCCACTGGACCGCCCGCCTCTCCGACGGCGGCGAGCAGCGCATCGGCCGCTCCTATGTCGACGACGTGAAGAAGTTCGCGGGGCGGTAGGTCCTCCCCCGGGACGGGGAGAGGGACGGCGACGCGAGCGGCGTGGTGGAGGGGGTTTCGCGCAACCCCCGACGCAAATGACGAACCCCCTCCGTCAGACCTTCGGCCTGCCATGAGCAGGTTCGGGTCGCCCCACGACCCGAAGCCATGTCCGGGGGACATGGCGACCTGCTCATCCCCGTCCCGGGGAGGATCAAAAAGGGAGGCGGCGATGGGGCACCGCCGCCTCCCAATGGAGCCTTGCTGCTTCGGTGGGCTCAGAACGCAGCCCGGCTCACACTCGATCCCGCTGGGGGTGGCGGCCCGTGCGGTTCGGCGGGGGACCTACGCCTCACGGGCCGCTGAGTCGCACGATCGCTTCCGCGCGCCTCGTTCGCCTCCAGCTTTCGATCATCATGCGCCCGATTTCGGCCAATGCGCGCCCGGTTCGACGAAGCGCGCTGGCCGCTCGACCAAGGCCGGGCGAGCGGCCCCGGGCGGGGCGGATTCGCCCGCCAGTAATCAATCCTCCATGTCTGTCTCCTATTGGGACGCGCGGAAATCACTGGGGGCGCGGCGCGCGCGGATGGATTATCTGGGCGCCTGACAAGCCTCATTCCGGGCGGAGAGCGGGCATTAGGTTGGGCGTACAGATCGCGAAGCTGATCAGCCGGGGCCGGGGCTCGCTCCTCGGCGCATGGGCGCCCCTCGCCTTGCTGATCCCCGTCGCCTCCTGCATTCCGGCGACCTTCGCTTCCACGCCGGACGTGGCTTTGAGCCGCGCGGAGATCGAGGCGTTCACCGCGCCGTCCCCGCTCGCCATCACCAACAATGTCGTGCCCGGCACACCCTTCCTGGTCGGCGACCAGGCGGCGATCGCCAATGCCGCGATCCCGGTGTCGAGCGGCCCACTCCCCGCCGCCAATGCCTATGTCTTCACCGGCCGGACGCCGCTCGACCAGCTGCGCTCGGCGGACTGCCTCGCCCAGGCGATCTATTACGAGGCACGCTCCGAGAGCGAGGACGGGCAGCGCGCCGTCGCCCAGGTCGTGCTCAACCGCGTCCGTCACCCGGCCTGGCCGAACAGCGTCTGCGGCGTCGTCTACCAGGGGGCGCTGCGCCCGGGTGGCGGCTGCCAGTTCACCTTCACCTGCGACGGCTCGCTGGCGGTGCGCCCCTATGGCCCGGGCTGGAGCGAGGCGCAGCGCATCGCCGCGGAGGCGCTCGCCGGGCGCACCTACGCGCCGATCGGCCTTTCGACCCATTACCACACCAATGCGGTCTTCCCGGCCTGGGCGCCGCAGCTGGTCAAGACCGCGACGATCGGCGCGCACATCTTCTACCGGCTGCCGGGCCTCGCCGGCGCGCCGGGCGCGTTCGCCGACGCTTATTCGGGCACCGAGCCCTTCCCCCGGCCGACGATGACCCTGGTCGCCAGCCGCGACAGCGCCCTGGTCCCGGCGGCGACCGCGGCCGCCGCGGCTACGCCGATCGTGGCGCGCGCCGCCCTGCCCGCCCTGCCGCCCTCGGACATCCCGCAGGACACGCGCTGGGCCGTCACCAACCTCCCCGATTCCGGCGTCCGCGAAGAGCACGCCCAATCGGGACAATGGCGCAGCGACGCTCCGGCCGCGGTGACCGGGCGCTAGGTCCGTCTCGTAACAGCTAGCCGATCCGGGTGAGCCGCGCGGCGAGCTTCGCGAGGCCGGGAATGCCGGCCAGCCCCATCATCAGCCGCCGCCTGCGGGGCCGCGCCGCAAGCTTGCGAAGCGCTTCGGCGATCGCGAGGGGCCGTGCCGCGCGGCGGGCGAAGCCTGCCTGATAATGTTCGGCGCTTTCGCCCGAAAAGCAGGCATGGGCCGCGGCGACGCCGCTCGCCAGGGCAATCGCGATGCCGTCGCCGGCGAGGCTGGCGATCACCGCTGCCTGGTCGCCGATCCGGTAGCAGCCGGGCGCGGTGCTCCGCGCGCGCCAGCCATAGGGGACGCCCGACACCGCCTCCCAATGATCGAGCGATGACGCCCCGATCCGCTCGCCGAGCAGGGGCGCTTCCGCGACCAGGGCCGCGATCAGCGCGTCGCGATCGGTCATCCGCTCCCGCGTGACGGTGAGGCAGAGATTGGCGGTGCCGTCCTCCTGGCCGAGCAGGCCGGCATAGCCGCCGTCGAACAGGTGCAGCTCGATCGTTCCCGCAAGATCGTCGATCGGCGGCAGCGCGGCGCGCAGGCCCACCGAGACCGGCCAGCCCTCGATCTCCCGCGCCGCGCCGCGCAGCTCGTGCTTGCCGGTGGCGAGGAAGATCGCGTCTGCCTCCATCTCCTCGCCGCCGTCGAGGCGCAGGCAGCGATCGTCGAGCGCCCGCGCCGTGCGCCCACGCAGCACCGCGGCGCCCGCCTCCTCCGCCATGTCGAGCAAAGCGGCGTCGAGTCGCCTCCGCGACAGGCCCGCCGCAACCCGCGGCAGCGCGGCCTCGACGACGTTCCGGCCCGAGACCAGCCGCAGCCGCCGGATCGGCCGCGCCCCGAGCGCCGCGGGATCGAGACCGAGCCGGTGCAGCGCGGCGAGCGCGTCCCAACCGAGAAAGCCGCCGCAGACGAGGTCGCGCTCGCCCGGGCAGCGCTCGATCACCACCGGCATCGCCCCGCTCCGCGCCAGCGTGATCGCCGCGGACGCGCCGGCGGGGCCGCCGCCGACGATCAGCGCGGAGATCCGGCGCATTTCATGGTCTCAGGCTGGCTGGGCCCGCTCGAAATGGAAGCCCTCGGCGGCGAGACCGGGCCCGAAGGCCAGGGCAACGCCCTTGCCGACGTCGGGCCGGCCGATCAGCTCGGAGAGGACGAACATCAGCGTCGAGGAGGACATGTTGCCGTAGCGGGCGAGCACGTCGCGCGAGGCGAACAGGGCGCCCTGGGGCAGCTCCAGCCCCTTCTCGACCGCGTCGAGGATCGACCGGCCGCCGGCGTGGACCGCCCAGGAATCGATCTCGTCCGCCCCCCAGCCGTTGAACAGCGTCTCGCGCACATCCTCCTTCTCGAGCGCGTGCTGGATCCGCGCCGGCACCTCGCCGGAGAGGACCATCTCGAAGCCGGTGTCGCCGACATGCCATTGGATCAGCTCGGCCGAATCCTCCAGAGCGACCGAAAAGAGATGGCTCATCTCGAACCCGCCCGGCTCGGAGGTGACGAGGGCCGCGCCCGCGCCGTCGCTGAACTGGAGCATGGCGAGCAGCGGCTCGAGCTCCTGCCTGTCCTGGAGGTGGAGCGTGCACAGCTCGATCGTGACCGCGAGCACCCGCGCGCCGGGCTGCGAGCGCGCGATATGATGGGCGGTGCGCAAGGCGCAGACCGCGGCATAGCAGCCCATGAAGCCGACCAGGGTACGCTCGACATTGTCGAGCCCGAGCCGGCGGGCGATGATCTGGTCGATGCCGGGCGCGACGAAGCCGGTGCAGCTCGCGACGACGAGATGGGTGATGCCGTCGAGCGGGACCTGCTCGCGAAGCCGCTCGATCGCGCGCAGCGCCAGCTCCGGCGCCTCCTTCGCGTAGCGCTGCATCCGCGTCGAGGTGCGCGGCATGCCCGGATGGTAAAAGCCGCCTTCCTCGTTGTGCGGCCGCCCGCCCGGCGCCGGCTCGAGCACCGACCAGCGATGCTCGATCCCCGAGCGCTCGGCCATGCGCAGGAACAATTTGCGCAGGCGCGGATCCTCGACCTGGCCCTGCGCCCAGTCGATGAAGAGGTGGTGCACGTCATGCTCGGGCACGACGCCCGCGACGGCGTTGATGAAGGCGCGGCGCTCGGCCACTTCAGATTCCTCTCTGAATCGGAAGCATGGGACTCACCGATGCCGGCGCGGAGAAAAGGTTCCCGATCGGGCGGAGAAGGGGCTCGAATCCACGCGGCTTTCCTTTCAGCCAGGCGCCCCCATACGCCTCCAACGAGCTAAGCCGTCTTTGGGGTCCGTGGCAAGACGAGACTGAAGCGACCCTGCGATCAGCGGCAGCGCCGCCAGCCGGGGCCGCGCACCGCCCGGCCCGGCGTGGCGCCGGTCGGCTCCCCGTCGCGGAGCACCTGGGCGCCGTTGACGAAGACGTGGCGCATGCCGACCGCATAAGCGTGCGGCGCCGCATAGGTCGCGCGGTCGGCGATGGTGCGCGGATCGAAGATGGCGAGATCGGCATAATAGCCTGGCCTGAGCGCCCCGCGGCGGGCGATGCCGAGATTGGTGGCGGGGAGCGAAGTCAGCCGCCTTATCGCCTCGGGCAGCGGCACCAGCCCTTCGTCGCGGACGTAATGGCCGAGCAGCCGCGCGACATTGCCGTAGGTGCGCGGATGGGGATGCTGGTTCAGGAACACGCCCTCGGGCGCGACGCTGGCGGCGTCGGAACCGAAGCTGACCCAGGGCAGGCGCAGCTCGCGGCGGACATTGTCCTCGCTCATCAGGAAATACATGGTGCCGACCCGGCTGCCGTCCTCGACGACCAGGTCCATCGCGGTCTCCTCCGGCGAAGTGCCGCGCTCGCGGGCGACCTCGGCAAGGGTGCGGCCGGCATAGCGGCGCAACGCAGGATTGCGGAAATCGCTGAACAGCATTCCCTCCGGCCCGGCGCCGCGGAACAGGTTCTCCCAGCCCTGGCCGGGCTGGCGCATCTCGGCCGCGACGCGGGCGCGGATCGCGGGGTCGCGCAGCCGCGCGATCCAGGCCTCGCGGCCGCCCGCCTGGACCCAGAGCGGCATCGAAGCATCGAGCCCGGTCGCGCCCGCGGTATAGGTGTACATGTCGGCGGTGATCCTGAGGCCCCGCGCCCGCGCCGCCTCGATGCGCGCGACCACCTCATCGAGGCGGCCCCAATTGTCGCGCCCGCTGAGCTTGAGATGATAGATTTCGGCGGGCGCGTGGGCGCGGCGCGCGATCTCGATCAATTCGTCGATCGACTGCAGGACGCGGTCCCCCTCCGAGCGCATATGGCTGATATACATGCCGCCGCAGCGGCCCGCCTCGCTCACCAGGGCGACCAGCTCGTCCGTCTCCGCGAAGCTTCCCGGTGCGTAGATGAGCGCGCTGCCGACGCCCATCGCGCCTTCGTTCATCGCCTGGCGGACGAGGGCGCGCATGCGGGCGAGCTGCGCCGGGTTGGGATCGACGTCGCCCTCGCCGAGCTCGTGGATGCGGACCGTCGCCGCGCCGACGAAGCTCGCGACGTTGGGGGCGACGCCGCGGCGCTCGAGGAAATCGAGATATTCGCCGAGCGTCGTCCATGTGATCGGATAATGGATGTCGCCCTGGCGCGAGACGGCGAGCCGCTTCATCTCGGGGTTGAGCGGCCCCATCGACCAGCCCTCGCCCATCACCTCGAGGGTCACGCCCTGGCGGATGTCGCTCTGGCTGCGGCCGTCCTGGATCAGCGACTCGGTCGCCCAGCTCAGCATGTTGACGAAGCCCGGCGCCACCGCGAGGCCCGCGGCATCGACCTCGCGCGCACCGCGCCCGGCGACCCGGCCGACGGCGACGATCCGGTCGCCCCGGATCGCGACGTCGCCGACATAGGGTACGCCGCCGCTGCCGTCGTAGATCGTGCCGCCGCGAATGACGACGTCGTAGGCCGGCCGCGGCGTCGGCGCCGCGCCGACCAGCCAGGCCAGGAACAGGAAAGGTGCCAGGAGTCGCAGGCGCATCGAACCTCCCCCTCGTTTGCCTGCCGAGAGTGACGCGGCGTCAGGACATGGTCAAATGACAATTCCTCGCAGCTCCCGGGCGGGGAACCGCGTCTCGAAGCGGCGTGGCGGAGGGGCCGGAATGTCGGCAGGGCCTGGAGCCCCTCCACCATGCCGCCTTAGCCCCTCCTCGGACGGGGCGGATCCCGGGTCAGTTCGGCTGGGGCTGAGGCGCAGGCTGCGGGCTTGCCGGGGCGGGCTGCGGTGCCGGCTGGCTCATGCGCGCCATTTCGGCCTCGCGCTCCTCGGGGCTGACAATGCCGTCATGGTTGGTGTCGACGCGGTCGAACATCGCCATCATCGCCGCGCTGGCCTCGGCGAGGGAGATCTTGCCGTCATGGTCGGCGTCCAGCTGCGCCATCACCATCGGCGCGCGATCGCCGAGCTCGTCGGCGGTGAGGAAGCCGTCATGATTGGCGTCGCGCATCGCGAAACGCTGCTGGACGCTCTGCTCCATCTCGGCGCGGGTGGAAGGCGGCGCCGGCGCCTGGGCGGGCTGGGCGAAAAGCGGGGCGGCGGCGAGCGCGGCAAAGGCCGCGGCGGCGAGGCAAGGGATCTTCATGATGGTCTCCTCAGGGGCAAGGCGGCCTGACCCGTCGGCCGCTCGATTGGCTCCGGTGCAGCCGCGCCCCCGGCCGTTCGGAAGGGCTTGCATGAAGCGGGCCGGCGGCCGGTTCAAGCGAAATCGAAGCGGCCCGGCCGGGCCCGGAAATGAATGGCGGGCGGCCTGCACGCCGCCCGCCACCTCCCTAGCTCGCCCCCAAGGGACTCGTCAGTCGTCGACTCCGCCGTCGGCCATCCGCCGCGCGGCCTCACGCATCTCGCGGGCGCCATCGCGCATCCCGCGCGCGCCTTCCGCGAGGCCGTGGGCGGCTTCGATCAGCTGCTCGTGAGTCACGTGATGACCGCGCGCGGCCTCGCGGGCGATGATTTGCTCGCGATAGCCCTGGTCGCGGAAATGGGCGGCCTGCTCCTCCATCCGGCGCGCACCCGCTTCCATGCCGTCGGCGCCGCGCGCCATGCCGGCCGCGCCGTGCGCCATGGAGAGGTGAACGGCACGCGGCGCCATCCGCGCGGCGTATTGCGCGCGGCGGACCTCGCGCTCGATCCGGACGTGGTCGACCCGGGCGGCACGCGCCTGAGCGACGGCCCGGCGGACCTCGCGGCGGACCCGCTCGCGATCCTCGCGCGACATGCGGCGCATTTCCGGCGCGGCCGAGGCGAGAGCCTCGTCCACCGAGCGCTGGATCTCGACCGGATCGACCGCGGCGAGCGCCGCCGCATTGGCTTCGGCGACGATCTGCGGGATTTGCGGCAGCACCTCGGCGAGCGCCTGCCGGACGGCCGGGCCGACGTCGGGAATGTCGCCGATCTCGACCATCGGCGCGTGCGGGGCGCGGGGCGCGTGCGGCGCAACCGGCGCATGCGGGGCCTGGGGAGCCCGGGGAGCCTCGGCCGCCTGCGGCGCTTCGGGGGCCTGCGGCGCCTCGGGCGCGGGCGGCGCATCCTGGGCGCGGGCGGCTGCGACCAGCTGGGTCGCGGCGATCGGCCCCGCGATGGCGATGCAGAGGATCGCGGCGAAGGCGGTCCATTTGGAGCCCGACGGCCGCTCGCGCAGCCGCCGGTCGAGGATGGCGCGGACCCGGCGGGCGAGCGCGCCGCCCTTGGGGGCGATGCTGTTGGCGGGGATCAGGCGGCCGTTGACCTGGGCCAGGGTGAGCAGGGTCCGCGCATAATGGGTGGGCTCGACGCAATGCGCGGCCTCGCAATCGGCGGCCTCCTCGGCCTGCTGGACGACCTCGCGCTCGAGCAGCCAGACCAGGGGATTGAACCAGAACAGGACGGCGGCGAGGCGGGTCACCATCAGCGCCGGCCAGTCGCGGCGCGCGACATGCGCCACTTCATGGGCGAGGATGGCGTCGGCCTCGTCCGCCTCGGCGATCGTGTCGGGATCGATCAGGATGACCGGGTTCCGCCAGCCCCAGCTGAGCGGCGAGGGCACCGAATCGGAGACCAATAGCTGCAGCCGCGCGCCGTCGGGCGCGGCGAGACGGGCGCGCTCGAACGCCTCGAGCCAGACCGGGCAGGTCGCCGGCCGCGCCGCGCGCGTCCAGCGGCCGAGCATGACGAGGCCGGCAAGCAGCCGGGAGCCGGCCATCAGCAGCCCGCCCAGATATGCGAGGAGGACGAGCGGGGTGGGATCGTCCCAGATGGTGGCCGGCTCGTCCGGCTGCAGCCCGGCGTCGGCCGGGATCGCATAGGAAAGATCGGCGGCGGAAAGGTCGAGCGCGGTCGCGGCCGGCAGGGGCAGCGGCGCCGGAGGCGGCGGCGGCGCCGACCAGGCCTCGATGCGGAGCGCCGGCAGCGCCAGCGCGATCACCGGAAGCAGCAGCAGCATGACCACGCCCAGCCGGAGCACGAGCGCCCGGTCCGCTGCCGCGCGCGAGCGCAGGACATAGGCCAGAGCCAGAGCGGCGCCGCTGATCAGCGCCGATTTCCACGCCATTTCGCCGAAGAAGGACACGTCCATCACTCGCGCTCCTCTGCTTCGCGGATCGCCTTGAGCAAGGCTTCCGCTTCGTCCGCCGACAAATTCCTGGTGAGGCCCAAGAGGGCCGTTGCGGCGCTCGCCGCCGAGCCGTCGAAGAAGGTCCGCACCATCGACTTCAGCGCCGATTCGCGGACCTTGGCCGGCTGGGGCACGCTCTTGTAGACATAGGTCTGGTCGTCGACGCGGTGCTTGATCGCGCCGCGCGCCTCGAGCCGGGCGAGCAGGGTGCGCACCGCCGAGTAAGAGGGCGGATCCTGCATCGCCTCCCGGATCTGGGCGGCGGTGGCCTCGCCCGCGCTGCACAGCAATTCGAAGATCTCGCGCTCGCGGCGCGGTAGGGAATCGATCATCATGCCTTGTCGCCTGTCACTGCTACGGGTGTAGCATGCCACAATTGTAGCAGGATGCAAGTGCGTTCTGTCGCGGAACCATTTCATTTCGGCTCAGAAAGATGAAGCGCGGATGAATGGCGGCTTGGGCCGCCCGAGGCCCGGGTCCCGGTGAGGGACTTTGTTCGACAGAAGCGGGATTTTCTTCGACGGAGCCGTCATTGCGAGGAGAAGCGACGAAGCAATCCAGCGGGTCTCGGACGCTGTTCTGGATTGCTTCCCCTGGCTTTCGCCGCGGTCGAATGACGAGGCCAGTCAGGGAAGGGAAAAAGCCTAGCGGTTAGGCGGGGTATTTTTCGCGCATGTGGCCGACCTCCCCGGCGATCAGCCGCTCGAGTACCGCCTCGTCCACGTCGGCGAGTCGCTTGATGTAGAGGCAGCATTTGCCGGTCCGATATTTGCCGAGCCGGTCCATCAGCGCCTCGCGCCCCGGGAAGCCGCCCATCAGATAGAGGACCAGCTCCCGCGCGCGCGGCGAGAAGCCGATCCGGGCCATGTCGCCCTCATGCCCGCTCTCATATCTGTAATGATAGGTGCCGAAGCCGACGATGCTCGGCCCCCACATCGCCGCCGGCTCGCCCGACAGCCGCTCCATCATCGCGCGCAGCTTTTTGCCGTCCGCGCGCCGCTGCGGATCGGGGACGGCGTCGAGGAAATCGTCCACCCGGACCGCAGTCGGTTTGGTCTTGAGCTCCGCCATGTCCGCCCCCTTGCTAGCGGCGGCGATAGGTCCAGCGCATCGCGTGCGAATCGTCGATCGCCGAGATCGTCGCGACGAGGGCCTCGCCGTCGCGACGATAGCGGATCCGCTGCGGATAATCATGGCCGGGATTGTCGAAGGTGGCGCTGGACGGTCCGGCCTCGGTCAGCCGGAAGCCGACCGGAGCCGCGCCGTTCGGCGCGCCCCAATAGACGGGGACGCCGTCCACGTCCGCCTGGAGGCGAAGGAATTCGTACTCCCGCACCCTTCCGTCGCGGATCGTCCGCCCGGTGCCGAGCATCTGGCCCGCGCGCGGGGCGGTCCAATCCTCCTCGGTGACGCCGTCGGCGGTCTGCCAATGGCCGCTGATCCAGCCGAGATCGTCCACGCGCGTGCGGGGCGCCGCCTGCGCCATGAGCAGCAACACCAAAGCCGCGCCGAAGATCGTCTTCATCCTTGCCTCCCTGCCTGCGTGCCGCTTCTGGACCCTTCGTGCGCCCCGGTCTTGAACCGAGGCGACAGTTCGGGCCAGATCGCCGGGTGGATTATCGCGAGCACGCGCCGGCGCCCCACCAGACGGGCCTGATCAAATGTTTCTGGACGCTCGACGCCGGCGGCGCGCCCGGCGAGTGGATCGCGCAGCAGGCGACGCCCGACGGCTGCGTCGAGCTGATCCGGCGCCTGGCCGGCCGCTCGCGCTGGGACGGCGAGCAGCCCGAAGGCTTCGCGGTCGGCCTGGTGGGCACGCCGACGACGTTCGAGACAGAAGGCGAGTCGCGCTTCGCCGCGATCCGGCTCTGGCCCTGGGCCTGGCCCCTGATCAGCGAGAGTCCGCTCGCGGGCCTGTGGGGGCGCTGGTCGCCCTTCGCCCATCCGTTGATCGACGCACTGCCCGATTTCGAGGCGGCCGCGCGCCTGCTCCCCGCGCCCGCGAAGCTCAACGATCTCGGCCTCGCCTTGACCGGCGCCGAGTCGGTGGAGGCGATGGCGCGCGCGGCCGGGATGGCGCCGCGCGCGCTCCAGCGCTGGTTCGCGCGCAACGTCGGCGTGCCGCCACGCCACTACCTCCGGCTGCTGCGCTTCCAGCGGGCGTTCGAGCAGGTGCCCGAGGCCGCCAGCCTCGCCGACCATGCCGCCGCCTCGGGCTTCGCCGACCAGGCCCATATGGCCCGGGCGTTTCGCGAGATGGCGGGGGTTCCGGCGAAGCAGGCGCGGCGGACCGCGAAGGGGCCGTTTTTGCCTTAGCCCTTCTCCCGTCTCGGGGAGGAGGAGGGGAGGATGAGGGCCATGGCCCAAGAAGAAGAAGACCCTCACCCTGCCCTCTCCCGCAAGCGGGAGAGGGTGGAATGGGTAGAAGGGATTTACGTCAGCGCGGCCGTCTGAACCGGTAGACGACGCGGTCGGTGTGGCCGCGGATCGCCGGATCGAAGACGTTCTTGCTGTGATCGTCCTGCGGATTGCGCAGCACGTCCGATTCGCCGGCGAAGACGAAGCCGGCGCGGGTGAAGTCGGCGCGGATTGTCGCAGGGTCGATCCGGTGCAGCGCCTCGACGACGGCGCGGGTGTCACCGCCCGGATTGGCGACATGGTCGATCACCACGATCGTGCCGCCCGGCTTCAGCGAGTTGAACACCGTGCGCAGGAAGGCGGCCGGATCCATGCGCGGGAAATGGAAGCGCTCGCTCTGCCAATAGGTGTCGTGATAGTTGAGGTTGATCACCGCGAAATCGAACGCCTGCTCGGGCAGGCTGACCAGGTCCGCCGGCGCGACCAGCAAGGCGACGTTGGGCGTCCGCGTCCGCAAGGCGGCGAGGCCCGCGCGCGAGCGGTCGTTGAGGAAGTTGGTCGGCTCCCAGGCGAGCACCGAGCCGGTCGGGCCGACCGCGCGGCCCATGATCTCGGCGAAATAGCCGGTGCCGGTGAACAGGTCGAGCGCGCGGTCCCCGCGCCTGAGGCCCGCGAAGCGAAGTATCTCGGCGGGGCGGCGGCCGGCGTCGAGCGCGACCGCATCGGCGGGCCGGCCGGGTGCGGACACGGCCGCGGCGACGTCGGCGGGAACCGCCCGAGCGGCGGCGATCGGCATGGAGGCCAGGGCCAAAGCGGCCAGACAGTGTCGCAACATCCTCATTTCCTCTCTCTCCAGTCGTGGGCGGCCCCTAGCCGGCCCACCTCATCGTCCTCATCAGGCTTCGACGGAGCGCGCCGCCGCTTCGACCGGCGCGCGCGAAGCGGCCTGCTCGCTCAGCACCCGCATCGCCGCATGGGCCGAGAGCGCCGCGCCTTCCTGCCAATAGAGCACGTAGCTCAGATGCTCGCCGGCGAAGACGATCGGGCCTTCGGGGCGTAGCAGCTCCGCATAGCGCGCGCCGCGCACGCCGTCGGTGAAGTCGGGGCTGTTCGGCCCGACCCCTTCCGACCAGGGAGTCGCGCCCCAGGCGATTGTGACCGGCCTTTCGAGCAGCCGCGACTTGCCGGGGTGCATGCGCTCGATCACCTCGCGGCAGAGCCGGAAGCGCTCCTCGTGGCTCATCGCGTTGAACGGCCCGAGATGATCGCCGGTCCAGCCCGCGCAGTAAGCGCCGACCAGCACGCCCCTCGCCGAATTGAACTGGCCCGATGGGTAGAGCAGATTCTCGTTGGCTTGGTCGGTCCAGCCGATCCCGCCGTAAATCCCTTCCTCCTCCCAGAAGCGCGGGCTTTCGAAGCCGACCTTGACGCTGGGCAGATAGGGCACGCCGCGGATCGCCGCCTGCTTGGCCGCCGAGAAGTCGCTCGGGATTCGCTCGAGCAGGTTCAGCGGCAGGGTGCAGATGCAAAAATCGGCCATGGTCGCCTGCGCGCCCGGGCCATGCTCGATGCGGACGCCGGCGCCCTGGCGGCGGATCGCGGTGACCGGGCTGTTCAGCCGCACCGCGGGCCGGACCTCTTCGTAGAGCGCGTGGGCGATCCGGTCCATGCCGCCGACCGGCTGCATCATCGGCGTCTGCTGGTCGAAGAATTCCTCGAACATCAAGGGCAGCGCCATCGCGCGCGCGCCCATCACCTCGGCGAGCGTCATCGGCGGCAGCGGCTGGCCGACCTGGTTGTAGGCGCCGGGCTCGACCCGGTAGCCGCTGCGCCCCTGCGGCTGGTAGTCGCCATTCCGGGCGAGCTCGCCGTAGAAGCCGACGAACTGGCGCATCGCCTCCTTGTCGCCGCCGCGAAGCTCGGCATCGAGCGCGCCGCGATCGATCGCCTTGAAGAGCAATTCGGAGATCCGGCCCCTGACGTCGTTGATCGCCTGGCGCACAGTGACGACGCGGCCGCCGAAATCCCATTTGGTCGAGCGGCTGGAATTGACCATCACCTCGATCGGCACGCCGAGGCTCCTGGCATAGCCGAGGATGGTGCGGTGCGCCGAGGGCAGCCGCGCCGCGCCGGCATTGAGGTAGAGTCCGGGCGAGAAGGCGCAGACCTGGTCGGGCCGGCCGGTCTGGACGATCCGGTCGCCGCCGCGGACCGACCAGACCCGCCCGCCGATCCGATTCCGCGCCTCAAGCACGGTGACGTTCCAGCCGGCGCGGCGCAGCTCATAGGCCGAGACCAGGCCGGATATGCCGGCGCCGAGGATCACGACCCTGCGCCCGCGCCCGCTCCCGGGCGGCAATGCGAACGGCTCGGCCGAGGCGGGCGGCGCGTTCAGCAGGCCCATCGCCTCCATGCCGAGATAGACCGCGCTGTAGCCGCCGACCGCGCCCAGCCGCTCGAGGAATCCGCGCCGCGTCAATGCCATCATCGTCCTCCCGCCGGCGCCGGCGCCGCCGCCGTCACCTCGATCTCGACCAGCCAGCCCGGATCGACCAGGCCCGCGACCTGCATGGTCGAGCGCGCCGGCCGGTTGGGCTGGGCCGCGGTGCCGAAGAACTCGCGGTAGGCGCTCATCATCCCGGCGAAGTCCATGCGCGGCTGGCCGGGCGGCGCGACCAGGAAGACGCGCATCATCACGACGTCGGAGAGCGAGAGGCCGTGCCGGCCGAGCTGTGAGCGGATCTTGGTCAGGATCGAGCGGGTCTGGGTGGCCGTGTCGCCGTAGCGCTGCACCGAGCCCGCGGGCGCGGCCGGGTCCGCCGGATCGGGGACGGTGCCGCTGACATAGACGAGCCGGCTACCGGCGGGGACCTCGGCCGAGGCGGAGATCGGCGAGTCGGCCGGCCCGAGCCGCCGCACCTCCTGCGCCTGCGCGGCCGCGCCGCAGAGCAAGGCCAGCAAGACGAGATGGCGCATGATCCGGTCCCCCTTTGCCGAAAAGCTAGACCGAAGCGGTGCGAACGTCATCCGCAATTTCTGCGAAGCGCTCCCTAGTATCGACGGCGAAGGGGCGGCGTCTCCTGGAGACGCGCGCGAGGTCGCTCTCGCGCGCACGCGCGCGCCGCATGTGTCAAGCGTGTCAACTTCGCAGCCCCCGAACGGGGCCGCGCTTGTCGGGTCCTCGCGGGCCGGCCGGGGACCGCGGCAGCGTGGAAAGGGGCGGCGCCCCCCAACGGGCGCCGCCCCCAAGCGGGGCCAGGAAGGAGGCCTCGCTTATTGGGTGCCAGCGGGCTGGGCGGCGATCGCCGCCGGGCGGACGACGTTCGCGGCCGTGGCGGTGCGGCAGGCCTGCACGGCGCTGGCGCCGCCGAGGTCTCCGGAGGCGGCGCTGCCGCAGACGATGCGCACCGCGGCGCCGATGCGCTGCTCGAGCCGGGCGCGGCCGGCGGCCGAGCCGAGGTCGAGATCGGCATAGCGCACGATCCGCGTGCCGGAGGCGTTGACGACGGCCGAGGCCGGAGCCGCGGCGCCGGCCGCGGCCAGCGCGGCGAGGGCGAAGAGGAACTTGGACATAAGGTCTCCTGTCGGTGGATGGTCGGGCAAGACGCCTCGCCGCGCGGTCGAGGCCCTGCCCATATGCTTGGCGCCGCGCCGTTCCGCCAACGAAACGCGCGGCGGCGCGTATAAGGAGAACTTATATATGCGGGGTGGAGACCCCACCCGTCATGCCGGCGAAAGCTGGAATCCGTTTGCCTTGTGACAACGACCGGAAGGTTCAGTGAGATTCCAGCTTTCGCTGGAATGACGAAGAGAGGCAGGCCTTCGCTGACCGGGCCTCAGTCGGCCGGCTTCCCCGAATCTTCCTGCGCGTTCGCGGGCGCGGCGCCCGATCCCTCGCTTATGGCGCCGCCGACCTGCTCCATCGCGCAATGCTCGGTCGCGGCGCGCAGCGCGGGGTCGTGGGGATCGGCGCTGCGCAGGTCGGACGTGCTCTTGCCCGCCATGTAGCGGTCGATCGCGCAGCCGCAGAGGCGCGGCCAATCGAACTGGCTGCTGTTCGGCACATTGCGCGAGGCGGTCATGCAGGATGAGACCGCATTTTCGCGGAAGCTGGTGCGGATGCCGTTGTCGAAGGCGCTGCCCTGGCCGCAGGCGGCGAGGCAGATTGTGGTGGCGCAGAACGCGCCGGCGAGGTGGATGCGCATCGGCCTTCCCTTCGCTACTGTCTTCGGTGGGCCATAAGAACCCCGCCGCCGCGAGTTGTAAAGCACGTCGGCGCGCCGGCCAGGATGGGCGCCGGGCGCGCGCTTCTGCGGTCGCGGCGGGTGGCGGCGAGCCCTTGCCAAGCGCCGGGGCGATGGGAATAGTCGGCGAGCGAAAGGGGGTAAGGGTGCCGCCGGCCTTCGACTTCGTCTTCTCCCTGTTCGGGCTGCTGCTCGGGCTCAGCCTCGCCGAGGTGCTGGGCGGGCTGGCGCGGACGCTGAAGCAGCGCAAGGCGGTGCGGATCGGCTGGCTGACGCCCCTGCTCGGGCTGCTGGTGATGGTCGACCTCACCTCCTCCTGGGCGCTGGCCTGGGCGCTGCGCGATTCGATCCCGGCCAATTTCCTGACCCTCGTCATCGGCCTGTTCGTGACCGGGCCATATTATCTCGCGGCGACCCTGATCTTCCCCGACGACGCCTCGAAATGGCCCGACCTCGACACTTATTATTTCGAGCACAAGCGCCAGGTGCTCGGCGGCATCCTCGCCTCGCGGGTGCTGGCGCGGGCGGCGCAATTCGCGCTGGGCGCGGCGGGCTGGAATTATTTCCCGGCCTTCGCCGCCTTCGTCTTCCTGGCGCTGACCGCGATGTTCGTCCGCAGCAAGAAGGCGAATCTGGCGGTGCTGCTGGTCTTCCTCTCGCTCTACCCTTTGTTCGCGGTGCTGGGACTGGTGCTGCGGATCTAGTCTCGTTCCTGGTTAGACTGAACCAGGACGAGCCTAGTTTGCTTGGTTTGCCGTGTTTTCCGAGTCGTCAGATGATCCCATCTGACTTGAAAACACTCCAAGGTCCGGGACCCGAATCTGAACGGGTTTCAGAGAGGCGGGGGCAGTTTCTAAAATAGGCGAATCTGGAAATAGAAAAGATAGAAATTCCCCCCGCTTCAACAACGGGTTGTCGGTGATTGTCACCCCCGCACAAGCCGGAGATTCACTGCCCTTTCCGGAGCCGACTCAAGAAAATGGATTCCAGCCCGCGCTGGAATGACGGGTCAAGCCGGCGGCCGTGCGATATCCCTTCTCGGGGCGGCGGGGATTGGCGACTGGGGACTGGAGTCGGACGAGCCCGGCCGGAACCGCCACGCCTGGCGGGCATGAAAAAGCGCCCGCGCGGCGATCGCCGGGGGCGCAATGCGGAGCATCAATTTCGGTCACAATAGCCCAGGCGATTCGGCCTGTCAAGAAAAATCAGACAGGAATCGGAACTTTCTTTGCCTTCCCTTCCCCGGGGCCTCGTACTCCGCTAGCCGCGCGGCGGTTGCTCCCGGCCGGGCGGCTGGGGGAGCACGCGCTGGGCGCGGCGCATCGAGGGCGGCGGGCCGTCCAGGTCGCGCCGGTCGTCGCGGCGGAAGAGGCCGCGGAGCATCAGGAAGCCGAGCAGGCCGAGCAGGCCCCAGGCCCAGACCGGCAGGCTCGAGCCGCCGAGCCAGGCGGACGGCGACAGGCCGCTCAGCCACTCGCCGAAGCCGGGCCCGGAGCTTTTCGGCGGCTCGGGCGGGGCGGCTTCCGGCTCGGGCTCGGCGGCCGGCTTGGAATCGACCGTGGGGACGGTCATTCGCGGCGGCGCGGCCAGCCGGCGCGCGATCGCGGCCGCCATGGCCGGCCGGCGCTCCATCGCGCAGCCCATGAGCTGGCTGCCCAGCAGGCCGCGCGTCGCATTCTGGCCGGACGTTGTCGGCGGCTCGCCGCCTCCGACCCGCAGCAGGCGATCGACGGCGCAGCCGCAGATGGCCTCGAGCTCGTCCGGCGTGACATTCTCGGCCCCGTTGAGATCGCCGACGCACACGCCGATCGCCCGGCCGCGCTGCGCATCGCGCTCGGAATCCGGCGCATCCGCGACTGGCGGCTTGGGCGGCGGCACCGCGGCGAGAGCGGGCGCGGCGGCGAGCAGGGCCAGCGGCAGAGCGAAGGCAGCGCGCGCGATCTTCACCAGGGGCCCTCCGCGGAGACTTTGGACGGCGCGACCATAAGCCGCCGCGGGGCGCGAATGCAAAGCTTTCGGGGGCGTGCCAGCGGCCGGTCGATCAGCCGCCGGCCCCAATTTCAGTCGGCTGCTTCCAATTCCCGCTTGAGCGAGCTCGCGCGGTCGTGGCCGCGGCGAACCGAGCCATAGGCCTCGCGCACCGCCGCCATGGCGGCGGGCGACATGCGATCGTCGCCGAGCACGCGCTCGAACTCCTCCTTCAGATAATCCTCGCCGCGCTCCACTTCCTTGACGATGGCCTCGTCGCCGCCGCCGAAGGCGACGCGCAGATCCTCGATCCGCCGGTGGATGGTCGCGGCCGCCGAGCCGTAATCGGCGGGGCTGCCGCCCTCGGCCCGGCTGGCGGCCTGGAGCAAAGTCACCGCCTCGCGCCGATCGCGCGCCATCTCCAGGAAGAAGTCGCGGAACCGCGCCGCCTCGGCCTTCTCGGCGCTGTGCTCGAACCCCTTCACGCTGTCGATCAGGGTGACGATGAGATCGTCGAGCTTCGAATTGTCGTGCATCTCGGACATGGTACGCGCCTCCGGCTGTGGGGTTTGGGGGTTGGGGGTTGGGGGTTTGGGGTTGGGGGGAGAACGGACGAAGGCGGTCGAGGTTTCTTCCCAAGCTTCTGATTCAAAAAGAAAAGATGGTTAATTCCTGTTCACCCGAAGGCGCGAAGAACGCGAAGACTTCCGGACCCTGGACAGCGATTCAGGTTGAGCCGGCGAAGCCCTCGCTCTCCACCGGCGCGAAGCCAGGACTGGGCTTCGACAATCCCGGATCCAGTCCGGGGCCGAACGGTGAGGGGTGAAGGGGCTTCGCGGCCTTTCTTCCCGTTCGCGCCTTCGCGTGAAACAGGCAGCCGGCGTGCCGCCTGCTGAGATTGGGGGTTGGATCCGATGGTGGGGCGGCCGGGGCCGGATTGCGCCGGCCGCCCCGGCGGCGCGTCACCAAGTGTAGATCACGCCGTAATAATCGTAGACTCGCTGGTCGTAGCCGCGGTCGAAGCTGGGCTCCTCGCCCGCCTCGAAGCTCGGCCCCTTTTCCAGCCGCTCCTTGTCGAGATCGACGACATAGCCCGACTTGTCGGGGTCGTAGTCGAGCAGGTTCCAGGGGATCGGATAATGGCGGCCGCCGAGCCCGAACAGGCCGCCGAACGACATCACCGCATATTCGGACTGGCCGCTGACCTTGTCGACCATGAAATATTCGATCCGGCCGAGCTTCCCGCCCTTGAGATCGTAGACGGCGGTGCCCTCGACCCGGTTCGAGGAGATCAGGCGATGGGGGCTTTCGGTCCCGGCTTCGGCACGGGTGGCGGTTGCGGCGTCTTCGGCCATGGCGATGCTCCTCCGGTTGCGCATGGATTGCGGGGCTTCAACGTTCCGCGCCGGCGCCGGTTCGGGCAGGCGCGGCGAATGGTGGTGAATTCGGGAGCGGGAGGACGACGGCGGGCCGGCGCCCTCCCCCCGCCGTCCCGAAACCGCGAGTCAGGCCTGG
>Ga0070686_100000289_pt1 | contig 33772 bp, 22 predicted proteins | sample KBSS23LmetaG_FD_65654 | JGI IMG/M metagenome (GOLD analysis project Ga0070686, IMG submission 65654) | Switchgrass rhizosphere microbial communities from Kellogg Biological Station, Michigan, USA - KBS S2-3L metaG | ecosystem: Host-associated > Plants > Roots > Rhizosphere ... | reverse complement strand
CACGAAGACACGAAAGCACGAAAAAGATCTTTTGTGAAAGGAAAGACTTCGTGTCTTCGTGGCAGATCCCCACGCCGCGGACGTAGCGCAGCCCTTCAGGGCTGCCGGCGCTTGCGGTTCCCCACGATAGCACCGCCACGAAGACACGAAAGCACGAAAAAGATCTTTTGTGAAAGGAAAGACTTCGTGTCTTCGTGTCTTCGTGTCTTCGTGGCAGATCCCCACGCCGCGGACGTAGCGCAGCCCTTCAGGGCTGCCGGCGCTTGCGGTTCGCCACGATAGCACCGCCACGAAGACACGAAAGCACGAAAAAGATCTTTTGTGAAAGGAAAGACTTCGTGTCTTCGTGTCTTCGTGGCAGATCCCCATGCCGCGGACGTAGCGCAGCCCTTCAGGGCTGCCGACGCGGCGGTTCGCCACGATAGCACCGCCACGAAGACACGAAAGCACGAAGAAATTCTTTACAAACCGATCTTCGGGCCTTCGTGTTTTCGTGGCAGATCCCGACGTCGCGGGAATCAGCGCACGACCGGCAGCGTGATGTAAGACGGGTGCTCGGGCGACGTGTAGATGCGCTGCGTTGCGCTGACGAAATCCTCCGCCTTCGCGTCGTAGATGCTCGGCACGAACTTCTGCGGGTTGCGATCGATCAGCGGGAACCAGGTCGACTGCACCTGCACCATCAGCCGGTGCCCCTTGAGGAAGACATGGTCGTGGCTGCGCAGCGGGATCGCGAACGGCGTCGGCTCGTTCGCGACCAGCGCCTGCGGATGCTCGTAGTTCTTGTTGTAGCGCCCGCGCCGGACTTCCATCGCGATCGGCAGCTGATACCCGTTGAGGGACTTCGCGTACTCACCCGGCGCCGGCCCGGCCTCCGCCGACCATGCGTTCTTCTGCGCGTCCTCGGGATAGACGTCGATCAGCTTGACGACGAAATCGCTGTCGGTGCCTGACGTCGACGCGACCAGCTGCGCCGCGAGTTCACCGGTGACGGTGAGATCGCTGTCGAGCGGCGCGCTCGTCCACGTGACGACGTCCGGCCGGCCGTCGACGAAGCGCTGATCGGCCACTTCCCACCGCCGCCAGTCGCCGTTCGGATAGGTCGGCGAAATCGGACGGGCGCGGTACGGCACCGGCGCCGCCGGATCCGACACGTACTGCGTGTAGCCGTCGCCCGGCTTCGGCGCGGCGAACGACAGCACGCCGTGCGGGTGGAGATACACCTTCGTCGGCGTCGCGGGCGGCGGCCAGGCCGTGTAGGTGCGCCACGAGTTGGATCCGGTCTGAAACGTCGACGCCTTCCACGGGAACTTCTCACCCTCGCCGTGCAGCCAGTAACGGAACCACGGCGCCTCGATGCGCTCGCGGAACTCGAGCGCGGTGTCGTGGCCGCCGAACGTGACCAGCCCGATCGAGTCGGCCTTGAGGTTGTGCCACTGCCCGTGGAACCACGGGCCGGCGACGATGAAGTTGTAACGGTTGGGATCGCTCACTTCCGAGCGGCGGTAGATTTCCCACGGGCCCCACGGATCTTCCTGATCCCAGAACCCGGCGACGTTCAGGTTCGGCACGAACGCGCCCTTGATCTTCTCGACCCACGCTTCGTCCTTCCAGAACGGGTCGTAGTCGGGATGCTGGACGATCGAATTCCAGTAGGGGATCTTGCCGTGCAGGTAGCGGGCGTTGATGTTCGACAACGGCCCGAGGTTCAGATACCACGAATAGGTGTCGTAGGTTTCGAAGCTGAAGTTGGTGTTGGCGTTCTTGTCGGCCTGCTCCAGCACCGCGTATTCGAACGCGTAGCTCTCGCGCAGCGCGCCGTAGCGATGGTCGTCGTCGTTCATCCACTGATCGGCCGGCGAGGCCTGCTCGGAGATCGCCTTGAGCGCCGGATGCGGACGCAGCAGTGTCATCGCCGAGGTGAGGCCGTCGTAGGAGACGCCGAACAGGCCGACCTTGCCGTTGTTGTTCGGCACGTTCTTCACCAGCCAGTCGATCGAATCGTAGGCGTCCGATGTTTCGCTCGTCGCTTTCGGGTTCTCGGGATCCGCTTTCGACGACAGCTCGAAGGTGCCTTCGGATCCGAACCGCCCGCGCAGGTTCTGAACCACGAAGATGTAGCCATCGCGCGCCAGCGCCTCGAGCGAGCCCTGGCCGGCGCCGGCGGCGCTCGACGGCACCCCGTACGGCGACCGCCGGAACAGAATCGGCAGCGGGCCTTTCGCGTTGGCCGGGGCGAGAATCACCGTCTCGAGCTTGATGCCGTCGCGGACCGGCACCATCACCTTGCGGTACGTGTACGCCGGCGGCTGCGCGATGGTCTGCACCGCGAGCAGCAGCGCCACGACGACGGTTCCAGCAACTGCGCGCGTCACATCATCCTCCTGCGCTTCGTTGGTCCGGCTGACGCCGGACACTACGAAGAGGTTGTGGCGCTGCCGCACGCGCCCAGCGACGACTTGTACGGCGTGCCCTTCCCGGCGACAATCAGCGCTTCCGGCGCGCGGTCGACCTGCTCGATGAAGTAGGCGTGGAACCGCGCCGCCCGCTCGAGCCCCTCGGCCGGCACCTGCTCGTAGACGTCGCCCGACGAGTGATAGAACGTGCCCGACTGGATCATCTGCGTCATCGGCACGTTCAGCGCGCGGTAGCCGCCGAGATCGCCGGATACCGTGGGGCCGGGCGCCTGGTAGGTGGCGACGCCGAAACAGCGCGGCGCCCGCGACCACAGGTCGAACAGGAAAGGTGATTCGTTGGTGACGCCGACCGCCTTCGCGCTCTCGGTGACGCTCGTTTCCCACACCATCCCGATGTTGTTCGCCGCGCGCGTCTTGCCGCGGACGACGTCGAGATAGGCGACGTGCTCGAGATTGATCACCAGCAGCGTGTTGTCCTTCAGCTCCGGGTGCGCCGCGACGAGCGCCGCCGGCCCGTTGCCCGGACCGTGATGGCCGCCGCTGGCGACGAACATCAGCGTGTGCTTCGGCTGCGGCTGCTTCGCGAAGTAGCGCGCCAGGCCGACGAGCACGGCGAGCCCACTCGCGTTGTCGTCGCCACCCTGGAAGTAGCCGTCAGCGTGGGCGTTGACGATGATCCGCTTCGCCGACTGGCCGCGGAGGATTGCGACGCCGTTCGCCGAGCGCAGGTTCGACTGTTCGTCGGCCGCAAGCGCGAGCGTCATCTTCAGCCGATCGAGCACGCCGGCGTTCGCCGCCTTGCCGATCACCTGCTCCAGGAACCAGGCGTCCTGGCCGCCGACGATGAAGCACGGCGCCTTGCCGCAGGCAAACCGCGGATCGATGTACTGCGGGTTGCCCGGACCCTCGATCGCGTTGACGACGCCCACCGCGCCTTTTGCCGCCAGCCTGGCGGCGACGCCCTGCTCCGCCGATCCGAACAGCGACGGCTCGGGCCGGACGTGGACGACGGCGATTTTTCCGGCGACGTCGCGTCCCGCCAGATCAGCATCGGTCCCGTGGCCGACGAAGATCACCGGCGCCGTGAGGCTGCCGCCCGGGATCGTCGCGCCGCCGGGCTGTGGAAATGCCGACCGCAGCGTCACCGTCTCGCTGCCGGCGCCGAACGCCGCGTCGCCAACCAGCTGCACACGCCACGACTGCGGCACCCACATCGTCCCCTGCACGGGATAGGTGTCGACCGCTGCCTGGTCGAGGCCGGCGGTCTTGAACGCGTTCACCGCCCACTCGATCGTGTGCATGAAGGCCGGCGTTGCGGCGCGGCGGCCCCACACGTTGTCGCCGGCGGCGAGGCTTTCGAGGGAGAAGTCGACGATCCGGCGGTGGTCTTTCTTCAGCGCCGCGCCGTCGAGCAGTTCGTCGCCGCGGCCGCGGGGATGCGAAAACGCCAGCGGCAGCGGCGCGAACACATCGTCGTACTTCATCACCGGCTTGCGCGGATCGCTGAGCGGCGGCGGCAGCGGCGTCGCGAACCACGGACCCGCGGTCTGCGCGCCGAGCGACGTGAGCCCGAGGATAGTCGTGAGCGCGATCAGAATAGCTCGCATCATCGCGATACTCCGCCCTCCCCGACGTAGCGCACGCCTTCAGGCCTGCCGCTGATCGGGGCAGCCCTGAAGGGCTGCGCTACGGATACCGTTACGCGACCGCCCGATCGGTGATCTCCAGGCCGCGATCGATGATCGCGAACGCTTCGCGCAGCTCGGTCTCGGTGATGCACAGCGGCGGGTTGGTGAAGAAGGTGTTCCAGCGCACGAAGGTGTAGAGCCCTTCCTGGCGGAAGAACTTCGCCAGCGCCGCCATTTCGTCCGAGGTGCCGTTGAAGGGCGCAAGCGGCGTCTTCTTCGCCTTGTCCTTGACCAGCTCGATCAGCCCGAACAGCCCCAGCGACCGGGCCGCGCCGACCGACGGGTGCCGCCGCGCGAGGTCGGCATGCAGCTCCTTCATCACCGCGCCCATCTTCCGCGCGTTGTCGAGCAGCCTGTCGTCCTCGTAGACCTGGATGCTGGCGAGCGCCGCGGCGCAGGCCAGCGGGTGGCTGTTGTAGGTGAGGCCGCCGTAGAACACCTTGTCCTTGAACTGATCGGCGATGCCGCGGCGCATGCCGACGGCGCCGAGCTGCACGTAGGCCGATGTCAGCCCCTTCGCCATCGTGATGATGTCGGGCACCACCTTCCAGTGATCGATCGCGAACCATTCGCCGGTGCGGCCGAAGCCGGCCATCACCTCGTCGCAGATCATCAGGATGCCGTGCTTCGTGCACAGCTCGCGCACGCCCTGCATGTAGCCGTCGGGCGGCACGAGCACGCCGTTGGTGCCGGTGACCGATTCGAGAATGAACGCAGCGATGGTGTGCGCCCCCTCGAGCTGAATCACTTCCTCGACCATCGCCAGCGACTGCTCCGCCGTATCCCAGCCGCGCGCGAGGCCGTGATACGGATCGAGGACGTGGACGACGCCGGGCATCCCCGGCTCGGCCGCCCAGCGCCGCGGATCGCCGGTGAGCATCATGCTGCCGGCGGTCGCGCCATGATAGGAGCGGTAGCGCGCGAGAATCTTGTGGCGGCCGGTCGCCAGCCGGGCCAGCTTGATCGCGTTCTCGTTCGCCTCGGCGCCGCCGTTGGTGAAGAAGAACACGTCGATGTCGCCGGGTGCGATCTCGGCCAGCTTCGCGCCCAGCCGCGCCCGCGGCTCGGTGGCCATGAACGGGTTGGCGTAGGCAAGCGTCTCGAGCTGCTGCTCGATCGCGCGAATCACCCGCTGGTCGCCGTGGCCGATGTTGACGCACATCAGCTGGCTGTTGAAATCGATGAAGCGCTTGCCTTCCGGCGTCCAGAAATAGATGCCCTTGGCGCGCGCCACTGGAATCGGATCGACCTTCGACTGCGCCGACCATTCGAAGAGCGTGTGCTTCTTCGACAGCGCAATCATCTCCTCGCCGCTCATCGTTGCCAGCGTTTCAGTTGCCATACCTAGCCCTCGCTCGCGGAAAAAAATTCTTCTTCGTGCCTTCGTGCGTTCGTGGCGGCTCGCTACTGCTTCAACATCTGTTCCCGCTTGGCGCGGAACTCGTTCCCCGGCCTCCACTCCGGCATCTTGTCGGCCTGCGCGACCCGGTAACCGACTGCGAAGAGCACCATCAGATCCTCGCGCGTGCCGGTCAGATCCCAGTCCGGCAGCACGACGTCCTTCGGCGTGTGATAGCGGTTGGCGTTCCACTCGTCGCGCTGCTGCTTCGCGTACTCGGGCGGCTTGCCAATGTAATCGACGCCGCCGTCGGGATCGAGCGCCGGCACGCCCTGCTTCGCGAAGTTGAAGTGGTCGGAGCGGTAGTAGAACCCTTTCTCCGGCTCCGCGTCGGCGTGCACGACGCGGCCCTGCTCGCCGGCGGCGTCGCGCGCGTAGTCGTCGAGATCCGAGGCGCCGAACCCGACCAGCGTCAGGTCCTTGGTGCGACCGTGGACGTTCCAGCTGTCCATGTTGATGTTGGCCACCGTCTTCGCCAGCGGATAGATCGGCATCTTCGCGTAATACTCCGAGCCGAGCAGCCCTTGTTCTTCGGCCGTGACCGCAAGGAACAGGATCGAGCGGCGCGGCGGCGCGGGCAGCTTCGTGTACGCGCGCGCCATCTCCACCAGCGCCGCGCACCCGAGCGCATCGTCCTCGGCGCCGTGGAAAATGCCCTGAGCGTTCTTGCCGAAGTGGTCCCAGTGGGCCGTATAGACGACGAACTCGTCCTTGAGTTTGGCATCGATGCCATCGAGCCGGCCGATCACGTTGCGCGAGTCGATCGTCCGCAGCGTGTTGTCGATCTTCATCGACGCCGTGATGCCGAGCGGCACCGGCTTGAACTCGCGCGTCGCCGCCTGCTTCTTCAGCGCGTCGAAGTCCTGGCCTGCCGATTTCAACAGCGCCTGCGCCTGGTCGAGCGTGATCCAGCCCTCGATCGCGGCGCGGCCGATGTTCTTGTCCGGCGTGACGAGGTCGAACTGCTCGCCGGTCCTGCCCTGGACAACGTTGAAGCCGTAGCCGGCAGGGCCGGTCTCGTGGACGATCAGGACGGCGGCTGCACCTTTCTGCGCGCCGATCTCGTACTTGTAGGTCCAGCGGCCGTAATAGGTCATCGCCTTGCCGCCGAAGGTCTTCGCGTCGAGCTCTTCAGGGTTGCTCGCCTCGGTCACCGGCGGATCGTTGACCAGCATCAGCAAGGTCTTGCCCTTGACGTCGACGTCCTTGTAGTCGTCCCAGTTGAACTCGGGCGCGACCACGCCGTAGCCGACGAACACGACTTCCGAATTGCTGATGCTCGCCGACGGCGCGACGTGCTTGGTCCAGGCGACGACGTCGTCTTTCCATTTCAGCGTCTGACGCTGGCCGCCCTTGCTGAAGACGAGCGGCGCCGGCTTGGCGGTGATGCCGACGAGCGGCACTTTCTGGAAGTACGTGCCGTCGCTGTTTCCGGGCTTCAAGCCGACGTTCTTGAACTGGTCGGCGATGTAGGTGACGGCGCGTTCTTCGCCCTTGGTGCCCGGCGCACGTCCTTCGTATTCGTCGGATGACAGGATCTTCGTGTGCGCGAGCATCGCCTCGATGTCGATCGGCGGCAGCTGCCCGATCGAGAGGTGCTGCGCGGTCGGCGGCGCCGGCGCGCCGGTCTTCGGTTCAGAGGAACACGCGGCCGCGACGAGAGCAAGTATCACAACGCACACGCGTAGGGGGCGGGCTGAAAGCCCGCCCCTACGCGTGATCGAGTTGAACCTTGGATCCATGGTTGCAGTCTATCTCCCGACGCCCATCAGGTCGAGCGTCGCCAGCGCCAGCACCTTGGTCGCGTTCACGAGATCGTCGATGCGGCAGTATTCATCCGGTTGATGCGCGAGCTCGAGCTCGCCGGGGCCATAGGCGACGCAGTGCGGCAGGTCGGCGATGCGGGCGACGTGCTTGTGGTCATAGGTGCCGGGGCTGGCAATGAGCGCCGCCGGCTTGCCGAGCACGCGGCGGATCGAGCGGTCGAGTGCGCCGATCACCGGCGAGTCGTCCGGCGTACGCGTCGGATGGACGACCATCAGATCGCGCAGCTCGAACCGCACGCCGGCCGCGTTGCGCGCCGCCGCCGCGACGAGCGCTGCGATCTCGTCCCGCGTCGCCTCGAATCCTTCTTCGATCAGGAACCGGCGATCGAACACCGCGCGGCACACATCGGCAACGCACGGCGTCTGGATGCCGTCGATCGGCTGGCCGCCTTCGATGCCGTTGACGTTGATCGTCGCGTGCCGCGCCGCCGCCGGCACGACCGGCACCGCCGTCTGCCGCGCGGCGAGCGCCGGCATCAACTCGTCCCTGACCGTCTGCAGCAGCCGGCCCATCCCGTCGATCGCGCTGACGCCGAGAAACGGCATGCTGCCGTGGCCGATCCGGCCGCGCGCGGTCACCTCGAACCAGTAGACGCCGCGGTGCCCGATGCAGATGCGATCGACGTTGAGCGGCTCGGGAATCACGACGAAGTCGGTGCGGCCCTTGCGAATGCGTCCGACCTGCGCCAGGTGCGCGACGCCGGCGAAGCCGCCGCTCTCTTCGTCCACGGTCCCGCTGATCTCGAGCGTGCCCGGCAGATCGACGCCGGCGCGCGCGATCGCCTCGGCGGCGAAGACCGATGCGGCAATGCCGGCCTTCATGTCGCACACGCCGCGGCCGTAGATCCGGCCGTCGCGGACCACGCCGGCGAACGGCTCGACGGTCCATCCCGCTCCCGCCGGCACGACATCGATGTGGCCGTTCAGGTGCACCACCGGTCCGCCGCCGCCGCGCTTCGCGCCGACGACGTTGATGCGCGGATGGCGGTGCGTGTGTTCCGGACGTCCGTCGGCAGCAATGTATTCGATCGCGAAGCCACGCCGCTGGAGGTCGGCGCCGAGAAAACGGGCGCACGCGTCGTACTCATCGCCCGGCGGATTCACGGTGGGAATTCGCACGAGATCGGCGGTGAGCTGCACGATTTCGTCGGCCGCGCGATCGACTTCCGCGCTGATCCGATCGACCAGGGTCGCGTCCACGATGCGGTATTGTAGTGCCATGAAATGCAGCGCTCTTTCGCTCGCGTGCAGCGTCGTGGCCACCGCGGCGCTCGCGGCGCAGTCGCCGGCGCGCGCCAGTTCCGGCCTGACCGCGGTCGAGGGCATCAAGGTCGGCCACCACACGCTCACCGAGCGACCGACCGGCTGCACCGTGATCCTCGTCGACGGCGACGCCGTCGGCGGCGTGTCGCAGCGCGGCGGCGCGCCGGGCACGCGCGAGACCGATCTGCTCAACCCGTTGAACATGGTCGACAAGGTGAACGCGGTGGTCCTGTCGGGCGGCAGCGCGTTCGGTCTCGAAGCGGCGACCGGAACGGTGCGCTGGCTCGAGGAGCACAACATCGGCTGGCCGGCTGGCCCGTCGAAGGTGCCGATCGTGCCGGCCGCGATTCTGTTCGACCTGGGCGTCGGCGGGAATCCGAAGGTGCGACCGACGGCGGACTGCGGCTACAAGGCGGCGGAAGCGGCCACTGCGGGACCGGTGCAGGAGGGCACCGTGGGCGCCGGCGCCGGCGCGACGGTCGGCAAGCTTGGCGGCGCGAACAAGTCGATGAAGTCGGGGCTCGGCACCGCCTCGATCTCGCTCCCCAACGGCCTCGTCGTCGCGGCGATCGTCGCCGTGAATGCGGTTGGCGACGTCATCGATCCCGCAAACGGGCACGTCGTCGCCGGCGTGCGGAATCCCGACGGCACACTCGCCGACGCGAGAAAAATCCTCCGCGCCGGCGGCACGATGCAGCGGCCGCGCGCCGGCGAGAACACCACGATCGGCCTCGTCGCCACCAACGCCAGGCTCACCAAGGCGCTCGCCACCCGCATGGCCTTGATGGCCGACGATGGCTATGCGCGCGCGATCAGCCCGTCGCACACCAACGGCGACGGCGACACGATCTTCTCGCTGGCGACCGGACGGTGGGATGGCAACGCCGACATCACGACGATCGGCGCGCTCGCCGCGGAAGCAATGGCCGATGCGGTGGTCCGCGCAGCGACCCAGGCGACCAGCGTCGCCGGAATTCCCGCGGCGAGAGATCTGAAACGATGATGTTTGTAGCGCAGCCCTTCAGGGCTGCCCGCGCGGCGCCCGTAGCGCAGCCCTTCAGGGCTGCCGCGGCCTCGGGCAGGCCTAAAGGCCTGCGCTACAAGGCCCCGGGCAGGCCTAAAGGCCTGCGCTACAACGCCCCGGGCAGGCCTAAAGGCCTGCGCTACAAGGCCCCGGGCGGGCCTAAAGGCCTGCGCTACAAGTGCCTGTTCGGGCTCGCGATGGTGGGACTCGCGTCCAGCGCACCGGCCAACGATACGCTCACGGCTATCCGCGGCATCCGCGTCGGACATTACACGCTCGTTGAGCGCCCCACCGGCTGCACGGTGATTCTCGTCGACAGGGGCGCCGTCGCCGGCATCGCGCAGCGCGGCGCCGCACCCGGCACGCGCGAAACCGATCGTCTGCACCCCACGAACGCCGCCGATCGAGTCGACGCCATCGTGCTGTCCGGCGGCAGCGCGTTCGGGCTCGACGCGGCGAACGGCGCCGCGCGATGGCTCGACGAGCGGCGCGCAGGTGTGGCGACGAACGGCGCTCGTGTGCCGATCGTTCCGGCTGCGGTGCTGATCGATTTGTGGGTCGGCGGCAAACCGCTCGTGAGGCCGGCTGCCGACTGTGGATACCGCGCCGCCGCCAACGCCACCGTCCGTCCGGTTGCCGAGGGAAGCGTGGGCGCCGGCGCCGGCGCGACCGTCGGCAAGCTGCTCGGCCGCGACCGCGCGATGAAAGGCGGCATCGGCAGCGCGAGCGTCACGCTCGCCAACGGTCTCCAGGTTGCGGCGATTGTCGCCGTCAACGCGCTTGGCGACATCGTCGATCCGCACAGCGGCGCCGTCGTCGCCGGCGCCCGTGGCGATGACGGATCCTTCGCCGATGCGCGGCGGCTGTTGCGATCGGGAGCGACCACCGTGCTCTCGTCGCTGCCGGCGGAAAACACGACGATCGCGGTCGTCGCGACGAACGCGCGGCTGACGCAAGCGCAGGCGACCGGTCTCGCGCAGATGGCCGACGCCGGTTACGCGCGGGCGATCGTGCCGGTCCACACCATCGCCGACGGCGACACAGTGTTCGCGCTCGCGACCGGCAGTTGGCGCGGTACTGCCGACGTCACGACAATCGGTGCGCTTGCCGCCGATGCCGTCGCGGCGGCAATCGTTCGGGCCGTGCGGCAGGCGACCACTGCCGGCGGCGTGCTCGCGGTGCGCGATCTGCCACAATAGCCCGCGCTCGATGTCCCTGCACCTCGGCCTGCTGCTCGGCTACTCGGCGCTGCTCGTCGCGCTCGGCCTCTGGATTGGCCGCGGCGTCTCGGGCACGAAGGATTTTTTCGTCGCCGGCCGCCGCCTCGGCCCAGGCCTCATCTTCTCGACGATGCTGGCGGCGAACATCGGCGGCGGATCGACGGTGGGCGCGACCGGGCTCGGATATCGCGACGGACTGTCGGCGTGGTGGTGGGTTGGATCGGCGGCGCTCGGCTCGGCGGTGCTCGCGATCTGGATCGGGCCGCGCATCCGTCAGGTGGCGGCCGCGCACGACCTGAAAACGGTTGGCGATTTTCTCGAGCTGCGCTACGGCCGTCAGGTCCGCGCGATGGTGTCGGTGCTGCTGTGGCTCGGCTCGCTGGCGATCCCGGCCGGCCAGCTGATCGCGATCGCGACCATTCTGAACGTCGTCACCGGCGCGCCGAAGTATGCCGGCTGCCTGATCGGCGGCGCCGTGGTGATCGCCTACTTCACGGCCGGCGGGCTGCTGACGTCGGCGTGGGTGAACATGGTGCAGCTCGCCGTGAAGCTGGGCGGATTCGCGATCGCGCTGCCGCTCGCGCTCGCCGCAGTCGGCGGCTTCGATGCGCTCGCGCACGTCCAGGCCAACAACGCGTCGTACTGGAATCCGTGGCACGGCGGGGCCTCGGGCGTGATGTATCTCGCGCTGCTCGGCCCGGCGTTCATCGTCTCGCCCGGGCTGCTGCAGAAAATCTACGGCGCGCGCGACGATCGCGCGGTGCGGGTCGGCGTCGGCCTGAACGCCGTCGGCCTGCTCGCCTACGCGTCGGTGCCGGTGCTGATGGGCATGATTGCGAGGCTGCGCTTTCCCGACCTGCCGAACCACGAGCTCGCGCTGCCGATGATTCTGATGCACGGCGTTCCGCCGGTGATCGGCAGCCTCGGGCTGGCGGCGGTGTTCTCGGCGGAAATCAGCGCCGCCGACGCCGGCCTGTTCATGTTGACGACGTCGCTGTCGCAGGATCTCTACAAGCGGTTTCTCAACCCGGCTGCGGACGACCGCCGGCTGCTGGCGGTGACGCGCGGCGCGGCGATCGGTTGCGGCGCGATCGCGGTGCTGATCGCGATCCTGTCGCCGACGATCATCGGCGTCATCGGCATCTTTTACGCGCTGCTCGGCGTCTCGCTGTTCGTCCCGATCCTCGCCGGCCTGTATTCGCGCCGCGCCGGCACGCCGGAGGCGCTGACGGCGATTGCCGCCGGCGTGGCGGCGATGCTCGCCGTCCACCTGACAACCGAGGGGCGCGGCGTCGCCGGCCTCACGCCAGCGCTGGTCGGCATCGCCGCCGCGGCGCTCGGTTTCACGATCGTGTTCGTGGCATGGAGTGGGCACCGGCGGCCGGAGCGCGAAGGCTTCAGCCGAGCGTAACGCGTATGAGCCTCAGCAAGCTGTTTGATCTCACGGGCAAGACGGCGGCGATCATCGGCGGCGGATCGGGCATCGGCGAAGCGGTTGCGATCGGCGCCGCGCAGCTCGGCGCGACGGTGGTCGTGCTCGACGCCAACGACGAGGCGGCGCGGCGGGTGGCGGCCGGCATCGGCACGACGGCGAGCGCCGGGTCGCTCGACATCCGCGACGGCGCCGCGGTGAACGCGCAGCTGGAGAGCGTCGCGCACACGCGCAACGGCCTGGACATCGTCGTCTGCACGCCGAGCATCAACGTCCGCAAGCCGATCCTCAAGTACGAGGAAGACGAGTTCGATCGCGTCGTCGACGTGAACCTCAAGGGCAGCTTCAACGTGCTGCAGGCGGCGGGCCGGGTGATGACGCGCCAGGGATCGGGCAGCATCATCATCTTCTCGTCGATCCGCTCGCAGGTGGTGGAACCGGGGCAGTCGGTGTACGCGATGACCAAGGCGGGCATCGTGCAGCTGGTGCGGACCGGCGCGGCGGAGTTCGGTCCGTTCGGCGTCAGGGTCAACGCGGTCGGTCCCGGCGTCGTCGAGACGCCGCTGACGGCGCCGATCAAGGCGAACGCCGAATGGTTTGGTGCGTATGCGAACAAGAGCGCGCTGAGGCGATGGGCGCGCGCCGACGAGATGGTCGGGCCGACGCTGTTTCTCGCGTCGGACGCGGCGAGCTACGTCACCGGCACGATCCTGTTTGCCGACGGCGGCTGGACGGCGGTGGATGGTCGATTCACGCCGCCTGGGATGTGATGCGGCGGCGCGCCCGGGGCTGGGGGCTCGGGGCTGGCCGTTAAGAAGCGTAGGTCCAGCCTTTCAGGCCGGACATCGGACATGAAACGACGATGACGACGACACACAAGATTGCGGTGATTGCCGGCGACGGGATCGGCAAGGAAGTGATTCCCGCCGGGATGGCGGCGATTCAGCAGGCGGTTCGCGGCAGCGACGTCGCGATCGCGTTCACCGAGCTGCCATGGGGATGCGAGCACTATCTCGCCAGCGGCCGGATGATGGCCGAGGACGCGTTCGAGCAGCTCGCCGGCTACGACGCAATCTACCTCGGCGCAATCGGCGCGCCGGGCGTGCCCGACGGCATCTCGGCGGCGATGATCCTGCAGATCCGCCAGCGCTTCGATCAGTACGTGAACCTGCGGCCGATGCGGCTGCTGACCGGGATCGCGTCGCCGCTCGCCAACCGCGGCACCGCCGACATCGACATGATCTGCGTCCGCGAGAACTCGGAAGGCGAATACTCCGGCGTCGGCGGGCGGATTCACCGCGGCACGCCGCACGAGGTCGCGCAGCAGGTCGGCGTGTTCACGCGCCAGGGCGTCGAACGGATCCTGCGCTACGGGTTCGAGCTGGCGGCGGCGCGGCCGCGCAAACTGCTGGCGAGCGCGACCAAGTCGAACGCGCTGACCCACTCGATGGTGATGTGGGACGAGATCGCGGAGATCGTGCGCAAGGACTACGCGGCAGTCGAGTACCGGAAATATCACGTCGACGCGCTCGCGGCGCGGATGGTCACCCATCCGCAGACGCTGGACGTGATGGTGACCTCGAACCTGTTCGGCGACATCCTCACCGACATCGGCTCGGCGATCTCGGGCAGCCTCGGCATCGCGCCGGGCGCGAACATCAACCCGACGCGGCGGCACCCGTCGATGTTCGAGCCGATCCACGGTTCGGCGCCCGACATCGCCGGCCGGGGGATCGCGAACCCGATCGGCGCGATCTGGGCCGGCGCGCTGATGGTCGATCACCTCGGCCACCGCGCCGTCCACGATCGCATCCTCGGCGCCGTCGAACGGGTCGTGGCGAGCGGCCGGAGCAAGACCCCGGACCTCGGCGGCAGCGCGACGACGAAGCAGGTGACCGACGCGGTGGTGTCCGAGATCTGAGTCCGCGTTCACGGCGTGTGACCGGATCACGCTGCCTTCGCCGTCCTGGAACGCAAAGAGCGCAAAGAACGCAGAGCCGCGCAGAAGTGTCCAGTGAGCGCGCCCGGCGCGCCGGCTTCGCCGGCGTCGTGCGGCCCAGAAACGATCGCGACGAAAATACCAGCGCTGAATTCCCACGCTCGCATTTTCGTCACGATCGTTTCGTGCCGCTGGCTCGCTGCGCGAGCCCCGGTCGCGCGCAAATCAACGGTCCCGGAGTGTTCCGCTTCAACGGGTTGGTGCGACGAAATCCAAGCGAGCATGCGGCGAGCATTCGAGGTGTGATCACAGTCCGGCTGAAGCCGGACACTACGGAAATGGTCGGTTGATTCGCCCGCGACAGCGCGCTCGCCGTCGTAGCTCTGCGCGTCTTTGCGCTCTTTGCGGCCTTTGCGTTCCCGGCAGCGACAGTGGGCGTGTTCGACCGCACGCCGCGAGCGCGGTTAGAACGTGAACTTCACTCCCAGCTGCACGATCCGTCCATCGTCGGCGGCGGTGATCTGCCCGAAGGTCGGCGCGCCGATCGTCCCGTTCGGCTGCAGGAAACGCTCCTGGTTGAAGATGTTGAACGCTTCGACGCGCAGTTGGAACTGCTGGGCGCGCGCGATCACGAAGTTCTTGAAGAACGAGAGATCGGTGCGGCTGAAACCCGGGCCGCGCACCGCGTTGCGCGGTTCGTTGCCGATCTGCCCGGCGTTGGCGGCGACGGTGAGCCGCTGGAAGCATGACGTGTTGAACCACTGTTGGACGGTGTGCGGCGCGCCGTCGTTCGGATCGCAGGTCATGTTCGGGCGGTTGGTGAGCGAGGTCAGCGACACGTTGTTCGGTTCGATGACGGTGAGCGGGAACCCGGTCTGCCCCTGGACGATGCCGTTCACCTGCCAGCCGCCGAGCGTCAGCCGCGTCGCCGCGTTGCGGTTGTCCAGCCGCGGCAATTCGTAGCCGAAGCTGAGCACGATGCGGTGGCGGACGTCGAACAGCGCGTCGCCCTTCTCGCGCGCCAACGCCGTGTCGATCGACGCCTGGTCGCCGATCGTCACCGGCAGCATCGGCCGCGACTCGCCGCCGATGTTCAGCCCGGAGACGTGATCGACGGCGTGGCCGAGCGTGTACGACGCGAGCACGTTGAGGCCGCGCCACGACCGCATCCGTGCGCTCGCCTGGAACGAATCGAACCACGATTCGGCCACCGAGAAGGTCGGCCGCACCAGCGAGAACGCCGGGAAGATGCGCGGGCCGATCGCCGGCGCCGGCGACAGGATCGGGATCGTCGGGTTCACCTCCATGAAGATCGGCAGGTGCGTGCCGCGCGATCCGACGTAGCCGGCCTCGACGCCCCAGTAGGCGCCGACCTGCTGCTGCAGCGTGAGGTTGTATTGCTGGACCACCGGCGTCTCGAAGTCGGGGCCCCAGCCGATGAAGATCAGCCCGGCGGGAAAGCCCGGCGTGCCGGTGACGCCGGCGAGCGGGTTGGCAAACGGCGGCGCGCTCTGCTGCAGCGGGTAGTTCACCTCGGTGAGCGGCTGGAACGGCGGCGCCAGCGTCCCGTTCTGGAAGAAATCGCCCTGCCCGGGCAGCGTGTCGTAGAAGAGGCCCCAGGCGCCGCGCACGGCACTGCGGCCGTCGCCACGCACGTCCCAGACCGCCGCGACGCGCGGGGCGACGTTGTTCTTGTCGGTCGGGTAGGTGCCGCGCGGCACGCCGGCGTCGCCGGGATAAACCAGCCCGGTCGGCGCCGTCGGAAACACCGTCGACTGCTGGCCGGGATGAAACGCGTTCAAGTGATCCTGGGTCTCGGCAAACGGCTGGTTGACTTCGTAGCGGAGGCCGTAGTTCAGCGTCACGCGCGACAGCCGGAATTCGTCCTGCCCGTACAGCGCGTACACCCACGACGAGCCGTCGAGATTCGGATCGCCGGCCGCCTGGCGATATTGCTGCGGGAACCCGAGCAGGAAATCGGCCGCGGCGTTGCCGGAGTACTGACCTGAGAAGGTGTAATCGCCGTTGGGGCGGTTGATGAACGACACGCGGATCTGGTCGCGCCGGATCTCGCCGCCGAACTTCAGCGAGTGCGCGCCGCTCACCCACGACAGGTCGTCGGTGAACGCGGCGACGTTGTTGACTCGGGTCGCGAAGGGCTGCTGCGCGTCGCCGGTGGTGAAGAAGCCGGTGATGGTGATGAACGGCAGCCCGGCGGCAGTCTGGTTGCTCGGCGTGATGTTGAAGCCGAGATCGCGCAGGTTCAGTCCGCTGGTCACCGTCGGCTTGGCGTCGATCCGGTTCATCGACGCCCGCGCGACGTTGATCATGTTGGCGCGGATCAACCAGGTGTCCGATCCCATCAGGTCCTGCAGGGTCGCGATCGAGGTGTTGCCGGCCGGCGAGAAATTCGAGCCGCCGAGCGGGTTGACGTTGTTGGTGTGGCCGAAGATGTAGCGCGCCAGCACCGTGTGCTGATCGTTGAGATGCAGATCGAAGCGCGTGCCGACCTGCTGCCGGTGGTCCTCCTGGTCGGGTGAGCGGACGCTGCGGTTGGCGGTGCTGTTCGGCAGCGGGATGTACTGATCGAGAATCGCCTGCGAGATCGGGTGGATGCGATCGCGCGGGATGATGTTGTTGGCAAACGGCAGCCCGGTCAGCGGATCGCGAATCGCCGCGCTCCCCGAGAAGTCGCCGGCACGCTGCGCCGCCGACAGCACCGTTCGCGTGTCGGTGACCCCCTGCTTGTTCTGGAAGCCTTCGAAGTAGCTGAACATGAACAGGCGGTTGCGGACCAGCGGTCCGCCGAGCGCGCCGCCGAACTGGTTCTGCTTCAGCGTCGGCTTGGCCGCCGCGAAGAAGTTGGTCGCCTGCAGGGCATCGTCGCGGTTGAACTCCCACGCGCTGCCGTGCCACTCGTTGCTGCCGCCCTTGGTCACCACGTTCACCACTGAGCCGGCGTTGCGGCCGTACTCGGCGTCGTACGAGTGCGTGAGGATCTTGAATTCCTGGATCGCATCGGGCGGCGGCCGCAGCACGAAGCCGGTGTTGAACGAGTCGTTGTTCGACGCGCCGTCGAGCAGGAAGTTGTTCGACTGATTGCGCTGCCCGTTGACGTTGAAGCCGCCGGTCGCGTTGCCGAAGCCGCCCGGTGTCGCCGTCCCGATGTCGCCCGACTGCAGCCCGCCCGGTCCGCCCGGCGGCGCCACCACACCGGGGATGAGCGTGCCCAGCTGCGTGAAGTTGCGGCCGTTGAGCGGCAGGTCGACCACCTTCTGGCGATCGATGACGACGCCGAGCGTGGCGTTGGTGGTCTCGACCAGCGGCGACTCGGCGACGATCACCAGCGTCTCGGAGAGGCCGCCGACCGGCATCGACAGATCGGCGCGCACCGTTTCGTTGACGACGACGCGCACCGTCTCGCGGGCCGTCGTGCGGAACCCGGAGAGCGTCGCCGTCACGCGATACAGGCCCGGGTTGACGAGCGGCACGTTGAAGAAGCCGTCGGGACCGGTGACCGCGTTGCGGACCTGGCCGGTGTCGCGGCTCACCACCTCAATCGTCGCGCCGGGCAGCACGCCGCCGGATGGATCGGTGACAAGGCCGGCGATCGCACCGGTGGCCTGCGCGAAGGCGCGCGACGGCGCGATGCACAGGGTGAGGCACATTACAAACACAGCACAGCGCGAGGCGCGCGATGGGAGCATGGGACCCTCCGGGTCCCGCGATGGTACGCCCGGTGGCGAGTTGACGTCCAGATGCGCGACCTGTTCTCTTCGCGGCGGCCAACCTGTCCAGAACGCAAAGATCGCAGAGCGCGCAAAGACACGCAGAGCCGTGACGCAGAGGCGCGACAGGCCCGCTTCGCAGGCCGGCCGAATCACGAGTACGTCTTCGCGATCGTCGTGAAGCTTGTCGGCTCTGCGGCCTCTTTCACCTTGATGAGACGTCAGCGTGACACTGATTCGCGCGCGACCACCCGGCGAGATAGCTCTGCGTGGCTCTGCGCTCTTTGCGGCCTTTGCGTTCCAGGACAGCGAAGGCAGCGTGTGAGTGTGGCCCGCCCGGCCGTGGTCAGTGCGCGACTGACCGCAGATGTTCTCGCAGCAGGTCGCGCCCGAAGTCGCCGTTGAAATCGCGCCACACCGAGTGGATGTGGTTGCCGTCGTTCTGGGTGTTGTCGTACTCGACCAGGAACGTCGGCCCCTGCAGCCGGTAGTAATGCTTCTTGCCGCGCTCGGTCTCGCCCGCCCACGCGAACGTGATCTTCTCCACCCCGGCTTTCTTCAGCTTCGCCGTCCGCTCCGCGGCGAGATCGGCCGCCATGTAGCCGGTGTAGACGTCGATCAGCTTCATCAGCAGGTCGCGCTGCGGCGGCGTCATCGCGTCGACGCTGAGGCCGGCCGGCGACAGCGGCTTGATGTCGACGTTCGCCATCGTCAGCATGTCGCCCGGCGCCTTCGCTTCGATGATCGCGGTGGTGCGTTGCGACGCGTCGAGCGCGTCGAGGAGGGCGCGCGCGGCGTCTTCTTCGGCGCCGAGAATGCGCAGCCCCTTCTTCGGCCCCTCGCGCACTTCGGCGGGGTTCGAACCGAAGAACGTCGGCGAGCCGGCGACCAGCGTGCCGTTCACGACGGTGAAGTGCAGCGAGACGTGATGGCCTTCGACGCGCCAGCCCCACGTGTTCTTCGGCGACGGCGTGCCGAACACCGAGAAGAAATACTTCTCCGGGTTGCGCTCGAGCACCTGCGCGGTTCCGCCGGCGCCGCGGCCCACTTCGGGACGGGCACCTTCGATCGCTTTCAGCACCGTTTCGAGCTCCATGATCGACGATGCGGTCAGGTAGCCGCGCTGGCTGAGGCCGGCCTTCATCAGGTCGTGCGCGAGCGTGCGCTGCGCCGGCGTCATGTCGCGGATCAGCAGGCCTTTGCGCGGATACATCTCGGTCGGGATGAAATGCCAGCGCAGGCGCTCGTCGGTGTCGAACGCGAACGTCGCCTGCTGCCGTTGCTCCGGCGTGAGCGCGCCGAGAAACGCCGTCGCGGCGCTGGACATCGCGGTCGCCGACCGATCGGCGGCGACCAGCGATCCGATCGTGCCGAGAACGGCGAACGACACGGCGAGGAGCACGCGCGTCGAGAGGTGCTGTTTCATACGGCGGATTCTAGCTTGACCCGGGCGCGGCGCAAGAGGACGATCGTCCACTCACGTGCGCCCCATCCTGTGGATTGCTGTCGTGTGCGCCGTCGCCCTGCCGCTTGGAATCGCCGGCCAGGCGAACGATTTGGACGAGCTTGTCGATCGGGCGTCTGACTACGTCGCCCTGTACGAGAAAAATTTCGTCGGCGTCGTCGCCGAGGAGAGCTACCGGCAGACGGTCCGCGGCGGCCGGGCCGGCACCGACCTGCGCGGGTTCCCCATCGAGGCTCCGCCGCAGCGGCGCGACCTGAAGTCGGATGTGCTCCTCGTCCGCGCGCCGGCCGGCGATCGCTGGATCCAGTTCCGCGACGTGTTCGAGGTGGACGGCAAGGCGGTCCGGGACCGGGAGGAACGGCTGACAAAGCTGTTTCTGCAGCCTTCGGCCGATCGGCAGCGCCAGGAAGAAGACATTGCCGCGGCAAGCTCCCGCTACAACATCGGCGCGGTGAACCGCACCGTCAACCTGCCGGTCCTCGCGCTCGACGTCCTCCACTTGCAAAACCGCGCCTGGTTCACCTTTCATCTGGCGAAGCGCAGCGGGACGACAGTGGAGCTCGCCTACCAGGAAGAAGAGCGCGGCCGGACGATGATTCACACCAACGACGATCAACCGATGCGCTCGCACGGCCACTTCACGATCGAGGAGGCGACCGGCAAGGTGTTGCAGAGCAGCCTCGCCACCGAAACCGACCGCCTGCGCGCGCAGATCGACGTCACCTACGGCGCCGATCCGGCGATGGACCTGCTGGTGCCGCGCGAGATGCGCGAGCGCTACACGCTCAAGGACGGCTCGGTCGTGGAAGGGCGCGCGACGTATGCCAAGCTGCGCCGCTACCAGGTGAAGGTCGACGAGAAGGTGGCTACGCCGAAGAAGTGAGATGACAGCGAGGAGCATCGCGCTCGTCGGGCTGGTCTGGCTGGCCGCGCCGCCGTCCGCGGCGGCTGGTGAGCCGCCGATCTCGACTGTGCTGGCGCGCGCCGGTTCCTACGTCGGCGACTTCCACCGCAAGTTGTCGCGGCTGATCGCCGAGGAGCGCTACACGCAGACGTGGGAGACGCTGTGGTCGGGGCCGCGGAAAGGATCGACGCCGCACGGCCAGCGCGAGCTGCGATCCGATCTGCTGCTGGTGAAACCGGCGGGGGTTGGCGACTGGCTGCAGTACCGCGACGTCTTCGAAGTCGACGGCAAGCCGGTGCGCGACCGCGGCGAACGGCTGCCGCAGCTGCTGGGCAGCCGGTCCGACTCGGCGGCAGCGCTCGCCGAGCGGATCCGGCGGGAGAGCGCCAAATACAACCTCGGCTCGATCGAACGCGACGTCAACATCCCGGTGCTCGCGATGCGGTTTCTCAGCGCCGAGAACCAGCCGCGGTTCAAGTTCCGGCGGGCCACCGATCGATCGCTGGCGGCGGCACGAATCGCGCCCGACGAAGCCGGCGTCTTTCGTGTGACGACGACCATGTGGGCGATCGATTACGAGGAGGTCCGCCATCCGACGATCATCCGCACGCCCGCCAACAAGGATCTGCCGTCGCGCGGCCGCTTCTGGATCGACCCGGAGACCGGACGCGTCCTGATCACCGAACTGCGCGCCGGCAACAAGAACGTGCGTGGCGCGATCGACGTCAGCTACCAGTCGGAACCGGTGCTGAACCTGCTCGTCCCGGTCGAGATGCGCGAGGAATATTTCGACCGGTCGGGCGCGCACATCACCGGCGTCGCCACTTACGGACGCTTCCGACCACTTCACGAATAGGAGCTTATGGCTGCGCGACCAACCTGGAAGGGCTATCTGAAGATCAGCCTCGTCAACATTCCCATCAAGGTGTTCCCGGCGACCGATGCCGGCGCGACGTTGAGCTTCAACCAGCTCCACGGCGAATGCCAGACGCGCATCCAGCAGAAGCGCTGGTGCCCGAAGTGCGAGAAGGAAGTCCCCAACACCGACATCGTCAAGGGGTTCGAGTTCGAGAAGGGCCGCTACGTCGTGATCGACGAGGAGGACATCGAGAAGGTCCGCGTCGAGTCGACGCGCGTCATCAGCCTCGAGAAGTTCACCGACGACACCGCGATCGATCCGATCTATCTCGAGCGGCCGTACTACCTCGCGCCCGACGGCCCGGTGGCGCGCGAGGCGTTCGCGGTGATCCGCGAAGGGATGCAGGGCAAGGCCGGCATCGGCAAGGTGGCGCTCTACGGCCGCGAGTACCTGGTCAAGGTGCAGCCGCGCGAGCAGGGCCTGGTGATGTACACGCTGCGCCACGCCGCGGAAATCCGCAGCATGGAGGCGATCGACGAGCTCGCCGACATGCCGGCAAAGGTCAAGCCGGAGGAAGTGAAGCTGGCGAAACAGGTGATGGGCACGTTCGAGGGCACTGTCGATCTGCAGGAATATCGCGACGACTACCAGGTCGGCCTGCGCGAGATCATCGACGCGAAGATCGAGGGCCGCGAGGTGGTCGTGCCGGAGGTGGAGGCGCCTCCGAAGGTGGTCAACTTGATGGAGGCGCTGCGCAAGAGCCTGGACACGATCAGCGCGACGAAGAAGGCCGCGGCGTCCATTGCGCGCGCGCCTGCCGAGAAAAAGCGCGCGCGCGCGTAGGGGCTGGGGGCTAGCTGTCATGTACCGAATCACGTCGGTCGTCGCGTTCGTGATGTTCGTCCTCGTAGCCGCGCCGCACGCGCAGACGCGCGGGGCGACGGCCGAGGATTATTTTTCCTTCGAGACGCTCGGCGATCCGCGCTTCTCACCCGACGGGTCGACGATCGCATTTGTCGTCACCACCGTCGATCAGAAGCAGAACCGGCGGCGCAGCGCGATCTACTCGGTGCCGGCCGACGGCTCGCGTGAGCCGCAGGTCCTCACCGACGTCGCCCGCTCGTCGAACGCGCCGCGCTGGCGGCCCGACGGCAAGGCGCTCGCCTTCCTGTCGGCGCGACCGGCGCCCGGCGACGACAACCCGCGGACGCAGGTCTGGCTGCTGCCGCTCAGCGGCGGCGAGCCGCACCGGCTCACCAGCCTCGACAACGGTGTCACCACGTTCCAGTGGTCGCCCGACGGCACGAAGCTCGCCGTCGTGTCGCGCAGCGGCCCGAGCGACACCGCCAAGTCGCCGAGCGACGTGCGCCACTACCGGCACGCGAACTACAAGTTCAACGACACCGGCTGGTTCGACGACAAGCGCGCGCACATCTGGGTGGTCGACGCGGCGTCCGGCCAGGCGACGCAACTGACCTCGGGCGACGAGTGGAACGACGCCGATCCGCAGTGGTCGCCCGACGGCCGGCGCATCGCGTTCGTCTCCGACCGGACCGGCAAAGCGTTCGACGAGGGGCAGAACACCGACGTGTGGGTGATTGACGCCAACGGCGGGCCGCTCACGAAAATCTCCGACCACGCCGAGGGCGACAGTTCGCCGCGCTGGTCGCCCGACGGCCAGACCATCGCGTTCATCAGTGCGGTGCCGGAGAAATCGCATCCGCGCATCTGGCTCGCACCGGCGCGCGGCGGCGCGGCGGCGAAAACCGCCGCGGACAACATCGATCTGATTCCGACCGGCCTGCGCTGGTCGGCCGATGGACGCGGGCTCTACTTCGAGACCGGCGTGAAGGGCACGTCGCAGCTGTATCGCGTCGATCTCGCCGCGCGGCGCGCGGCGGCGGTGACCTCAGGCGAGCGTACCGTGCATCTGGTGGACGTCCACGACAAAACCGGCCGCCTCGCCTATGGGGTCAACGATCCCACGCACCTCGACGATCTCTACGTCGCCGATCTCGCCGGGCGCAACGAGAAACAGCTCACGCACCTGAACGCCTCGCTCTACACGCAGCTGCAGCTCATGCCGGTGGAGCGCGTGCCGTTCAAAGGCGCCGACGGGTGGGACGTCGACGGCTTCTTCATGAAGCCGGTCGGCTGGCAGCCGGGACGCAAGTATCCGATGATCCTCACCATCCACGGCGGGCCGGCCGGGATGTTCGGCTACGACTGGTATCACGAATTCCAGGTCTACGCGGCGCACGGCTGGGCGGTGTTCTTCGCCAACCCGCGCGGCTCGACCGGCTACGGCGAGAAGTTCGAGCGCGGCATCGAGCTGAACTGGGGCGGCAAGGACTATGTCGACGTCATGAACGGCGTCGACGCGGCGCTGGCGAAGTACCCGTGGGTCGACGCCGATCGCCTCGGCGTCACCGGCGGCAGCTACGGCGGGTTCCTGACCAACTGGATCGTCAGCCACAATAACCGCTTCAAGGCGGCGGTCACGCTCCGCAGCATCTCGAACTTCGTCAGCGACGATGGAACGCGCGACGGCGCCTACGGTCACGCCGACGACTTCACCGGCGACATCTTCGACAAGTTCGATCTGTACTGGAACGCCTCGCCGCTGAAGTACGTGAAGAATGTCAAGACGCCGACGCTGGTCCTCCATTCCGACAACGACTTCCGCGTCCCGATCGAGCAGGGCGAACAGTGGTTCCGAGCGCTACGCCACTTCGGCGTGCCGAGCGAGATCGTGTTCTTCCCGCGCGAGAATCACAACCTGACCCGCACCGGCGAGCCGAAGCACCTGGTCGAAAGCATCAACTGGCAGGTCTACTGGTTCGAGCGCTACATCGACGGCAAGGCGAACGCCGTTCCGCCGGACGCGCCGGCGCGAGCGCCGGCCGGCACCGCGCCGGATCGGCCGTAGTCGCGTTCGAACGCCGAACGCCGAACCTTCTTCGGTATTACGGGCGCGTCGATGTCGTGGCGCGCGCGAGTACCGCAGCGGATCCTGCCGCCATGGCGTCGTAGTACGAGGCGAAGCGCTGCGGCTCGGGGGCGTTGTACGGTTTGAGATTCGTGGCCCACCGGTAGCCAATCGGCTGATACAGCAGCTCTGCGTCGACGGTGAACGGGCCGCTGCCCTCCGGAACCGGCACCGCGTAGGCGACGCGATCGCCCGCGCCAACGAAATCGCCATCGTCGACGGCCCCGCCGTGCACGGCGATGTCCGGCTCCGCCGTCCGCTTGTCGAAGCCGCGGGGCAGCAGCCGGTTGTCCTTGAGATAGGCGACGCCGGTCAGCAGACCGGTGGTCACCGCGCCGTTCACGTCGCCCATGATCGTTTCGTAGATCTGCACCTGGTCGGCGCTGCGGACCTGCGCGTAGTGCGGCTCGAAGCGTGACGCGTCCGCATCGTTGTCGTTGCCGCGGATCGAGCCGTCGGGGTTGAGGCCGCCCGATTCGAACACGATCCGGCTGCTGCCATCGCGCACCGTGACGTGCAGCCAGGCGCGGCGCGACGGATAGCCGGTCGGCAGCTTGTGGCCGCCGAGATTCTCGACCACCAGATCAGCGCGAAGCATGCCGGCATCGGCCTGCAGCGCCTCGATGCGCAACGTGGCAGCGCGGGTCTGCAGATACTGAATCGTGCGTTCGGCCGCCGACGTCAGCTCCTGCGGCAGCGCCGCGACGTCGAGCGTGTCGCGATAGCGGTTGAGCATCCGCTGCATGAAGAAGTTGCCGGCGACGAACAGGTGGCGGGCCGCACCCTCGCGCGGCGCGCCGAAGACGCGCGTGATCGGCGACGGTTCTGAGACCGTCGGCATGTGGCACGACTGGCAGCTCTGCGTGCCCTTGAACTCACTGTGCAGCCACTCCTGGTAGGGCACCTGCTCGGCGAGGCGGCCGATCGCGCGGCCACCCGGCCCGAGCGCCTGGGTCAGGAGCGTGTGGCAGGTGGCGCACATTTCCGACTCGCGGATATGGTCCGACTGGGTTGGCCGGTAGCCCTCCGTCGAGCTCAGCATGATCCGCCGATGCCCGGGCTCGATCTCGAACGGACCGTATTCGGGCCGCGCGTTCGGATCGGCCGGTGCGTCGATCACGAACCCGCCGTTGAAACTGTCGGCGGTGCCGAGTTTCTGGCGGCCGATCTGATGACAGACGGCGCAGGACACACCGTCGGCGGCCGCTCGACCTTCTTTCTTGTCGGCGGCGAACGGCAGGTGGCTGAACACGCGCGCGTGCTCGCCGCGCAGCTTCGCGCCGTAGCGCGGGATGGGCATGTGACAGATCGAGCACTCGTCTTCGATCGCGGCCGTCGACTCGGGATGATCCAGCGATTCGCGGCGCACGCTCGCCTGCCAGTAGGGATCGCGCGACGAGTTGGCCATCATGCTCGCCCGCCAGTCGTAGCCGATCGAGACGTCCTCGCCGGACGGGGTCATGAGGCCGTTGTGGCAGGCGATGCAGCGATCAGAGGTGTGAAACTCCGGGATCGGCGGATGCGACGCGGCAACCGTGGTGACGGTCCTCGACACGATCAGGAGACTGGCGGCGGTCACGATCGCTGCGGCGGCGCGGCTCACGGCGCGCGTCACACTCACGGCGGCCGCACCGTAGCGCAGGCCTTCAGGCCTGCCATCGGCCGCGCGGGCAGCCCTGAAGGGCTGCGCGACGGTGATCGTGAAACGGGCTCTCGACCTCGTCACTTCCAGCCCTCGAACAGGCCGCCGTCGAACCAGTCCCACAGCGCGTAGAACACGAGCTGCTTTGGCCTCCCGGCGGTGTGGGTCGCCGGAATCTCGACACCGACGTTCACGCGCACGTGCTGACGGCGGTTCAGCGTCACCTGGAACTGCGGCACCACATCGATGTTCGTCGCGGCGCCAGCAACGAAGTCGTGGTCGCTGACCACCTCGAACATCGGCGACCACAGCCGCCCGAGCCCCGCCTCCTCGCGAAAGCTCTTGCCGACGGCCGCCCGCCAGAAGAGCGTGCGCGGCGCCTCGTCGGTCGACGTCGGCTGGTCGCTGCCGATCTGAAATTGAACGAACGATGCCGCCGGCAGGATCTGGCCGACGCTGGCGAAGGCGCCGAAGGTCGTGACGCCACTGCCCAGGCCGCGATCGGCGTTGCCGCTCGGCAACACGATTTCACCCTGGCCGCTGACGATCGAGTTGCGCCGCGCGAACAGCACACGCTTCCAGCCGAGGGCGACGTCGCCGACGCCGGTCGCGCGTGTGCCGCTCTCGTCGTGCACGCTGGCAAACGGCACCGCGACCTCGAGCTGATCGCGTGCCGTGAACCGCTGCTCGTAGCCGAGCTCGGTGTCGAACTCGGGAGCATGCCGTCGGGCCACGCCGACGGTGAACACGGTCTCGCTCTCGGGGAACGCTTTCTCAGTGCGAAGAGGACGCGGCAGGTTCAGCTCGCCGCGCGGATACGCGCTGTCGCGGCACTGCCCGCGCAGGTAACCAATCACCGCGTCGATCTGCTCCGGCGTCAACGTCTCGCCGAACGCCGGCATGATCCGCGAGAAGCCGCGACCCCGGCCGCCGTGCGTGATCGTCGCTTTCCAGTCGACGTCGAGCTCGGGCGTCGTGCTCGAGCAGTCGGTGAAGTCCGGAAACGTCGACGGCTTGTCGAAGCCGACGGTCGTCTGCGACTCGCCTTCGCCGTGCGGTCCATGACAGCCGGCGCAGCCGCTGCGGAAGATCGCTTCGCCCGACGTCAGCAGACGCGCTGGCGATGGCGGTGCCGGCGGCTGTCCGGCGGCCGCCGGCACCGCCACGTACGCGCACACGCCGAGCGAAAGGATGAGGAGGACTGGGAAGCGCAGGCCGCATGTATGACACAAGGGCGGCTCGCCAGTCTACTCGCGGGTTCGGGGTTCGGGGTTCGGGGTTCTCAGTTCTGGGTTCTCGGTTCTCGGGTTCTGGGTTTCGGTTCTTAAGTTAACGCGGTGACCATAGAACCCAGAACCCAGAACCAAGAACCCCGAACCCCGAACCCCGAACCCCGTCAGCGTGCGACGAAGTCGATGAACCCACGCTCGACGTCCACTCCGGCGAGCGTGACGCGGACGTGATCGCCGACGTCGAGCCCGCGATCGCCGCGCATCACCCGCCCTTCGATCGGCGGCGTGCTGACGCGCACGTAGGTGCCCTTCGCGCTCGCGCCGGTGACGATCCCGTCGAACTGCTCGCCGATTCGCGAGGCGACGACGAGCGCGGCGGCCGACTTGCGGACCTGGCGCTCCACCTTGCTGGCCGCGTCCTCCTGCGTGGTGCAATGCGCGGCAAGCTGTTCGAGCTCGTCGATCGCATACGGCGACGGGTGGCCGGCCAGCGCCGCCTTCAGGAGGCGCTGCGTGATCAAATCCGGGAAGCGGCGATTCGGGGCGGTCGAGTGCGCGTAGTCGCGCACGGCCAGGCCAAAGTGCCCCGGCGGCTCGGCGCCCGGCGGATCGACGACATACTCGCCGGAGCCGATCATCTTGATGATCGTCGTCGACAGATCCGCGAAGCGATCCGGCGCCGCCTGGCGCCGCCGCTCGAGAAACGCCGACAGCGCGGTCGAATCGGCGGCCGGCGGCAGCGTGTCGCCAAGCTCCGCGGCGACGGCGCGAATCCGATCCCAGCGCTCCGGTGATTTCACCACCCTCCGCAGCGACGGAAAGCCGCGCTGGTCCAGGAACCGTGCGGTGACGCCGTTGGCGGCGATCATCAGGTTCTGAATCAGCGTCTTGGCGCGGTTGGGCAGCTGCGAGCGGACTTCGTGCAGCGTGTCGCCGTCGAACACGTGCTGCACTTCGACAGTGAGAAATTCGAGCGCGCCGTGCTCGCGCCGCACGCGATCGAGGCTCTGGGCGACGCGGTCCTGCACGCGCAGCTGTTCGTCCATGCCCGCAACCTGCGCTGCGGCCGGCGGCAGCGCACCGTCGCCGGCGAGCCACGCGCCGACGCTGTTGTAGGCGAGCTTCGCGCGGTTGCGGACCCGCGCGCCGTAGACATCCGATTTGGTGAGCTCGCCGTCGCCGTTGACCACCATCTCGACGACGATCGATAGGCGATCCTGATCGTCGTTCAGCGAGGTCAGGTCGGTCGAGAACTGCTCCGGCAGCATCGGAAAAATCACCGCCGGCGTGTACACCGACGTCGTGTTCTGCGCCGCGTGGCGATCGACCGGCGAGTTCTTCGGCACCGCCGCATCGACGTCGGCGATGGCGACGAGCAGCTTGACGGCGCCGTCGGCAAGCGGCTCGGCCACCGACAGCTGATCGAGATCGCGTGAATCGTCGTTGTCGATCGAACACCACAGCAGCTGGCGCAAATCGCGCACCGCCTCCTCGGTGGTCCGCGGCGCCTCGTGAAGCGCGTGCGCCTGGGCGAGCGCCTCGGGCGGAAAGTCGGGATCGAGGCCGCGATCGCGCATGGCGCGGACGGCGACGGCGCGGAGCTGATCGCGATGCGATGGCGGCGTCATCGCAGCTCCGCGATCACTGCAGCAAAATCCTCGACCAGCGCGTCGATCTGCGGCTCGTGCGTGCGGAAGCTGAGCACGCAGACGCGGCCGAGGTAGCGGCCGTGCGTGTGGCTGCCGGTTACCATCACGCGGCCGCGTGCCGTGGTGCGCTCCATCAGGGCACGCGTTGCCGCGTCCTCCTGCGCAATCGACCAGCCCGGAGCCGTCAGGTGAAACGCAAACAGCGAGAGCTCAGGCTCGGCATCGACGACGATGCCCGGCAGGCGGGCGACCCGCCGAAACGCGTCGACGGCAAGCGCCCGCTTCTCCGCGATCGCGGCACGAAACGCTGCCGCGCCGTACAGCTTCACCGACAGCCACACGCGAAGGCCGGGGAAGCCGCGCGACAACTCGGGTCCGTGCTGGCTCGGATCGTAGAAATCCTGTGGGTGCGGCATCGATGGCAGGTACGCGGCGGTCGCTTCGTGCGCCGCGCGCAGCGCTGCGCCGTCGCGGACGAGCAACGCCCCGGTGCCATACGGCAGGAACAGCCCTTTGTGCGGATCGAGCGTCAGCGAGTCGGCGCGCGGCAGCGCGCGCAGCGTCTGGCGCAGCTCCGGCGCCAGATAGAAGAACGCGCCGTAGGCGCCGTCGATGTGATGCCAGAGCTGTTCGGCGGCGCAGAGATCGGCGATGTCGTCGAGCGGGTCGACGGCGCCGGTGTTGACCGTGCCGGCGTTGGACACGACCGCGAACGGCCGCAGGCCGCTGCGGCGGTCGGCGACGATCGCTTCGCGCAGCCGATCGAGCCGGATCCGGAAGCGATCGTCCGACTCGATGGCGCGGACCCGGTCCGGCATGATGCCGGCGAGCTTTGCCGACTTGAGCACCGAATGGTGCGCCTGGTCAGAGGTGTAGAGCACGCCGGGACGAATGTCGGCGCCAAGATGGCGCTCGCGCGCGCACAGGATCCCGTTGAAGGTCGCCATCGAGCCGCCGCTGGTGAAAAGGCCGCGCGTTTCGCCGGGAAAATCCATCCACTCGCGCAGCCAGTCGAGCGCGTTCGCTTCGAGCTGCACCAGCGCCGGCGCCGCCATCCACACGCCGGTATAGCGGTTCACGGTGTTGGTGATCAGATCGGCGAGTGCGGCCGGGTACAGCCCGCCGCCGGGGATGAACGCGAGATACCCGGGCCCGGGCGCCGTGAACGACCGCGGAATCCACTCACGGAACAGCGGATCGAGCAGCGAATCGAGCGTCGCGCCCTGTTCCGGCGCCGGCTCGCGCATCGCGCGGCACAGTTCCGCCGCGTCGACGTCGCCGCACGCCGGCTGCTGGGGCAGCGATTCGATGTGCGCGACACAGCGCGCCACCACATCGTCGGCCATCGCGCGCATGCGAGAGGGGGAGAACTCGAGATCTACTGAAGCCAATCCTTCACCTGGTAGTAAGCGCCGACCAGCGGCAGGAACCACGGCGTCCCCGAGTAGAGCGGGATCGCGGGAAATCGGTCGTCGAACAGCGGGTTCACGATCGGCTCGCCGGCCAGCCGGCGCGCGATCTGATCGCCGAGATAGGTCGCCATCGCGATGCCGTGGCCGCAATAGCCGCCCGCATAGTAGAGGCCGTCGAGCCGTCCGGCGTGCGGCATCTCATCGCGCGTGAAGGCCACGTTGCCGCTCCACGCGTACTCGATCTCGACGCCGGCGAGCTGGGGAAACACGTCCACCATGCCGCGATGCAGCAGCGCCGCCGCGCGCGTCGTCGACAGCTGATCGGCGGTGCCGAACTCGGCCCGGCCGCCGAAGAGGAGACGGCTGTCGTCGGTCACGCGGAAATAGTACAGAAAATTTTTCGAATCGAAGGCCATGCGGCGGCGCGGCAGCAGCGCGCGCGCGACATCCGGCGCGAGCGGCGCGGTGGCGATGATATAGCTGCCGACCGGAACGAGCCGGCGCTGCAGCGCCGGCGCGGCGCCGTCAGTGTAGCCGTTGGTGGCGACCAGCACGTCGCCGGCGTCGATCGCCTGCGGTTCGCAATCGACGGTCCAACGTTTTCCGGTGCGGCGAAGCTGCCCGGCGGGCGTGTGCTCGAGGATCGTGACGCCGGCGCGGCGAGCGGCCCGGGCCAGCCCCTGAACATACTTCGCGGGATTGATCGCCGCGCTGCTCTCGTCGACGAGCAGGCCGTGATAGCGCGTGCTGCCAAGTTCCGCCGCCTGGTCGGCGCGGCCGACGACGTGGACCGGGTGATCGAAGAGGCGCGCGAGCAGCGTCTGCTCGCGGCGAAATGCGTCGAGGTGCGACGGCTTCCAGGCGGCCTGAAGGTGACCGACGCGCGCGTAGTCGCACGCGATCGCTTCCGAGGCGATCACCGATTCGAGATGCACGCCCGCGGTTGCCGCCTCCGCGAACAGGTCGTGGGCGCGCGCCTCGCCGTAGCGATCGACGAGCGTTTCGAGGTCGAGTTTCAACCCGGCGAGTACCTGGCCGCCGTTGCGCGAGCTGGCGCCCCAGCCGACGCGCTCGCGTTCGAGCACGACGACGGTCGCTCCGGCGCGCGCGAGCGCCCGCGCCGCGGAGAGACCCGTGTAGCCGGCACCGATGATGGCAACGTCGACGGAAGAACGGGGGTGGGGCTGGGGGCTCGGGGCTAGCTGTTCATCGACCGTATCCCACCAGTAGGGATGCGTTTTCACCGCGGCGCGGCCTGCACGGGCGCGACTGCCGACGCCAGAATCGCGCGGCCGCGCTGCTCCTGCACGAACGCGACGGCCTTCAGCCGATCGCGCCGCCACTCGGCGCCGAGCGGGATCTCGGCGCGAGCCGTGGCGCCGCCGTCGGCCGCAACCTGCCCGATCGTTGTCAGCGATCGGACGACGGCCGCGTGCGTCAGAGTGCGGCCGTGATTCTCACCGCGTTTCACCTCGCTGACCACGGCATCTTCGGTGATCGCGACCTGGACGTCGGCGCGATCGCCGCGGCCGCGGTGCTGCACGCCGGCAACGGTCACGGTGACGGCGATCGCGCGATCGGATTCAGAATCGACGCGCAATGCCACCGACGCATGCTCGCCTGCCGCGGCGCGCTCGATCGCCCGCCGCGCCGCCGCCGCGTCGCTGCCGACCAATTGCGCGCGGCCGTCGACGACCATCTGCGGCGTGTAGACGCTGTCGAGATTGAAATGCGACCCGTAGGTCTGCTGCCGGTTGGTGAGCGCGGCCGAGGAAAATCGATCCTTCCATCCAAGCTGATCCCAGTAGTCGACATGCTCGCCGAGCGCGATCACCTCCGCGCCGGGGATCGGCTGATCGGCGACGAGCCCCGCCAGGACCGTGTCCGCCGGCGGGCAGTCGGAGCAGCCTTCGGAGGTGAACAGCTCGACCAGGACCGGCGTGCGACCGGCGGCGTGCACGGCCGGCACGGCGTCGCCGCGTTGCGTGAACGATCCGTCGCACGCGCAGGCGAAGCAGAGCGGCAGCAGCAGCACTTGGTATCGCACAGCGTCATTCTAGTTTGTGCGGTCAGCGCCCCGAGCGGCGGTCGAGCGTGCGGCTGAGATTTCACCCTCTCATTGCCTCGGATCCGGTCAGGATGGGGGCCGGTTTATCCAATCAGCCGGATCCTTCGGCCGGATCACTCCACAAACGGTCGCTGGAGCGACTGGCCGGGCTGGGCGGTCACGTTACGCTGGGAGGTCGTTATTTGAACGAGGAGTCAAAGAGAAGCATGCACACGCAATTCGTGAAGACGTGGCTCGCGGTCGCCGCGGCGATCCTGCTGGTTGCGACTGCCGCGTCGGCCCAGACGACCACCGGCACGATCTCCGGCCGCGTGATCGACAGCCAGGGCCTGGCGCTTCCCGGCGTGACCGTGAGCGCCACATCGCCGAACCTGCAGGGCGTCCGCACCGTCGTGACGTCCGGCAACGGCGACTATCTGTTCTCAGGGCTGCCGTCCGGCACCTACACGATTACCTACGAGCTGAGCGGGTTCCAGAATCAACAGCGGACGGTCGCCGTCGCGCCGACCCAGACGGTGCCGCTCGACGTCACGCTCGGCGTGGCCACGCTCACCGAGACGGTGAACGTCGTCGGCCAGACCGCCGACGTGCTGACCCGGACGGCGCAGGTCGCGACCAACTTCAAACAGGAGTTGATCGCCACGCTGCCGACCAACCGCGACATCAACGCCTCGCTGCTGCTTGCGCCGGCGGTCCACCCGACCGGTCCGAGCGGCGCCTACTCGATCGCCGGGTCGATGTCGTTCGAAACGCTCTACATGGTCAACGGCGTCAACGTCAGCGAAAACCTCCGCGGCCAGGCCTACGACTTGTACATCGAGGACGCGATCCAGGAGACCAACATCGCGACCTCGGGTATCTCGGCGGAATACGGCCGCTTCGGCGGCGGCGTCGTCAACGTGATCACGAAGTCGGGCGGCAACACTTTCAGCGGTTCGCTCCGCGACACGCTCAACAACGACAAGTGGCGAACGCTGACGCCGTTCGAGGACAAGCAGATCGCCGACGATCCGGCCCACAAGGAGCTGCGGATTGCGAAGACGGTGCCGACCTACGAGTACACGCTGGGCGGGCCGGTGATGAAGGATCACCTGTGGTTCTTCACCGCGGGCCGGCTGCAGACCCAGGAAAGCGGCCGCTCGCTGGTGATCACCAACACGCCGTACACGTTCACGCAGGAAACGCGGCGCTTCGAAGGCAAGGGCACCTTCTCGGTCAACCCGAACAACACGTTCCAGGGCGCCTACACGAAGATCATCCAGAACGAGACCAACGACACCTTCAACACCTCGGCGTCGATGGACGTCCGCAGCCTGGACAACCGCCAGCTGCCGCAGGACCTGTTCACGGCCAATTACAACGGCATCCTGTCGAACGCGGTGATGGTCGAAGCGCGCGTCTCGTCGCGGCATTTCAGCTTCATCGGCTCTGGCGCGCCGACCACCGATCTGATCGACGGCACGCTGCTCCTGGACCGTCAGCGCAACAACACCCGTTTCTGGTCGCCGACCTTCTGCGGCATCTGCGATCCGGAGAAGCGCGACAACACCGACATCTTCGCCAAGGGCACCTACTTCCTGTCGACCAAGGGCGGCGGCTCGCACAACATGGTGTTC